>CAJIBI010000420.1_pt1 | contig 40620 bp, 33 predicted proteins | sample 9199321 | NCBI WGS metagenome assembly CAJIBI01 (sample SAMEA7708294, study PRJEB35096) | sediment metagenome | biome: marine neritic benthic zone biome [ENVO:01000025]; feature: sediment [ENVO:00002007]; material: shallow marine sediment [ENVO:03000034] sea grass bed [ENVO_01000059] ... | reverse complement strand
GGTCGGGGTCGAGGTCGATGCCTGTTGCGCAGTGACGTGCGTTGGCCGCTACCCAGGAGCAAGCGAACACCGCGGTCCCACAGAAATCCTCGCGAAGCGTCTCCGCAGGTCTTCCGTAGGCCCGCTTGTACATCCGGCGCACCCGCTCGACGTCGCCTTCGGGGTCTTGCACCGACTCTTCGTAGAGCTCGTATTTGTCCGCGCGCTCGGCCTGGCTGGGGATCGCGCGCCGCTTGGACCGTTTGCGTCGTTTCCCCTTCGGAGCTTGGGCCCCCTTCGCAGGGTGGGACGAAGCGGCAGTCAGCTCGGCGCCAGCGCTCATGATGGGTGCCCTCGAGGATCGGTCCGGTGCAACACGGGTCGGCGCAGGGTGAGGATCCCAAACCCACAACGCAACCCCTCACTCTCCGATTCGCTCCACCACGAGCTGCAGCCCGCGCACTTCGCGCACACGCACCGGGTCACCGGCGCCGACCGGCGCCGAGTCTTCCGCGAGCACTGCTCGCCACAGCTCGGGCCCGACCGCGACAAAGCCCTCGCGCGGCGCGTGCCCGAGCGCATCCCGTGCGGTTCCCCGCCTTCCGCGCAGCCCGGCGCCCGGGTCGTCCCGGTCGGGGGTGTAGGCGGAGCGGAGCGCGGGGTAGAGGAGGAAGTCTTTGAGCGCCCACGCGATCCAAATCCACACCGCGGTGCGGGCCGCAAGCCACTCCCGGTCCACACCGTACCAGAGCGCGATCGCCGCAAGCCCCCAGCCGGGGATCTGAAAGCGGACGTAGCGGCCGAGCGTTCCGCTCGTGTCGAGCCCTGACATCGTCAGCGCCGCCAGAAACTCGGCGCAAACACGACGAGGAACGTGAAGATCTCGAGGCGCCCCGCGACCATGCAGAACGAGAGTGCCGCCTTCGCCGAGCTCGAGAGATGGCCGTAGTGTTCGGCTGGGCCGACGCTCCCAAACGCAGGTCCCACGTTGCCCACCGCGGAGAGCGCGGCGGTGATCGCCGTCAGGAGGTCGGCACCCGACACCGCCAGCGCGCAGGCGCCAAGACCCACCAGCCCGATATAGGCCAAGAAAAAGGCGAACACCCCGATCACGACGCCCTCGGAAACCGGTCTCCCGCGGTAGTCGATCGAGACGACCGCGTGGCGGTGGGTCGAGAGCGCGAGCACCGCGCGCAGCTTGCGCCAGGCGAGCAGGAGATGGAGCGACTTGATGCCGCCACCGGTCGAGCCGGCCATCGCGCCCACCACCATAAACACCAGGACCACGAACTGGGCCAACGCCGGCCAGAGCTCCCAATCGGAGGTGGCGTAGCCGGTCGTCGTGGCGATCGACACCACCTGGAACGAGGCCGACCGGAGCGTGTCCTGAAGCGGCGATCCCGCGCCGGCCCGCCAGATCGCGAGGGCGACGATCGCGATCCCCACCACCAGCGCGCCCAGGTAGAGCCGCAGCTCGGCGTCGCGGGCGACGCGACGCACGTCGCCGCGGAGGATCTGCCAGAGCAACACGAAGTTGATGCCGCCGAGACCCATGAAGAGCACGGCGCTCCACTCGATGGGCGGTGACGCAAACGCCGCGATCGAGGCGTCGCGGGTGGAGAAGCCGCCCGTCGCGACGGAGGTGAGGGCGTGACACACCGCTTCAAAAGGCGACATCCCCAGCGCCCAGTACACGATCCCGGCGAGGGCCGTCAGACCAGCGTAGATCAGCCAGAGGCGCCGCGCGGTGTCCGCGATGCGCGGGGTCAGTTTGTCGGCGATCGGGCCCGGGACTTCCGCCTGAAAGAGGTTCATCCCGCCGACCCCCAGCAGCGGAAGGACGGCGATCGCAAAGACGATGATGCCCATCCCGCCAAGCCATTGGGTGATGGCGCGCCAGAGGAGCAGTGCCTTGGAGTTGCCCTCGATGGGAGCCATCACCGTGGCGCCGGTGGTTGTGAACCCGGAGGCCGATTCGAACACGGCGTCGACAAAGCCGAGGCTTCCGGTCAGCAGATAGGGCAGGGTTCCAAACAGGCAGGCGAGGATCCAGGCGCCCGACACCACCAAGAATCCGTCGCGGGTGCGCATGCGCCGGTCGGCGCTGCGGCTCGACAACGCCACCGAGAGCCCCAACACGAACGCCGTCACGGCGCTCTGGGCAAAGGGGAGCGGGGATTCGCCGAGCGCCACGGCGACCGCCAGCGGCGGGAGCTGGAGTGCGCCGATTCCGACCAGGAGCCAGCCCAGGATCTCGACATCGAGGCGAAGGTTCAATGCAGCGCGCCGCCGTGGCTCGCGATCCAGATGAAGTAGGTCGCCATCCCCAGGGCACCCGCCGTTCGACCGATGCGTTCGGTCGCGACCAGCCAGGTGGCGAGACTCACCATCGCGCCCAGCATGATCCACAGGTCGAACTGGAGGATGCGCGCTTCGACCTGCAGCGGCGCGAGGATCGCCGCGACCCCGCCGATGCACAGCATGTTGAAGATGTTGCTCCCGATCACGTTGCCCAGCGCAATGTCGGCGTGTCCGCGGCACGCGGCGACACAGCAGGCGGCCAGCTCGGGCAGCGAGGTGCCGATCGCGACGATGGTGAGGCCGATCGTCGCCTCCGAGACGCCGAACACCCGGGCGACCTCGGCCGCCCCATCGACGAGTAGACCGGCGCCGAGAAAAATCGCGACAAAGCCCGTGCCGGTGAAAAACAGCGCCTTGGCGAGACCGCTGGCGTCCTCCACAAACTCCTCTGCCTCGCGCTCGAGGAGCTCGAGCGTGAGCGGGCGTTGTCGTTTCTCACGCCAGTAGTTGTACCCGGTCAGAAGGACGAGCGATCCAAACAACACGATCCCCTCGGCGCGGTACAACCAACCGCCGCGCGCCGCCAGGCCGCAAAAGAGCAGGCTCGCGACGAGCAGGCCTCCCGTGTCGTGAAAGATCGTCCGCCGTTCCCAGCCCACGGGTCGCAACAGCGCGGTCCCGCCGAGCACGAGCAGGGTGTTGGCGATGTTGCTTCCGACGATCGAGCCCATCGCGATGTCGCCGTGATCGGTGAACTGCGCCTTGATCGCGACGGCGAGCTCTGGCGCCGAGGTACCAAACGCCACAACGGTGGCGCCCACCAAAAGGGGGGAGACACCCATACGTCGCGCGAGGGTGACCGCGCCTCGAACCAGGAATTCGCCTCCGCCGAAGAGCAGCAGAAAGCCGGCGGCAATCATCAGATAGGGCAAAGACCCTCCCCATCTTCCGGGCACCTGGGGGTCGTCCGATGGTGCCACGCCGAGACGCCCCGGTCGATCAATCTGCGCATGCTAGGGTTGCCTTGCGGAGGAGGAAATCGCGATGCAAACGCGTGCGGCAGTCGCCCGAAGCGCCGGGAAGCCCCTCGAAATCGAGATGATCGAGCTCGACGGGCCGAAGGCGGGCGAGGCTCTGGTGGAGATCAAAGCGACGGGGGTCTGCCACACCGACGCGTTCACCCTGTCCGGCGACGACCCAGAGGGCATCTTCCCCGCCGTCCTCGGCCACGAAGGGGCCGGGGTAGTCGTCGAGGTCGGTGCGGGGGTCACCTCGCTCCAGCCGGGCGACCACGTGATTCCGCTCTACACTGCAGAGTGTCGGCAGTGCAAGTTTTGCCTCAGCGGAAAGACCAACCTCTGCCAGGCGGTGCGGGCGACCCAGGGCCAGGGCTTGATGCCCGACTCGACCAGCCGGTTCCGCGACGCCAAAGGCGAGACGCTGTTTCACTATATGGGTACCTCCACCTTCTCGAACTACACGGTGCTGCCCGAGATCTCGCTGGCGAAGATCCGCAGCGATGCGCCCTTCGACAAAGCCTGCCTCCTGGGCTGTGGAGTGACCACGGGTGTGGGGGCGGTGCTCTTCACGGCGGGGGTGGAGCCGGGCGCCAACGTCGTCGTCTTTGGGCTCGGCGGTGTGGGCCTTTCGGTGATTCAGGGGGCGCGGATCGCGAGCGCCGGTCGCATTATCGGCGTGGACACCAACCCGAAGAAGCAGAGCCTGGGCGCGCGGCTGGGAATGACCGATTTTGTGAACCCGAAGGAGGTCTCCGGCGACCTGGTAGAACACCTCGTCGAGCTCACCGACGGCGGGGCGGACTACAGCTTTGAGTGCATCGGGAACACCGGGACGATGCGCCAAGCGCTCGAGTGTTGTCACAAGGGGTGGGGAGAGAGTGTGATTATCGGCGTGGCGGGCGCGGGGCAAGAGATCGCGACGCGACCCTTCCAGCTCGTCACGGGTCGCGTGTGGCGCGGCAGCGCCTTCGGCGGCGCCCGCGGCCGCACCGACGTGCCAAAGCTGATCGACTGGATGATGGAGGGGCGCATTCAGGTCGATGACCTGATTACCCACCGCCGCTCGCTCGAGGGGATCAACGAGGCCTTTGATCTCATGCATGAAGGCGAGTCGATCCGGACGGTGATCGAGTTCTAGCGCCCGGGTGCCGCCCGGCGCCCCCTACGTGGGTCGGAAGGCCGGCATGACTTCTTCGGCGAAGAGCGCCGCCGGCTCGCGGGTGTCGCGTCCGAAGAACTCGATCACAAACATCGTGCAACCGAGCTCGATGTGGCGCCCGATGCAGTCGATCACCCGCGCGGGGGTGCCCCAGATGCCGTGGGCCTCGAGGCCTGATCCCATGTGCCCGCCGTAGATCTTGGACGCCTTCGCCAACCCCTCGTTGGCGGCGTCTTCGTTGGCGCCGAGGATGACGACGCACTGCTGTGAGATTTCAATCTCGGCCGGGTCGCGCCCGACCTCGTCGCAGCGTTTGTGCAGCGCTTCGATCTTCGCAGCCAGCTCTCCCTGCACCGCGGCCGGGTTGTTCCAAATGTCGGCGTGTTGGGCGGCGATTCGCATCAGCACCCGCTCCCCGGAGCCGCCGATGAGGATCGGGAGCGCGCGGGTCGGTTTGGGCTCGCAGACCGCGTCCTCGAGGGTGAAGTACTCGCCGCGGTAGCTGGCCTTCTCCTCGCGGAACAGGAGCCGCAGGATCTCCACGGTCTCCTCGAGGGCCCGCATCCTGCCGCCGATCTCCGGGAACGGATTGCCGACACCGGTGAACTCCGCCTCGAACCATCCGGAGCCAAGGCCCGCGATCACCCGTCCGCCGCTGATGTGGTCGAGGGTTGCGAGCTGCTTGGCGAACACCCCGGGGTTGCGGAAGAAGGGAGGCGTGACGAGGGTGCCGAGCTCGGCGCGCTCGGTCAGTGCGCCCACCGCGGCGAGCTGGGTCCACGCTTCGAAGATCGGCAGGTGCGGAGCCGGCACCCCGAAGATGTGGTCGCACACCCAGAGGTGATCGTACCCGAGGGAATCGAAGGCGATCGCGGCGTCGCGGGCCTGTTCCCAACTGCGTTTGATTTGAGGAAGCGTGACACCGAAGCGAGGAGTGCGTTGCATGGTGCGATTGTACTGGGTCGTGACCCCAGGTGTCGCACCATTGCTCTACCCTCGCTCCGATGGTGGGGGAGTCGCGGGTCCAAGCCTCCGGAGCTGGGGCGATTCGGGTGCTGTCCGGTCCGCGGGCGGCCGAGGCGGCGCTGTTTGCCGAGCTCGACGCGGCCGTCGCGGCTCGGGATGCGCTCACGCTCCCGCTCCGCATCGTGGTGCCCTCGCGCAGCCTGCGCGACCACCTCAGCCGCTCGTATCTGCGCCACCGCGGGGTCTCTACCCTTGGCCTGGCGATTCAGAGTCACTTCGCCTTGGCTCTCGAGGCGCTCGAACGGCTCGGCGAGGCACCGCGTCCCGGGCAGGCGCTGTCCCGCCTGCTGACGCGACGCGCGGTGCGATCTGCGGCCCAGCTGCGCCGCGATCTTGTGCGCTTCCAGTCGGGTTGGGAGGGGGCGTGGGGGTCGCTCCGCGATCTGCTGGATGCCGGATTTCGGCCGCCTCACCTCGCGGCCGCACTCGACTGCGTCGCGGCGGGGGAAGCGGGCGCTCGGCGGGAGCGCGTCGCGGATCTGCTTCGAGTCGCGGCGCGCCTGGTCGACGATCTCGAAGGCCAAGACAGCGCGGACCCGGCGCTGCTCCTCGAGCGGGCAACGGCGGCGCTCTGGTCGCGTGGCCCTGCGTTGATTCCGAGCGCGGGCCTTTGGGTCTACGGGGTCGCCGACGCCACCGGTGCCCTCGCAGACTGGATCGACGCCCTGCTGACCCAGCTCGACGGGCGCATCCTGGTCAACCAACCACCCGACCCGGCCGACCGCGCGCGCGCCGAGTCCCGCTACAGCGGGGAGTTCCTCGATCGCCTCGTGGCGCGTCGCCCGAACCCCGCAGCGCGGTTCGGCCACACGGGCAACGGAGGGAACGCCCCGGGCGGGGCGGAGGGCTCGCCCGCTCCCCGCGTCCGCCTCCTTTGTGCCGTCGCTCCGGCGGCCGAAGTCGAGGAGATCGCGGCACGGGTGCGCGCATTGCTCGACCGAGGGGTCGAGCCGGAAGACATCGGAGTCTGCGCGCGCCGCTTTGATGCGTACCGCTCCTCACTCGTCGAGGCGCTCGAGCGCTGGGCGATTCCGTTCTCCGCGATCGGTTTGGGCACTGGCGGCGGGCCCGTCGCCCGCTGCGGGCGCGCGCTCGCGCAACTGCTCGAGCGCGGCCCGGCGCTCGACATCGACGCCTGGGCCGATCTCGACCCGCTGCTCGGTGCCGATGAACGCACCGGGTTCCACCACCTCGGGCTTTCGACGCTGCAATCGCTGTGCGAGACGGACAGCGACGCCGGATTCGCCGGCTCCACCGGGCTGCCGCTTCCGGTGCGCCGCCGCGCCGACCGCGCGCGCGTGCTCGATCGCGCCCCATTTGAGCGCGCGCGAGAGCGCGCTCGCGGCGTGCTGCGCGCGCTCGCAGCGTGGCCCCCGAGCGGGGCGGCGTCTGGCTACGCGGCGTTGCTGCGGGAGCTTTTGGACGCGCTCGGTTGGTCGCGCGCGGGTGGGGCGTACGCGGCCGCGGCAGCGCTCGTGGACACCACCGCTTCGAGCCTTCCGGAGAACGTGCCGGTCGAGGCGGAGGAGTGGATCAGCTGGCTCGGCGAGGCGGTCACGCGCGAGCGCGGCCCCGAGCCCGGGGGCCGCGGGGCGGGCGTTCAGGTGCTCTCGGTGGTTGCCGCGCGCGAGCGGTGCTTCGCCCATTTGTTCTTGCTGGGCCTCGGCCGAGACGTGTTTCCCCGCCCGATCTCGGACGACCCGCTCTTCCCCGAGTCCAGCCGGGCTCGCTTGCGCGCCGTGTTGCCGGACCTCCCGTTGAAACGCCGAGGCTACGACGAAGAGCGTCACCTCTTTGCGAGCCTCCTGGAGTGCGCGGATGAGGTGACCCTCACGCGCAGTGCGTGCACCGCCACCGGGCGGGAGTGGCCCGAATCGCCGCTGCTGCTCCGACTTCGGCTCGCGCGCCCGGAGCTCAGCTCGGCGAGCCCGCTCACGTTCCCGCAGGACGGGGCGGGGCCGCTGCGGACGCCGCTGGCCGATATCGCGGCGGCCCGCGCCGCGCAGCGGGGCGACGAGAAAGAGCTCACGGCGCTGCTTCCCGAGGCCGTGGCTGCGCGTCAACGCGAGGCCGCCATCCTGCGCGACGGGCCCGGCTTCGGGATTCCGCCGCACCGCATTGCCCAGGCGCTCCGGGCCGCGTGGCGCGAGCTCGATCCGGCGCTCGGGGAGGCGTCCCGGGCCCCGCTCGGGCCCTTTTTTGGCTGGGTCGGCGCGCCCGCACCCGCTGCGCCGGAGCGTGGCTCGGGCGCCGAGCCCTATATCACGGCGATCGCCGATCTCCTGCGTTGCCCGTGGCAGCGCTTTCTGCGACGCGAGCTGCGGCTTGCGCCCCCGCCCGATGCGGGGGTGGCGTTGCCCTCGCCAACCCCCCGACTGATCGGTGGCACCCTCCACCAACTGCTCGAACGGGTCGTGGAGGAGTCGTATCGGCAGCAGCGCGGGGACACACCGAGGACGCTCGCCGATCGCACCGGCGCCGGCCCGGTGCCGCTTCGATGGCCGGACTCGCAGACCCTCGAGCGGTGGGTGGCCGAAGAGGCGGAAGCCGCTGCGCGTCGCGAAGGTATTCGCGCGCCCTTTTTCCCCCAGCTCCTCGCGCGTTCACTCGCGCCTGCCGTGGCCTGCGCGCGAGCGCTCGACGAGGCGCGGCCTCCCGCCGTGCTGGGCGCGGAACTCGACGGGGTGGCGCATGTCGCCGACGCGGCGGGTACGCCGCGGCGGCTCCGCTTCCGCGCCGACCGGGTCGATGCCGGTGAAGACGGCCTCGTGTTTGTCGAATACAAAAGCGGGCGCTGTTTTCTGGACCGGGTGCGCGAGACCTCACGCGTCCGCGCGCTTGGCGAGGTCTTGCGCCACGGTCAGGGCATCCAGACGCCCAGCTACCTCTACGCCGCGGACGCGGTGGCTTCCCGCCTGGTGTTTTTGGGTCGAGGGACGGCGTCCGCGCGCCGCGAGACCACCCTGCGACGCAGCGACGAGGCGGTCTTGGCCTCGTTCGAGCAGAGCGCAGCGATCGCATTCCGAGCCCTCGACCGCGGGTTGCGGCCGCCGCGTCTGCTCGGCCCGAAGGGAGAGGGCGAGGGCGCGGCCTGTCACTTCTGTGAGATGCGTGCGGCGTGTCTGCAGGGCGACAGCGGACACCTCGCTCGCCTGCGAGAACGCGGCGTCGCATCGCCCCCCGACGCCGACCGCGACCTGGTCGAGCTGCTTGCCCACGGAGCGGAGGCCGCACCGTGAAGGAGGCGTTGCTCGAGGCCGACCGGCGCGCGCGCGAGAGCGCGGTCGCCACCTTCGACCGCCACATGATCCTGGAGGCGGGGGCGGGGACCGGCAAGACCAGCGTTTTGGTCGACCGCGTGGTCGCGTGGTCGTTGGGCCCCGGGTACGACGCGGCGGCCGGCGCAAGCGACGACGCTGAAGACGCGCCGCGCGCCGCCCGTGTGTTCGAAGGGATAGCCGCCCTGACGTTTAGCGAGGCTGCCGCCGCCGAGATGGAATCGCGTATCGCCGCCGCGCTCCGCGACGTCGTGGCGTCGCGGGGTCGCACGCGTCCCGGGTTTCCCGTTGGCCTCGGGTCGCGCGACCGAGCCCGCGCGGCCGAGCGGGCCGCGCGGCTGCTGGACCACTGCGACCGCCTCCAGGTTTCGACGATTCACTCCTTTTGCCGCCGGTTGCTCGTGGCGTTTCCTTTCGAGGCCGGCGTGGCGCCCGGCTTCCAAATCGATGCGGCGGGGCGGGTCGCGCAGCGCATCGCGCGCGAAGTTCTCGACGCCTGGCTTTCGCGTCCGAACGCGGGTGCCCTCGACGATCTCGGCGCCTTGGTGGCGACGGGGTGCGGGCCCGCCGAAATCGAAGCGCTGCTCCAGGCGCTGCTGCTCGGGCCGCTGGGGCCCGAGGAATTCGCGGCGGACCCGCTCGCACCGGAGGCGGTCGTGCCCTTTTTCGCGCGCCTTCGCGCGGCGGCGCGAGCTCTCGCAGCCGCGTCCGAGCCGGCGCTTGGAGACGCGCCCGCGAGGACGCTTCGACTCCTCGACGCCGGGCTTCCCGAGGACGCCGGCGCTCTCGAGCCGACGCTCGCGCGACTGCGCGAGATCTGGGGCGCGGCTCACCACGGGCGTCTGGATCGTTTGGCGCAGCGGATCCCCGCTGCGGCGCTGTTGCGGCGCGCCGGTCGCATCGACGTGGGCCTGCTGCGACGGCTGCACCGCGTTCTCTCGGCGCGCTTTGTCGAGGCGGCGCAGGCCCAGCGGGCCGAGGGCGCCCTCGGATTCGATGAGCTGCTCGTCCGTGCCCGCGACCTGTTGCGCCACCGGTCCGCGGTGGCGGCGCGGGTGCGGGGATCGTTGCGCCAGCTCCTGGTGGACGAGTTTCAGGACACCGATCAGGTGCAATGCGAAATCATCGAGGCGCTGGCCCTCGCAGACAACGGCCCGACGCTGTTTGTCGTCGGCGACCCCAAGCAGTCGATCTATGCGTGGCGCAGCGCAGACCTGCGGGCCTACGACGCGTTTCTCGACCGGCTGGGCGCGGTCGGGGCGGAGCGGCATCGGTTGGCGGTCAACCATCGCTCGCGACCCGTGATCCTCGACGAGGTGGAGCGATGTCTCGCTCCGGTCATGGTGCGCGAGCCCGGTCTCCAACCCGAATTTCAACCCCTCCTGGCAAGCCCGCTGCGGAGCGGAACACCGCCCGCCTCGAACGGGGTGGAGTATTGGATTGCCCAACATGTCGACGGGGCCGGCGTTCCGCAGCCGACCTCCAGCGCCGAATCGCTCGCCCTCGAGGCGCGCGCTCTGGTCGAGGATCTGTGGCGCGTCCACCGCGAGGAATCGCTCCCCTGGCGCGAGTTTGCGATCTTGCTCCGGAGCACGGGAGAACTCGACCGCTATCTGGACGCGCTGCGTCGGGCCGGAATTCCCTACGCGGTCGACCGCGACCGAGTGTATTTCCGGCGCCGCGAGGTCATCGAAGCGCGGGCGCTTCTGCGGCTCGTGATCGATCCCAACGACGACCTCGCCTGGGTTGCGACGCTGCGCTCGGGTCGCTGCGGTGTCCCCGACGCGGCCTGGATGCCGCTGTTCGAGGAGGGGGCGATCGACCTCGCCCGCGATGCACTGGCGTCGGGCGCCCCGCTCTGCGCCGCGCTGCAGGACGCGGTGGGCCGCGCCGCGGGCCGCGTCGAGGCGCTGGCGGTTCCTGGGCTCGACGCTCTCGCCGGTTGGAAGGACGCGCTCCTCGATGCGATCGAAACGCTGGTCGCGCTGCGTCGCAGCTACGAGGCCGACCCCTTTGAGCAGTTCTTGGCGCGGGCGCGCCGCCTCGCGTTGCTCGACATCTCCGAAGGCGTCCGTTTTCTGGGCCGCTACCGCATCGCGAATCTCGATCGCTTTTTCCGCGAAACGGCGGAGCTCTATGCAGCCAGTGGTGGCGACGCCTCCGCGCTCTTGCGCGAGCTTCGCCGTGAGGACCTCCCGCTCCCCGACGGTGAAGAAAGCCGTCCACCCGGGGCGGGGACCGACGCAGTCCAGGTCATGACCATCCACGGGGCCAAGGGGCTCGACTTCGAGCACGTCTACCTGCTGCAGGCGCACAAGGGGAGTGCGCAGCGGTCCGACGACCGGCTTTGCACCGAGGTGTTGGACGGCCGGCGGGAGTACGCGCTGCGATGGGGTCCGCGCGGGGACGCGGTCGCGACGACCCTGGACTGGGACCGCGTCGAGGCGCGTCGCGTAGCCGTCGCGCGCTCGGAGCAGGTTCGTACGCTCTACGTCGCGATGACGCGCGCGAAGACACGCCTCGTCGTGTCCGGCCGCCTCGCGGCGGCACGCTCAGGGGCCGCGCGCAATCACGCGGATTGCATCGCGCACCGTCTGCAAGACCCGCTGGCACCGGGGGTGGTGCGCCGCGTCCTCGGTGCCGAGGCGCTTCCGGCGCCGCACCCGATCGGGGGATTGCGGGCGCCGCCATCGCCACGGTCGGGGGCGCCCGGCGGCCCGGCGGTGCTTCCGCTGCTGAGTTCCGCGCGCCGCGAGCACGCCTGGGCGCGCGGAGCTCGCCCCTATACCCGGGCGGCGTCTTCCGCGGTGTCGCGGTCGGCGGCGATCTACGAAGAGTCCGCGAGCCCCGCCCAAGCGGGCGCGCACGATTTCGGGGGGAGCCACGGCGCCGCGATCGGGACGGCGATCCACGCGTTTCTCGAGGTGTTCGACTTCGATCATGGCAACCGGGGGGCGGCGTGGGACGCCGCGCTCGAGGTCCTGCGGGCACGTCTCGCGAACCGCGTGCCGCCGCGCGCGCGGGCCGAGGCGGAACGGGCGGCGGTCGGGGTGTTGGAGGCGTTTCACAAGAGCTCCCTGTGGACACGATTCGAGGCCATCCAAGGGCACATCCTCGGCCGCGAGGTTCCCCTGCTCGCCCGTCCCGCGCTGCGCGCGCAAGATCGCAACGCTCCGGTTGGATCGACGATCGGCGCGATCGACCTCCTCTACCGCGAGCCGCCCGCGCGGTACGCCGCAGGGGCTGGGGAGAAAGCCGAATCGGGTCGGGTCGTCGTGGTCGACTTCAAGAGCGACCGCGTCGACGGCGAGGAGGCGTTGCAGGCGCGGGCCGCGCACTACGCGCCCCAAGGTCGCGTGTACTGCGACGCCGTGGCCGACGCCCTCGCGCTGGCGGTGCCACCGCGCTTCGAGCTCTGGTTTCTGGCGGCCGGGCGAGTGGTCGCACGGGACTTCGGGCTGCCCGCCGCGGAGGCAAAGCCTGCCCAGAATAGTCGCTCCAAATCGGCACAGTTGCGCTGACTTCGGCACATCCTCGACGCCACGGCCGCGCGACGTCGCGGTTTCCCGGTTCGGCCGGCGCTTTTCTGAATGGCACGCGGGTTGCTCTTTCCCGGGAGAACCGCACCCCAATGCGGAACCGGAGGACCCGATTCATGCATCGTTCGCGAACGTTTTTCGCGCTGGCCGCTGCGCTCGCGCTTCCCCTCACCCTCTTCCCAGAGTCGGGTTGGGCTGAAGACGGCCTGACGCCGGGTCAGTTCGTCGCGAACAATGTGTGGATGATGCTGGCCGCGGGTCTCGTGTTCATCATGCACCTGGGCTTCGCCACGCTCGAAGCGGGCATGACCCGGGCCAAAAACTCGACCAACATTCTCTTCAAGAACACCTTTATCATCGCGATCGGCATCCTCACCTACGCCCTCATGGGCTTCAACCTGATGTATCCGGGCGACTTCAACGGGGTCTTCGGGTTCGCGGGCTTTGGTCTCGCCGCTGGCTACGACGCCGCGGCGAACACGCCCGCCTACGCCGACGGCGGATACACCGTCTGGACCGACTTCATCTTCCAGGCAATGTTCGCGGCGACGGCCGCGACGATCGTATCGGGCGCCGTCGCGGAGCGGATCAAGCTGTCCTCGTTCATGATCTTCGCGACGATCTTTGTGGCGATCGTGTACACGATCGCGGGCTCCTGGAAGTGGGGTGGCGGCTTCCTCGACGGCATGGGCTTCTACGACTTTGCGGGCTCGACCCTGGTTCACTCGGTCGGCGGCTGGGGCGCGCTCGCGGGGGCGCTGCTCCTCGGGCCCCGCCTCGGGAAGTACGTCGGTGGCCGGCTCAACCCGATCCCGGGCAGCAACATGCCGATGGCGACGATCGGCGTGTTTCTGCTGTGGCTCGGCTGGTTCGGGTTCAACGGCGGCTCGGTGCTCTCCGCCGACCCGGCGCTCACCTCGTTCGTGCTGGTCACGACGTGCCTGGCGGCGTCTGCCGGCATCATCGCCGCCATGTCGCTCTCGTGGATCATGTTTGGCAAACCCGACCTCTCGATGGCGCTGAACGGCGCCTTGGCGGGGCTGGTCGGAATCACGGCGGGCGCCGACACGGTCGGGATCGCCGCGGCGGTGCTCATCGGCGGGGTCGCCGGCGCCCTCGTGGTTGGCTCCGTCGTGTTCTTTGACCGAATCAAGATCGATGACCCGGTCGGGGCGATTTCCGTGCACCTCACGTGCGGGATCTGGGGAACCCTCGCGGTGGGCCTCTTCTCGACCAATCCCGAGCACAGCTTTGTGACCCAGCTGATTGGTGTCGCGTGCTACGCGGTGTTCGCCTTTGGGTCGGCGCTCGCGATCTTTGGCGTGCTGAAGGCCACGCTTGGGATCCGCGTCTCCGAAGAAGAGGAGATGGAAGGTCTCGACTACGGCGAACACGGTATGCACGCCTACGATCTCAACCTGGGCTCCGCGACGGGGATGGCACCGGCACCGGTGGCCGGCGCTTCGGGTGGCCTTCAGCAGCTGAGTCGCCAAGAGGGATAATCAACAAGGGGATACGAACGGCGGCTGCGGGCTCCCGCAGCCGCCGTTTAAGCGCTGTCGAGCAGAGACGGGGCCCAGCGTCTCCAGAACGAATCCATCGACGATCCGGAGACGTTGTCGACGAGGGCGCGAAAGCGAACGGGGTGGGTCGCGTCGGGGTCTTCCCGCAGCCCGCGCACCAGGTCGTCGAGACTGCGGCGCCCCTTGCTGCGCTCTCGCAATACCGTGTCGAGCTGGTGAAACACGATCACGGCGCGAGCGGTCACCGCGCCGGTGGCATGGTCGCCGCGCAGCGTTTCCACCTCTTCTCCGCGCGTCTCAAAACCGGAGAGTGCCGAGCGGTAGTTCGCCTCACTGATCGTGCCGCTGCGGCGCAAAAGCTCGAGGGCGTAGTACTCCGCCAAGCCCTCGACGATCCAGTCGGCGCCCTCTTGGGAGCGAGCGCGCATCACGACGTGCATGAGCTCGTGTAGCAGCGGGCTGGTCCAGTCCTTATCGAGCAGCGGCCGATCGCTGTGGACGTAGAGCGAGTTCGGCCCCGAGAGGCCGCCGCGCCACATCGGGTCGCCGGCGCCCACCACGAGCAGCCGTTCCGGAAGGACGGGAACGATCGCCCGAAGCTCCGGCGCCACCCAGCGCAGCAAGGCCAGGAGATCGCGATCGCGAAAGCGATCTCCCTCCGGGCTTCCCACGGTGATCGCGATGCCGGCGACCTCCTCTCGCAGCGCGCGGACTTCGCCCGCGAGAAACCACCCCTGGGGTTGGGCGAACGAGCCCTCGTCGTGAACGGTGAAGCTTCCGTCTCGTCGCTTGGGATAGGCGCTCAGCACCTGCCAGTCCGGCGGCACTCGCAGCCGCAGACGGAAGCGGCCCTCCGACTCCCGCAGACGGCGGGTGCGGGCCGCCGGGAACAGGTCTTCCCCGCGAAACAGTGCCCAGCGCGTGGTGCAGCGCGCGTCGTAGCGCGCTGGGTCGCGCAGGTGATCGATTCGAACCGTGTAGCGGAGCTCCCCACCGCGGGCAGGCACAAACCACGTGACGCGGCCTTGTGAGACCTCGAGGCCCTCTTCCGCACTGAAGTCGAAATAGCGTTCCGGGTCGATGGCAAAGTTCATCTCGCGAAGCAACGACGTGTCCTGCGTGACGCGGATTCGCACCGACGCGCTGCCCTGTCCGGGGAGAATCTGGGCCTCGTAGCGGACGCGGTAACGCGGGAGCTCGCCGTCCGGGCCGGGTTGCGCGGCGGCGGTCGCTCCGGTCCCCAGGGTCGCGCAGAGCGGTACCCACCAGGAGAGCAGGACGAGAACGCGTCGCACGCCGGAGAGCGGGCGCGCCGCGCAGCTCACAAAGCGTCCAATTCCCCCTGCAGCTGACAAAACGCCCATTCGTCGGCTTGGGCTTGTGGCTGGCTGGAACGCTCGACCGCGCGGAGGCGCGGGAGTAGCCCCTTGCCGTTCGCGAGCTGGATGGAAAGGCCGGGACGCGCGTTGAGCTCCAGCACGAGCGGGCCGCGCTCGGCGTCGACGACCAAGTCCACGCCCAGGTACTGCAGGGCGCTCTGCCCCGCGGCCCGCACCGACATCTCCAGCACCGCTGGAAAATCCGGAACGTTGACGCCTAGGATCGGCTTTCCGGTGTCGGGGTGATGCGAGATCCACTTTCGTTTCCACAGTGCCCGTTCGCTTCTACCAGTCGCCAGGTTGATCCCCACCCCGACGGCGCCCTGGTGCAAATTCGCCCGCCCGCCCGAGCGACGGGTGGGGAGACGCATCATGGCCATCACGGGGACGCCACGATAGATGAGGATCCGCACGTCCGGGACACCCGCGCCCGCGAGATCGGCCAGCTCGGGATGCACGCTCAGGCACTCCTCGATCAGCACTTCGTCGGGCTGGCCCCCGAGAGAGAAGAGCCCAGAAAGAATCTCCGCGGCGTGGAAGCGCAGGTCCCCCAGCGTCATCGGGGCTCGGCCACCGACCCGATAGCGCTCACCTTCGCGGCCCCGAACCACGGCGACGCCTTTCCCTTGGGAGCCCCGGGCCGGTTTCAGCACAAAGGATTCGAGGCCCGCGATCACGTCCCCGAAGTTCCGCAGCTCGTGGTGGTGCCGAAGGACGCCGAGCTTGCGCGGCACGGCCACGCCCGCGCGCTCACAGAGCGCTTTGGTGCGGATCTTGTCGTCGACCTCGGGAAACGCGTGACGCGGGTTGTGCGGCAGGACAAAGGAGGCGTTGCGCCCGTTGATACCGAGCACGCCCAGACCCCGAAGCCGGCGAAGCCTCCCGAAAATCATGAGGAGGTCTCCTCCTCGGGCGCGAGGAGCCCAAAGCGAATCCAATCGCTGAGCCGGTACCCGGTATATCCCCCCGTCCACACCATGGCCCCTATCACGACGAAGAGCAGCTCCGGAAAGCTGAACATCAGGTGCTCGGCCACCTCGCTCTGGAAGATCGGGTAGAGGGCGACCGCCATCGCCACCGAGTACGCCGCGTACAGCGAGGCGGTCCGCAGGCCCTCTTCGGAAGCGCGGATCGAGAAGCGCTCCACCAACATCGTCAAGATCACGATCGGGAAGAGCCCGCCGGCGTAGAAATCGGCGGTGTCGAGGCCGCGGCCCGCGAGCGCCAGCGCGGCGACCGCGAGAATTACGGTCGAGAGGATGATCCCCAAGCGTGGGATCAGAAGGAGGTGGAGCCGTTCGAGGGACAGGCGCGCCGCGATGCCGGCCAGAAGGACGAGCGAAATCAGCGCGAGGCCGACGGCGAGACCGGTGCCCCGCAGTGCAAGGGCGATCAGCATCGGCATAAAGGTTCCGTAGCCGGGGAGCCCGACGACGTTGCGCAGCAACGCGATCGCGAGTGCGCCCAGGGGGAGGAGCAGCAACAGACGCAGCGCCGACTGGGTGGCCACGGGCAGCCGATAGAAGGACAGACGCGCCCACCACGGGTCGCTGGGCATCGCGAGCGCCGCGAGTTCCGCCTCGGTGAGCGGGACCTGGACGGCCCGGAACGAATGAGCCATCGACACGACCCCGCCGGTGGCCTGGACCAGGGCCGCACCACTCGACGAGAGGGCCAGCAGGCGGGGCGGCGTGTCCCCAAAAAAGTCCTGCGAGGCCGACATCGGGAACCAATCCTCGCCAGTCCAGACCTCGGTCCACACCCTCGGCCGGGGGCGTCCCTCGAGGAGCTCGACACCCTCGATGACCCGGGCCCAGGCGCCGGCGCTTTCGAGCAACCACGCCAGGAGCGCTTCCTTGCCGGCGGCGTTGGCCTCGCGTTGGCCGAGCGCCAGGATCGGGTCGTCGGCGCCCGTCGGGGAGAGACGAATCTCGTGGGAAGCGAAGGCGTAGAGCGACCGGACGCGACCCGCGAAATCGTCTCGCGGCGGGAGCCCGAGCTCCGCAAACAGCGACTCGATCAGCTCACTGCCGGCCTTGTCAGCAGCCGACTGCCCCCTGAGGGCCGGGCCCGGTGTGCCCAGCGGAAGCTCGACGCGCTCGTTGAAACGGCGCGCCCGGAACCGGTAGGCCAGGTGGTGCAACCCGTCTACGGGGCCCGACCAGACGGCTTCGCGAGCGCCTTTGCGCCGTCGCGTCGAGAGCTCGAGGCCGTCACCCTGGAAGTGTTCGCCGAAAATTCGCTGGCCGCGCCTGGAGTTCGGCAGCTGGAGCCGCACCCCGCCGGGTTCTCCCTCCCCGCGGATCGCCACCGAGACTTCCACTTGCCACAGCTCGGCGGTGTCCGAGGGAAGCAGGGGTGCTTCGAGGACGAGCGCCTTCCACAGCAGGATCCCGGATCCGAGCGCAGCGAGCACAGCACCGGCCCAGAACACACGCGAGTTCATCGCAGCAGAGACTCCCCGTTTCACGCCGCGGCGAGTGGCCGCGCGCGGGGGCAATCCAGTGGTGTCGCCCGGAGGAGAGCGACGCTGAGGGCGTTTTGGTGCCGGGCTCTACGGATGGCGGTGCGTTTGGAAAACCACCCGATGAAAAGCACCCAGATGTAGAAGGGCTCCTCCAAACCCTAGCGTTCTTTGATTCGGCGAGCATCGGGGAAACCTTGAGCAGCACGAATTTTTCGTCGCCACCGTCGGACCAGCTCCCTCCGAGAGGGCCCGCACACCCGGGTTGGTGCTAGGTTCTCCCGCTCGCGCACCCGGGAACTGGATGGGGGAAAACCGGACCATGAGTGCATCGAACGTCCAACGCCTTCGGGTCGGGCCGGCGAAACGGGGCGGGACCGACCTCGACCACTTCCGCCAGGTCCGCACCCAGAGCGAAGCTCTAGCGGAGCCACTTTCCGCCGAAGACTGCGCCGGGCAATCCATGCCGGACGCGAGCCCGGTGAAATGGCATCTCGCCCACACCACCTGGTTCTTTGAGACCTTTGTCCTCGAAGCGTTGCTCCCCGGGTATCAGACCTTCGCGCCGGGCTTCCGCGTGTTGTTCAACTCTTACTATCAAAGCGTCGGCGCCCAACACCCGCGCCCGCGGCGGGGCCTACTCACCCGCCCCAGTCTCGACGAGGTGCGGGCCTACCGCGCGCACGTAGACCGTTGCATCGAAGCGCTCTTCGCCGAAGGGCGGATCGCCGGCGAAGCCGCTCGCGTGGTCGGGATCGGACTGCACCACGAGCAGCAGCACCAAGAGCTCCTGCTGACCGACGTCAAGCACCTGCTCGCCAGCAACCCGCTCTTGCCCGCCTACCGGGAAGACCTGCCGACGCCACCGCCGCGCGAGCTTCCCGAACTCCGCTTTGAGAGGGTCCCGACCGGGATCCGGTCAATCGGCCACGATGGTGCGGAGTTTCACTTCGACAACGAGGCGCCGCGCCACGATGTACTGGTGCCGGGCTTCGCGCTCGCGTCGCGCTTGGTCACCAACGGCGAGTTCCTCGCGTTCATCGAAGACGGCGGCTACCGGCAACCGCAGTGGTGGCTCGCCGAGGGCTGGGACACGGTGCAGCGCGAGGGGTGGGAGGCGCCGGGCTACTGGCTGCCGGACGACCCCCAGCGTCCCGACCGCCACGCGGGTTGGCGCGTCTTCACCCTCGGCGGTTTGCGTTCGCTGCAGCGCGACGCACCCGTGTGTCACGTGAGCTACTTCGAGGCGGACGCCTACGCGCGTTGGGCGGGAGGAAGGCTCCCGACCGAACACGAGTGGGAAGTGGTTGCGCGACGCGAGGAACCGGTTGGCAACTTCGTCGAGGCGGGCGCGCTCCACCCGGTCCCCGGAGCCGACGCGGACGGTTTCGCCCAGCTCTTCGGCGACGTCTGGGAATGGACCCAAAGCCCCTATGTCGGATACCCCGGCTACCGGACGGACGAAGGGGCCCTCGGGGAGTACAACGGCAAGTTCATGGTCAACCAGTTCGTGCTGCGCGGTGGCTCTTGCGCCACGCCGGCGTCTCACATCCGCGCCACCTATCGAAATTTTTTCCCCGCGGCGGCGCGCTGGCAGTTCAGCGGGATCCGGCTGGCGCGAGACGCAGCGTGAGCGAGGTCATCGACGCACCGCGGGTTCACAACCTGGCCCCCGAACGAGAGGATTTTCTCGCCGAGGTCCTCGACGGGTTCGCGCAGCCCCAGAAGACGCTCCCGTGTAAGTACCTCTACGACGAGCGCGGGTCGGACCTGTTTGAACAGATCTGCGACCTCGAGGAGTACTACCCGACCCGGACCGAGATCGGGATTTTGCGGGGGAACATCGACGCCATCACCGGGGCCCTGGGAGCGCGTTGCCTCGTGGTCGAGTACGGGAGCGGGAGCGGTCGCAAAACCCAGATCCTGCTCGAGCACTTGGCCGACCCGGTCGCCTACGTCCCGATCGACATCTCCCGGGAGGCCCTGGAAGCGTCGGCGCAAATGCTGCGCGCACGTTTCCCCGGGCTCGAGGTGCTCCCGGTGTGCGCCGACTACCACAACCACTTCGCGCTCCCCGAAGCCCGACGCGCCGCGAATCGCCGCTGTGTGTTTTTCCCCGGGTCGACGATTGGCAATTTCGACCCGGATGCGTCGATCGATTTTCTGCGCCGGAAGCGAGACGTGGTGGGGAATGGCGGGCGCGTGCTGATCGGGGTCGATCTCAAAAAGGACCGGACGACACTCGAAGCGGCCTACGACGACCGCGAGGGCGTCACCGCGGCGTTCAACCTGAACCTCCTGCGCCGGCTCCGCGAAGAGCTCGACATCGGGATCCCCGAAGACGCGTTCCGCCACAGCGCCCCGTACAACGAGGAGCGTGGTCGTGTTGAAATGCATCTCGTATGCGAGCGCGATTTTGAGGTCTCGGTGCAGGACCGGCGTTTTGTCTTCCGCGCCGGCGAGACGATCCACACCGAGAACTCGTACAAATACGAGCTCGACGAGTTCCGCGAGGTCGCGGGAAAGGCAGGCCTGCGAGTCCTCGAAGTGTGGACCGACCCGAAGCGGCGGTTCAGCGTCCAGCTGCTCGGCGGATAACCGCCAACGCCTCGAGCTGCGCGAGCACCGAGGCGGGTAGACGGTGCTCGCGGGCGCCCTCGATCATGAGGGCGCGGTACGCCTCGGTCGGGCGTTCATCAGGCGTCGTTCGCTCTGACAGGTAGGTCTGCGCGGCAAAGCGTTCGCCCCCGACCACGACCGACACCTCGACCCGCGCATAGCCGCCCTCGAAACGGTCGAGGGTGGGCCAATCCGCCGTCGCCAACTCGAACACGGCGCCCCAGACCCGGGCGCCCGGGTAGCGCTCGATGTTGGCCTTTGCACTGCCGTCGGCGCCGAGCTTGTTGCAGCGCCAGCGGTAGTGGTCGAGGAAACCAGCACCACGGGTCTCTGCCCGGACGACGCGCGACTGCAGCCGCGCGACCATCAAGTTCGACCCGTAGGCGAAGTAGTACCTCACACCCGGAGGGTACCGCGCGCCCGCCGCAAGGGTCCCGCTAGAATCGGATCATGGCCGAACCCATCTACCAAACCGTTCAGACCGAGCTTTCGGAACGCGTGCTCACGGTCACCCTCCACCGACCCGACCAGCTCAACGCGTTCACATCCAAAATGCTCGAGGAGCTGCTTCAGGTCGTCGATCGGGTCGACGCCGACGACGAGGTGCGCGCGGTCATCGTGACCGGCGCGGGGCGCGGGTTTTGCGCGGGCGCCGACCTGAGCGAGCGCGGCTCGAGCTTTCGACACGACGACGATCGGGAAGACGACCACCGCGACGGCGGCGGGCTGCTGACCTTGCGGCTCTTCGAGTCGACCAAGCCGTGGATCGCCGCGGTGAACGGAGCGGCCGTCGGAGTGGGCGTGACCATGACGCTGCCGATGGACGTGCGCATCGCAAGCGAGGCGGCGCGTTTCGGCTTTGTGTTTGCGCGGCGCGGGCTCGTGCCCGAAGCGGCAAGTTCGTGGTTTCTGCCGCGGGTGGTGGGAATCTCCCAAGCGATGGAGTGGGTCGCGACCGGTCGGGTGTTCTCGGCCGCGGAGGCGCTGGCTGGCGGCCTGGTCTCGCGGGTGGTGCCCGCGGACCAGCTGATCGCGACCGCTCGCGAGACGGCGGCGGAGATCGCCGACAACACCAGCGCGATCTCGGTGGCCCTGTCCCGTCAGCTCATGTGGAAGCTGCTTGGCGCCCAACACCCGATGGAGGCGCACCGGCTCGATTCGAAAGCGATCTACGCCCTGGGGCGTTCCGCCGATGTGCGAGAGGGGGTCGAGAGCTTTCTCGAGAAACGGCCGCCGCGTTTTCCCGGCCGCGTATCGAGCGATCTGCCGAGCTTTTTCCCGTGGGCAAAGCCGCCGCCGTTCCGGGAGTCCTAGGCCCGTAGTGCCTCCGACCCGCGGCAATTCCATCGACTGCGGCTTCACCGCCACCCCCGAGTTGCCGATACAGCGGGCAGCGAGAGGGGGTCGCGATGCGAGCCGGTTCTACCCGTCGTAGTTTGCTCTGCGGAGGGCGCGTTTTGGCGACCCTCGTCGCGCTGTTCGCGCTCCACGCGCCTGCGGGCTTCGCTGGCGAGCCGCGACTGGTCCAGCCGCCGGGGGTCTCCGAGGGGGCCTACCGGGGCCAATGCCGTCGGATGAATCGCCAGATCGCCCGATACACCACCGAGGCCGGAAAAGCCCTCGACGTCGGCAACGAGACCTGGCGCGACGCAAGCTATCGCCGGATCGGCCACCTCACGGCCCGTCGCGCGCGGCTTTGCCCAAAATACGTCGACACCCGCGCCGGCGAGGACCTCGTCAAACTGCTGCGGCTGGGCGGCAAGGTCGCCCTCAAGATGTTCACCTGGGGAATCATCTAGCCGTCTTGGTCTGAGCTTCGCGAAGGCGTTGCCTTCGCCGCGCGCTCCGCGGCTCCACCGCTGGGCGTTTTTGTCCTGAGTGAACTTCGCTCGCCGCAAGCGACCGCTTTGCGGTCGCTTGCGGCTACACTCTCGGCTTCCTTCCATCCCATTTCCTCGGAGAGGACGGACCTGTGAAGCTCTATGACGCCAAGATGGCACCCAACCCCCGACGCGTACGCATCTTCTTGGCCGAGAAGGGCGTCGAAATTCCGACCGTACAGGTCGACGTCGCCGCCGCGGAAAACCGCAAGTCGCCCTTTGTCGACCGCAACCCGATGGGAGGGGTCCCAGTCCTCGAACTCGACGACGGTACTTGGCTCGCCGAGTCCGTGGCCATTTGTCGCTACATCGAAGAGACCCACCCCGAACCGCCGCTGATGGGGCAGGGCGCGCAGGATCGAGCGATCGTCGAGATGTGGAACCGGCGCATGGAACAAGAGGTGCTGATCCCGATCGCCCAGGTCTTTCGCAATTCGCACGAGTTCTTCAAGGGTCGCATCCCCCAGGTGCCCGAATACGGCGAAGCCTGCCGCGGAACGGCGCAAAAGCGTCTGGAATGGCTCGACCGCGAGCTTGCAGACCGCGAATTCATCGCCGGCGACCGGTTTACCATCGCCGACATCACGGCGCTTTGCGGTATCGATTTTGGTCGCGTTTCAAAGATCGGGATCTCTCCGGAGCAGAAGAACCTCGCGCGATGGCACGAGGCGGTGTCGGCTCGCCCCAGCGCCAAGGCCTAGCCCTGTGTGGCGTCCCCGGGCGGTCCGGCTCGGTCGCCTCGTACCGCTCGCGCTGTTCGCACTGTGGGTCGCCGCGTGCGGTGATTCGGAGTTGTATGAGGGTGTGGGTGTCGTCGAGGACGTGGACCGCGCTGCCGAGCAGGTCGTGATCGCGCACGAGGAGATCGTCGGTCTCATGCCGGCGATGACGATGAATTTCGACGTAGCGCACCCGGCGCTGCTCGAGCCGCTCGAGCCGGGGCAGACGGTGCGCTTTAAGCTCCGGCGCGGGGCACGCGACTACCGGATCGTCGAGATTCGCGCCGAGGGGAGTGCGGTGGCCGTGGGGGGCGGCGGTCGCGGCCGCACCCGCGCCCTGGCCGACGGCCGCGCACCCGATTTTGAGCTGATCGATCAGCACGGTGCCCCGTTTTCGTTGGCCTCGCTGCGCGGGAGGGTTCTGGTACTCGACTTTATCTACACCCACTGCCCCGGACCCTGTCCCGCCCTCACGGGGCTGCATGTCGACGTGCAGCGCGCGCTGCCCGCGGGGCTCCGTGCCGTCACGCACTTTGTGTCGGTGAGCATCGACCCGGTCCGTGATACCCCCGACGTGCTGCGAGCCTACGCGGAGGCTCGGGGCATCGATCAGAGCGACTGGACTCTTGCGACCGGGGAACCCGAGCGGGTGGCCAAGATCCTGCGCGCTTACGCCGTCGGGTCGCTGCCGCAGTCCGACGGGAGCGTGGACCACCAGATTCTGAGTTATCTCATCGATCGGGGGGGCGGAATCGCCGGCCATTTTTGGGGATCGTCCCAGAGCGTCGAGGAGTGGGTCGACGCGATCGCACGGGTGGCCGCAGCCGACCCGAGCGGCGTATAGCGCGCCACGCGCGCCCTTCGCGAAGTGGGGCGGCAAGGCGGGCGCAGGCCCCGCCAGGAAAGACCCGCCCCAACACCTTCCCACCCCTCTCGGGCACTCTCTATCTTGGAGTGGAGCGCGCATGGGGCGCCCCGCCGCGACGAGCGAGGCAGAGCGTGGCACAGGCTTCACAGGCGGCGCATCGGAGTTGCGGGCGGTCGCGGGTTTCGCGGGCCGCCTCGGAGCTCCGCACTGCCTATCTCGTGCCGCTGTTGTTGGTGACCCTCCCGCTCTCGGGCACCGCCGCGGAGCTTGTCGACGTGCGCTCGGCCCGTCACCCCGACTTCACCCGGATCGTGTTCGAGACCGACGAAAAGGTCTCCTACGCCATCGAGAACCGCAGCCTCGGCAAGGAGCGAATGATCGAGCTTTCGCTGCCCGCCACCGCGCGCGAGACCATTTTGCGGGCAGTGCACGAGCCGGCGGTCTCGGTGCAGATCGAGACCGCGGAAGCGGGGAGCCGCGCCCTCGTGAAGGTGAGCGGCCCGGTGGACGTCTGGACCAACCAGCTCGGGAACCCGCCGCGGGTGGTGCTCGACCTGCGCGTCGCCGAGCCCGCCGCCGATCTCGACCCCGAGCAGCTCGACGCCCTCGACTACCAAATCGTCGTAGAAGCGGATCCTGCCGCGCCGCGGGCAAGTCCGGCCGCGCCACCGGCCGCGACCCGGCCGGCTGCCTCTGCACCCTCCGAGCCTCCGCGAGACCAGCCCACGGGGTGGGCGCGATCGCCGCGGCTCTGGTGGATGCTGGTCGCGATCGCGGTCGCTTTCCTCGGTGTGCTCTGGATTCAGCGTTTGACGTTGCGGCGGCGCCAACGTGACCGCGTTGCGCCGCCACCTCCGGCCCCCCCCGCCACCCCGGCTCCGCCCGCGGCGCGGCCCCCATCAACTCCATCTCCCGAGCGCGCGCCCTCCCCCAAGGCGGCCGCTCCGCCGCCGCGGCCGTCGCCGCCGCCCGCCGTCCCGCCCCCGGCGGTGGCGGAAGCGCCGCCCGAACCCCCGAAAAGCGCGGAAACGGAACCCTCCCGGGATCTTTTTGCCCTTCTCAGCCGTATGGAGGAGCGCCTGGCGGTTCTCGAGCGCGAGGTCCGCGAGACGCGCGTAGAGGGGCGCGAGCTTCGCGAGCGGAGCTTGGCGCACGCCGAAGAGCTCCGCGCCCATCGCGTCGCCGTCTCCCGGATCCTGCGGCGCCCGGTCCGGGGCCGGTCCGCCGGCTCGACGGGTTCGACGCGGCCACCCGGGGACGTGGCTGGTCCCGCCGGATCCGAGTCTTCGTCAAGTTCGTGAAGAGAACGCCCGATCCACAGCGGCGAGACCCTCTGCCCGCGCTGAGGGAGGTGGTGGACCGCCTTTGCGAAAACGAATCGCCATTGTCGGATCTTCTGAGGAAGGCCTCGAGCTGATTCCTCCGCTGGAGGCGAATCCCGAGGTCGAAATCGCTGCGCTCGTTGTCGACGACCTCGAGCGGGGTCTCGCGACTCTCCGGGAGTCCTTCCCGGAACTGGCCGGACGTTACGCCGAGCGTCTCACGACCGACCTCGAGGCGGCGCTCGCGCTCCCGGGCCTCGCCGCAGTGGTGGACGCCGAAGCGAACCTGGCCCAACGGCTCCGTTTTGAGCGCGAAGCGGGTCTCCAAATCACCACACCGGCCTTGGCGCGCTTGCTCTACGCTTTCGGCCCGGTGGACGCCTTCACCAAATCCGACCTCCTCCACGCGCTGCGCGAGATTCTCGACTCCTACGATCTCGCCCTCGATCGGCGCGGGCTGCTCAGCCGCGTGCTGCAAGTCGCGGTGGCGGCGACTGGCGCCGACCGCGGATCGCTGATGCTGTGGCGCCCCGACGCGCGGGAGCTGCAGCTCGAGGTCGCGATGGGGATCGAAGAGGAGCTCCACGAAAAGATCCGTCTGCGTTCCGGTGAGGGAATCGCCGGGCGGGTCTTCGCGCTGGCGCGCCCGATCCTGCTGAACGGAAAGGCCGACCAGCGTCGCTACGACATTACGCGCGAACGCGACGACGTCGAATCCGCGATCTCGGCACCGCTGCTGTATTCCGGTGAGGTCCTCGGCGTGCTCAACCTGTCCCACGCGCGCGATCGCGACGTCTTTGATGAGGAAGACCTCGATTTCGTCGAGCAGTTGGCACGGCTCGACGCGCGGCTGATCGCGCGGGCCGAAGAGTTTCACGGCCTACGGCGCGAATCCGAGGCGCTGCGCGCCGAGTCCGAGGTGCATCGGATCCTCTCGGCCGACGCGCCGCTCGCGGATCGGCTGCGCGCGTTGTGTCGCGACCTGGCGCGCGAGGCCGGCGGCGTCGCCCGCCTGTATCTCCACGACCCCGATCTCGAGGGGCTCGTGCTGCAGGCGTCATCCACCTCGGCCAACCCGTTCGGCCCACGGGAGCGGATCGGCTTTGGTGAGGGCGTCGTCGGCGCGGTCGCGCGCAACCGGCGCGAAGCAGTGCTGCGCGGTGCCGATGGGGCGGCGTCGATGGCGTTGATCGCGCTGCCGCTGTGCCGCGGCGAAGAGCTGCTCGGCGTGGTGACCCTCGAAGGCGGGCCCGGGGACCACGACGTCGACTTGGGTCGCTTGCGCTCGGCCGTGGACGCCGTCGCCCACGATCTGGCCGACCACATCCGCGGCGCGCGCCTCGAACGCGCCTCACGTCGCCAGACGCAGCTCACCGAGATCGTCGCGCGCCTGGCGACCCACGACGACCGCGACGAGCTGTGCTCTGCGGCGGCCGAAGAGGCCACGCTGTTGTTGGAAGCCCAGGACGCCGTGTTGCGGCTGCGGGACGAGAGCTCGGGGCGGTTTCGGATCGTTGCTTGGAGCGGTGTGGGGGCGTGGAGAGAAGCGAGCCTGGCAAAGCTTGAGAAATCGCTGGCGGCGGACTGCATCCGCGCGCGCGGTGGCCTTCGCGTTCCGAATCTGGGCTCCCAGGATGGCCCCGGCGCGGCCGTGGACGCCGCGATGGTGTTGCCGCTGATCCGCGACGGACGGGCGATCGGAAGTCTGTCGGTTCTGGGGAAGGTTCCGGAGGAGCCGCTGCTCGGTGAGTGCTTCGACGCCGAGGACGAGCAGCTTCTCGCGCAGTTCGGACAGCATTTCCTGACCGCCTTCGCCGACCTTGGCGAGCGGCGCCGCGGGAGTCCGGTTCGCCAAGACGCCGCGACGGGTCTCCCGGGCGCGGCTGCGTTCCGCGAGCGGCTCGATGCGGAGCTCGCGCGCTCGGGCCGCCGTGGCCACCCGCTGGTGCTCTTCTCGTTGCAGCTCCGAGGGCTGGACGCGCTCGCCGACGAGGGCCGCGGGGACGAGGCCGAGCGCGTTGCCGCTCAGATTGCCGGCGCGCTGCGCGGTTCGCTCCGGGAGTTTGATGTCGTGGGGCGCCGCGGGCCGAACCACTTCGACGCCCTCGTCCCCGAACCCGATGGCGCGATTCCGGAAATTGCGACGGCGTTGGGCCGCGCGGTCCGGAGTGCGCTCGACGAACATCCCGACGCGACCAGCGGGATCGATTTTAGCCTTGGGTACGCCGTGTACCCCGAGAACGGCGCCGAGGCCGAGGCGTTGCTCACGCGCGCATCGGAAGCGCGGATTGACGCGATCTAACGCTGCGCGTCGGTTTCCGGGGAGGGGTCCGAATCGGTCTCGACCGCGGCCGCAACGACCTCGGTCTCGGGTGGCGCCTCGTCTGCGGCCGAGATTGCCGGCTCGCTGATGCTCAGGCAGCTGGTAAGAAGAAGAAGGCAGAGCGCCTCGGCCATAGCAGGCTCCTCGACGTGACGGTCTGCATCGCGGTCCAAAGAACACTTCGGGAACAGAATTGGGTCTCTTTAGACCCGTTTTCCGGAAACCCATCGATGCGAGCCCCAGTGCGGTCCTCTGATCGTCTGTCAGCCCTCGGGGATCCCTTCGGGGATGACAGGCGAGCGTGGTAGGATCGGCCGCCCAAAACGGGCCGCTCACGACCGGGCGTGGGGAGGAACGAGGCCGGATGGAGTTCGCGAGGATCGAGGAGGTTGTGGCTGCCGAGGGCCTCCGCTTGGTCATTGTGAAGGGCGTTCCGAGCCCCTGGAGCCAATCGGCTAAGACGATTCTCGAGCTCAAAGGGCTCTCGTTTCTGATCGCCCCGCAGATCCCGGGTGCCGGCAACGACGCGCTGCGCCAATGGTCTGGCCAAAGCGGGGCACCGGTGCTCGCCTACGACGACGAACCGCCGCGGCACCGGTGGACAGACATCCTGTTCCTCGCGGACCGCCTCGCACCCGAGCCGCGGCTCATCCCCGCGGACGCGGGCGATCGAGCGCTGATGTTTGGCCTTTCCCATGAACTGTGCGGCGAGCTCGGCTTGGGGTGGTGCCGCCGGCTGATGATGTTTCGGCCCGCGCTGGACTCCGGCAGCCCTCCCGAAGGTGTGGCGCGGATGGCCCAACGCTACGGCTACGACGCGGCCCAGGCGAAGGCCGCTCCCGAGCGCATCGCCGCGATCCTGATCAACCTGAGCGAGCAGCTGCGCGGGCAGCGAGCCCGTGGCAGCCACTTTCTCGTGGGCGACGCGTTGTCCGCCGTCGACCTCTACTGGGCGGCGTTCGCGAATCTGCTCGACCCGCTTCCCGATGCGCTTTGCCCGATCCCCGCAGATTGGCGTCCGGTCTTTGTGAACCAAGATCCCCTGATCGAGGAAGCCCTCGACAAGGCGCTGCTCGAGCACCGCGACTTCATCTGCGAGGAATATTTCCGGCTCCCGATGGAGTTCTGACCCGCGGTGAGCCCCCGAACGCGCTGGCGCTAGCGACCCTCAAACTTGGGCTGGCGCTTGGCGAAAAAGGCGTCGATACCCTCCTTGGCGTCGTCGGTGTGCGCCATCGCCGAGATCGTCCGGGTTTCGAGCTCCATCTGGGTTTCGAGGCTCTCGTGAAGGCTCCCGATCACCATTTTCTTGACGCCACCGATCGCCTCGGTGGGACCCGCGGCGAGTTGCGTGGCCAGTGCGCGGGCCTCGCTGAGCACCTGGTCGTCGGGAACGACGCGGTTGACCAGCCCCCACTCGGCGGCTTCCGCCGCGCTCAGCACACGGTTTGTCAGCATGAGCTCGAGCGTCCGGTGTGCCCCGAGCAGGCGTGGCATGAAATAAGTGGAGCTGCCGTCGGGGGTGAGGCCGGCCTTGGTGTAGGCCATCGTGAACTTCGCCGACTCCGCGGCGATGGCGAGGTCGGTGCAGCAGACGAGGCTGAACCCCGCACCCGCGGCGGTGCCGTTGATTGCACCGATGACCGGGGCTCGCATCCGCGCAAGCCGCGAAATCGCCGCGTGAAGGTAGGTCGTCATCTCCTTCAACAGCGCCGCCATCTGGTCGCCCGCTTTGGCGAAGGACCCGAGGTCGCCCCCGGCCGAGAACATTTTCCCCTTGCCGGTGAGGACGACCGCCCGCACCGCGGGGTCCTCGTCGCAGCGGATCGCGATCTCCATGAAGTCGCGAGACGTCTCCAGGTCGAGGGCGTTGGCGGCGTCCGGCCGATTGAAGGTGATCTCGGCGACGCCGTCCTGCCGGTCAAATAGAATCTTTTCGCCCATTGCGCCTCGCTCCTCGCTCGTGTTGGGGTCGCGGCGACGCGGTCTCCGCGTCGGGCGGCACACGATACCCGAGGCCCCTTGTCGCCGCTGCGAGGTTCGCTTGCTGGGCTCCGCGCAGGACGACTCGCCGGGCTCCCGTCACCTCCGCGTCGGATCTGGGCACCTACTGTGGGGCTCTACGTTGGGCCCGAAGGAGCTGCGCGTGCTTTGCGCTCGCAATATCTTCAACGAGATTCACCACAACGACGAGTGCTTCCAGCTCTTCTGCTCGATCGCCGCAAAAGGCGAAATCCATGGGGGCTGGCAGAACGATCTGGTCGCCGGCCTCACTTCCGACCCGGCAATCGCGGAGACGATCGCCCGCCGCAGCGTCGACCGGGAGCGGCACGGGCGGCTCTTTTACGCCCAGCTGAAACGACGCGCCCTCGATCCCGTGCGGGTGCCGCTCGAGATGGATTACGACGCCCGCCTCGAGGCCGAGGGGATCGGCTTGAGCCGCGAGCGCTTGGGCGAGGGCACCCCGCTCTCGGTCGAGGAGCTTCTGCGCTACTTGGTCCACAGCCACGTGACCGAGCAGCGCGCCCGAGACGAGATCGAGCGTCAGCAACGCGTACTCGGCTCGGATCCGGCCTGGCGCGACGCGGGGCGGCTGATCGCGGGCGATGAGGCCCGGCATCTCGCCGATTGCGAGGGCTCGCTGCGGAGCCTCGCTTCGCGTGGTCATGCCCGCGCGATCGCGACGACCCGGGCGTGCTACGCCCGGGTCGAAGCGCGCGTCTACCGCGACGTCAGCCTCGCGGTGATGCGCCACATGGGGGGGATCCTCGGCTGGTCGCCGCCGCAACACTGGGCGATGGCGCTCGGAGTCCACGCTGGCTACACGTGCGAGCGCATGAGCCACCGGCTGCCCCGCGCCCGGGCTTCGCGAGACTAGTCGAAGAGCTTTTTCCCCGTGGCGAACACCAGATAGACGATCGCTCCATACGCGAAGATGGCCGCCGCGAGGTGGAAGGGCGCGGCGAAGCTTCCGGTCTGGTCGACCAGATACCCCGTGATCGAGATCCCAATGATGCCGGGGATCGTCCCCGCCGTGTTGGTCACGCCGAGCAACACGTCGGCGTAGCGCGGCGCGATGTCGAGGTGGTTGGTGGCGAAGCCCGAGAGTACGAAGGACAGCAGCCCCAACGCGCAGCACATGTAGACGATGGCGAGGGTCGTCTCCCCCGGCTCGACGCGACTCACCAACAGGAGAAACACCGCGGCGCCGAGCAGACCGATCGTCTGTTGCTGCTTTCGCACATAGGTCACCGAGAAGCCGCGTTTGATCATCGAGTCGGCGATCCACGCCGCCACGTTGCTCATCACGAACATCGAAAGCCACGGCGCGGCTGACGCCAGCCCGGAGCTCCGCAGCGAGAGGCCCAGCTCCGAGACGAAATAGCTCGGAAGCCACGCGAGCAGCACATAGAAGCCCCAGTTCGCGCAAAAGTGATTGATGATGATCGACCACACGGCGATCGAGGAAAAGATCTTCTTGTACGGGACGAAGTCGGGCTTCTCCGGCGGTGCCGCGGTGGCTTCGATGTGGGCGAGCTCCTCGGCGGTAATCGTCGGGTGCTCGCGAGGCGTGTTCGACACGCGCCACTGCCAGAAGACGAACCAAACAAAACCGGTGCTCCCAAAGAGATAGAACACCGCGGGCCAGTCGTAACGTTCGATGATTTCGCCGGTCAAGACCAATGCCGACAACGTGCCGAGCGAGATTCCGCTGAAGGTCAAGACGACCGCGCGCGCTTTTTCCGAACTCGGGATCCAGCGGCCGTAGAGGTTGTACATCGACGGGAAGGCCATGCCTTCGCCGATCCCCATTGCGATCCGCGCGAAGATCAGGATTCCGAACGACACGGCGGCTGCCGGGGGCGTGAGAATGGTGAACAGCGACCACCAGATCACCGCGAAGCCGAGTACCAACTTCCCGCCAAAACGGTTCGCGAGCGCGCCACCGGGCACCTGGGTCGCCATGTAGCCGATAAAGAATGAGGAGAGGACATAGCCCTTGACGGTGTCGGTCCAGCCGAACTCGTTCTGCATCGCGATCGCGGCGAGGGAGATGTTGACCCGGTCGATGTAGCAGATGAAGGTGCCAACAAAGCAGAGACCGACGAGCGTGTAGCGCCGTTGCCAGCCGCGGGCGCCGCTTTGCGCCGGAGCGTCCGAAGTCATGGGTCCTCCCGAATCAACAAGGTCGTGGATTCTAGGCGCAGCGGCGCTGCGGACCCAAGAAAAGAATCTGCAGGATGCGAGAAAGCGGAACGACTACGGGCAATTAGCTCGCGAACGCATGAATGCCACCAGCTTCCAGCGGTCTTCCTCGGAGAGCGCGGTGGCGAAGCCCGGCATCCGCGTCCCGCCCACGCCGTTCGAGACCACCCCAAAAATTTCCGTGTCGCTCGCGCCGTTCTTCCAGGCGCAGTCGAACAGAAAGGGCGCGTCGCGGTTGTCCGGCTTGAGGCCGTGGCAGTAGGCGCCGCACGCGCCCTTGAACAGCGCCTCGCCCCGGGCGAGCGCCTCGGGATCGTTCTGGTATTCGCTCGCCGGCGAGCTCGCGCCAGCGCCGCCGCAGGCCGCTCCCGCTGCGGCGAGCCCCAAGCATGCAGCCCACACCGCCAGACGATTGCGCACCCTCATCCACCTCCCGCCGGCGGCGCGTCCTGGAGCGCGCGCACAGCGGCGCGGGTCGAGGTGGACGCGTAGGGGCCACGCAGCGGGATGTCGTAGCGCTCGAGGAGCCCCCGCACCGTACCCGCCTCCACCAGCTCGGCCAGCGCCCGGTCGATGGCCGCGGCGAGCGCCGGATCTCCCCCGCTTCGGGTCGCGACGTGGAAGTTCCAGCGCAGCGCCACGGGGATCTCAAAATCCTCACGCGCTTCGCTGCCCAGTCCCGCCAGCGAAGGTCCGAACACCAACGCGGCGTCGACCTCGCCGCGCTCGAGATCGTCGAGCTGCTGTTGCGGGGAAAGCGCCGCGTTCCAATCCATCTCAAGCGCCACGGCCGCCATGTGGGCGACGCTCACCGACAACACCGAGACGCGTTTGTCGCGCAGCGCGGAGAGGTCGGGTGCGATCTCCGCGGGTGCCACCAATTCAAAGCCGCCACCGTAGTAGGGGCGCGAAAGGGTCAGGCCCTCGCCGTCTTCGCCCAGGGCCTCCGCCCCGGGGATCGAGGTGAGGGCGTCACAGAGGCCGCGGCGCAGTGCGCGAAACGGGAAGGTGGACTCCTCGAGCTCGATGATCTTCGGGTCTGACGGAATCCACACCACCTCGTAGCGGCGGCCGGCGCGCGCTGCGACGGCGGCCATGACCTCCCAATCGAAGCCGCTCTCGGGTTCTTGCCGGGAGCGCGGCGCGTCGTTCTCCTCGAGACAGACGCGTAGCGGCGGCGCATCGGGGTCGATGGCGACGGGCCGATTCGTCGCTGCCGGCTCGCAGGCGGCCGCGCACAGCAAGAGCGTGGCCGCCCACGTGGCTCGGATCCTCAAGCTCTACTCCTTCGGAAGCTTGAACACAAAAAAGTGTCCGCCCTCGGGAATCTTGGAGGGCCCACCCGCGAAGGCGTCCAGCGTGCCCCAGCTTCCCGACGCCATCGCGACGTACGTGATGCCGTCGATCTCGTATGCGATCGGCTGGCTGCGTATCCCCCCGCCCATCCGAAACCGCCAGAGCTCCTTGCCCGTCTTGGCGTCGAACGCGAGGGCTTCGCCGGTCAGGTTGCCCGTGAACACCACCCCGCCCGCGGTGCTCAGGGTGCCGCCCATCATCGGATAGCGGTCGCGGTAGCGCCACACCGCTTCGCCCGTCTTGACGTCGATCGCCGAGAGCAAGCCGTAGGATTTGCCCTCGTTGGCGTCGACCGTTTCGGGCAGACCGGCGAGGAAGGGAAGCCCTTTGGCGAAGACGATGACGCCCTTCGCAAAACGCTGGCACGCTTCGATCGAGGGCACAAACGCCAGACCGAGGTCGGGGTTGTACGCGGCGGTGAATGCCCCGTTGAGCCCGCCCAGGTTGCTCGGACAAATCCGCTCCGTGGGCGTCTCCTGCGGCCACGCCTTCGGGTTCACGACCGGACGGCCGGCGGCGTCGATCGTCGCCCAGTTGAGCTGCTCGACGTAGGGAGCGGCGCGTAGAAAGGCGCCGTCGGGGCGGTTCAAGACATAGAAAAAGCCGTTGCGGTTGGGTTGGGCGAGAAGCTGCTGGTCGTCGTGGTCGATCAAGAACAGCTGCGTGTTGCCGTCGTAATCCCAGACATCGTGAGGGGTGGTTTGGAAGTGCCACTTGCGTTTCCCCGTCGCGGGATCGAGGGCGAGGATCGTGTTGGAATACAGGTTGTCGCCCGCTCGCAGATCGCCGTTCCAGTCCGGTGACGGGATTCCCGCGGTCCAATAGAGCGTGTCGGTGGCGGGGTCATAGTTGCCGGTCGTCCACGCGGGTGCCCCGCCGGTTTCGTTGGAGTTCCCCGCCCACGTGTCGGCGCCCTCCTCGCCGGCGGCCGGAACCGTGTAATGGCGCCAGATGCGGTCTCCGCTCTTGACGTCGTAGGCGTCGAAGTAGCCGCGGACGCCGTACTCGCCGCCGGCAACGCCGATGATCGCGAGGTTGCGCACGATGAGCGGCGCAGACGTCAGGCTGAATCCGTCCGCAAAGGCCGCGACGGTCGCTTGCCACGCGATCTTGCCGCTGCGGCGCTCGAACGCGATCAGCTTCGCGTCCAGGGTGCCCATCAGCACGAGATCTCCGGCGATCGCCACGCCGCGATTGGGCGGGCCGCAACAAAGCCGCAGGTCTTCGGGTTGCTCGTGGTCGTAGCGCCACAGGATCTCGCCGGTCACGGCGTCGACGGCGAAGAGGCGGTTGTACGAGGTCGTCACGTACATGACGCCGTCGTAGACGATGGGAGATACCTCAAACTGCCCGGTGGTTCCGCTGGCCAGCGTCCAGGCCACCTCGAGGTTCGCGACCGAGCGCGGGTTGAGCGTGCGCAGCGGGCTGTGGCGGTGGCCGGCGTAGTCTCCGTAGTAGTGGAGCCAGCGGTCCGTCGAGTCGAAGGGGGCGTTCAACATCGCCTGGGTGACTGGCCCCCCGCCGCGGCCGACCTCTCCCTCGGCGGTCCAGTGGTTGGGAACTGGGGGAAGTTCGAGGGAGGTGGACTGTTGAAACTCCGCGCCCATCTCGTGCTCGACGGGGCTTTCGGGCGCCGCCGGGCTGGCCGGCTCGCCGGGCGGCGCCTCACATGCGACAAAGACGCCGAACAGCGCGCAGAAAACGCTGAGCCGGGCCACGCGGGTGGCGGTGCGAGACATTTCGATCCTCCGAGGGCTTCGGGTACTCCCGGTTGCTAAACGAGGTGCTTGCGTTGTGTCAAGGGCGGCGCGCTTCAACTCGGCTTGGCGATTGTTTCCCAGCCGAGACCCCGCCAGCCAAAAGAGAAGCGGTCGGGCTGGAGGACCTCGGCGACGATCTCGAGGGACTCGGCGATACGCGCCCCGGGGCGGTTCATGTGGAGAAACCCGTCGATCAGGTACACCTGGCCCGCGTCGACGGCGCGCAGTGCCCGCCAGCCCTCCTGCGCCGCTGCCGCGGAGAACTCTTGCCGGCCGCGGGCGAGATCGAACCCGCAGGGCGCGATCAGGATTACGTCCGGGTCGATCGCCGCGAGCGCATCGAGGGTGGTCCATTCGGCGTGTGCGCCCGCGACACCCGTCACCGACTCTCCGCCGGCCCGTTCGACGAGCTCCGGAAGCCAATTCCCGCAGCCCATCAGGGGGTCGATCCACTCGAGGCAGGCCACGCGGCGTCTCGGCCCGGCGCCCCGCGCCTCACGGCTCAACGCTTCGATGCGCGCGCCCTCTCGCTGCGCCAGGGCCATCCCCCGCTCCGCGACCCCGCAGCCGCGTCCCACCCGGGCAAAGTCTTCGAGCACGTCCGCGAGGGTATTGGGCGCGACGGCCACCAGCTCGGGAGCGGCGCCGATCCACTCGGCGAGCGCGTCGCGGAGATCGCCCGGGGTGACGGCGCACACCTCGCACTGGGTCTGGGTCAGGATCACGTCGGGTCGCAGCGCGCGCACCCGCTCGGCGGCGACGCGATAGACCGAGAGGCCGTCGCGCACCAGCTCCTTGACGCGGCGGTCGATCGCGGCGCTCGGCGCATGGATGTCGAGCTTTGGCTCGGTCACGACCGGGAGGGCGTCGACGCCATTGGGGCGGTCGCATTCGTGGGAGCGACCGACGAGGCGGTGCGCGAGCCCGAGCGCGCCGGCGATCTCGGTCGTGCTCGGCAAAAGCGACAGGATGCGTTCCATGGTTGCGGCGGGAGGTTACCACGTAGCCGGCCGGCGCCTCGTCGGGCTGCCGAGAGTTGCCCAGAGCACTCGCCCGCCAGCATGCTACTACCTGGCGGATGAGCCCGGTTCCGCCCGACGACGCCATTGAAGCGCGTCTCCACACCTGGCCGGTCGCGCGGCTCGCAACCCTGCGCGAATCGGGTGCCCCCCATCTCGTGCCGGTCGTGTTTGCGTACAGTGACGGCGCCTTCTGGATCCCCGTCGACGGAAAACCAAAGCGCGAGCGTGAGCTTGAGCGCATCCGGAACCTCCGGCGCGACCCGCGCGCGACTCTCCTACTCGACGAATACCGCGACGACTGGCGGGGGCTCTGGTGGATTCACATCGAGTGCAGCGCGGAAATTCGGCGAGTCCTCGGTTCGCTCCAAGTGGCGACCGAGCCCGGCACCGCGCGCTTTCGTCGCGCGGCCGATGGGCTGCGGGCGAAATATCCGCAGTACCACGACTGGCCGCTGTTCCGCGGCGAGCCGACGCTGATCGAGCTCGCGCCGCTGCGTCGCAGTGCCTGGTGTGCGGACCTCGTCGGCTGGGAGGAAGGCGTTGGCTGAAACGATCGCGTTTTTGTGTCTGGGTGCGATGGGAGGGCCGATGGCGGGGCACCTGGCCCGCGCCGGGCATCGCGTGCGGGTGTGGAATCGCACCCGCGAGCGAGCCGAGCGCTGGTGTGCGCAGCACGGCGGCCAGCCGGCGCCCGACCCGGCGAGGGCCGCCGAGGGTGCGTCGATGGTCTTCGCGTGCACCGGCAACGACGACGCGCTCCGCGAGATCTGCGAAGGGCCGGGGGGTGCACTCCCCGCGATGGCTTCCGGTGCCATCTTTGTCGACCACACGACGGTTTCGGCGGCGATCACGCGAACGCTGGCGGGGGCCGCTGAGAAACGCGGGGTCGCTTTTCTCGATGCCCCGGTATCGGGCGGCGAGGAGGGCGCGAAGCGCGGCGCCTTGACCGTGATGGCGGGGGGCGACGCGGCGGCCTTTGAGCGCGCCGCGCCCCTGATAAGAAGCTACGCAAAAACCGTGAAGCGCCTTGGCCCCTCCGGCGCCGGGCAGCTCACGAAGATGGTCAACCAGCTCTGTATCGCTGGGCTGCTCCAAGGGCTCTCGGAGGGCCTCCATTTTGCGGAGTGCGCGGGTCTCGACCCCGTGGCGGTGGTCGAGGTGATCTCCCAGGGCGCCGCCGGGTCTTGGCAGATGCAAAACCGGGCAGCGACGATGATCGAAGGCCGCTTTGATTTCGGATTCGCCGTCGATTGGATGCGCAAAGACCTCGACATCGCCCTCGACGAAGCGAGCCGAAACGGCGCCGCACTCCCGGTCGCCGCCCTCGTCGACAGCTTCTACGCGGCGCTCCAGCGCCGGGGGCACGGGCGCTTCGACACCTCGAGCTTGATCGAGCTCTTGCGCGCGCCCGCGGAAGAGGGCACCTAGAGGGCGATGAGCGACTTCGTCTACACCCTACAAGACCTCCGCAAAGCGCTTCCCGACGGCAGGGTCGTGCTCGATGGCATCAGCCTTTCCTTCCTGCCCGGCGCGAAGATCGGCGTCGTGGGCCCCAACGGAACCGGCAAGAGCACCTTGCTGCGGATCCTGGCCGGTGAGGACCACGATTTCGGTGGCGAGGCGCACCCCGCCGACGGCATCCAAGTGGGGTACCTGCACCAAGAGCCCCAGCTCCCGGCGGGCGCCTCGGTCCTCGAGTGCGTCGAAGATGGGGTGGGCGACGTACGGGACCTGCTGAGCCAGTTCGAAGCGGTGTCGGCGCGTTTCGCCGAGGAGCTGGATGAGGACGCGATGAACGCGTTGATCGAAGAGCAGGGCGCACTGCAGGACAGAATCGAGGCGGCGGACGGGTGGGAGCTCGAGCGCCGGCTCGAGATCGCGATGGACGCGCTACAGCTCCCGCCCGCGGACGCGAAGGTCGACACGCTCTCCGGCGGCGAGCGGCGCCGCGTGGCGCTCTACCGGCTGCTCCTGCGGAAGCCGGATCTCCTGCTGCTCGACGAGCCGACCAACCACCTGGACGCGGAATCCGTCGCCTGGCTCGAGCGTCACCTCAAGAGCTACCCGGGTGCAGTGATCGCGGTCACTCACGACCGCTACTTCCTCGACAACGCGGCCGAGTGGATCCTCGAGCTCGACCGCGGCGCTTACTACCCCTTCCAGGGCAACTACACCTCGTGGCTCGAACAGAAAGAGGCGCGCCTCGAGGTCGAAGAAAAACAGGCGTCCACGCGACGCCGCACCCTCGCGCGTGAGCTCGAGTGGATACGCATGACGCCGCGCGCACGCCAGGCGAAGAGCAAGGCGCGCATCCGCGGCTACGACGATCTGCGCGCCGAGGAAGAGCAACGTCTGCCCGAGAGCGTAGAGATCGCCATCCCCCCCGGCCCGCGGTTGGGCGATGTCGTGATCGAGGCCGAGGGTCTGGGAAAGGCGTTTGGCGGGCGCGTCCTCATCGAAGACCTCGACTTCAAGCTCCCGCCGGGTGGCATCGTTGGGGTGATCGGCCCCAACGGCGCCGGGAAGACCACGCTGTTCCGGATGATTGTCGGCGAGGAGAAGCCCGATACGGGCACTTTGCGAATCGGGGAGACGGTATCCCTCGCCTACGTGGACCAGAGCCGCGACGCGCTCTCCGGAGATCGCAACGTGTGGGAGGAGGTCAGCGGCGGCGAGGATCGCATTCGCGTGGGGTCGCGCGAAATCGCCTCGCGCGCCTACGTCGCGTCCTTCGGGTTCCGCGGGAGCGACCAGCAAAAGCCGGTGGGAAAGCTCTCGGGGGGCGAGCGCAACCGGGTTCACCTCGCGAAGCTTCTCCGCAGCGGTGGCAACGTGCTGCTCCTCGATGAGCCGAGCAACGATCTCGACGTCGATACGCTGCGGGCACTCGAAGAAGCGCTGCTCGGCTTTGGCGGTTGCGTGGTGGTGATCTCCCATGACCGCTGGTTCCTCGACCGCATCGCGACCCACATTCTCGCCTTTGAGGGCGACGGTCACGTCGAGTGGTTCGAGGGAAACTTCGAGGCCTACGAAGCCGACCGGCGCCGGCGTCTCGGCGACGACAGCGACGCGCCCAAGCGCTTTCGCTTCAAGAAGCTCGAGCGATAGTTCCGAACTTCGCGACGGTGTTCGGGTGGTTGCTTCAGAGAAATTCGGCGGTGTGCGGTGGCGTCCTGGCTGAACTTCGCGGGGCCTGGGGCCCCGCTGCGCGCTCCGCGGCTTGCGCCGTTTCGCCTGCGCGGTTGCCTCGAAGAATCTCGGCGATGTGCGGTGGCGTCCTGGCTGAACTTCGCGGGGCCTGGGGCCCCGCTGCGCGCTCCGCGGCCTACGGCCGCTTCGCTTGCCCGATCCGGGTGACGGCTGTTTCGACCCGCTCGCGGCTGTTGAAGGCGGAGAGGCGGAAATAGCCCTCGCCCGCCGGGCCAAAGCCGGCGCCGGGAGTTCCGACCACCTGGGCGTTCTCGAGCAATGCATCGAAAAACGCCCACGAGCTGCCGCCCCCCGGAACCTCGAGCCAGAGATAGGGCGCGTGCTCGCCACCGAACACGCGAAACCCGGCCGCGCGCAGGCCTTCCCGCATCAGACGGGCGTTTTCCATATAGAACGCCACCTGCTCGCGGGTTTGCTTGCGGCCCTCGGGGCTGAACACGGCCTCCGCCGCGCGCTGGATCGGGTACGGAACCGCGTTGAATTTTGTGGCGTGACGCCGGTTCCAGAGCTGCGCCAAGGGGACGCGCTCCCCCGCCACCGTTGTCCCCGTGACGGCCTGTGGGATGACCGTGTAGGCGCAGCGTAGACCCGTGAAACCGGCGCGCTTGGAAAAGCTCCGCATCTCGATGGCGCAGCGCTCCGCACCCGGAACCTCGTAGATCGAATGCGGGAGCTTCGGGTCCTGGATGAAGGCGTCGTAGGCGGCGTCAAAGACGATCAGCGCCTCGTTCCTCAGGGCCCACGCCACCCAGCTTTCGAGCATGGCGCGGGTCGCGACCGACCCGGTCGGGTTGTTGGGCGAACAGAGATAGACCACGTCCGCGACGCCGCCCTCGGGCGGGCTCGGGAAAAAACCGTTTGCCTCTGTCGCCGGCAGATACACAATGCCCGCGTAGCGGCCGTCCGCGTCCGGTGCGCCGGCGCGCCCTGCCATTACGTTGGTGTCGACGTAGACCGGGTAGACGGGGTCGGTGACGGCGACGCGGCAGTCGGGGGCGAGGATCTCTTGGATGTTCCCGCTGTCCTGCTTGCTGCCGTCGGAAACAAAGACCTCGTCGGCTGCGATTTCGATCTCGCGCGCGCGGTAGTCGTGCTCGCGGATTGCGTCGACCAGGAAGCCGTAGCCGTTCTCGGGGCCGTAGCCGCGAAAGCCGTCGGCGCTCCCCATCTCGACGGCTGCCTCGCGCAGCGCTTCGACGATGGCCGGCGCTAGCGGCTCGGTCACGTCGCCAATCCCGAGGCGGATGAGCTCGGTGCCCGGATGCGCCTCTGCATAGGCCTGGACCCGACGCCCGATCTCCGGAAACAGATAGCCCGCCGCCAGCTTCAGGTAGTGCTCGTTGATATGCGTCATGCCGGCACCTTAGCTCGCAAGCGGAGGGGCGATAGCCCCGGAGCGCGCAGCGAAGGCGAAGCCTTCGCGAAGTCCACCAAGACGAGAACGGCCTTTCTCGGGGGCGCATCGAAAGGAGGGGCGATAGCCCCGGAGCGCGCACGGCAAGGGTCGCAGAGCGACCCGCGCAGCGCGGCGTAGCCGCGCGGAGTTCATCCGGGACTGGCGAAGCCTTCGCGAAGTCCACCCAGACGAGAACGGCCTTTCTCGGGGGCGCATCGAAAGGAGGGGCGGAGCCCCGGAGTGCGCAGGGCAAGGGTCGCAGAGCGACCCGC
>CAJIBI010000267.1_pt1 | contig 41450 bp, 44 predicted proteins | sample 9199321 | NCBI WGS metagenome assembly CAJIBI01 (sample SAMEA7708294, study PRJEB35096) | sediment metagenome | biome: marine neritic benthic zone biome [ENVO:01000025]; feature: sediment [ENVO:00002007]; material: shallow marine sediment [ENVO:03000034] sea grass bed [ENVO_01000059] ... | reverse complement strand
CTGATCGACGCCGGGATGCCGAGTCGCTTTTACTACACGTCATTTCGCAACAACGAGTTCGATACGCACGTGCATCAGGGAAACCTGCACGAGCGCCTGCTCACCTACGCGTCGGACGCCGTCGCCGGATTTATGCAGGACCTCGAGCGCATCGGGCGCGCCGACGACGTCGCTCTCATGGTGTTCTCCGAGTTTGGGCGTCGTGTCCCCGAGAACACGAGCCTGGGCACCGATCACGGCGCGGCGAACACGATGTTCGTCGTCGGGTCGCCCGTGCGCGGCGGTCACTACGGCGAGCGGCCGAGCCTCACGGAGTTGGACGAGGGCGACAACCTCGTCTACACGACCGACTTCCGCCGCGTCTACGCGACGATGGTGAGCGGTTGGCTGGGTTCGCCCAACAGCGATGTGCTGCTCGGTGGGCGTTTCGAGCCCTTCCCGATCTTCGCGTAGCGGGGCAGCGGCGCGTTCAAAGCGAAACACCGGGACATCGCTGCGATACACTCCGAGTCCAATTCCGGAGGAACCCATGTTCTTTGAAGGCGCGATCTCCGCGGACTCTCACATCCTCGAGCCGCCCCACTGCTACCTCGATTACATCGACCCGAAGTACCGCGATATCGCGCCCCGCATCGAGCGGGTGGAGGGGAAGGGCGACGCGTTCATCATCGAGGGAATGCGCGGCAAGGTGCCGATCGCGTTGATCGACGGCGCGGGCAAAAGCGTCAAGGAGATCCAGCGTTTTGCCAAGACGGCCCGTTTTGAGGACTGCCGGTTGAGCAGCTGGGACGCGCGCTACCGCGTCGAAGACCAGAAACGCGACGGGATCGCCGGGGAGGTGCTCTACGCCTCGGTCGGGATGGCGCTCTGCACCCACCCGGAGCCGGAGTACAAAGACGCCTGCATGCGGGCCTACAACCGCTGGCTCGAGAGCTTCTGCGCGGAGGCACCCGATCGCCTCTTTGGTCTCGGAATGTCCGCGGTGAAGTCGGTCGACGCGGCGATCGAGGACTTTCGCCGGATCAAGGACCAGGGCTTTGTGGGCGTGATGATGCCCGGCAACCCGGCCTTTGAGGATTACGATCACCCCGACTACGACGCGCTGTGGGAGTGCGCGGTCGATCTGGGCCTTCCGATTTGCTTCCACATCCTGACCGCCAAGGAAGGCGACATGAAATCCGCGTTCAAGCCGGCGCGCGGACACCGCATCAACGGCTTTATGGCGATTATCCGGGCCGTGCAGGACGTGATGGGGATGATGGTGCTGGCGGGCGTCTTCGAGCGGCACCCCGGCCTCAAGCTGGTCTGCGCGGAGGGGGACGCCGGCTGGATGCCCCACTACATGTACCGGATGGATCACGCCGCGTTCAACAACGCCGACGACGGGATCATCAACGGCCTTTCGAAGGTGCCGAGCGAGTACATCAAGTCGAACGTGTGGATGACCTTCCAGGACGACTGGGTCGCGTTCAGGACCAAGGACCTGATGAACCCGTCCCAGCTCTTGTGGGCGAACGATTTTCCCCACACCGATTCGACCTGGCCGAACTCGCAGGAGCTGCTCGCGAAGCACGCCCAGAACCTGACCGAGCAGGAGACGCGGGCGATCCTGCACGACAACGTCGCGGGTGTGTTTTCGCTGCCCACGGCGACGGCGTAGCGTCGATGCGTTTTGGCATCTTCGACCACCTCGAACGCCGCGGGAACGACCTCGCCCAGCTCTATGACGAGCGCTTGGAGTACGTGCACGCGGCCGACGCTGCGGGGTTCTGGTGTTATCACAAAGCCGAGCACCACATGACCCCGCTCGACGCAGCGCCCTCGGGCAACCTCATCCTCGCGGCGATCGCGCGCGAGACCCAGCGGATTCGCTTTGGGACCTTGGTGTACCTGCTGCCCTTCTACCACCCGCTGCGGTTGATCGAAGAGATCTGCATGCTCGATCAGCTGTCGGGGGGTCGGATGGAGGTGGGTGTCGGACGTGGCATCAGCCCCGCGGAGCAGACCTATTGGGGGATCGACCCGGAGCGGGCGCGCGCCCAGACCGAGGAGATGATCGAGATCTTGGCGAAAGGCCTCAGCTCGCGGGTCTTGGACCACGAGGGCGAGTTTTTTCAGTTTGAGAAGGTTCCCCTCGAGGTGGAACCCGTGCAGAAACCGCGTCCCCCCCTTTGGTACCCGGGGAACATCGAGTTCGCGGCCCAGCACGGCATGCACACGGTGATGTTCGGGCCGCCGTCGGTGGTCGCGAGCGCGGCCGAGCAGTACCGCGAGCTCGCCGACGCCGCGCCGCGGCGCAAACTGAACGCGGGCCCGCCGATCGTGGGCGGGATGCGGCACCTCTATGTAGGGGAGGACGAGGCGAGCGCGGATGCGCGGGGCCGCGCCGCCTGGGCGCGCTACACCGAAAATTTGACCAAGCTCTGGCGGGAAGCGGGGATTCCGCTGCCCGCCCTGGACCCGACGGTCGGTGGCGACTTCGATCGCGCCAAGGAGGTGCGCGCGGTCGTGGTGGGCACCCCGGAGCGCGTCGCTGAAGATGTGGCGGGCTTCGCCGAAGGCGGCTGCGAGTACTACATCGGTGCCTTCGCGTGGGGCGACCTGACCCATCGCGAGTCGATGGCATCGCTCACCCGCTTCGCGGAGGTGGTGATGCCGGAGTTCACAACGCACTAGCCCGGAGGCCCCATGCGCCGTTTCTACGCCCTCTCCGCCGTGCTGCTTGCGGCGGTCGCCACGCCGATGACCGCGGAGGCCCGGCTCGGTTCGGGCGTCGCGGTGCTCGACGCGGTCGACATCGTCCAGGTGCAGCGGGACCTGGTCGCGTTCCGCGACGCCGCCTCGACGGTTTCGCTCCGTCTCGAGCCGACCGAGCAGGTGGTCTGGATCGGCGCGCAGGGACGAGTGGGCATCGTGCTGACCAACAAGCGCGTGCTCGGCGTCACCCGCGTGCACGGATGGCGGGACAGCCGCTTGCGGCCAAGGGACGGCCAGGCCCTCGCGCAGCTCGGCGGTCGGGTCGCGCTCGTCATCACCGATCAACGCCTCCTGTGGCTGGACGCGGCCTCGGGCGCGCTTCGCTCCCAGGAGCTCGGCGCGGGAGAACGCCTGGTGACCAGCGCCGTGCAGGATGACGTCGCGGTCGCGGTGACCAACCGGCGTGCGATCGGGTTCTCGGGCGGCCGGTCGTTCTCGGCCGACACCGGGATTCGCGCACAGGAACGCTTCTACGCGCTCCGCGTGCTCGGCACCGTCGGCTCGGTCGAGACCTCCCGTCGCTTCCTCGTCTTTAGCGCGACGACGGCGAGCTGGAGCGCCTCGCCCCGCCCCATCCGCTGAGAGCCGCGCGCCCTAGACGAGCCTCGCCTCCCAGCGCAGCTCCGGGACGCGTTCCTCCCCCAGAAAGGCGCGGATCATCGCGTTGGTCTCGTCCGGGAGGTCTTGCTGAATCCAGTGGGAGACGCGGGGCAGGGTGCGGAGGGTGAGGTTGCGGACGACCTCTTCGGTGCCGCGCACCGTTTCGAGGGTGAGCGCGACGTCCTCCTCGCCAAAGAGCAGGAGGGTCGGTGTCTCGATGACCGGATAGCCCAGGCGGTGCTGGCGCAACGCGCCGCCGCCCCACAGGAGTGCCCGGTAGTAGTGGATCATTGCGGCGGCGGCGCCCGGGCGCCGCGCGTTGTCGCGAAAGACCGCGAGATCGTCCGCCGAAAACCGCTCCGGGAAGGTGGCGTGCTTTCGGATCATCGCCGCCGGATCGCTGCGTCGCAGAAACCACTCGGGTAGCCCGGGGAGCTGGAAGAAAAAGACGTACCACGAGCGCGCGATCTGCCGCGGGTGTCGCATCGCCCGGAGCGCCGGCTTCGGGTGCGGGGCGGCCAGAATGACGAGCTTGGCGAGCGGGCGGACGCGACGCATCGCGAAGTACCAGGCGATCACGCCGCCCCAGTCGTGGGCGATCAAGACGACGTCCTCGAAGGGCGTGGCATCGATCAGCCCCGCCACGTCGCCCATCAGGGCTTCGATCGCGTAGTCGCGCATCGCGGGGGGGCGCGCGGAATTTCCGTAGCCCCGGAGGTTCGGCGCCCAGGCCTCAAACCCGAGGTCGGCCAACATCGGCAACTGGTGGCGCCAGGCGTGGGCGTGTTCGGGAAAGCCGTGCAGGCACAGCGCGACCTTGTGGTTCGCTCGCCCGGCCGGCGGCCGGTGGATCTCGACCTCGAAGGGCAGGCCGTTGGCTTCGACAAAGCGGGTTTCGGGCACGCTTTCCTTTCAGACCCTCGGGGTCTACACGCGGCCGCTCTCGATCACCGCGCGCAGGACGTGTCGGTGGCACTCCGTCGCGTCTTCTGCGCAGTGGCAGAGGAGCGTGACGTTTCCTTCCGACGCGAGCCGCTTGAGCAGACGCAGCGTGAATTTTTGGCCGCGGTTTTGGATGGTGCGGTTGCGCCTGTCGACTTCGCTCGGGGCGAAGAGCTCTTGTCGGTAGCGCCGAGAGAACTCGGAGAAGCGGATCTCCCGGTCCAGAAACGAGCGGAGCAGCGCCTCGCTGGGCCCCAGGTTGGCCATCCACACGTCGTAGCGGTCGGCCGGGAGGCGGCGCCCGCGGAAGCGGGTCGCCAGGACGCGGAGACCGTCGTCCGGGGCGGGCGGCGAATGCACCGATTTGGTGGCGAGCAGGGTGGCTCCTCCAGCGGGGGGAGCGTATCGATTCACTCCACGTCGGTCATCCGGACAAACACCTCGTGGAACCCGAGCTCGGGAATCGGCACCAGTAGATGCCCGTCGCGAAACAGGCAACGCACCGTCTGCCGTTCCCCTTTGGCGTCGGTCGATTCCACCGTGACGTAATCGTCGCCGCTGTCGAGAATGCGATAGCGATTGGAGGCGCGGTCATAGGGGAGCACCGAGGTGATGTGTACGTCGTCGATCACGAGCACCAGCTCCCCAAAAAAGGTCGGGCGCTCCAACATCGCGCGCTCTCGGGTCGCGATTCCGTCGACGTTTGCGAGCTCCGCGAGGGTGAGCGGGCGGTCGGAGCGCCAGGTGCCCCGCAGCTCGGGCGTGGTGGTGGAGCAGCCGAGGACCACCCCGAGCAGTACGGCAAAGACTTCACGCATGAGACGGTCTCGGTCGGGCGAAACCGTGGCTTTAGGCGGGCCTGGCCGTTCACGGCTACAGTCGGCGCGAGCGAAGCGAACCACGATGACCGCACCCGACTCTCCGCCGGCCTCGAGCGACGCGCCCGACCTCCTCGGCACCCTGTTGCACTTTTGTCGCGCGCTCAAGTCCGCCCAGATTCCCGTGAGCCACCGCCGCGTGATCGACGCGTTCCGTTCGCTGCGCCAGGTCGATTGGAGCCACGTCGAGGATTTTCGCTACGCGCTGCGGATCAATTTCGCGAGCACGGAGGCGGAGGAGGTCGCCTTCGACCGGGTCTTCGACGCCTTCTGGTTGGACCGCGAATCCGAAGGGCACCGCATGAAGATGCGGTCGGAGTTTTTGCGCGGCGACCTGGACGCGGGATTCCACGAGGGACACGAAGACGCCGAGGGCAAGCCGCTCGACTACAGCGCGGAACAGGTGGCGCGTGCGCTCCACTTGGGCGACCGCTGGGACGAGGAGTCGCCGCCGATCGACGCGGCGATCCGCGAGCTGGCAAAACGCCTCGCGACCCGTCCCAGTCGCCGCACCCGAAGTTCGCCCCGCGGCCCGCGCATCGACATGCGGCGCACGCTGCGTGACAACGCCCGGCGCGGCAGCGACCTCGCCGTGCTCGCTCGCTCGATGCGACGGGTGCGCAAGACCCGCATCGTGTTGCTCTGCGACGTGAGCGGCTCGATGGACGCGTTCAATCCGTTCCTGCTAAAGCTGATGTTTGGCCTGCAGAAGGAGCTCAAAAACTCGCGGACCGTCGTGTTCAGCACCCAATCGACCGAGATCACCTCGCTGCTGCGACGCCGAAGTGTCGCGCAGACCCTCCGCGAGGTGAGCCGCGCGGTGCGTCACTGGTCGGGGGGAACCGACATCGGTGCCGCGTTGGCCGAGCTCAACCGGGGCATCCTCCGAGAGGGCGCGTCGCGCTCGACCGTCGCGATCGTGATCAGCGACGGCTACGACCAGGGCGAGAGCGCACGCATCGCCCACGAGATGCGTGCGCTGCGCCGCCGCGTCCGGACCGTGGTCTGGATCAACCCGATGTACGGCAGCATGAGCTACCAGCCCACCGCGAAAGGCATGCGGGCGGCGCTGCCCTTTGTCGACCACTTTCTTCCGGCGTGGGATGTGGCGTCGCTGCGCACCCTGGTGCGCGAGCTCACGGCGATCTGATCGGCTCCGCTACCCGGCCCGTCGCTCCGCGCCGGTCGGCAGGTCTCGCTCGACCCGCGACAAGAATCCCTGGAGCAAGTGCGCCGGAAGCCCGATGCCGATGTCGCCGCGGTTCCCGCGTAGCAGCAGGGGAAGCCCGACGTCCCGGTGGCGCAGCAGCAGGCTCAGGTTCAGCTCACACAGCACGGTTTCGGCCTGCGCCTGCTCCCCCGGCTCGCGACGACGCCAGAGCGCCGGACGGCTGGTTTCCATCGGGTCGACCAGCCGGTTGTAGCGGCCGACCCGCGGCCCCATCAGGTCGACGGCCAGCAGATACCCAAGATGCGCGTCGAAGATCAGCGTCGCGGAAATCGCGGAGCCCGACGCGTCCCCCAAAAACACGGGGCTGCGCATCGCGGCGCGGCTCGCCACCTGGTCGAAATCGAGCTGCGTCGCCGCGGCTACCGCCTCGGCGTCCGGGTGCTCCGGAGAGCTCACCCAATCGACGCGGTCGCTCGGGGCCTCCCGGGCGGCTTGCACGGACCCTCCGTGGGGATCGGGCGGCGTCTCCATCCGCAGTGTATCGGCGACGCAGGCGCGCCGGATTAACCGCTCCCCTACCATGGGTAGCCCCGGCGAAGGACCCCCACTGAAGAGCCCAGGAGAACCCCATGTCGGACTTCACCTCGCGCCCGCTCACCCGTGTCGACGAAGTACAGCAGCTGGTCGGGGGCGACCCCCATCCGATCGTGCCCCACAAGCTCTTCGACCACCTCGAGCCGCGCTCTCGGGAGTTCATCGCCGCTTCCCCGTTTCTCTTGTTGGCCACCAGCGACCGGGAGGGGCGCCTCGACGTTTCGCCGAAAGGCGACGCGGCGGGCTTTGTCTGGGTGGAGGACGAGCACACGCTGTGGATCCCCGACCGCCCCGGCAACAAGCTCATCTTTGGCCTGCGCAACATCCTCGAGAATCCGCAGGTGGGGGTCGTGTTCCTGATTCCCGGGACCCAGGAAACGCTCCGGGTCAACGGTCGCGCGGAGCTTCACGCGGCGCCGGCGCTGCTCGAAGAGCTGGCGGCGCGCGGACGCTCCGCCGTGGTCGGGATCCGCGTCGAGGTGGAGGAGTGTTTCTTCCACTGCGCCAAGGCTTTCAAACGCTCCAAGCTGTGGGCGCACGAAACCTGGCCCGATCGCTTCGCGATCTCTTTTGGTGAGCTCCTGGCGCCGCGCATGGGCGCGGGAGCCGAAGTCGCAAAGGAGATCGACGCCGTCGTGGAAGAGGACTACCGCACCGGCTTGTAGGCGGGCTACTCCACCTTCACCGGAGGCGTCGTCTCCGACAGCTTCTCCCAGACTTCCTCGTCGCTCATGTTGTAGAGATCGGGGCCGCCGGGCGGGAGCTCCATCGGCAAATGGGCCGGGTCGACGCGAGCCTGCGGGACCGCACCCTTCTGCGACACAAACGCCGCCGGGGCCTTGTAGCGCTTGACCTCGTCATCGCTGATGCCGCAGAGCTCCTGCACCTCGGGGTCGATCCACGCGTCGGCATCGATCGCCTCCTCCGAAGTCGAGAACTCGAGCATCAGCCCCTCGGGCCCGGCAAAGTAGATCGACTGGCAAAAGCCGTGGTCGATCGGGCCCCACACCCACACGTCGTGGGAGCGCAGCCGGTCGCGCATCGCGAGCAGTTCGTCGAAGCTGTCGACGTTGAGTGCGAGGTGCTGCATCGCGCCCGGAGCCACCGGTGACGCCGTCCAAGGGGCGTGCGACACACCGGGCACGGGCTCGATGTCATCCATCTCGGGGCCCTGGACAAAGGCGATGCAGGACTTCCCCATCTGCACAAAGCCGTGATAGGTCTTGGGGACGCCGTGCATCCAATAGAGCGCGACGAGCTCCATTCCGCAGGCCTGCGTAAAGAACTCGATCTGCGCCTTGATGTCCTTGGTAGCGATGGCGAGATGGTGAAGACCGTTCGGGAGTCCCATGGATACACCTCCTGGTGAAGTCCCTAGAGCATACCCGAGTCGTCGCCGCGCGCGGCCGCCTTTGTCGCCAGGTCGCGCTGCCACAGCGCCCGCTGGGTCTGGAACACGATGAGCGCGAGCGCCGCGGCGGCTCCGAGGCACAGCCACGGGAGCACAACCGCCAACCAGGGCGCGCCCCAGGTAACGACGGCGGTGTTGAGGCCGAGGAGCGCAATCCGCGTTTCGGTGGGCCCAAAACCGGCGTGGCTGATGCGGAATTCACCGGTGGCCCCGAAGGCCAGAAAGCTGTGGGCCATCGCCGTCCCGGAGAGCGCCAGCAGGAGCGCCAGCCAAGGGAGCGCGGTTGTGGGAAGCACCCACAGATAGGCGAGCCACAGAGCGGCCAGAAACACGAAGTCGAGCAAATGGTCCATGTAGAAGCCCCAGCGCACGAGGCCGGTGCCCCGCGCGCGCCCCACCGCGCCGTCGAAGAGGTCGCTCAGGTACTGGCCGACGATCGCGACGTGGAGGCCCCAAAGCCACCGTGGGTCCTGGGTGGCGGCCAGCGCTCCGCACGACAGCGCCAGCCCGCTCCAGGCCAGCGTCAGCAGGGTCAGGTGATAGGTCTCGAGCCAGCGCGGTACCCGGCTGAGGTTGCGTCGCACAAAGCGCCGTTCCACGCGGGCGCTCCACCAGCGTCCCGTCTTCCGGTCTCCGTCAAATCGATTTCCTGCGCCCTCGTGTATGGGTCGTCGAGTCGTGTCCACGCGTCGGTCTCCTGTGTAGTTGCGCGCAGAAAGAGCAAGCGCCGGGCCAGCCGAATACCGGAAGCGAAAAGACGCCTCCAAACCGGGCTCTCGCGGCCGACCTGCGGATCGACCGCACTTCGCTGCGCGGGACTGCTGCGCGCGCCTGGACAATTTCTGTCGGGGCGCTCGCAGGAGATGCCGGCCTTCGGACAACCGGCCCGGGCCGGCGCGACACCCGCTCGGGTCTTCCGGCCACCCACGAGCATGGCCAGTGCTCTGCCCTTAGAAGTCCGCTCTTCCTTCAGCCGAACGCGTCGCGTTGTCCCGCGTTCGTCCGCCCCGCCGCTCTCCACACCCCGTGCGCCCAAGATCTGGGCGGTGGGCGGCGGCAAGGGGGGCGTCGGGAAAAGCGTGGTCGCCTCGAGCCTCGCGGTGAGCTTTGCCCGCTCTGGGCGGCGCGTCGCGTTGGTCGACGCCGACCTCGGCGCCGCCAACCTCCACACCCTGTTCGGCGGTGAGGGTTGGAACACGCGAGCGACGCTCAACGACTTTCTTCAAAAACGGGTCGACACGCTCGACGACCTCGTGACGCCGACCTCGATCGCGCACCTGGGGTTGATCAGCGGTGCGCGCGCGCTCCCGGGCGATGCCAACCTCTCGCACGCCCAAAAGCAAAAGCTGATCCGCCATCTTCGCCGCATCTCGGCCGACGATGTGATCCTCGACCTCAGCGCGGGGAGCGCGTTCAATGCTCTCGATTTCTTTCTCGCCGCCGACCACGGTGTGCTCGTGGTGGTGCCAGAGCCGACCTCGGTCGAGAACGCGTACACTTTTTTGCAGGCGGCCTTTTTTCGCGCGCTGCGCGTGGCGGCCAAGAGCCCGCACGTGCGACGCCGCGTCGACGAGGTGCTCGCCCGGCGCGGCCGGTCCGCTCTGCGCGCGCCGCGCTGGCTGATCGAGGAGGTCGGCGCCGAGGATGTCGAGGCGGGGGCGCTGCTCGCGCGTGCTGCGGCGGCCTTTCGGCCCAGTCTGATCGCCAACAAGGTGCGGGCATCGAATGCGCTCGTCTGGGAAATGCGCTCCAATACGCGCCGCTATCTCGGGGCGGATCTCCGCGTGCTCGGGGAGCTCCCCTTGGACTCCGATGTCCCCGCCGCGGTAGAAGCCAAGCGGCCCGTGCTGGACCTCGCGCCCTGCGGCGCCTTCGCCCGCGCCGTCGATCACCTCGTGGCGACCCACATGTACCGCCGTTCCGACGCGGACAGCCCCGCGGCGCGGGCTGCGGGGCTGTCCCCCGGACAGCTGTTCGGGCTGCACCGGGAGCAACAGGGCAAAACCCGCTCCGAGATCGCGTGGCATCTGCGGGTGCGCGAGGGAATGGTCGAGGCCATCGAAGCCGAGGACTTTGCGGTGATGCCGGTCGGCCCCTTCCTGCGCTCGTGGCTCATCGAGTACGTGAAGTTCCTGGGGATCCGCAACGGCGAGCGCCTGGTGAACCGCTACATGGGTCGCTTCCACGCTCACGGCGGCGCCGGCGAGCGGCGGGCCGTTTAGCGTTTCTCGGTCGCTCGTCGCGCGAGACCGATCCCGACCAATACCGCCGCGGCGCCCACCGCCTGCATGCCGCCCGGGACTTCACCAAAGAGGGGCCACGCGAGCAGTGCGGCCACCACCGGTTGCAGCAGGAGCACGACGGACCCGAAGGAGGGCGGGAGGCGGGCCAGCCCAAACGCGACGGCGCCCTGGCCGATGCACTGCGCCACCAATGCGAGAGCCACGACCGGGCCCATCTTGGTCCATGCACTCGGCCATACCGGGCCAGCTTCGAAGAGCGCCACGCCCAGCAGCAGTGGCGCTGCGGACAGTGAAACCCCGCTCATCACGACCGCCGTCGACAGCCGCTGACGCACGCGCCCGATCGCCAGGAAGTATCCGGCGTAGGCCACCGCGGTCGCGACCCCGAAGAGGTCGCCGACCAGGTCGCCCGCGGGCCCCGCCGTGCTGGACCGCAAGAGCAGCGACACCCCGGCGAGCGAGAGGGCGAGCGCCGCGAGATGCAGGCGCCCAAAGCGTTCTCCGAACAAGAAAAACGAGCCCGCGGCGACAAAGACCGGGGCGAGGTTCGCGAGCAGGGTCGCGTTGGCGACGCTCGTGCGTAGGATCGAGATGTGCCAGAGGCTCAGATCGGCCGCGAAGAAAAGCCCGGCGAGCAGGAGCGCGGGGCGTAGGACAGCGGGGCCTGCTCCGCCCAGCCTGGTGGGTGTCCGCCGCGCTCCAGAGCGGTACCGCGTCGACCCCAGTGCCAGGAGCGCCCAGACCGGAAGCGCCAACGCCATCCGCCAAAACGCCGTGGCCGCGGGCCCGAGCGGGCTCCAGCGCACCAGGATCGGCGCCCACGCGATGGCAACCGCGCCGAGCAGCAGCGCACCGAACGCGAGACGCGCGCTGTCGCGGTCGTCACTCGACGATGACGTGCTCCTCGGTGAGCAGGATCGAGATCTGCCCCGAACCGGACGTCGCGCTTCCCCGGGCCCGCTGCCCCTCTGGCGTCGCGAAGACCGCGTCCATCTCTTCCTTGGTTTTGAACCACACCTCGGCGACACCGTCGTAGTCTTGGTCGGGTGTGGTGCACAGATTGATCCGGTACTCCACGAGGCCCGGCCACTGCTTCACCTTGGGGGCGTGTTCGGTGAGCCACCAGGTCTTGAACGCTTCGAAATCCATTCCCTCGGGTCGTTTGAGAATTCCCACTACCTTGAACATGGCAGAGCCCCCTGGGTGTCAGCGCGACGCGGCGGCATCGCGAAAGGCATCGTCGGTGCGTTCGAGCGCTTCGTCGATCGCGTCGTCGTCATGGGCCGCGCACAAGAACAGGTTGTGGAACGGGTGCAAGTAGACCCCGCGGCGTGCGGCCGCCGCCGTAAAATGCCTCCCGATTTCGAAACCGGGATCGTCGTCAAAGAGGAGCATCGGCATCTGCGGCGGGCCGCTCTGCCGCAGCGGCAAGCCGTGGGTTTTGGACTGGCTGGCCAAACCGGCGCGGAAGCGCTCCCCGGCGCGAACGACCCGGGCGTAGGCGCCCTCGGCGTCGGCCGCCTCGAGGGTCGCGAGGGACGCGACCATGGGAAGCGACGAGAACCAGAACGAACCCGTCGAGAAGACCTGCGTCGCCGCCTCGCGAAGCGTCTCGTCGCCAAAGACCGCGGCGATCGGGTAGCCGTTGGCGAGGGCCTTGCTCCACGCGCTCAAATCGGGCTCGACCCCCAACGCGTCCCAGCTTCCGCCTCGTCCCATCCGCAGCCCGGCGCGGACCTCGTCCAGCAGCAGCAGCGCGCCGCGCTCGTCGCAGAGCTCTCGCAGGCCGCGGGCGAAGTCGGGGTCCACCAGCTCTTCGTCGACAAAGACGTCGTGTCTGAAGGGGCTCACCAAGACCGCGGCGAGATCGTCGCCGGCGGCGTCGGCCGCTTCGCGCAGCGCGCCGAGGTCGTTGTAGGGGAAGGTTGTGATCTTGGCGCGGTCTTCCGGGATCACGCCCGTCGGGATCGGCGTGCACCAGGGGGCCGACCCGTGGTACGCCCCCGCGGCGACCAAAATCGTGCTCCGCTCCGTCGCGGCGCGGGCGATCGTCACGCAAAGCGTGGTCGCGTCGGTGCCGTTCTTTTGAAAGAGTGCCCAGTCGGCGTGGGCAATCTGCGCGACTAGGCGTTCGGCGAGCTCCACCATCGCGGGGCCCGGCCCGTTGAAGCAGTCGCCCCGCGCGAGCTGCGCGTGTACCGCCGCCTCGACGCGCGGGTGGCGGTGCCCGAGAAAGATCGGCCCGTAGCTGCACATGAAGTCGATGTACTCGTTGCCGTCGACGTCGCGAACGCGGCACCCAGAGCCCTCGACAAAGTACTGGGGAAAGCCCTCGGGCATCATCGTGGCGTTTTGGTGTCCGTACATCCCACCCGGGATCACGGCCCGGGCCCGCGCGCGCAGCGCGGTGTCGCGGCGAAGCGTGTGACTCATCGGGCCGTCGGCCCGTAGTTGGCGATTCGTTCGTTCACGACGTCCATCTCCTCCGCGCTGAGGGGCACGGGCCCGCCGATCGCGAGGGTGCCCCAATAGGTGCGCGCGAGGGTCTCGACCTCGCGGGCGACCCAGAGCGCGTGATCGAGATCGCGGCCCACCGCGATCTGGCCGTGGTTTGCGAGCAGCGTCGCCCAGCGTCCAGCGAGCGCCGTCACCGCGGACACCGCCAGGGCGTCGCTGCCAAAGGCCTCGTAGGGGGCGCAGGGCACCTCGTCGCGACTGGCGACGGCGACCATGTAGTGCAGCGGCGGTATGGCCTTGCGCGCGCAGGCCAGGGTGGTGGCGTAGGGCGAGTGGCAGTGCACCACCGCTGCGACATCCGGTCGCGCGCGATAGAGGGCCGCGTGCATCGGCCACTCGCTCGAGGGCGCCAGCGCGCCGTGGAGGACGCGCCCGGCGAGATCGAGGCGCACCAGGGAGACGGCCTCGAGCGCCTCGGGCGCGACACCGCTCGGTGTAATCACAAAACCGCTCCCGCGGCGAAACGAGAGGTTCCCGGAGCTTCCGGGGGAGAGCCCCTCGTCCGCGAGCGCCCGGGCCGCGTCGAGGAGCCGTTCGGAAGGGGTGGGGTCGGGCGCGCCCACGCGGGCCGGGCCTAGGAGCCGAGACGGCGGTAGCTGTGCTTCTCGCCGGTGGTGCCGCGGTTCACCCCGACCATGCTCTGCGCGGCCTGGGTGCCCGCGACCTTTCCGTAGAGATGGGGGCCAGCCGCCATGATGCCGCCGTCGACGGCGAGCGCATGACCGGTGACAAAATTCGAGTCGTCGCTCGCGAGAAACAGCGCGGCGCCCGCGATGTCTTCGCCGCGGCCCACCTCGGGCCACGGCTGCAGGGTCGCGCCCATCTTTGTCGCGGCCTCGGGGTCGCCTTGGTGGAAGAGCGGCGTCAGGATCGCCCCGGGGCAGATGGCGTTCACGCGGATGCGATGCGAGCCGAGCTCGACCGCGGTCGTCTGGGAGAGGTTCACGACGGCGGCCTTTGCGGCAGAGTACGCCTGTGGGCCGTTGCCGCCACACAGGCCCGCCACGGACGCGGTGTTGATGATCGAGCCCCCTTCGCCCTGCTCGATCAGGACACGCGCGGCGTGTTTGATCCCGAGAAACACACCGCGGACGAGGACGTCAAAGGTGTAGTCCCAATCCTCGACCCCGATCTCGGTGATCGGGCCAAAGGCACCCCCGAGACCGGCGTTGTTGAAGACGATGTCGAGACGACCAAAGCGTTCGGGCGCGTGGCGGATCAGACGCTCGACGTCGTCCTCGACCGCGACGTCCACCCGTAGACATTCGGCGTGTTCGGCGAGGCCGGTGCGGCCGAGCTCGTCCATCAGGTCTTTGTTGTTGGTCTCGTTGAGGTCGCCGACGACCACCCGGGCGCCCTCGTCGAGGTAGCGCAGCACCGTTGCGCGGCCCATGCCGCTGGCACCGCCGGTCACGACGGCCACCTTTCCCTCCAAACGTCCCGGCATCGGCATTGATCCTCCGTGGTCCATCCTACACGATCTCGCGGCGCCGCCGAGGCGCACGCTGCCCCCGACTCAGGCCTCCGCGGGCGCCGAGAGCCCCGTCTCCCGCAACATGCGCGCAACCGCGATCAGCGGCAGTCCGATGATTCCCGTGAAGTCCCCGCCCTCGATGCGCTCGAAGAGACCGATTCCGGCGTCTTCGATGCGATACGAGCCGGCGCAATCGAGGGGGTCGTGGCGCCGTACATAGGCCTCGGCTTCGGGCCGCGTGAACCGGCGCATCTCCAGACGGTGGAGGTCGAGGTGCTCGCGCGTCTCCGCACCCGCCTCGAGCAGGGCGGTCGGGGGCCGCAGCACGACCGCGGTGGCGAGGTGGTGGCGACGCCCGCTCATCGCCATGAGCTGATCGACCGCGTCGGCCCGATCGCGCGCCTTGCGCAGCAACCGCGGTCGTCCGTCTTCGGCGTCGAGCCAACCCAGTTGATCCGAGGCGAGCACCCATTCATCCGCGCTGCGCCCGCTCCGCGCCGCCGCCGACTCGGCCTTGGCGCGGGCGAGACAGAGCGCCAGCTCGGCAGGGTTGCGCTCGCCGAGTGCGCTGAGGGCTGCGTCTTCGTCGAGCTCGGGGTCGCGTTGTGAAAAGGCGACGTCGAGACGGCGGAGCAGCTCGGCGCGGTAGCGCGAGGTCGACGCGAGCACCAGGCGCTCCCCCATCAGATCGCGAGGACGCGGCGGGCGTTCCGAGTGGTCTGGGCAAAGACCTCGGCCTCGTCCATCTCCCAGAGCGTCGCGAGAACGCGCGCCGTCTCGCGCACGAAGGCCGGCTCGTTGCGCTTGCCGCGGTGTGGGGTCGGCGCGAGGAAGGGGCAATCGGTCTCGACCACGACGTCCTCGGGGCCGAGCGCCCGCGCCGCCTCGCGGATCGGGTCGCAGCTCTTGTTTTTGAAGGTGATCTGGCCGGCAAAGCTCACGGTAAACCCCAGCGCCTTCCAGCCCAGCGCCTCTTCCACCCCATCGCTGAAGCAGTGCGCAAAGCCCTTCCATCCCTCCGGGCAGATGCGCCGGATCACCCGCTCGCAGATCGAGAAGGCGTCGCGGCTGTGGATACAAACCGGGAGATCGAGCTCGCGCGCCAGTTCGAGCTGACGGGTGAACGCGTTCTCCTGCACCGCCATCGGAACCTCGGCCTTGACCGTGTCGATGCCCATCTCGCCGACCAGGACCATCTCGGGCTCGCGCAGGAGCGTCCGCATGGCGTCGATCACCGCGTCGTCGAGCTTCGCCGCGTCGTAGGGATGCACGCCGACCGAGGCGACCACGGTTCCCGGGTGGGCGCGCGCCAAGCGCAGCGCTTCGCGCCCCCCTTCGGGCATCATCCCGACGCACACCATGGTCTCGACACCGGCGGCGGCGGCGCGCGCGAGCACGCCGTCGCGGTCGTCTTCGTAGTTGTCGAAGTTGATGTGCGCGTGGGTGTCGATCAGCACGGGAGCGGCGGCTACTTGGCGCTCACCATCGGCACGGTCTCGACGACCTCGAGGTCAAAGCCTTCCAGCCCGACGATCCGCCGCGGCCGGTTGGTCATGAGCCGCATCTTGCGGATCCCGAGGTCCCCCAGGATCTGGGCGCCCACCCCGTAGTCGCGGAGCTGTTCGGCGCTGTCTCGAATGGGGGCCGGGGTGCTTGTCACACCCTCCGCCAAGCGCTTGAACACGTCGCCCATGCGCTCGCCTCCGCCGCGCTGGCCGATGCAGACGATGGCGCCCCGCCCCTCCTTCTCGATGATCTTCATCGGGGTTGCGAGGGCGCTCTCGTTGCCGAGATACATGTTGAGGAGGTCGACCGAGAGGTTCGCGGCCTGCATACGAACCAGCACCGGGTCGCCGCCCCCGACGTCGCCTTTCACCAGCACGTTGTGCTCGGCGTCGTCGAGCTCGTTTCGGTAGATGATCCCGCGGAAGTTTCCGTAGCGGTAGTCGAGGTTGATCTCGACGTAGCGCCGCACCAACATTTCCTTGGTGCGGCGGAAGGCGATCAGGTCGGCGATCGAGACGATCTTCAACCCGAACTCGGCGGCGATCCGGTCGAGGTCGGGCCGGCGCGCCATCGAGCCGTCCTCGTTCAGGATCTCGCAGATCACGCCGGCGGGGCGTTGCCCGGCGAGGCGCGCCAGGTCGACCGACCCCTCGGTGTGCCCGGCGCGCTCGAGCACGCCTCCCTGACGCGCGACCAGCGGAAACACGTGCCCGGGCCGTGCCAGGTCGCGCGCCGTCGACTTGGGGTCGACTGCGCACTGAATGGTGGTGGCGCGGTCGGCGGCGCTGATCCCGGTGGTGACCCCCCGCCGCGCCTCGATCGATACCGTAAAGGCGGTCTCGTACTGCGCCGCGTTGTCGCGCACCATCAGGGGAAGCTCGAGTTCGGAGGCGCGTTCTTCGGTCAGGGTCAGGCAGATCAGGCCGCGCCCGTGCTTGGCCATGAAGTTGACCGCTTCCGGGGTGATCTTCTCGGCGCAGACGACGAAATCGCCCTCGTTCTCGCGGTCTTCGTCGTCCACCAGAATGATGGCGCGGCCGCGGCGGATCTCGTCGATGGCTTCGGTGACGCGGGATAGGGGCATCAGCCGCCTCCGTTGAGGTCTTCGAGGGTAACGCGGAAGAGCTCTGCCAGCCGTTGTACCCCCCGCTCGATCTGCGCCGTGTCGAGGTAGCTGTAGGAGAGGCGTAGCTGTCGCGGCCCCGGATGGCCCGCGGGCGCGGCGTAGAACGCGTTGCCCGCGACGAACGCCACGCCCTGCTCTTCGATCGCGCGGGGGAGCATCGCCTCGGTGTCGAGGCGGGCAAATCGGTCGGGAAGCGTGACCCAGGTGTAGAAGCCGCCCTCGGGTCGGGTCCAGTGGGTGCCTTCGGGCATGGCCTTGCCCAGCGCGGCGAGGGTTGCGTCGCGCCGTTCGCGGTAGAGGGGAACGGCGGCCTCGATCTGCCGCTCGGCAAATCCCTCCGACAAGAAGCGGTGCGCCACCCACTGGCCCGCGGTTGTCGAGCACTGGTCTTGCCCCTGTTTGCAGAGAATGAAGGCGTCTACGAGCTCGCGCGGAGCGGCGAGCCAGCCGAGCCGGAGGCTCGGCGCGACGATCTTCGAGAGCGTGTTGATGTGGATGACGTTGTGGGGGTCGAGGCGACACAGCCGCGGCGGTGCCTCTCCTTCGAAGCGGAGGTCTTCGTAGGCGCTGTCTTCGACCACGCGCACCCCGTGCTCCCGCGCGAGTTCGATCACGCGCTCGCGGCGCGCGGTGGGCAGGGTGATACCGGTCGGGTTCTGAAAGGTCGGGACCAGGTACAGGAACTTCGGTGTGCGCCCCGCGCGGGCGAGATCGCTGAGGGTGGCTTCGAGGGCCTCCGGGACGATTCCGCTGTCGTCGAGCGAGACCCCGACGATCTCGGCCTCGTAGCTGCGCAACACGTGGAGCGCCGCCAGGTACGATGGCGCGCCCACCAGGACCGCGTCGCCCGGGTCGAGGTAGGCCTTTGCGATCAGGTCGAGGGCCGCGATCCCGCCGGTCGTCACGAGCACTTCGTTCGCTTCGGTCGGGCGGCCAAAGCGCTCCATCCGCTCGGCGAGCGTCTCGCGCAGCGCCGCGATCCCAGCGCTGGGTCCGTATCCCAAGGCGGCTCGCCCGTGATCGCGCAGCACCGCGGCCTCGAGCTCCGCGAAATCCTCGATCAGAAAGGACTCGGGTGCCGGCAGCCCGCCCGCAAAGGACAACACGTCGGGTTGTTCCGCCAGCTTCAGGATCGACGCGACGTCGCTTCGCCGCATCCCTTCGAGCCGTCGTGCGAAGGGTTCCCGCGCCACGCTCAAACTTTGAAAGCGAGGGCGCTTTCCTCGCCCCGCCGTCGCTTGGCTTCGTGCTCATCGAGGTTGGTGAGCGACGCGAGGGGCTCACCCGCCTCGATGCGCTTTCGAAGTTCGGCCTCGGCGCGCTGGATTTCTCGCGCCCGCGGCAGCGCCCCCTGCAGCTCGGCTTCGCTCGCCACCAGCACGCCGTCGTCGTCGCCGTAGATCCAATCGCCCGGGTCGACCCGCACCCCGCCGCAGCGCACCGGAACCTGGGTATCGAGCACCTCGCGGGCCAAACCCGCCCGGGGGTTCGAGAAGCGCGCGTACACCGGGATGTCGAGTTCTGCGAGGGACGCCGTGTCGCGGCAGGCGCCGTCGATCACCAGCCCGGCGAGCCCCTTGCGTTGCGCCTCGTTCCCAAAGAGCTCCCCGGCGACTGCGCCTTGGCTGCCCTCGGTGTCGATCACCAGCACCTCGCCCACGTCGGCGTCCCGCAACGCGCACAGGACCGTCAGAAAATCCTCGCGGCAGCGCACGGTGCGGGCGGTCCCGAGCAGGCGCAGGCCCCGCCGCACCGGCCGGATTGCCGGGTCCATCACCCGAATCGCCTTGTCCGCGTCGGAGAGCGCCGCGGCGTCGAGCTCGAGCAGGGCGCGACGAAATTCGGCCTGGTCCATCGCCCCTCCGCTCCGTGGTACGATCGCGCCCTCTGGGAGGAATCCATGCTACTCAAGCCCGCAAAAGAAGCCATCGACATCGGCGTCATCGTCCAGGACATCGACCGGAGTCTCGCGTTTTACCGCGACCTGCTCGGGCTCGAAAAAACCCAGGAGCTCCCGACGCCGCTCGGGACGATCCACCGTCTCGCCTACGGACAGACCGACCTCAAGCTCGTGGTCGCGAACAAAACCCCCGACGCCGGCAACATCGGCCTCGATCAGCAGCTGGGGTTTCGGTACATCACCTTCCGCGTCTCCAACCTCCACGAGGTGTGCGAAAAGCTCCGCGCCGAGGGCCTCGAGTTCACGATCCCGGAAAACGAGATCCTGCCGGGTGTCCACATCGCCATGGTGAAAGACCCCGACGGCAACATCGTCGAGTTCGTCGAGCGGCCCTAGCAAGCGAAGGGGCGAAGCCCCGGAGCGCGCAGCGAAGGCGAAGCCTTCGCGAAGTCCACGAAGAGGAAATCGCCCACCCCCGAGCTTCATCGAGGCACCCAGCAAGCGAAGGGGCGAAGCCCCGGAGCGCGCAGCGAAGGCGAAGCCTTCGCGAAGTCAAACTGCTAGCTCGTCCAAGAACTCCCGGATCACCCCCTGCACTTCCTCGCGGTGGGTGCGATTGGGAAAGTGGGGGCCGCCCTCGACGATGTGGAGCCGCGCGCCGGGGATGCGCGCGGCGAGGCCCTCGGTCATCGCGCGGGTGGGCCAGCGGTCTTCGGAGCCGCCGATCAAGAGGACGGGGCAGCGCAGCGACTCGCAGCGCCGCGACCAGTCGCCGCGCGCGTAGGTCTCGTCGAGCAGCGCCAGCAGCGACGCGATGCTGTGGCTCCGCATCGGGGCCACGAGCTCCGCGTAGCGCTCGGGTCGCGCGCGCAGACGTTCGAGCGCCTCGGCGCCCATGCGCCGCTCGACGTTGGCGTCGAAATAGCCCTCGAAGCGCCCACTCTCGATCCAGTGGCGGTTGGCGGCGTAGTAGGCCTTCTCCGCCGCGGGCGGTGCGAAGGGCGGTCCGCTGATCGAGATCACCGCGCGCACGCGGCCGGGCGCTTCGCAGGCGGTCCACAGCGAGAGCGCCCCGCCCATCGAAACCCCGCCCCAGATCGCGCGAGCGACGCCCAAGCCGTCGAGCCAGCCCTGCAGGTCGCCGCTCTTGGCGGCGTAGCTGTACTCCTCGACGCGCTCGAACTTTTGCGAGCGCCCGTGCCCGCGCACGTCCGGGCAGAGCACGCGCAGCCGATCGGTGAAGGGCGCCAGGTCGTCGACCACGTAGGACGAGTCTTCGACCGAACCCCCGTGGATCCACACGCAGGGAGTGCGCGGGTCGCTCCCACTCTCGGGAGCTTTGCCGACCTCGCGCCACGCGACGCGGATCTCTCCTCCGAGGACGGTTTCGGGCATCGGCGAACCATACCAGCTGGGTCCGGCCGCGGCGGTTGGCTTCGGTACACTGGCTGTCCCGTGTGCGCCCGCGCGCTGGCCCACCAGCCGCCAGAGGGAGGAGTGCAGCATGAATGACCGCACGATCGACACCGGCTCCGACCATCTGCTCGCCCGCGTGGAGGCGGGGGTCGCGACACTCACGATGAACCGGCCCGAGCGTCGCAACGCGCTCTCGGGCGAGATGCTGGCGGGCCTCGACCAGACGCTGCGCGACGTCGAGCGGGCGGAGGACGTCCGCTGTGTGGTGCTCACCGGTGCTGGCGGCGCGTTTTGCGCGGGTGGCGACGTCAAGGAGTTCGCCAAGGGCGCCGCCTCCGCGGGTGGGAGCTTTGACCAGCGCGTGCACAACCAGCGTCTCAGTCAGCGCGCCACCTCCGGTGCGCTCCACGCCATGCCCAAGCCGGTGGTCGCGGCGCTGCCCGGGCCCGCGGCAGGCGCTGGCCTTTCGATGGCGCTGGCCTGTGACTTTCGCATCATGGCGGACCGCGCCGTCCTCACGACCGCCTTCGCGAAGGTGGGGTTCAGCGGCGACTACGGCGGCGGGTGGTTCATGACGCGTCTGGTCGGCGAAGCGAAGGCGAAAGAGCTCTACCTGCTCTCCGATCGGGTGGATGCGGAGACCGCTTTGCAGCTCGGCCTCGTCAACCGGGTGGTGCCCACCGAGACCTTTGAGAAGGAGGTGGAGGCCTTCGCACGGGAGCTCGCCTCGGGCCCGAGCATCGCGTACCGCTATATGAAGGAGAACATCAACCGGGCGCTCGGGGATGACCTCGAGACCTACATGGACCGCGAGGTGACCTACCACAACCACTGTGGCACCACGCAGGACCACCTCGACGCCGCCAAAGCGTTCGTCGAAAAACGTCAACCCATCTTCCACGGCCGCTAAGGCCCACCTCGCGGAGCACCACGTGGCACAGACCCGCCCGCCGGTCGACTACATCGAACGTACGCGCGAGCAGTACAGCGCCCTCGGGTATCCCATCTACAAATGGGTCGAGAGCGAGGCGCCACCGCCTTGGACGCCGCTGCGCAAACCGATCTCCGAGAGCCGCTTGGGGCTGGTCGCCTCGGGCGGGATCTACGTCGAGGGCCAGATCGCTTTCCACTACAAGGATGACATCAGCTACCGGGAGGTCGACACCGCCACCCCGACCGAGAAGCTCCGCGCCACCCACTTCGCCTACGACCTGACCGACGCGCGCAGCGACCCCAACGTTGTCTTTCCGCTCGATCGCCTCCGGGAGCTCGTGGCGGCCGGAGAGATCGGCTCCCTGGCGCCGCGGGCCTACACCTTCATGGGCGGCATCTACTCCGCGCGCAAGGTGCGCGAACGCCTCGCCCCCGCGATCTGCGAACGCCTGCGACAGGACGCCGTCGACCTCGCGCTACTCGTCCCGGTCTGACCGGTGTGCCATCAGTCCGTGGGACTGATCGCAAGAGAGATCGAGGCCGCCGGGATCCCGACCCTCTCGATGACGAGCGCGTTCTCGATCACCCGGGCGGTGAACCCGCCGCGGGCCGTGTATCTCGACTTTCCGCTCGGCCACACCACCGGGAAGCCGCACGACCCGCAAGGACAGCGTCAGATCCTGCGCGACGCGCTCGAGATCTTTGAACGCCTCGACACGGCCGGGCAGGTCGAGACGCTTCCCTATACCTGGGCCGACGACGACGCCTGGAAGGACCGAGTGATGCGGCCGGACCCCGAGCGAGGCGACGACCACGACGACGACCGGGTTGAGCGCTACGACACGCCCCAGTACCAGTGCGACCTCGACCGCCAGCTGGCCGATGCGGCGGGTGAGTGCGAGACCTGCGTCTTCCTCGAAGAGAGCGCCTAGCTCAGCCGCGGTACCCAAAGAGCTTGCGCTTCTTGATCACCTCGGCGACGCCGTTCGGGACCTGGGCCTCCCACCCGTTGCCTCCGTCGTCGCCGTCGCTACGAATCGCGGCGAGCACCTCGGGTGAGAAGATCCCGAGCACCCCTTCGTCGTAGCCGGTGAGGGCCCGGACGCGTCCGGCTCCGAGCAGGAAGCGGTAGAAATCTCCAAAGCTATCGGGGACCGAGAGCGTGTCGGCGGTCGTGAGGGCACCGCTTTGCGGGTCGCGGAGCGGGTAGACGTAGAGGCGGGCGTCGTTCCGGAGCAGGCGACCAAATGATTCGAGCAGCTCGCCGGCCCGCTCGGCACGGTCGTCGCCAAAGAGTTGCGAGAGCTCGCCCGCGCCCATCGCGATGGCGAGGGTGCGGTCGGTGAACTGCGCGAGGTAGCCGGCGAGCCGGTCGTATTCGGTGTAGTCGGAGATGAGGACGACCTCGCCGGTCGCGGAGAGGGCGTCGACGCGCGCCAGAAAATCCTCCAGGTCGAGATCCCCCTCTTGCAGGAGATTGCGCATCGTCATCTCCATCAGTCGCAGCGGCGGCTCGGCCTGGTCCGCCTCGAAGGCGTCGGTTGCGCAGCGCAGCAGGTCGAGGTTCACAAGCGTCACCGGCCGAAAACGACCGCGCTCGACCAACACCGGTCTGTGTCGAAGTACCTCGGAGGCTTGCAGCACGGAGCCATCGGCGGCAAACATCGCCGCGCCGGACAGGCCGAGCTGGACGAGGCGCAGGCTCATCACCCGGTTGTCGACGTGGCGGAACTCGATCCCCGAGAACTCGACCATATCGATCTCGATCCGCTCGAGGCTGAGGCCGTCGAGCAGTGAGGCGAGCAGCACCTCCGGCTCGTGATAGAGAAAGAACGCGCCGTAGAGCAGGTTCACGCCGACGATTCCGAGCGCTTCTTGCTGCGACTCGGCGTCGTCGTCGAGCATCCGCACGTGGAGAATGATGCGGCTGTCGCGGTCGCGGGGGTGCGATTGAAAGACGACGCCCATCCAGCCATGACACTCGCCTCCGCCGCGGTAGCTCTTGGCAGCGACCGTGTCGGAAAACGCGAAAAACGCGGTGTTGTCGCCACGCCGCTCGCGCAAGCGCTCGAGATTGAGGTTGTGCTCGTAGTTGAGCATGCTCTGCAGGCGGTCGCGGCAGACATAGCGCGGACAGGGCCCGTAGATCGCGTCGCTCACGGTCATGTCGTACGCGGAGATGCTCTTCGCGATGGTCCCGGCGGCGCCACCGGCGCGGAAAAACCAGCGCGCCGCCTCCTGGCCGGCGCCGATCTCCGCGAAGGTGCCGTAGCGCTCGACGTCGAGGGTGGCCGCGAGCGCCTTCTCGTTGGGCGTCTTGGGGTGGTGGTTCTGCAAAGCGGCTCCGCGCTGGAGGTCCACCCCTCGTTTCGGTCGGAAGCATCGGCACCTGAGCCGGTTAGGCCGTAGGCGGTGGGTCCACCAGCCCCAGCCGTTCGTGCCAGGCCGCGATCGTCTCCTCCGGGTATTCCTCGAATTGTTGATCCCGGGGTTCCACGAGCACCGGCACCCACGAGGGCTTGGAGCCCAGCATCAAGTGGGTTCGTTCCGGCGCGGCGGGCAGCTCGCTGTCGATCGCCGAGGCGAAGGGATGGATCAGATCGGGCCAGCGCGGGTCCCAGACCCACAACATCGTCCCGCAGGTTCCGCAAAAGTGGCGCTCCAGCGGGCTCAACTCCGCGCCGCCGCTCGCGTCGAGACGGGCCCGGTAGACGCGCACCGCGTCGCGCCCCTCCACATGCAGCGACTCGGCGTCGCCGCCCAGGTTGATGGCGTAGCCACCGCCGCCCGCGCACTTCCGACACATCGAGCAGTAACAGAGGTTGAAGGGGTAGGGGTGCACGGATTCGACGCGAAAGCGGACCGCCTGGCAGTGGCAGGAGCCGACCAGTTCCATCTAGCTCTCCAGGAGGCCGTCGGGATCGGCGGCGGGTGGAACGCCCAAGGGGTGACATTCGGTGAACACGCGGCCACTTCGGGGCGAGGCCATCAGCGTGCCGTATTCGAGCGCCTCGTCGCTCCGCTTGTAGTGCGCGATCACGTTCACGCAGTATCCGTCGCGGTGCTCGAGGGTGACCTGGACCGCGGCCTTGGGCTCGGGGTCTCCCTCCATTTCGAAGCGGACGTCGGAGACGATGGCGATCGCTCGATAGTTGCGCTCGTCGGCTTCGCCGCGGAGGCTCTGCTCGAGCAGCTGCACGATCTCGCGCGAGCTGTGCTTGTCCCGGGAGAGGCCCGCGACCCGTTCGACCTCGCGGTTGCGGGTGAGCCCGGAGGCGAAGGGCTTGAACTGGCCGTCTTTGATGAGGAGCGCGCGCGCGATCGCGAGGCCGTCGTTCAAGAGCTCTTCCGACTCGAGCTTGGCCAGAATCAACGGGTGATCGGGAAGCTCGGGCGCCGCTGGGTCCGGTTGCATCTTTTTCTGGTAGGTCCAGAGCACGAGGCCCAGGGCCAAAAAGAAGAGCGTGAAGCGACCAAAGCCCGCGCGCATCAGAACTTGTCCAGCGGTAGGCCGAGCACGTGCCGGCCCCACTGCTCGCTGACGCGGTCTTGGTGCGCGTTGATGTGGAGCGGCATCGCTTGAAAGTCCCGGAAGCGTCGCTCGAAATGACCACTCTCGCGCAGCCCGTTGCCCCCGAGCACCCGCATGATCAGGCGCATCGCCTCGTCACAACCCTGGAGCGCCGCGGTGCTCCGGCCCATCTGCTCGAGGTAGTCGCCCTCGGTCGGCGTGCGCCCACAGGCGATGCGCGCGTCCACCTCGTCGCAGCCCGTGTAGACCGAGGCGCGCGCCGCGGAGATCAGCCACGCCGCGCGTCCGAGGTTCAGGTGGATCGATGCGCGCTCGACCATCTTCGTGCCGAGGATCGCGCGGCGATGCCGCACCTCCTCGCAGGTGTCGTCGAGGGCCGCCTGCGCCAACCCGACCGCTTGGGCGCCGAGCCACAGATCGGAGAGCCCCACCCAATCCTCGCGGTAGCGGGGATGGATCACGGGGAAATCGTCGCGGCGAAATTGATCGGCGCGGTTGGCGCCGAACCACGTGGACCACCGGTCGGCCGGGATCGCGGCGTTTTCGTAGTGGATGTGGTCGGTCGCCGAGGCGCGCAGACCCATCCCGTCCCAGGTCGGATCGACGCGCACCCCGTCGCTGTCGCGGCGGACGATGCTAAAGCGCAGGTCCGGCGGGTCGCCGACACGCCCGTCACCGCGGTCCATGCCAAAGGCGACGCCGATCCAATCGCCGTAGCGCGCACCCGAGCCGAAGTGGGCGGGGCCGTTCAGCACGATCGCGTCGCCCTCTTGGCGGCCCAGTACCCGCGTTCCGGCGCCTCCCGGAAAACACACCCATTCGCCGGATTCGACGATGGAGCGCAGCAGCGCGGCGTGGGCGGGCCCGAGCGCGCCGCAGTACAGGTGAAACACGCAGAGGTGATTCCACAGGCACCACGACGTCGACGCACAGGCGGCGGCCACCGCTTCGAGCTCCCGGGCGATCTGCCGGACGCTTTCCTCCCGTCCACCGATCTCCCGGCTCGCCGAGAGCGCCATCAGCGGGCTCCGCTTGATCGCGGCGACGACCTCCGGCGCGACGCTGCGCGTCTCGTCCGCGCGCTTGGCCTGCTTCGCAATCGCCGGAAGCAAATCCCGCGCATACAGCGTCTCGGCGGGCGGCGGCTGCAGACGCGCGACGGCCGCTTCGCTCAAGCTCCCTCCCCGCGCGTCGGGAGCGCGCTGCCGTAGCGGTCGACAAAGGCGATCTCGGAGACCGGCCGCCGGCTGAGCTTTTTCGGGAAGGGTTTCTCCGGGTAGCCCAGCGCGATTGTCGCCACGACCGAGATGTCGTCGGGGATCGCGAGCAGCTCTTTGATCACGGGCTCTTCATGGCAGAGCAGGGTGGTGAGCGCGCTTCCCAATCCCTCCGCCCGGCAAGACAGCAGCAGGTTCTGCACGGCGGGGTAGATCGACGCCCCGCCGACCACGCTGAGCCGCCCCAGCTCGTGATCGGTCGGGTGCACATCCTCGAGGCGGGCGCAGACCATCAGCAACACCGGAATCTCGTGCAGGTGGTTGGCAAAATGGTCGGCGTCGCGGGCGGATTTGGGGAGGATCCCGACCCGGATCTCGCCGCCGCCCGCGGCCTTCATGTAGGCGTTCCAGTAGGGGAGGTAGAGGTCGCGCAGGGTCGCCTTCACGGCGGGGTCGCGGACGGCCACAAAGCGCACCGGCTGCCGGTTGCCGCCGTTGGGGGCGAAGCGCGCCGCGGAGATCACCCGCTCCAGCACCTCGTCCGGCACCGGATCGGGCCGGTAGTAGCGGCAGGTGTTGTTGGTGCGGATCACTTCCTGCAGATCCATGCGCTTCCCCTCGCTGGTGTGGGCGAAGCGTACCGAGCGGGCGGCTTCGGCGCCCTTCTGGCCGCAATCGCGCTCGCCCTCGCCCTGCGCGTGGGGTTACACTGCTCCGACGCCGGTCATACCGGCGAGCCGCCCCGGTCGACCCACCGGCCGGAACGACCGCGACGCGAGGAGGAGCGATGAGCGAAGGGATCCTTTCCGATATCCGGGTGATCGACATGTCGACCTACATTTTTGGTCCAGCGAGCGCCACCGTGATGTCGGACTTTGGGGCGGACGTGATCAAGGTCGAGGGCCCCGGGATCGGCGACCCCTATCGCTACACGCACATGGCGCCGCCCTTTCCGCCCAACGACCTCGACTACATGTTCCAGCACGACAACCGCAACAAGCGTGGAATGGTGCTCGACGTCAAGATCGACGCCGCCCGCGACGTGTTGCTCGAGATGGTGCGCAAGACCGACGTCTTCGTCACAAACTTCCCGCCCCAGGTGCTCGAGCGTCTGCGCATCCGCTACGAAGACCTGGCGCCGGTACATGATCGCTTGATCTACGCGCAGGTCACCGGCTATGGCGAGAACGGTGCGGAGATCGACAAGCCCGGTTTTGACGCCACGGCGTACTGGGCGCGCACCGGATTGATGGACGCGGTGCGCCCCCCCGACGGAGAGCCGGCGCTCTCGGCGGCAGGGATGGGCGACCACCCGAGCGCGATGGCGCTGTTTGGTGGCATCATCCTGGCACTCTACAAGCGCGAGAAGACGGGCAAAGGAAGCAAGGTATCGAGCTCGCTGATGGCGAACGGCGCCTGGGCGAACGCCTGCATGATCTCCTCCATGCTCGCCGGCTGCCAACCCTTTGAAGGGATCCGCCGCGATGACCCGCCCAACGCACTGATCAACCAGTACCCGACCCGGGACGGGCGTTGGATTCTGCTGATCGTGATCACCCCCGACAAAGACTGGGCGCGCTTTACCGGCGCCGTCGAGCGCCGGGACCTGCTCGAGGACGCGCGCTTTAGCGACCAAAAGGCGCGCAACCAAAACGCCAAGGCCCTCGCCCAGGAGCTCGAGCGCACCTTTCTGACCCGCGACTTCGCCGAGTGGAAAAAGATCCTCGACGACGCGCAGATCACCTTCAGCGTGGTCGGCCGCACCGACGAGGCACCAAACGACCCGCAGATGCTCGCGAACGACCTCTTTGTCGGAATCGACCAGGGCGAGCTAGGCCGCAAGGACGTCGTCAACAGCCCGATCTGGCTCCGCGGAGAGACCAAGCGCGAGCCGACGCGCGCCCCCAAGCACGGCGAGCACACCGACGCGGTGTTGGCTGAGCTCGGCTACGACGCGGCCCAGATCGAGGCCCTGCGAAAGAGCGGCGCGTTCGGCGACCACTAGTGCTCGGCCGCGGGGTGCCCCGCGGCGAGCAGGCAGAGCAGCGCGGCCGCGCTCGCCGAAGCGGCCACCGCAAAGGCCTCGCCGTAGCCGCCGTAGTAGTGGAAGAGGGCCGCGATCACGCCCGGCCCCGTGGCGTAGCCGGCGGTGGTGACCAGCTGGCTGGTGGAGTAGATGCGGCCGTAGTCGCGCACCCCAAAGGCGTTCGCGAGCAAGAGCGGTTGGATCATCAGCAGATTGCCCACGGTCAGCCCAAACAACATCACCGACGCGGCGATCGCCGTCTCGGTGTCGGACACGGCGAGGCTCGCGAGGGCGACGCCCTGTCCGACGACCAGGACGAAGGTCGCCGTGCGGATCGGCACCCGGAGCAAGATGAAGCCGCCCGAGAAGCGCCCCACGACGCTCGAGCCGGCGAGCACCTGGATGATCCGCCGCGCGAATTCGGTATCGGTGCGAAGCGCCACGGCGTTGTAGAGGTGTTGGAGCACCCCCACCTGCGCCAGCATGATGGCGATGTACGCGGCGCCGAGCCAGATGAAGTAGCGGCTCGTCACGGCCTCGCGAAAGGCGACCCCCTCGAGTCGTTCGTGCGCGCCCCCCCCGCGCCGGGCCGTGACGGAGCCCGCCTGCAGCAGGTCGGGCCGGTCGCGCACGAAAAGGAGCGCCAGCGGCATCACCGTCGCCAGGTAGGCGAGCCCGATCCAGGGGGTCACGGCCGCCATGCCGTGGGCTTCGATCCACCGGGCGCAGAGCGGGGTCAGCAGGATCCCGCCCAGGGAGAGGCCCGTCGAAACCACCGAGATCGCGACCGAGCGGCGCTCCACGAACCAGCGCGTGACGACGGTCATCGCCGGGATGAGGGAGGTTGCGGCGAAGCCCAAACCGAACACGCCGAACACGGCGAAGAACTCGACGCTGCCCTCGACGCGCCCGAGGGCGCCGAGGCTCGCGCCGGCGACGGCGCTCCCCACGGCGATCACCCGCTGCGCGGCAAAGCGCTCGAGGAGATAGGACACGCCCAGCCCCGCAAAGCCGTTCACCACGAAGAAAAACCCGATCGCCCAGGAGACCTGGTTGATCCCGATCACGCCCTCCTGCGTGAGCGCGTGGAGAAACACCTGCAGGTTGTAGAAGGCCAGGCCGGACGTGGCCATCAGGATCACAAAGAGCGCGGCCACGACCCCCCAACCGGCGCGAGGGCCGAGAGCGCCATCGGGCGGGGGAGGCGGCGGTGCTTGTGCGGCGTCGGGTTCGGGCACGGGCGCCCGACGGTATAGAATGCGGTGCGGCGAAGCCCGACAGGCTTCGCGTCCCGGGCAGCAATCGCCGTCGACGAGGGGAGGATCGCCGTGGAATTCGGGGTGGTGTTTACGTCGCGGGTCGGCGACTACGACCTGGTGCAGCTCGCCGAATCGCTCGGTTTTGACCAGGCCTGGTTCTACGACTCCCAGATGATCTACTCGGACGTCTACGCGACGATGGCGCTCGCCGCCCACGAGACGCGGCGGATTCGCCTGGGCACCGGGGTGGCGGTGCCGACCACGCGGATGGCGCCGGTCATTGCTCACTCGATCGCCACGGTGGCGAAGTTGGCGCCGGGCCGCGTGGAGCTCGGGGTCGGCAACGGCAACACGGCGCGGCTCACGATGGGGCTGCGCCCGGTGCCGCTCGAGCGCATGAAACGAGACATCCGTCTGATCCAGACGCTGCTGCGCGGTGAGACCGGCTGGCACGAAGAAGAGGGCGAGCGCCACGCGGTGCGTTTTCTGCACCCGGACCGCGACTTTCTCCACCTGCGCGATCCGATTCCGGTCACGCTTTCGGCCTTCGGCCCCAAGACGATGGCGTTTTGCGGCGCCGAGTGCGACGCCCACCTCTCCTTTGGGCTCTCGCCGGAGGCGCTGCGCGACGCGCGGCGCCGGATCGACGCGGCGTCGGTGGCGGCGGGGCGGCCGGCGGGCAGCGTTCCGACCAAGGCCTTCTTTCCACTCGCGCTCCTGCGGCCGGGGGAGGACGCCGGGAGCGAGCGCATTCTTCGAAGCGTCGAGGGGTTCATGACCAATTTTCTGCACGTCCAGATCGAGTGGGACGAAGGCCTGCTGCCGCTCCCGCCGGAGGTCGCCGGGCTCGTCGAGCGCTACCGCAAGTACGCGAACGGCCTCGACCCCGAGACGCGTCATCTGGTGCTCCACGAGGGCCACCTGATCTATGCCCGCGAAGAGGAGCGCGAGTTTCTGGAGCCGGCGCTGGCGCGATCCGTCGCGATGATCGGCGAGCCCGACGCCGTGCTCGAACAGATCCGCGCGCTCGAAGCCGAGGGCCTGCAGCACTTCGCCTTTCAGGTAACCGACGATCCGGTGGGCCAGATGCGCGATTTTGCCCAGCTCGTGATGGCCCGGTACTCCTGAGCCATGGACGCCACCGCACAGATCGTGGTCCTATGGCTGGTCTTCGCGGCGACCCACATGGGTCTTTCGAGCGTGCGCCTGCGCCCGGTGCTGGTGGCGGGGCTGGGCGACCGCGGTTTTCTGGGCCTCTATTCGCTCGCCGCTTTCCTCACCTTTGTGCCGCTGGTCTGGGTGTACGCGACCCATCGCCACGAGGGGGCGCTGCTCTACGCCTTCGCGGTGCCCGACCCGCTGCGCTGGGCGTTCTATGTCCTTCAGGCTCTGGCGTGGACGCTGATCGTTGGAAGCTTTGTGCGCCCGAGCCCCGCTTCGCTCGGCGCCCCCGCCGCGGACGCCGAGTCGATTGCTCCCCTGCACCGGATCACCCGTCATCCCCTGTTCGGCGGCGTCGGTCTCTTTGGCGCGCTCCACCTCCCGTTTTTGGGCTTCGCGAGCGACATTGCATTCTGGGTGGGGTTCCCGCTGTTCGCGGTGGTCGGTTGTTGGCACCAGGACCGCCGCAAGAGCCGGGCCGAAGGCGAGGCGTTCCGCGAGTGGCTCGCGCAGACCCCATTTTGGATCACCCCGCGCGGGTCGGCCTTGCGCGGCCTGGGAGTTTGGCTCCCGGCAGTGGGCGTGGCGCTCGCCTGGGGCCTTCGCTGGCTCCACGGCCCGCTCTTTCGTTAGGTCCCCTAGCGCCGCAGGGCGAGAACGCGCTCGAAGACGCGGCGCAGGGTGGGTGTGAGCCGCGAGCGCATATAGAGGTTGGCGGCTCCCTTGATGGCCTCCGCCTGGGTCGGGTACGGGAAGATCGCGCCGGCGATCGTCCCGAGCCCGATCTTGCCCGCCATCGCGACGCTGAGGGTCGCGATGAGGTCGCCGGCGTGGCTCGCGACCACGGTCGCGCCGAGGATCTCGTCGCGTCCGCGGCGCGTGAGCACCTTTACGAATCCTTCCGTCTCGCCGTCGCAGCGCGCCCGGTCGTTGCCCGACAGCGGAACGCTGTGGGTGTCGACCGCGATCCCGCGCGCTTCGGCCTCGTGGGTGTACAGGCCGATATGCGCGATCTCCGGGTCCGTGTACGTGCACCAGGGCATGTTCAGGTCGGCGAGCTTTTTCCGGCCAAAGAAGAGGGCGTTCTGGACCACGAGCTTGGCGGCCGCGTCTGCGGCGTGGGTGAACTTCCACTCCATGGCGCAGTCGCCCACGGCGTAGATCGCCCGGTTCGCGGTGCGAAGCCGATCGTCGATGACGACGCCGCGGCCGGGGGCGACCTCAACCCCGGCGGCCTCGAGACCGAGATCCTCGACGTTGGGTGCGCGCCCGGCTGCGACCAGGATCGCGTCGACCTCGAGCCCTTCGCCTCCCTCGAGCGCAATCCGCCGCGCAGAATCTCCGGTTTCCACCTTCGCGATTCGCACGTCGGTTCTGAGAGCAATCCCGTCGCGCCGCAGCGCGTGCTCCACCACCGCGGCGGCATCCCGATCTTCGCGGCCGAGGATTTGCGGGGCGACCTCGAGCAGCGTGACCGCCGAGCCCAGACGCTGAAACGCCTGCGCGAGTTCGCACCCGATCGGGCCGGCCCCGATCACCGCAAGGCGCGGAGGGGCTTCGGTCAGTGAGAGCACACTCTCGTTGGTCAGGTAGCCGGCTTCTTGCAGTCCGGGGATCGGTGGGGCCGTCGCGCGCGCACCCGTGGCGATGACGCCCCGAGCAAAGCGCAGCTCGGCTCCGTCGACCTCGACGCGGTCGCTGCCCGTAAAACGCGCGTTCCCGAGAAACACGTCGACGCCGAGCTCGTCGCGGTAGCGGGTGGGGGAATCGTGCGGGGCGATGCCGGCGCGGATCTCGCGCATCCGCGTCATCGCCGCCGCGAAGTCGGGCCGTGCGTTCGCGGCGGGGGCGAGGCGCAGCGCGGCAGCGCCGCGCGCCTCGGCCGCCAAGCGGCCGGAGCGAATCACCGCTTTCGACGGCACGCAGCCGACGTTCAGACAATCGCCACCCATGAGGTGGCGCTCGACGAGCGCCACCCTGGCGCCGAGGCCCGCCGCCACGCTGGCGGTGACCAGCCCGGCGGTCCCCGCGCCCACCACGACCAGGTTGTAGCGCCCGGCCGGCTCGGGGTTGCGCCAGCCCGCTGGGTAGAGCGCCTCGGCGAGCGCGCGATTGTGCGCGTCGCTCGGTTGCATGGTCGGCGCGGCGCTCACGGCTGCTCCTCCCCGTCGACGGGCGATTCCGACTCGGTGGCTTCGCGCAGCGCGCGGCGCGCAACGCGGGTGACCAACGCGGTGACCGCGACGGTGGCGACCAGACCCACACCCAACAGCGCGTGCTCGGCGGGGCCGCGCTCCGTGGGGACGCCCGCCGCGAGGTTCGCGAGCTCACCCGCAACCTTTCCGTAGTAGACGTAGAGCAGGGTGCCCGGCAGCATCCCGATCGACGCAAGCAGGTACTCGCGAAATCGGACTTGCGTGAGCCCGAGGGCGTAGTTCAAGACGTTGAAGGGAAAGGCGGGCGAGAGTCGCAACAAGAACACGATGCGCCAGCCCTGCGCGCCGATGGCGCGGTCGACCGCGGCAAAGCGCGGATGCGACGCCGCCCATCCCTCGACCGCCGGCCGCGCGAGATAGCGACCGACCAGGAACGCAAGGGCGGACCCCACCGTCGCCGCCACAAACGCCAGGGCGGTTCCCTTGGCGAGACCAAAGATCGCGCCGCCGGCCATCGTCATGAGCGAGCCCGGGACAAACGCCACCACTGCGACGGCGTAGCCCAAGACGAATACCAGCAGGCCGGTGCTGCCCTGGTCGGCTACCCAGGCGGCAAAGCTCCCGACGCTGGTCGCCAGCTCGCGGCCTGCGAACACCACCGCCAGCAGCCCGAGCGCAACCACCGCCAGACGCGCGAGCGGCAGCCGCGGCCGCCCGACCGCCGATTGTTCGTTTTCCAGAGGTACCGCCATCTCCACTCCCAGCCCGGCCCTTGCGGGCGCGGGCGCTAGGGGAGTACGACACGAATCCGAGCGGGTTACAAGCGGGATTCCCGGGCGGCGCGGGCTAGTTGGCGAGGGCGCCGCCACAGCTCGACCCGCTACCCGCGGTACAGCCAAAGCAGTGGGCCGCGGTGGCGATCGGCCGGTTGGCCAGCATCGAGCAGTCCGAGAGCTCAAAGACGGTGCGCGGCGTGCCGGCGGCACCGCGCGCCAGCGGGATCTCGAGCATCTGGTTGAAATCGCAGTCGTAGAGCGCGCCGTCCCATCCCACGGAGATCGTGTCTCGACACATCAAGCCGGGAAGCGTCACCGGGTTGAAGTGTGCGACAAGCAGCGAGAGGTACTCGGCGTGGCGCCCCTCCCGGTCGAGCATCTGGGCAAAGCGCTTGATCGGCATGTTCGTCAGCGTGAGCAGGTTGCAGAAGCGAACTCCGAAGAGCTCCAGGAGCTCATCACGGTACTGCGCCTCGAGTTCGTGCTGCGGCGGGGGAAGCGAGGGGCCGAGCGGGTTGTAGACCAGGTCGAGGACGAGGTCTTCTCGCTTTGCGTATCCCAGATCGTTTAGCGCGCGCAACGCGCGGATGCTTTTTGCGAACACCCCGCGTCCGCGCTGTGCCTCGACATTCTCGCGGGTGTAACAGGGAAGAGAGGCGACCACGCGCACTCGCTGCTCCGCCAGGAACTGGGGGGTGTCCTCTTGCCCGGGCTCGAAGAGGACGGTCAGGTTGCAGCGGTCGATCACCGTCTTACCGAAGACGCGCGCGCTGCGCACGAGGGCGCGAAACTGCGGGTTCAGCTCCGGGGCGCCTCCGGTGAGGTCGACCGTCTCGACGCTCGGGCTGGCCGCGAGGACCTCGAGGACGCGCTCCGCGGTGCGCGCCGTCATCCGCTCGCGGCGGTTGGGCCCGGCCTCGACGTGACAGTGGTGACAGGCCTGGTTGCAGAGTTTGCCGACGTTGACCTGCAGGGTGCGCGGCGCGCCGCGTTGGAGCGCCGGGAGGCCGCGCCGCGCGAGCTCACCGTCGAAGTCCGTGCCCGCGGTGCCAAAACTCATGGTTTTTCACCTTAGCGTGCCGCGTTTGGTACTGTCGCCTTCCGATGGACGCCGAGAGCCCCCATCTCGTCTTCGCGGTCGCGCTCGGCGCCGGCGTCCTGGGTCACATCGTCGCCCGCCATCTGCGGATTCCGTCGATCGTACCGCTGATCGCCCTCGGCATCGTGATCGGTCCGGACGTCCTGCACTGGATCGAGCCCCGGGGGCTGGGGCACGGCCTCTTCGGCATCGTCGAACTCGGGGTCGCGATCATTCTGTTCGAGGGGGGCCTCAACCTCGACCTGGCACGTCTGCGGCGCGAAGGCGGGCCGATTCGAAATCTGGTCACGGTCGGGGCGCTGGTGACCGCCGCCGGCGCCTCCATCGCCGCGCACTTCTTGATGGGGTGGTCGTGGGAGCTCTCGATCATTTTCGGCACGCTGGTGATCGTGACCGGCCCGACAGTGATAGGGCCGCTGCTCCGCAACACCCCGGTGCGCCCTCGTCTGGCGACGGTGCTCGAGGCGGAGGGGGTGTTGATCGACCCGATCGGCGCCATCATCGCCGCCGTCGCGCTGCAGGTGGTCGTGGGCGCTCACACCTCGCTCTCGCCCGGGCTGCAGGGGCTCTTCCTGCGGCTGGGCTTTGGCACACTCGCGGGCTTGGGCTTTGGCTTCGCCCTCGCCGGACTGCTGCGCTGGCGCCGGGTGGTTCCGGAGGGGCTCGAGAACATCGTGAGCCTCGGCGGGGCGCTGGTCCTCTTTGCCGGGTGCAACGCCCTGGTCTCGGAAACCGGCATCCTCGCCGTAGTCGTCGCTGGAACCGTGGTCGGGAACGTCCGGACGCGGGTGAGTCGCGAGCTGCGCGAATTCCAGGAGCAGCTCACGATCGGCATGATCGGCCTGCTCTTTGTCCTGCTCGCGGCAGACGTGCGTCTGGGCGATGTGCTCGAACTGGGCACCGCGGGGGTTGCGACGGTGGGCGCTTTGATTCTCGTGGTCCGCCCGCTCAATGTCTGGGTGAGCACGCTCTCTTCCGAGCTCGACCCGCGCGAGCGCGCCTTCCTCTCGTGGATCGCGCCGCGCGGGATCGTGGCGGCGGCGGTCGCTTCCCTTTTCGCTGCCGTGATGGACGCCGCGGGTGTGCAGGGTGGCGCGGAGCTGCGGGCGCTGGTGTTTCTGACCATTGCGGTCACCGTCCTGCTGCAGGGCATCTCCGCGGGCTTTGTCGCGGGGCTGCTCGACGTGCGCGCTCCCGGCCGCGACGGCGTCGCGATCCTTGGCGCCGACGAGCTCGCGTTGGTGTTGGGATCGGTGCTCGCCGAGCACGGCAACCGCGTCGTGTTTCTCGACTCCAACCCGGCCCACATCCGCGCCGCCGAGGAGCGCGGATTTCAGGCCATCTACGGCAACGCCCTCGAGGAGCGGACGCTCTCGCGGGCGCGCCTCGAGCATATGCTCGCGGCCGTGGGCCTCACCCCCAACGACGAGATCAACGGGATCTTCGCCCGCGAGGCCGCTGAGGATTTCTCGGTCCCCGACACCTACGTGGCGATCAACCGCCGCGCGACCCGCTACACCGAGAGTCGGCTCGCACGCCAGGGCAGCCACACGCTCTTTGATTGCCCCAAGGACGTCGAGCGTTGGTCGGTGCGGGTCCGGCAAGAGGTGACGGCCGTGCACCGCTACGTTTATCACGGCGAGCCGGGCCCGGTCGAAGAGAAGGAGAAGAACGGGGGCCTCAGCGGGTTCAACACCGACCCGTATATCCTGCTCGCGACGCTGCGCGGCGAGCGCTGTCGGCCGATGCACGCCGGCGTTGAAGCCCGCGAAGGCGACATCGCGTTTGTCCTGGTCTTCGAACCCGAGATCGAGGAGGCCGACGAGGCGCTTTCCGCCGGTGGCTGGATCCGCGTGCACGGCGCCGCTAGCTAGCCGTGCCGCACGACCCGCTCGGGCGGTGGGTCGAGCGCCTCACCCTCGACGAAGGCGCCGACGGCGGCTTTGTCATTGCCGCTCCGGCGGGCCGCCGCCGGCTCTTTGGCGGGATGATCGCCGCCCAGGCGGCGATGGCGGCGCAGCGGCGCGCGCACGGCCGCCTCCATTCACTCCACGGCTACTTCATGCGTCCCGGACGACCCGGGGCGCCGCTCTCGATGCAGGTGGAGGCGATGCGCGACGGCCGCAGCTTTGCCCAGCGTCGCGTGCGCGTGCTTCAGCGGGGCACGTCGATCTTCGAGCTCAGTGCCAGCTTTTGCCGCGACGAAACCGGGCCCCACCACGACCGCGAAGACGCCGCCGCGCCGCTCGATTTCGCCGCGATCCCGGACCCGGAGGCGCTCCCCGACTGGGAGACGGTGCGGCCGCCCGTCGCAGGCGAGCCCCCGCGGCGTCCCGACGCCATCGAGCTCCGGGTCTGCCACCCCGAACACGACCAGCCCGGCGCCGCGCCACCGCCCCTGCGCCGCGTGTGGATCCGGCCGCGCGGTCGCCTGCCCGACGACCCCGCCTTTCACGCCGCCGCGCTGGTCTACGCGAGCGACCGATCGCTCCTGCGCACCGGTGCGCGGCTCCACCTCGACATGAGCCGCCGCCTCCCGGCAAGCCTCGACCACTCGGTGTGGCTCCATCGCCCGCCCGACTTCGACGACTGGCTGCTCTTCGCCAGCGAGTCGCCGATCGCCGTGGGCGGCCGCGTCTGGGTGCAGGGCCGGATGCTCAACCGCCGAGGAGAGCGCGTCGCGACGATTGCCCAAGAGGGGCTCGTCCCCCACCGCCCCCGGGTTCGACGCTGAGGCGAGCCGGGGCGCGCTGGCCTTGGCTGCCCAAACTGGCCCGGCCGGCTAGAACTCGGCGTTGCCGGGGGTGCGGGGGAACGGGATGACGTCGCGGATGTTCGCCATCCCGGTGACGAACTGGACGAGACGCTCAAACCCCAGGCCAAAGCCCGAATGGGGCACGCTGCCGTGGCGGCGCAGGTCGAGGTACCACCAGTACTCCGATTCGGGCAGCCCTTGTTCGCGCAGCCGCGCCTCGAGAACCGCGAGGCGGCGTTCGCGCTGCGACCCGCCGATGATCTCGCCGACCCGGGGCACCAGGACGTCCATCGCCCGCACGGTGCGCTCGTCGTCGTTGAGATACATGTAGAAGGGCTTGATGGTGCGGGGGTAGTCGGTGACGACGAGGGGTCGGCCGACGTGCTCCTCGGTGAGAAAGCGCTCGTGCTCGCTCTGGAGATCGGTACCCCATTGCACTGGGAATTCGAAGTCGCGGCCGCTCTTTTCGAGGATCTCGACGGCCTCGCTGTAGGTCATCCGCTCGAAGGGCTCCTCGATGACGTGCTTGAGGGTTTCGATCGCGCCCTTCTCCACCCGCAGCGCAAAGAATTCCATGTCATCGGCGCAGCGGTCCAGGACGTCGGCGCACACCGATTTCAGGAAGTCCTCGGCAAGGGCCACGTTGCCGTCGAGGTCGAGGAAGGCCGCTTCGGGCTCCACCATCCAGAATTCGGCGAGGTGACGGCTGGTGTTTGAGTTCTCGGCCCGAAAGGTCGGGCCAAAGGTGTACACCCGCGCGAGCGCCGCGGCGCCGATCTCCGCCTCGAGCTGGCCCGAGACGGTCAGGTAGGCGGGCCGCCCAAAGAAATCCGCGGCGTCGCTCCGCGCCGCCGCGGCGGCCGGGCCAGCGTCGAGGGTCGTCACCCGGAACATCTCACCCGCGCCCTCGCAGTCCGACCCGGTGATCACCGGGGTGTGTAGCTCGACAAAGTCGCGCGCTTGGAAGAAGCGGTGGATCGCTTGCGAACACGCGTTGCGCACCCGCATGACGGCGCCCAGGCTGTTGGTGCGCATGCGGAGGTGGGCGTTCTCGCGCAGGAACTCAAAGCTGTGGCGCTTTTTTTGGAGCGGGTAGTCGTCTCCCACCGAACCGATCAGCCGAACGTCGGCAGCGGCGATTTCGACCTTCTGGCCCTTGCCGGGGGATTCGATGAGCTCCCCCGCCACCCGGAGCGCCGCCCCCGTGCGCAGCGCCCGGACCTCCTCCTCGAAGTTCGCGAGCCCCGCCTGGGCGACCACCTGGATGCCCGCGACGCTCGAGCCGTCGCTCACCTCGATGAAGGACATCTCCTTGGCGTGGCGCGCGGTCTTCACCCATCCGCTGATCTGCACGCCGCCGCCCGGCTCGCGGCGCACGAGGTCGGCGACGCGGGCCTCCCCGGATTGATTCACGGTGCACTCCCCACGCGTTGCGTCGGTGGTTCGGAGAACGAATAGCGCGCAAAGAAGGGATAGTCCGCGAGGCGCTGCTCGATGCGTTCGCGAATTGCGGCGGGCCACTCGACCTGGTCGCGGGTCTGCTGCGGGCGTCTCCAGACGATCCCCGCGCAAGCGTCGAGATAGTCAGGGGGCGCCTCCACTTCGAGGAATCGGCAGAGCGACGCCAGGACCTCGCGCGGGCCTTCGATCAGCTCTTCGTGGTAGAGGTCGATGTGCTCCTCCCCGAGACCGGGCCGCGCAGCCCGGCGCAGCTGCACCACCCCGTCGGCCATCGCGAAGTAGTGCTCGGTGAGCTCCGCGAGCGGGCGGTGCGAAGCGGCGATCGCCATCCGCGCGATGCTGTCAAAGGGGTTGCGAACCACGTGGATCAGCCGCAGCGGCACGTCGACCACGCGGCGCAGGTGCTCGAGCCGCTCCGGCCGCGCCATGAACTTGCGGACCGTGGTCCCGCCGCGCTTGTCACCGGCGACCCGGAGCCGTCGAACGCGCCCCTGCCACATCCCCGGCACCGCGTAGCCGTAGCCGGTCTGGCTGCGACCCTGGTCCGCTTGGCGCTCGGTGTTTTCGAGGATCAGCGCCAGGATCTGGGCGCGGGAAAACCCGTAGCGGACGTAGCGCAGGACGTGGAGCTCGTGGGCGATCGCGATGTCGGGGTGGGCGTCGAGCAGCGAGCCCACCAGGCTGTGGCCGCTGCGTGGATAGCCGACAAAGACACAGAAGCGTTCGAGCTTGGCCAGGTGCTCCGCCTCGCGCGCCGCCCGCGACCGCGCCCGCAGGTAGGCGCGCGGGAGCGCCGCCTTGCGACGGAGTTGACGACGCTGTTTGCGGACGAAGCGGGCGAGCCCCACGCGGCGAAGGATAGCCCTCGCCTCGCGCGCTCCCGCGGGGGCGGGAGACACCCCTCCTCCTTGGAAGTAGAATGCGCCCGATGTCCGGTATCCATCGCTACGGCTCCTATGTTCCCTACAACCGACTCAGCCGCGCCGAGCTCGGCGGGGGGCGCGGCGAGCGCGCGATCGCGAGCTATGACGAGGACGCGGTGTCGATGGGCGTCGAGGCGGCGCGCGAGGCGCTCCGGGGCGGCGACCGCGCCGCGGTGGACACGCTGCTCTACGCCAGCACGAGCCCGGCCTACGCCGAGAAGCTCGACGCCGGCATCGTGCACGCCGCGAGTGACCTCTCTGCGGCGGTGACCGCCCTCGACCTCGGCGGCACCACGCGTGCCGGCGTGAGCGCGCTCCTCACCGGCTTCGACCTCGCCGCGGCGGGCCGGACGGCGTTCGTCGTCGCGAGTGACGTCGTGATCGGCGCACCCGAAGGGGCGCGAGAACGCGACGGCGGGGACGCGGCCGCGGCCTTTTTGTTCAGCCCCGAAGCCGGTGCGGCGGTGCGGTTGATCTCCCGGGCCTCGCGCACCGACGAGGTCCTCGACGTCTGGCGCACCCCCGAGCTCCGCTTCGCCCGCCAGTGGGAGGAGCGCTTTGGCGCCGAGATTCTGGCGCCGATCCTGAACGAGGTCGCAACCGAAGCGCTCCACCACGCGGGGCTCCAGCCGGCCGACCTCAGCACTGTCATTCTCGACAGCACCAACGCGCGCTCGCTCAAGGCCCTGCCGAGGGCGCTCGGCCTCAAGCCCGAGCAGATCGCCGACCCCCTGGCCGACCGCGTCGGCCGCGCCGGCGCCGCACACGTGGGCTTGCTGCTGGCGCGGGCCGGCGATAACGCGCAGCCCGGCGACCGCGTCGCCGTGGTCACCGCGATCGACGGCGCCGACGCGCTGATTCTCGAGGTAACCGAAGACGTCGAGGCGGCGCGCCCCGCGCACAGCGTCGACCGCTGGATCGAAGCCAGCCGCAGCGACATCAGCCGCGACACCTATCGCAAGTGGCGCGGGATTTTGCCCTTCGAGCCACCGCGGCGGCCCGACCCAGAGCGCCCGGCGGCGCCTCCGATGTACCGCGGCGAGCGGTGGAAGTACGCCTTTGTCGGCACGCGCTGCGAGGAGTGCGGTGCGGTCAACCTGCCGCCGCAACGAGTGTGCGTGAACTGCGCGGCAGTCGACCGCATGAGCGACTACCGCATCGCGGATTCCACCTGTCGCATCGCAACCTACACCCTCGACCGGCTGGCGTATTCGCTCCAGCCGCCAGTCGTGATCGCGGTCGTCGATGTCGAACCCGACGGACGCTTCCAGTGTGAGCTCACCGACGTCGACCCCGACCAGGTCGCGATCGGCGATGAGCTCGAGATGAGCTTCCGTCGGCTCTTTACGGCGGATCACGTTCACAACTACTTCTGGAAGGCGCGTCCCAAGCGCTAGCCCAACAAGGGGGAGAACCGGAATGGCCAGCAACGGAATTCGAGACCGCGTGGCGATCGTAGGGATGGGGTGCACGTCCTTTGGCGAGCACTGGGACAAGAGCGCATCGGATATGCTTGTGGATGCTGCCGGCGAGGCACACCGCTCGGCGCAGATCGACCCGGATCAAATTGACGCCTACTGGCTCGGCACGATGGGGAGCGGGCTCTCGGGGCTGGTG
>CAJIBI010000391.1_pt1 | contig 42603 bp, 31 predicted proteins | sample 9199321 | NCBI WGS metagenome assembly CAJIBI01 (sample SAMEA7708294, study PRJEB35096) | sediment metagenome | biome: marine neritic benthic zone biome [ENVO:01000025]; feature: sediment [ENVO:00002007]; material: shallow marine sediment [ENVO:03000034] sea grass bed [ENVO_01000059] ... | reverse complement strand
GGCCTCGCCAAGGTGGTGGAAGAGGTCCGCAACCACACCACCCTGGTCTCGGGCACCCCGTACTACATGAGCCCCGAGCAGACCCTCGGCCGCAACGTCGACCACCGCACCGATCTCTATTCGCTCGGGGTGACGCTCTTCGAGCTCTGCACCGGGACGCTGCCGTTTACAGAGGGCAACATCCCCTACCACCACGTGCACACCGAACCTCCCGATCCCCGCGAGCGCAACCCCAAGGTGCCGGCGCTCTTGGCGCGCGTGATCCTCCGGTGTATGAGTAAGGACCCGAGCGAGCGCTATCGGGCCGCTAAGGAGATCTCGCAGGAAGTGCGCGAATCCATGGCCAAGACGGGAAAATCCGGCGGTGGGTCACACTGAGGCGAGGGCGGATAGACGTGACATTTGGGTCACGGCTGTAATCGGAACGTCACGGTTTCGGAGGGGTCTCGGGCAGGGTGGGGCATCGGCTCGACCGGTTCCCGCTGCGACGAAACCAGCGGCAATTCCGGGGCCTTCGGCCGCGGCCATCCAGAGGTCGTGAGTTCTGTGGCACAGTCCTTGCTCATAGATGCCTTTGCGGGTTCTCGCCCGGGGGGGAAAGTGCGCCAACGAACACTGGCAGAAACGATCTCGTGCACCGGGGTCGGTCTTCACACCGGTCAGACCACCGACGTCACCATGCGTCCGGCTCCGGCCGGGACCGGCATCGTCTTCGTACGCTCGGATCTGGCGCACTCCTTGGAGATTCCCGTGCAGCCCGATTCGGTGATCCGAACCGAGCTGTCGACCCAGATCGGCCGCGGGGACGTCACCGTCGACACCGTCGAGCACCTGCTCGCGGCGCTCTATGGGCTCGGGATCGACAACGCCCGCATCGAGGTGAATGGCGCCGAGGTGCCGGGGATGGATGGGAGCTCGGCGCCCTTCGTGTTCTTGATTCGCGCGGCGGGCATCTATGAGCAGGCCGAGGCGCGGGCGCTCTACCGACTGCGGCGTCCGATCGAGATCCGCGACGGCAATCGCTCGATTCGAGCCGAAGCGTCCCGCTCACTCAAGGTGTCCTACCGGGTCGACTACGACCATCCGGCGATCGGCCGGCAAGTGGTGCGCGCGATGCCCATCGAGGCGGCGCGCTTCGAACGCGATGTCGCCCGGGCCCGCACCTTTGGCTTTTTCCGCGACGTCGAGACATTGCGCGCGGCCGGACGCGCCCGGGGCGCCTCGCTCGACAACACCGTGGTGCTGGACGAGGGCGGGGTCATGAACGCCGAGGGGCTCCGCTGCGAGGACGAATTCGTCCGCCACAAGGTGCTCGACCTGATCGGCGACCTCTCGCTTTTGGGAATGCCGATCCAAGCGCACATCAAGGTGGATCGCGGTGGCCACGCCCTGCATCAGGCGCTGGTGGGAGAGCTCGCCAAGCGGATCGAGCACACGCGTCCCGAGACGCAGCCTGATAGCGCGCCCGTTCCGGTCCCCGAAGGCGCGCGTTAGCCCCAAGCTCCGCTAAAAAGAGTCCAGCCAGGCGCGGAGGCCTCGCTCGACGAGCTGGGTGGCGAGCAGCGAAGGCTCGAGCCACGGGCTCAGGTCGACCTCGTCGCCAAACTCGAGCGAAGCGTTGTTGCTGGCGTCGGCCAGTGCATAGAGCAGCGCCGGGCGCAGCGCTCCCCCTGTGACGTCAACCGCGATCGCGAGCGCCTGGAGCTCGATCGCGCGCTGCCAACCGGCCAACTCGAAGGTCTCGAGGTCGGCTCGGTTCACCGGCGCGAGCGCTTTGCGAACCCGGCGACGCACCCGGTTGGGCGCATCCCGAAGCGGGCCCGCGGTGTCGCCATTGGACTGGCTGGCCCGGATCAATTCGGCCAGGACTTCGCGGGCCGACTCCGGTGGCAGCGCCAGCCAACCCGGCCCGAGCCGCTCGGCTTCTGCAGCGAAAAACGCCTCCCGGAACGTCGCGACCGGTGCTGCGACCGGGCACTTGCGGGCCTCCGAGATCTCGTGCTCGGGCAGCAACGCTTCGCAATACGGCGCGGCGAACTGGGCGCCCTTTTGCAGGGACGCGGCGATTTCGCCGTCGAGGCCGGTGTCCCGACCGATCTGAAACTCCAAGCGAGGCTCTCCCTCATCGCGCTCGAAGGACGAGAGCAGCCCCAGCGCAGCGAGGAGCGCCTTGCCGTGGCGCGCGCAGGGCCGCTTGGGCTCGCGCTCCGCGATGGTGAGCAGAGCGCGCAACGAACGCTGACGCAGCGGTTGCTGGCGCAGCAGCGCCCGGTGTTCCGCCACGGCTTCATCGCGGTGCTCGGGGAACTGCGCCAGGAGGTCTGCGAGCGATTCCCGAACGTCCTCGCGTTCCGGCGCGAGCTGACGCGCCCGGCGATACGCCTCGACCGCGCCGGGAATGTCCTCCAGCGGCCCGGCGAGCAGACGGCCGAGGTCGAGCAGAGCCTCGCCACAGTGGGCGTCGTGCGAGGCGTTGGACGCAAAGCTGCGCAACAGCGCTGCCGACGCCTCCCATTCTCCCTGGCCGCGGAGCAAACGGCCCGCCGCGCGTACATCGTCCATCGAGTCGGGATCGAGCTCGATGGCCCTGCGGTAGGCCTCGAGCGCGCGCGGCAGGTCGCGCTGCTTCTCGAGGATCCGTCCCCGCAGCGATTCCACCTGCGCGGTGTGTTTGCCGACCGGGAGGTGGGCGAGGCCCGCGTCGGCCTCGCGGAGCGCGTCCTCGAATTGTTCGCGCTCGACGAGCCGCTGGACGAGCAGCAGCAGGGTGGGGGCGTAGCTTGGATCCACCTGGTTGGCCGCGCGCAGCCACGCGTCGGCGCGTTCGTCGCCCGCTTCACAGAGCTCGGCGGCGCGCTCAAAACGCTCGGCGCGAGCGCGGGCTTCCGCCAGCGGATCGTTCTCAGCCCAGGCGGCCCACGCCGACGCCGCCTCGCCGCGTCGACCCATCAGCTCCAGGGTCTCGGTGAGGCCGCGGTGCGCTTCCGGTCGTTTCGGGTCGATCGCCAGCGCTTCCCGCAATCGGCCCACCGCCGCGCTCCGCTCTCCGGCGGTCGCCAACGTGAGACCCAGCTGCTCGAGGAGGAGACTCTGCTCGGCCTCGGGGAGCGGGGGATCGGCGGCGAGTCGCGCTTCGAGGTCGCGGCGCGCGCCGCGTCGGTCGCCGAGCGCGAAGACCGCGCGACCGCGTATCCAGAGCGCGTCCGGGTCGTCGGGGTGGTGCTCGAGGAGCGCGTCGCATAGATCGCGGGCCTGCTCCCAGGGGCCGCGGTCGCGACCGGCCGCTCCGGCGCGTTCCAACGCGCAGCCCGCGCCGGCGCGCAGCGCATCCCCGTAGTCCAGAACATCGATGTCGAGGCGCAGCAGGCGACCGGCCGCGTCGGCGGCGTCTGCGGAGCGCCCGGTCACAGCCCCGATCCGCGCCAGACCCGCAAGGGCCATGGGCGCCGCCGGATCGACCTCCACCGCGGCGCCGTAGAGCACCCACGCGGCTCCGAGATCGCTCGGCTCGGCGTTGTGCCCGGCGCGTTCGTAGTAGCGGGCCGCGGCGGGGCCGTTGCTGCACTCAGCTGCGCGGCGCCAGGCCTCGGTAGCATCGGCGTCGTTCCCGCGGAGCTCCGCGGCGAGCACCCAGGCCTCCGCACGGCTCGGGTCGATCTCGAGCGTGCGTTCGATCCTCCGCAGCGCCCGGTCGCGTTCGCCGAGCTGCGACCAGGCGTTTGCCAGGCGGTCGTGATCGAGGCTGTCCACGTCGGAGTCGGGGTGGTCGCACCAGCGCTCGAACACTTGCGCCCACGCTCGGGTCGTTTCGTCGGAGGCCCCGCTCCCCTGGAGCGCCTCACACCAATCGGCCAGCTGGGGAGCGTCGAGCGCCGCGATTGAATCGGCGCGCGCGTAGGCCTCGGCGCATCGCTCCCAGTCACAGAGTGCTCCGCCCGCCAGCGTCGCGAGTTCCAACCACAGCGCGCGCGACTCCGCGCTCGTTTCCCCAAGCAGACCGATTTCCGCGCGGTAGAGGTCGGCGCAAGCCCCGAGATCATCCTGGGCGCGCGCCACCTCGCGGAGCAAGCGCAGGCCCTCCAGGTCATCCGGGGCGATCTCACGCGCCCGCTCGAGCGCGCCACGCGCGCGGTCGAAGTCACGCAGCCGTCGCAGCGCGATCTCTCCGAGGCTTCGCCAGGACGGGCCGGTCGGAACTGCGTTCAGTTCGATCAAGTGCTCGAGGGCCTCGGCGACGCGGCTCCAGTCGCCCAGGATTTCACCGGTGCGCCGCACGCCGGACCAGGCGGCGATCTGGGTGTCGTCGAGCTTCGCCGCGCGCGCGAACGCGTCTGCCGCACGCTCGATGTGGGCCAGGTGTTCCTCGCGAACGCGGGCCAAGGCGATCCACGCGGGGGCGTCTCCCGGCTCGCTTTGGAGATGCTCTTCCACCCGCCGCGCCCACTCACCGGCGGCTCCCCGCGACAGCAACAGGCGCAGCAGCGACCGACGCTGCGCCGGAGTCGCGTGGCCAGCATCACAGAGGGCGCGGTAGTGGTCCAAGGCCTGGAGGGGTCGGCCGAGCTGGCACTCGTAGACATGGGCCAAGCGACTGCGGAGCTGCAGCCAGCGCGGACTCCCCGGGATCTCTTCGGCGAGCTCCGCCTCCGCAATCGGGGCCCAGTAGCGGTGCCGGCCTGCGCTGAGGAGGATGTCACCGACCCGGGCGCGTCGCGTCGCCTCGATCTCCGGCGCCGCCGGATCGAGCAGTTCACACCAAAGCTCCGCCGCGCGGCCCGGCTCGGCGATTGCCTCGGTGCAGAGTACGGCCATGCGCCGGAGCAGGGGCCGCGCCTCCGCGTCGCGGCGCTCGCCGACGAGCAGCGCAACACGCGCTTCGACGATTCCCAGGAGTTCGCGGTGTCGTTGCTCGGCGCTGTAGAGCTCGTCGAGCTGGCGCAGCAGCTCGGGGTCTTCGGGTCCCTGCGCCCGCGCCGCCTCGAGGGCGTCGATGCGGCGGCCGGCGCTGCCGTCTTGGGCCAGCAATGCCGCGCGCTCGAGGTGGAGTTCGCGGAGTGCGGCCGGTTCGCGGAGCCCACGCGCGGCCCGCGCGAGCGTCCGCTCGCACGCAGCGAGGTCTCCGATGTGGCGGTACGCCGCGGCGGCGCGCATGAGAAGATGGCTGTCGTCCCCGGCGAGTGCCTCGAAGCGGGCGATCCACGGGCGGCGCGCCTCGGGCGCCGCGTCGCGTCCCAGCTCTAGCGCGGTCTCGACCAGCGGGCGCTGCTCGTCCGGGGTGGCTCGCTCGACTTCGCTTTGCAGCACCGCGAAGCCCTCGTCCCGCCGGTCGCGCGCGAAGAGCAGCTCGCGCAGCGTGTGACGGGCCGCGGAGTGATCGGGCGCGGCGCGGAGGAGGTGTCGGTACGCGTCGATGGCCTGGTCCGGCCGCCCGAGCTCCCCGTGAAGCAGCGATGCAGTCTTTTCCAGCCACGCCGTCCGTCCGGCGCTCGGGCCAAATTCGACCGCACCGCGCAGCAGGCCCAGGACGCGCTCGGGATCGCCTTGCCGCTCCGCGAGGGCAAGCGCGCGCTCCCACCAGCGGATTTCTCGCGAATCAATGGCGGTCAGCGCCTCGAGATGGCGCAGGGCGCGCTCCGGGCGCGCGAGGGGTCCCTGGTAGAGGTCGGCGAGCTCGGCGAGCATCGGCGCCGATTCCGGCGAGGCCTCGAGCTCGGCTTCCAGCAGTTCGGCGAGGCGTTCACCGCTTCCGTCAGCGCGGTAGATCTCGATGAGCGCGTGGCGCACCTCCTCGGGCCGCGCCGCGTGCTGGAGGGCGCGCTCGTATGCGTCGGTGGCGGCGCCGCGATCGCCGTCTTCGAACGCCGCGCGCGCGCACCGCTCCCACCAACGCGCCGCTTCCGCGGGGCGCGAGCACCCCTCGGCGACGGTGCGACAGAGCGTGCGATAGGAATCGCGCCGTTCGAGGTTGGCGTAGAGCGTGGCCAGGCGTTCGGCGATCGGGCCAAAGCCCGCGCGCAACTCCTCGCCGTTTGCGGAGAGCGCGTCGGCAAGCGCCGCCTGGAGGAGCTCGACCGCGTCGTCGGAATCCGCCAAACGATCGGCGAGCGCACGACGCAGTGCGTTGCGCCGCACCGCCGCGTCTTCCGTGCCGTCGCTGTCGATGGCGTCAATTTGGCGTCGCAGCAGTGCTTCCGCCTGGTCGGGGCGCCCGGTTTCGTCGTAGCGCGCCACCAGGAAGGCGCTGGCTTCGGGCTCCGCAGGGTCGAGCTCGTGCGCGGCACGGTAGTACTGCTCGGCGCGTTCGGGGTCGTTGGCGGCGCAGATGCGCGCCGCGCGGAGCCGCAGCGACAGCACGCGATCCGCCCCGGGGCCCGCGGCCAGCTCTCCCTCCACTGCGCGCAGCAGCTCGGCCGGCTGCGCGTCCTCGTCGTAGAGCTCCGCCAGCGAATGCCACAGGTCCCCTCGCTCGGGTCGCAACGCGACGGCCGATTCGAGGTTGCGGCGCGCGCGCCCGACGTCGCCGAGACGCGTCTCCGCAAGCGCGGCGACACGGGCGTGCGCCTCACACGCCTCGCGAGCGGGGAGCGCCGCGCAGCGCGATTCCAGGTAGTCACAGAGTGCGTCGATGTCGCCCTGGCGCTCGAGCAGCGCGACCAGCGCCAGATCGGCTTCGCTGCGGATCCGCTCGGTGCTCGCGGTGGCCACCAGCGATGCGTAGAGCTCGCGGGCTTCCTCCTCGCGGTGAAGCATCGCGTCGAGCAGCCCCGCCCGTTCGAGCTCGAAGGCTTCGCGCCCCACGCCGTCGTCGAGGTCGGCGAGCAGCGAAAGGGCTTCCGCCAACGCTTCGCCGTCATTGGCGGACCGCGCCGTCTGCTCGAATTGATGGGCGCGGTCGCGATCCGCGGGTCGCGCGCGGCAAAGCGCGCGGCGCAGCGCAAGGGCGTCTTCGAAGCGTCCCGTTGCCTCGAGGGCGGCGGCGTACTTCGGGTCGGCGTCGCGAACGCCGCGTAGCCGGTCCCCCCACTCGCCTTCGAACACCGCGACGAGGTCGCCGGGGCGGCCGCTCTCCCACAACCCATCGATCAGTGCTTCCGCCGAGGCGCTGTCGGTGGGGTCGACTTCCAGTGCCCCGCGCCACGCCTCCACGGCGAGCTCGAGGCGTCCCTCCGCCGCGTGGAGGTACCCGAGCCGGCGGCGGACAGCGCCCCGCTCGTCCTCGGACGCGCAGCGCTCGAGCTGTTCGAGGGTCTCCACCAACGCTTCGGTGTGGCCCGCAGCGGTCAGCGCGTCCGCAAGCGACTCGAGGGCGGCGCGCGATTGGGGGTCGACCAGCGCCCACCGCTCGATCGCGCGCAGCGCGGCGGGTTCGTCGTCGGCTGCCCGCGCGAGCTCGGCGAACCCGGGCACGATCTCGGCGAGCCGCTCCCCGTCACAGATTTCGATCTCCGCGGCCAGGGCGCGGTAGCGAAGCGCCGCGTCGTCCTGTTGGTCAGCGGCCGCGCGCAGACCGACGAGGGCGTCATCGCAGGTGGGGTCGATTTCGAGCGCGCGTCGGAACGCGTCGACCGCCGCGGCGGCGTCGCCCAGCTCGTCGCGGCGGAGCGTCCCCAGCGCGCAGAGCAGGCCGGGGCGTTCTCGGTCCTCGACGGCCTCCGCCGCTTGGGCCAGCAACGCGGCAAGCTCCGGCAGCTGCTCCATCTCACGCAGCACCCGGGCGAGGGCGTCGACGACCCCGTCGTGGGTGGGGCGAACGGCGAAACAGAGTTGGTAGGCGTCCGCGGCCGAGTCCGGTTCGCCGAGCTCGTGCTCGCGAATTTCCCCAATGCGGTAGAGGATCGCCGCCCGTTCTTCGGATCCGTCGCGACAAAACGCCAGCCGCCGCTCCAGCACTTCGACGAGCTCGCGGTACAGGCCGGCCGACTCGAGTCCTTCGGAGAGCGCGCGTTGCGCTCCGGGGTCCTCGGGCGCCGCTAGCGCGCGTTCCCGCAGTGCCTGGAGCGCACTCGGCATCTCGGTCGGCGCCGCCGCGACCGCCGCGACCGCGCCTCGGTCGCTGTCGAGTTCCATCGCCCGGGCGAGATGCGAAGCCCGCAGCGACTCATCGGCTTCGCTCACGGCAATTTCCGCGAGAGCGATGTGTAGATCGGCGCTCTCGTGCCACTCGGCTGCGCGCGCGAACCAACGGCGCGCGCTCACGACGTCGTCGAGGTGCTCGCTCGCAAGCCTCCCGAGCTCGATCGCGATCTCGGCACGGCGCTCCGCGCCGCGCGCTCTCGCGATGCGCTCCTCGCCGAGGGTCGCCGCTTCATCCCAGCGCCCCGCTGCCGTGAGAGACCCCGCGAGGCCCTCGACCCATCGCGATTCGTGGGCGCGCGCCGCATGGGCGCGCCAGTAGGTCTCGATGACTTGGTCGGAGCCCGGCTCGAGGGTTTCGATCAAGGCGGCGTAGGCCTCCGCCTGTGCCTCGCCCTCGAGTTGATCGACCGCCTCGCTCCACGCGCGGGCCGCGGCTTCGCCGAGAGCAAGTGCTTCGAACGCCTTGGCGCGTCCGATGAGCGCTTCGGCGCAATCGGGCTTGTCGGTGAGCACCGCCTCGTAGGCCTCGACCGCGCGGGCCGGGTCGGCGCCCTCCCCGAGGCAAAGCTCACCGATCTCGAGTTGCAGCCGCACACGTTGTTCTGGCCGCGGACTGCGCCGCGCTTCTTGCTCGAGGAGCCCGAGCGCGCCCTCGAGATCGCCGCGCGAAAGGGAAACCTGACGCAAGCGCCGGCGCGCGGGCTCGAGTTCAGCGTCGAGCTCGAGCGCCTCGCGGTAGCAGTCACTCGCGCGCTCGAGGTTTCCGAAGCCCTCTTCGAGGGCCTGGCCAAATCGAAACAGAACACCCGCGCGCTCGCGGGGCGCCTCCGCCGGGTCGAGCGCCGCGATCCGAATCTCGTATACCCGAGCGAGCGCTTCCCACGAACCCTCGAGAAAGTAGTGTTCTTCAAGGGACTGAAAGGCGCGCCCGTCCGACGGGTCGGCCTCGAATCGCTCGCGTTGTGAATCCAACCTACTCGCCACGTCGGCGTGCCTCCGCGCTGCCATCCGCTCGCAGGGCCGCCGCGCAACTCAAGCGGCCGTCGAGGTTTTTTCATCGACCAGTGGAACCCGGGCCTTGAAGGCTTTCCGGCCGCTTTGATACGGTTCTGCCGCACCGAGGGGAGCCGCCCGCGGCTGCCCGGTGTGCTCTAATTGGCGCCCGCTGCGGAAATCCCCGCGGCGATTGCCTCCGGCCGCTCGACTCCGGGGAAGCCATTACGTCGCCCAGCCACAAAGAAACCAACTCGGGCCGCCTTGGGCGCGTTCTGACCTCCCTCCGGGAATTATTTCCCCGGGGGGATCACGAGACGTCCCCTCGCGGAAGCGCCGATCGGGCGCTGCCGGTCCCAGAGCGACAGCGGCGGCGCCGTGAGATTTGGCTCTCGGTCCTGTTGGTCCTCCTGATCGGAGCGGCAATCTGGGGCGAGCGGTGGATCGCGACCCCCCGCGAGGCCCTCTCGGGCAGCGGCGGGGTGCTCTTTGTTCTGCTCAACGCGCTGAGCGTGTTCCTGATCTTCCTCCTGGTCTATCTGATCGGGCGCAACCTGGTGAAGCTCGTCTTCGAGCGGCGTCGCGGAATCCTGGGCTCGCGGCTCAACCTCAAGTTCGTGGTGGCCTTCGGCATCCTCGCCACAGTGCCCACGGCGGTGTTGTTTCTTGTCTCCTCGTCGATCGTGAGCCAGTCGATCGACACCTGGTTCAGCCTGCGGATCGATCACACCCTCGACGAGTCGCGGCGCGTCGGCGAGCTCTACTACCAGGGTGCCGGGGACGACGCGCTGCGCGCGGGCGGGCGGATCGCAGAGCAGATCACACGCGGACGGCTCTTGCGCGAAGAGCACAGCGAGGAACTCGAAGCGCTGGTGACGACGCGCCAGCGCGACTACGACCTCGGCGTCGTGCAGGTCTTTAGTGCGACCGGCGAGGAACTCATCGCGTCGATCAACCCCGACATTCCGGCGACGCATTTCTCGAACGCCGCCGGCGAGCTGGTGGCCCAGGCGCTGGCGGGTCGCGCGCAGGCGCGGGTTGAAGCGAGCGCGAACGGCCGCGTGGTTCGCGCCGCGGTCCCGATCGGGTCGACCTTCCGCAGCGACGAGGCAGTGGGCGCGGTCGTGGTGAATGTGCCAACACCGCCCGCCCTCGCGGCCAGCTTGCGTGCGATTCAAACCGCGCACGATGATTATCGGCGTATCCAGCCAAGCGCCGGGCATATCGAGCGCGCCTACAAGTTCGAACTCCTGCTCTTCTCCCTCGTGGTGCTTCTGTTCGCGGTGTGGTGGGGCTTTCGCCTTGCAAAGGGTGTGACCACCCCGATTCGCGCGCTCGCCGAGGGCACCGCCGAGGTGGCGCGGGGCAACCTCGACGTCAGCGTCCGCGCCGAGTCGAACGACGAAGTGGGTTTTCTGGTCGAGTCCTTCAACCGCATGACCCGCGACCTCAAGGACGCACGCACTGTGCTCGAGCACACCAACGCGGAGCTCGAGCGTCGCCGCAGCTACATGGAAATCGTGCTGCGCAACACGGGCGCCGGTGTGCTGTCCCTCGACGCCGACGGGAGAATCAACACCATCAACCCCTCCGCCCAGCGGCTGCTCGGCATTCCGCCCGGTTCGGGGCTCGTCGGGGCGCGTCTCGAAGACGTGTTGGTGGCGCCCGCGCAACGGCCGATCCCCGAGCTCGTCGAGCGGCTGCGGCCGGGGCTGCGCGAGAGCATTCGGCGGCAGGTGCAGCTTCCGGCCGCCGGCCTCGACGGCGAGGACGCGATCACCCTGCTCGTCACGGTCACGCTACTCAAAGGCGAGGAAGGCGAACTCCTCGGCCGCGTCGTGGTGCTCGACGACCATTCGCAGTGGGTGAAGGTGCAGCGCATGGAGGCTTGGCAGGAAGTGGCCCGGCGGATCGCGCACGAGATCAAAAACCCCCTCACCCCGATTCAACTGTCGGCCCAACGGTTGCGCCGCCGCTTCCGCGCCCAGATCGGCGACGCCGAGGAGGACGGCCGCGTCTTCGACGAGTGCGTGGGTGCGATCAGCAAGCAGGTCGAGGGCCTCAAGATCCTGGTCAACGAGTTCTCGAACTTCGCGCGACTCCCGGAAGCGGAGCCCAAGCCCAACGACCTCAACCAGCTGATCCGCGAGGTCGCCACGCACTACGCCGCGAGCGGGATCGAGATCCGCAGCGACCTCGATTCCGAAATGCCGCCGATCGAGGTCGACGCCGAGCAGATCTCGCGGGTGCTGACGAACCTGCTCGACAATGGCCTCGCCGCGATTCGCGCGTGGCGCGCCGCCCACGGCGGGAACGAAGTCAATTGGGTCGAACTTCGGAGTACCTACGACCCGGCCCTTCGCACCGCCCGCATCGAGGTCACCGACAACGGGATCGGCATCTCCTCCGAGGATCGGCGGCGGATCTTTGAGCCGTACTTCTCCACCAAAGAACAGGGGAGCGGCCTGGGTCTGGCGATCGTGTCGCGCATCGTCGCCGATCACCGCGGCTACATCCGCGCCCACGATGTCGACCCGCACGGCAGCCGCTTTGTCGTGGAGCTGCCGGCGCCGGGGCCCGACCGCCGCACTCGGGAGCACCCGCCGGCGGACAGCGCCGGGAGCGTGGCCGCGCTGTGAGCACGATCTTGATCGTCGACGACGAGGAGAGCATCCGCCGCTCGCTGGAGGGCCTTCTCGAGGACGAGGGCTACGCCACGCGCTGCGCCGCCGACGGCGACGGCGCGCTGGCGCGGCTCGAGAGCGACGGCGATCTCGACGCGGTGCTGCTGGACATCGCAATGCCGGGCCGTGACGGGATCGCCGTGCTCGAAGAGATCGGTGCCCGTTGGCCCGCTGTTCCCGTGGTAATGATGAGCGGACACGGGACGATCGAAACCGCCGTGCGCGCCACCCGCCTCGGCGCCTTTGACTTCATCGAGAAGCCGCTTTCGGCCGACAAGCTGCTGCTCACGCTCGAGCACGCGTTGGAGCAGGTGCGGCTGCGGCGTGAAAACCAGCAGCTCCGCACCACGGCGCTGCGCGCCCACGAGATTCTCGGGACCTCCGAGCTGCTCCAGCAACTCAAGCGCGAAATCGCGCAGGCCGCCCCCACCTCGGGTTGGGTGCTGATTCGCGGCGAGAACGGCACCGGCAAGGAGCTCGTCGCGCGCCAGATCCATCTGCAGAGCCGCCGCGCCGATCAGCCCTTTGTCGACGTCAACTGCGCTGCGATTCCCGAGGAGCTCATCGAGTCGGAGCTCTTTGGCCACGAGAAGGGGGCGTTCACCGGGGCGATCGCGCGCAAGCGAGGTCGCTTCGAGTTGGCCCACGGCGGCACCATCCTGCTCGACGAAATCGCAGACATGTCGCTGAAAACGCAGGCCAAGGTGTTGCGGGTGTTGCAGGAGCACAAATTCGAACGCGTGGGAGGCACCGAGACGATCGAAGTCGACGTCCGCGTGATCGCCGCCACGAACAAAGACCTCGAAGCGGAGATCGCCGCCGGGAATTTTCGCGAGGATCTTTACTACCGGCTCGCGGTCATTCCGCTCTATGTCCCCCCGCTGCGGGCCCGTCGAGAAGACATTCCCGTGCTGGCCCACGCGTTCGCGCGCGAGTTCAGCGCCGAGTCGGGGGTCGCACCCAAGGAGATCAGCGCCAAGGCGTTGGTGCTGTTGCAGCAATACCCCTGGCCCGGAAACGTCCGGGAGCTCCGCAACGTCCTGGAGCGTCTGGTGTTGATGACCCCGGGCCCGCGGATCGACTCCGAAGACTTGCCCGACGCGATTCGGCACGGAACTCACCCACCCACGCACGGCGGCGCCGAGGACGGACGCGAGGAGACGCTGGAGCAGGCGCGCAAGCACTTCGAACGCGGCTTCTTGATCGAGCGGCTGCGCAGCTATCGGGGCAACATTTCCCGTACGGCGGAGGCGGTGGGGCTCGCCCGCGAGAGCCTTTCCCGCAAAATCCGCGCGCTCGGGATCGAAGTCGATCGTGACTGAGGGCGTGTCGGCCAGGCCGGGTGCGCCCCCGATCCGAATTCGATTGGCCGAGCCGCGTGACGCGGCCCCGGTGAGCGCCTGCTGGCGCAACGCGATCTCCGGCGCGTGGTCGGAGCCGGCGCTTCGAACGCTGCTCGGGGGGCGGGGCAGCGTGTGGGTGGCGCACGACGCGACGGCGCGCCCGCTCGGATTTCTCGCCGCGCGGCGGACGGTGGACCGCCTCGAGGTGTTGGCGGTGGCGGTCGATGTGGCGGCGCGGTGCCGGGGGGTGGGCGCTTTGCTCTTGCGCCGCGCCCTCGACGCGGCCCGGGCGCAGGGCTGCCGGGGCGTCGACCTCGAGGTCGCGGTGGACAACCACGCCGCGCTGTCGCTCTACAGGCGCTTCGACTTCGTCGCGGTGGGGCGCCGACCGCGCTACTACCGGAACGAGGTCGACGCCCTGCTGTTGACCCGCGAGTTCGCCGATGACCGATAACACCCCGTCGCTTCCGAAACCCGATCGCGGCCGCGCCCATGTCGAGTTCAATCGCTCGGAGGGCGCGGAGAATTGGCGGATCCGCTTTGCGCCCGGGTCCTGGCGGGGCTCGCGCCCGGGGCAATTCCTGATGCTCAGCGCCGGGCCCGTGGGCCGGGCGGCGCGCTTTGACCCGCTGCTTCCACGCCCGATGGCGGTGTTTCGCAGCGACCCCTCCGCGGTCGAGGTGCTCTACAAGGTGACGGGGCGCGGCACGGCGTTGCTGTCGTCGGCCCGTCGCGGCGACGCGATCGATTGGGTCGGCCCCTTGGGCGTTCCTTTTTCGCTGCCGCCGCCGGGCCACCGCGCGCTCCTCGTCGGCGGGGGCACCGGAATCGCGTCGCTCTACGAGCTCGCCGAGGCCTGCACCACCCGCGGGCCCGTGCGGGTCCTGCTCGGTGCCCGGAGCGAGGTCGATCTGATGGCCATCGCCGATTTCGAGGCGATCCCCGGCGTGGCGCTCGACGTGGCGACCGAAGACGGGAGCCGCGGGTGGCGCGGCCGCGTCACCGAGTTGCTCGCCGCCGCCTTCGGCGAGACCGGGACCGAGGATTGCGTCTATGCCTGCGGGCCGACGCCGATGATGGCGGCGGCGGCGGGGCTCTGCGAAGACGCCGCCGTTCCGTGCACGGTATCTCTCGAGAACCACATGGCGTGTGGTTTTGGCGTCTGTCTCGGCTGCGCGGTGCCGCGCGCCGAGGGTGGCTTCGCGCTGGTGTGTCGAGACGGGCCGGTGTTCGCTTCGGGCGCCGTCCAATGGTCGGGGCTTCCGTGAGTGCGTCGGACGGCGCGCCTCGCCCGGTCGACACCTCGGTCGACCTCGCGGGGATCGCGCTGCGCAACCCGGTACTCACCGCATCGGGTACGTCGGGCTATGGCTCCGAGTTTGCGCCCTTCCTCGACTTCGACCAGATCGGCGGCATCGTCGCCAAGAGCCTCACCCTGGAGCCGCGGCAGGGCAATCCGCCGGCGCGGATCGCGGAAGCACCCGCCGGGATGCTCAACGCAATCGGTCTCGAGAACGTCGGCGTCGACGCCTTCATCGGCGAGAAGCTCCCGCTGCTGCCAAAGACGCTCCCCGTGATCGCCAGCGTGTTTGAGACCGAGATCGACCGCTACGCAGAGGTGTGTAAGCGACTCGCCGGTGTCCCCCAGGTCGCGGGCTTGGAGATCAACGCATCATGCCCCCATGTTAAGAGCGGGGGGATCGAGTTTGGCCAACGGCCCTCGCTGCTGGCCGAGCTGGTGCGCGCGACGCGTCGCGCCTGCGACGCGCCGCTGATCGTGAAACTCTCCCCCAACGTGACCGACATTGGCGAGATGGCGCGGGTTTGCGAGGGTGAGGGGGCCGACGCCGTCGCGTTGATCAACACCCTGCAGGCCCTCGAGATCGACCTGCGCACGCGGAGCTCCGTGCTGCACAACGGCCTCGGCGGGCTCTCGGGGCCAGCGATCCGCCCGGTGGCGCAGCGGATGGTGTGGCAGGCGGCGCGGGCCGTTTCGATCCCGGTGTGTGGCATCGGCGGCATCCAGAGCGGTGAAGATGCGCTCAAGTTTCTGGTGTGCGGTGCCACCGCGGTGCAGGTCGGCACCGCGAACTACCTCGATCCCCAGGCAAGTCAGCGCATCGCGGCCGAACTCGTCTCCCTGGCCACCGAGCTAGGCAACCCGGTCCTGCGCGAATGGATCGGAACGCTCCAGCTCCCCGGAGGGTGACCTGCGGACGGGACCGGCAGACCGGCGAAACCGCCGCCCGACGGGCGGCCAAAGGCCCCCGGAGTTTGCCTTCTTGTAGGCGCTTCAGTAGCTTACGAGCGCTTACGCAGTCACGCGGAAGTTTGGTGAGAGTGGGCCTTCGCGTCCGCTTTTTTTGTATGTACCACGAGATTCCTGAGCAACTTCGAGCGCTCATCGAGCCGGTCGTACTCGACCACGGGTTGGAATTGGTCGACGCGGAGTGTTCCGTGGGGGCGAGCCAAACGGTGGTTCGTGTGGTCGTGGACACGCCGTCCGGCGACGGGCGCGTCCCGATCGACCGTTGTGCCGATCTCTCGCGCGAGCTGGCGACTGGCCTCGACGCGCGGGACGACCTGGTGGACACCTACCAGCTCGAGGTCGCGTCGCCGGGACTCAACCGCGTTTTGGGCCGCGAGAAGGATTTTCGCGCCGTATGCGGGCGCGAGGTGAAGGTGGAAACCAAGCGCGCCCTCGCCGGCCGCAAGCACTTCCGCGGGCCGCTGCGCGCCTTTGCGGGCGGCGTAGCGGAAATCGAGGTCGACGGAGAGACCGTGCAGATCCCGTTTGGCGAAGTGCGACGCGCCAACGAAGTCTATGAGTTTTCCAGCGCGGATTTTGCGAAGCCCGAAAAGGCCGCGGCCAAACGCCGCCGGCGCCGGGCCGAGCAGAAGATGTGCAGTGGAGGGAAATCATGATTCCCCTCAAGCGCGAGATCGATCAGATCGCGAAGGACAAGGGCATCAACCGCGACGTCATCATCGGGGCGGTCGAGGAGGCGATGCGCCAAGCGGCCCGCCGCAAGTTCGGCGCGGAGAAAGAGATCGAGGCGCGTTTCAACGAGGAGAGCGGGGAGGTCGAGCTCTTCGAATTCCGCACCGTCGTGGAAGAGATCGTCGAAGCCGACACCCAGGTGCTCGTCGGACGCGCCCGAGAGCTCGACCCCGAGGTCGAGATCGGCGACGAAATCGGGGTGAAGCTCGACGCGTCGAGTTTTGGCCGAATCCTCGCCCAGACCGCCAAGCAGGTGATCATCCAACGCGTGCGCGATGCCGAGCGGGAGATCGTGTACGACGAGTACAAGGACCGCGCCGGCGAGGTCGTAAACGGCATCGTGCGTCGTTTTGAAAAGGGCTCGCTGATCGTCGACCTCGGGCGTGCCGAGGCCGTGCTCCCCGCCAAAGAACAGGTGATGCGGGAGAGCTACCGGCCGGGCGACCGGGTCCGAGCCTACGTGCTCGACGTCAACAAGGCGTCCAAGGGCCCGCAGATCGTGTTGTCGCGCAGCTCGATGGAGTTCCTGACCAAGCTCTTTGAGCTCGAGGTGCCGGAGATCTACGAGAAGATCGTGCGCATCGAGTCGGCTTCGCGAGAGCCCGGCGTGCGCTCGAAGATCGCGGTGGCCTCCCGCGACAGCGACGTGGATCCGGTCGGCGCCTGCGTCGGGATGAAGGGGAGCCGCGTCCAGTCGGTGGTGCAAGAGCTTCGCGGCGAACGCATCGACATCGTTCCCTGGAGCCCGGATGCGGCCCGCTACGTCTGCAGCGCGTTGTCGCCGGCCCAGGTCTCGAAGGTGATCATCGACGAAGCCGAGAAATCGATGGACGTGATCGTGCCCGACGACCAGCTCTCGCTGGCGATCGGCCGCCGCGGCCAGAACGTGCGGCTGGCGGTACAGCTCACCGGCTGGAAGATCGATATCAAGAGCGAATCCCGCATGCGCGAGATTGCGCAGTGGCTCGCCGAGGCGGTTTCGGTGGTCGACGGGTGGGGCGAACCGGAGGCCGAGGTCCTGCTCCAGCAGGGGATCACCTCCCTCGACGACCTGGCCCGGTGCCCGGTCGAGCTTCTGGCCCAGCTCCCCGGCGGCGATGAGGCGGGTGCCAATACCGTCAAGGAGCGCGCCGCGGTGCTGGCCGAGGAACAGCGGCAGCGGGAAGAGGAAGAGGCGGCGGCGCGGGCCGCCGAGGAGGCGCGTCTCGCCGCCGAGGCGGCCGAGACCGCGGCGTCGGGCGAGGGCGCGGCCAACGCCGACCACGCGAGCTAACTTTCCCGCGCTTTTCGCGGGGGGGTCGCGACCGGCGCGAGCCACCCCCAAGAGCGCGTCGCACAACACGCCGCGATACCCGAACGGGCGGTACTTTCGTCGATGGCAAAGGTTCGAGCCTACAAAATCGCTGAAGAGCTAGGCATCGACCGCAACGAGCTGGTCGACAAGGCCAAGGCCGTCGGCGTCGAGTTGCGCAGCGCGATGTCGTCCCTCGAGGACGAAGAAGCCAATCTCTTGCGCGAGCGCCTGGGCGGACAAGCGCCCGGGACGCAGGTGGTGGAACGCCGGGTCGAGGCGAAGGGCGGGGCGGCGGTGATTCGTCGCCGCAAACGGAAAGCCCCGGAGCCGGTCGCCGAGCCGGCGCCCGAGCCCGCTCCCGTCGAGGTGGCCCCGCCGCTGCCCACTGCCGCCGAGCCGACCCCAGAGCCGATTGCCGAGGTGGCGCCGCCTGGAGAGCTCGAGACCCCCGCGGCCCCGGCGCTGGTGGAGCCCGTCGCGGCGCCGGAGTCCGAACCGGCCGCGGAACCGGAGCCCGCGCCGATACAGCCGGCGCCCGAGGCGCCGCGTGCGCCGCTGCAGCCGGCAGCCGCCGGGGCTCCCGCCGCGCCGTCCGCGCCGACGCTGCCCGGCGCCCCCCCTAGCAAGACGAAGCAGCGCAAGCGCGTCAAAGAGATCGTGAACCTGCGGGAACAGGAACAGATCGCTCGGCAGGTAACCAGCCGAACGGTGCGGCGGCCCGTCAGCATCGACCCGAGCGCCATGGTCTCGCCCCGGCGCCGTCGCCGCGACCGCCCCGCCGCCAAGGCCATTCCGACTGCGGCGCCCAAGGCTTCGAAGAAAGTGGTGCGGGTCGACGGGACGATCAGCGTGGGCGAGCTGGCCCAGCAGCTCGGCGCAAAGGCGGCGGACGTACAGGGTCGGCTCATGGCACTGGGCACGATGGCGACGGTGAATCAGGCCCTCCCCATCGAAACCGCTGAGCAGGTGGCTTCGCAATTCGGCTTCGAGGTGCAGAACGTCGGCTTTGACGAGGAGGCGGTCCTGGGTACCGCAGAGGTCGCCGCCGAGGAAAGTGGTGGCGAGCCGCGACCGCCCGTGATCACGGTGATGGGCCACGTCGATCACGGGAAGACCTCGCTGCTCGACGCGATCCGCAAGACGAACGTGGTGGAGGCCGAGGCCGGCGGGATCACCCAACACATCGGCGCCTACCAGGTGACCACGGGCGGGACGGTCCTGACCTTTATCGACACCCCCGGTCACGAGGCGTTTACCGCGATGCGCGCGCGCGGCGCCCAAGCCACCGACATCGTGGTGCTCGTCGTCGCGGCGAGCGAGGGCATCATGCCGCAGACCGTCGAGGCGATTGAGCACGCGCGGGCGGCGGGTGTCCCGATCATCGTCGCGGTGAACAAGGTCGACCTGCCCGACGCCAACCCGCAGCAGTGTCGCCAGCGCTTGATGGAGCACGGCCTGGTCCCGGAAGACTTCGGTGGGGACACGATCTGCGTCGATGTGTCGGCCGTGAAAGGCACCGGGATCGATCAGCTGCTCGAGATGCTGGCGCTCCAGAGCGAGGTGCTCGAGCTGCGCGCCAACGCGCAGGGACGCGCGCGCGGGATCGTGCTCGAATCGCGGCTCGACAAGGGCCGCGGGCCGGTCGCCACGGTGCTGGTCCAAGACGGCACGCTGAAACGCGGCGACGCAGTGGTCGTGGGTGCCGGGTACGGGCGCGTGCGGGCGATGGAGAACGAGCGCGGGGAGCGCCTCAAAGAGGCGCCGCCCTCCACGCCGGTGCAGATCATCGGGCTCTCCGCCGTCCCGGACGCCGGCAACGTCCTCAACGCCGTGGAGAACGAGCGCGCGGCGCGGGACGTGGCCGAGCATCGCGAGGCCGGCGCCCGCACCCAGCAGACCCAACCCAAGCCGAAGATCAGCCTCGAGGAGCTCTTTGCGCAGTCGGAGGGAGACGGCCCCAAGGAGCTGCGCGTGGTGCTCAAGGGCGACGTCCACGGCTCGGTCGAGGCGGTGCGCGAATCGCTCGAAAAGCTGTCGACCGATCAGGTCAAGGTCGAGGTGATCGCTGCTGGTGTCGGCGGCATCTCGGAGAACGACGTGATGCTGGCAAAGGCGAGCGAAGCGATCGTGGTCGGGTTCAACGTCCGGCCCGATAGCGCTGCGCGGCGTGCCGGCGAAAGCCAGGCGGTCGATGTGCGCACGTACCAGATCATCTACGAGCTCACCGACGAGGTGCGCAAGGCGATGGCGGGGCTCCTACCGCCCAAGCTCGAGGAGAAGGTGCTGGGCCGCATCGAAGTGCGGAAGACCTTCAATGTTCCGCGGGTGGGCACGATCGCCGGCTGCTACGTCACCGAGGGAATGGTCAAACGCTCGGCCCGCGCGCGCCTCGTGCGCGATGGCGTCCAGGTCTGGGACGGCTCCCTCGCGTCGCTCAAGCGTTTCAAGGACGACACCCGCGAGGTCCAAACCGGCTTTGAATGTGGGATCGGGCTCGAGGGGTACAACGACGTCAAGATCGGCGACGTGATCGAGCCCTACGAGATCGAGGAGACGCCCGCGAGCCTCTGATGATCGTCGGGGCGGCGCTGGTCGAGCTTCACGTACAGGGCTCCCGCTCGCTCAAGGAAAAGCGCGGCGTCGTGCGCTCCCTCTCGCGTCGCCTGCGCAATCGCTTCAACGTCTCAGTGGCCGAGGTGGGAGGCCAGGGTACCTGGCAGCGGGCCGCACTCGGGATCGCGGCCACCGGGAGCAGCGAGCTTCGGGTGCGACAGCACCTGGAACAGGCGCTGCGTTTTGTCGAAGACACCCACCTCGCCGAGGTGACCGCAACCGATATCGAGTGCTTCCAGACCGGGTATGAGGAAACCTGGAGCGAGTCGCAGGAGGAACCCGGGTGGCCCTCCTCGTGGAGCGCTGACCCGGCGCAGGGCCCGACACCGCACGACGAGCGCGACGAAGGGGAGGACGATGTCCCGCCGGACCGACCGAGTCGCTGAACAGCTCCGCGCCGAGATCGCGCGGCTGCTGCGGGCCGAGGCGAGCGACCCGAGGATCGGCCTCGTGACGTTGATCCGCGTCGACGTCTCCCCCGATTTTCGCAACGCGTTTGTGTTCTGGAGCCGGGTCGACAGTGCCAATCCAGAGCAGCTTCGGGAAAGCGCCGCCGGGCTCGAGAGCGCCGCCTCGTTCCTGCGCCGCCGGCTCGCCGAGCTCCTTCCCCTGAAGCGCGTGCCGGCGCTCGAATTCCGCTACGACCCGTCGCTCAAGCTGGGCGACCGAACCCTGGCGACGCTGCGAGAGCTGGATGATGGCGCGTCGTAAACGGCCCGAGACGCCTGGCCCGAGCGGGTTCCTGGTGGTCGACAAGCCCGCGGGCTGGACCTCCCACGACGTGGTGGACGCCGCGCGTCGTTGGTTTGGCACCCGGCGCGTCGGACACCTCGGGACCCTCGATCCGCAAGCGACCGGGGTCCTGCCCCTGGCGGTGCGCGATGCGACCAAGCTGATCCCCTTCCTTCCCTCGGCCCCCAAGGTCTATCGGGGTGTGATCCGTCTGGGAGTCGAGACCGATTCCTACGACGGCGAAGGGGAGGTGATCTCGCGTCACGAGGGCACCTTGCCGGACGAAGGGGAGCTCCGCGACGTGATGCGTTCCTTTCTCGGCGAACACGAACAGATTCCGCCGATGTTCAGCGCCATCAAGCACGAGGGCGTGCCGCTCTATCGCCTCGCGCGCAAAGGCGAAGAGATCCGACGCGAGCCGCGCAAGGTGACGATCCGCGAGTTCGAGCTCGTCTCCTACGACCCGCCCGACGCGGAGGTTCGGGTCGTTTGCTCACCGGGCACCTACGTCCGGGTCCTGGCCATGGATGTCGGCACCCGGCTGGGCTGCGGCGCCTACCTCAAGGCCCTTTGCCGACTGCAGAGCGGTTCCTTCACCCTCGACCAGGCCGAATCCCCCGACCAGCTGGGTGCCGAAGCCGAGGAGGGTGTGATCGCTCGACGACTCGTCCGCCCGGTGCGAGTGCTGGGGCTTCCCACCCTCAAGCTGCGCCCCGAGGAAGCGCGACGCGTCCGCAACGGCGGCTCCCTGGTGGCCGGCGCCACCGCTCGCGCCCCCGGTGAGCGGCTCGCGGCGGTTGATCCCACGGGGGAGCTCATCGCCGTGCTCGAGGTCGCGAAGGATCGCCGGCTCAAGCCGCTGCGGGTGTTGGGTCACCTTGCTGCCGCAAGGTGACTTTGGTAAACCCCGCGAGAATCAAAAGAAACAAGCCACGGCCCCGATCGCGCTGCACGGCGCTCCCGTCGACAAAACGGAACCATGGACTCGGGGCGAAACGCCACAGGAGCTCCCTTTGCTGAGCACCCAAACCAAGCGGGCCGTCGTCGACGCGCACCGCACCCACGAGAGCGATACGGGCTCTCCCGAAGTCCAGGTCGCACTTCTCACCGAGCGGATCAACGGTCTCTCGGACCACTTCAGGGCCCACAAAAAAGACCACCACTCGCGCCGCGGCTTGCTCAAGATCGTGAGCCAGCGGCGGCGCCTTCTGGACTACCTGCGCCGGAAAAACCCGACGCGATACCAAGAGCTCATTCAGCGCCTCGGCCTGCGGCGCTGAGGTGCGAGCAACGCGCTGCAAGGTCGGCGCGTTCCCGAGCGGCGCGCCGGTTTGTGAGGCCGCCTTCGCCGCCCCCCACCGTCCTCCAACAACAACGGCCCCGACGAGCCGAGCGGTAGACCCCCGCTGCTCCGACCGGGGAACAAAGGATCAGCATGTCTTCAAGTTTCTCAAGTTCTTCTAGTGCCTCCACTCCCTCGTATTGGTTTCAACCGAGCACCGTGAGCTTCGAGGTCGGCGGCCAGGAGATGACCCTCGAAACGGGGCGTCTCGCAAAGCAGGCTGCCGGCGCCGTGGTGGTGAGCTACGGCCAGACCACCGTGCTGGTCACCGCCGCGTCGGCCAAAGCCCGCGAAGGGATCGACTTCTTCCCGCTCACCGTCGACTTCGTCGAGAAGACCTCGGCCGCCGGCAAGATTCCGGGGGGTTTCTTCAAACGGGAGGGCCGACTCTCCGACCGCGAAGTGCTGGTATCCCGCTTTATCGACCGATCGATCCGCCCGCTCTTTGCCGACGGGTATCGCGACGAGACGCAGGTGATCGCCACCGTGCTCTCCGCCGACGGCGAGAACCCGCCGGACATTCCGGCCTTCGTCGGCGCCTCGGCCGCGCTCACGATCTCCGACCTCCCCTTCATCGGCCCGATCGCGGCGGTGCGGGTCGGGCGCGTGGACGGCTCGCTCGTTACCAACCCGACCAAGTCCCAGCAGGAGGAGAGCGACCTCGAACTCATCGTGGCCGGAAACGCCGAAGCGCTGGTGATGGTCGAGGGGGGCGCCAAAGAAATCCCCGAGGCCGAGATGCTGGAAGCGCTCCGCTACGCCCACGACCAGCTCAAGCTGCAGCTTCCACCCCAGGAGGCGCTGCGCGAGCAGGCCGGCAAGCCAAAGCGCGAGATCGCAGCGCCCGCGGACGCGAGCGAAGTGGCGGGCAAGGTCGAGGCACTCGTCGGCGACCGCATGCGGGACGCGGTCCAAATCGCCGAAAAGAAGGAACGCTACGCCGCGCTCGACGCCCTGGACCGGGAGGCGGTGGAGAGCGTGACAGGGCCGTTCCGCGACGAGGCGGTTTCGTTTGGGAGCCTGCGCGACATCGAAGAGCGGCGCGCCGCGCTTGCGTCGCTCACCGGTCAGGCCAAGAGTGCGGCGCACGATCTGCGCTCGAAGCTGATGCGCGAGCGCATCCTCAAGGAGAGCGTGCGGATCGACGGGCGGGGGCTGCGCGACGTGCGGCCGATCGCGAGCGAGCTGCGCGCGTTTCCGCGGGTGCACGGGGTGGCGCTCTTTACCCGGGGCGAAACCCAGGCGATGGTATCCACGACCCTCGGGAGCGCGGCCGACGCGCAGACGATCGACGCTCTCACCGAGCGCTACAGCAAAAACTTTCTGCTCCACTACAACTTTCCGCCCTTCTCGGTCGGCGAGGCGCGTTTTCTGCGCGGGCCCGGGCGTCGCGAAGTCGGGCACGGCAATCTGGCCGAACGCGCAATCACGGCGGTGCTCCCCGACCTGGAGAGCTTCCCGTATACGGTGCGCGTGGTGGCGGAGGTCCTCGAGTCGAATGGCTCCTCCTCAATGGCCACCGTGTGCGGCACCTCGCTTGCGCTGATGGATGCCGGCGTGCCGATCCGCGCCCCGGTCGCGGGCATTGCGATGGGGCTGATCGAAGGGGGGGACGAGGTCGCCGTGCTCTCCGACATCCTCGGCGACGAGGACCACCTGGGCGACATGGACTTCAAGGTCGCCGGGACGCGGAGCGGAATCACCGCGCTGCAGATGGACATCAAGATCCGCAGCGTCGATTGGAAGGTGCTCGAGAGCGCCCTCGAGCAGGCCAAAGAGGGGCGCCTGCATATCCTCGACCGGATGGAAGAGGACACCAAGGCCGAGCTCGGGGGCACGTTTGGCCCCCGCACCGATCTCTCGAGCTTCGCGCCGCGGCTCGAGGCGTTCTGGATCAAGCCCGACCGCATCCGCGACGTCATCGGCCCCGGTGGACGCGTGATCCGCGCCATCCAGGAGACCACCGGCGTCAAGGTGGACATCGAGGATTCGGGTCAGGTGCAGGTGTTCTCGCCCAACTTGGAAAACCTCGAGAAGGCGCGCCAAATGATCGAGGAGCTCACCCAGGAGGCCGAGGTCGGGCGCGTCTACTACGGGAAGGTCAAGCGGATCACCGACTTCGGCGCCTTTGTCGAGATCTTCCCCGGCACCGATGGCATGATCCACATCAGTCACATGGCGGAGGGCCGCGTGGAGCGCATCACCGACGTGGTCGAAGAGGGCGACGAGGTGGTGGCGAAGTGCATCGACATCGACCCGAGCGGTCGGATCCGGCTCTCGCGCAAGGAGGCGCTCGCTGAGCTCACCGAATAGGCGCGAAGGCGTCGCAGTGCCGTGACGTCGGGCGGCCCTCGGAACGAGGTCGTGCGGGTCCCGCTCGCACGGCTCCCCCACGGAGACGGGTTGCCGCTGCCGGCCTACGCGACCCGCGGCGCTGCGGGCCTCGACCTGCTCGCGGCCGTCGAGGATGCGCTGACGATCGGCCCGGGCGAGCGCGCGCAGGTGCCCACCGGGATTCGCATTGCGCTGCCGGACGGTTTCGAGGGGCAGGTCCGCCCGCGTAGCGGCCTGGCATTTCGCGAGGGGCTGGTCTTGCCCAACGCCCCCGGCACGATCGACGCCGATTACCGCGGCGAGATCCAGGTGCTGCTCTGGAACACCGGAGCGCAACCCGTGGAGGTGAAGCGGGGAGACCGCATCGCCCAGCTGGTGGTCGCTCCGGTCGCGCGGGTCGAGTGGGCCGAGGCCGCAGCGCTCGACGCGACGGAGCGGGGTGGCGGCGGTTTCGGCCACACCGGGCGCGGTGCGACCCGCGGCCCCCGCGAGGCGTCCGCCCGCAAAGGGGCCGACGCGTGAGCGAGCTCCCGCCGCCGACCGACGCCGCGCAAGAGGTGCCTGCGGCGGCAGCGGAATCCGGCGACAGCGACGCGGGGGCCGGCCGCGGCTGGAGCGAAATCGCGCTCCGCCTCGCCACCGCCGCGATCCTGATTCCCCTGGTGCTCTACCTGATCGCCCGCGGCGGCTTTTGGCTGCTCGGCGGCGTGATGGTGCTCGTCTATCTCGGCATCAACGAGCTGTACAGCCTGATCGAGGCCAAGGGCGCGAGCCCGCACCGGCTCTTTGGGGTGATCGCCGGCGTCGCGCTTCCGGTGATCGCCTACTTCGGCAACGAGTACCACGCGACCCTGGCCATGACGGCGACGCTGCTGGGCGTGATGGTTGCGGAGGTGCGCAAGGAAGAGATCAGCGAGGCGCTGGCAAGCATCTCCGGGACCTTTTTTGGCGTGTTCTACGTCGGCTGGCTCCTCTCCCACGTGATTCCGCTTCGCAACTTCGACCGCGTCGTGGCCGGCAGATGGGGGCCCGAGGCGGCGGCTGCGATGACGCCCGACACAGGGGCGTTTCTGGTGGTGTTCGCGGTGTCCGCGATCGTCGCGAGCGACGCCGGCGCCTACTTCGCCGGCCACGCCTTTGGCAAGCGCAAGCTCGCGCCGCGCATCAGCCCCGGGAAGACCCTCGAGGGTGCGATCGGCGGGATTGTCGGGGGCGCACTCGTAGCGCTGCTGTGCAAGGCGCTCTTCGCCTGGTTGTGGCCGGCCCTCGCCGTCGCGATCCCGTGGTCGATCGTCGTGCCGCTCGCGATCCTGCTCTCGATCACCGGGATCATCGGCGACCTGGTGGAGTCGATGCTCAAGCGCGACGCCGAGATCAAAGATGCCGGCGCGTTGCTACCGGGGATGGGTGGGGTGCTCGACCGCCTCGACTCGGCGCTGCTCGCGCTCCCGCTGATGTACTATCTCCTTTTGGGGTACACCTTTCTCCACATCGGGCTGCAATGATCGAGCGCTACACGCGACCCGAAATGGGCGCCCTCTGGTCCGAGGACGCCCGCTATCGCTTCTGGCTCCAGGTGGAGCTCGCCGTCTGCGAGGTGCTGTGCGAGCGGGGTGTGATCCCCGGCGACGCGATGGCCGAGATCCGCGCGCGTGCCGACTTCGACACGGAACGGATCGCGGAGATCGAGCGCGAAGTGCGCCACGACGTGATCGCCTTCCTCACCAACGTCGCCGAGTACGTCGGGCCGTCCTCGCGTTTCATCCACTACGGGATGACGTCGAGCGACGTCCTCGACACCGCCCTGGCCCTGCAGATTCGCGCGGCCGGCGCGGTGCTGCGGGCGGGCCTGGACCGGGTGCTCGCCGCCTTCCGGGCCCGCGCCCTCGAGCATCGCCACACCCCGATGGTGGGCCGCACCCACGGCATCCACGCCGAGCCCACCACGTTTGGCTTGAAGCTCCTCGTCCTCCACCAGGCCTTCGCCCGCGGAAGCGAGCGCCTCGACCGCGCCCTCGCCGAGGCGGCGGTGGGCAAGATTTCCGGCGCCGTCGGGACCTTTGCGCACCTCGACCCGGACGTGGAGGAGGCGGTCTGCGCACGGCTCGGGATCGGCTTTGAGGCGGCCGCCACCCAGGTGGTGCAGCGCGACCGGCACGCGGCGCTCATGCAGGCCCTGGCACTGTTGGCGTCGACCGTGGACCAGGCCGCAGTGGAATTCCGCCATCTCGCGCGCACCGAGGTGCGGGAGGTGGAGGAGGAGTTCGGCGCCGGCCAAAAGGGCTCCTCTGCGATGCCCCACAAACGCAACCCCTGGCGCTTCGAGAACCTCTCGGGGCTCGCCCGTGTCGTGCGCGGCTACGCGTCGTCCGCGCTCGAAAACCTGGCGCTCTGGCACGAACGCGACATCAGCAACAGCTCGGTCGAGCGGGTCGTGCTACCCGACGCGATGATCGCGGTCGACTTTATGCTGCACCGCTTGGCGGGGCTCGTCGAAACGCTCGTCGTCTACCCCGAGCGGATGCGCGAGAACCTCGAGTCCTCGCGCGGCCTGGTCTCGAGCGGCACGCTGCTGCTCGCGCTCGCAGAGCAGGGCATCTCCCGCGAAGAGGCCTACGCGCTGGTCCAAGGCCACGCGATGCAGACCTGGGAGCAGGGCGGGACGCTGCGCGACCGCGTGCTGTCGGACCCGCAGATCGGTGCGTTGCTCCGCAAGGAGGAGATCGAGGCCGCCTTTGATCTCGAGCACGCGTTGCGCAATGTCGACGCGATCTTTGAACGCGCACTGCGGGGAAGCGATTCGTGAAAGCACACGTCGTCGTCACACTGAAGAGCGAGGTTCTCGACCCGCAGGGAAAGGCGATCGGCCAGGCCGCCGAAAGCCTCGGCTACAGCGCCGTCCGCGACGTGCGCCAGGGAAAGTTCTTCGAGATCGAGGTGGACGCGCCCGACCGCGCCGCCGCCGAGCGCGTGGTCAACGAACTCGCCGAGAAATTGCTCTCGAACCCGGTGATCGAGAGCTATCGCATTCTGGACATCCAAACCGAGAGGAGTTGAAGCGTGCCCGTTCCCCCCGAGATTCTCCGCGCACAGTGTGCACAGACCTTGGAGTCGACCGACTTTCCGACGCTCGGTACGCGCATCGAGGGCAAGGTGCGCGATTCCTACGTGCGCGACGGCCGCCGCACGATCATCGCCACCGACCGCATCTCGGCCTTCGACGTCGTGCTCGGCACGATTCCGCTCAAGGGTCAGATCCTCAACCAGCTCGCCGCGTTCTGGTTCGAACGCACCCGCGACCTCGCACCCAACCACATCCTCGACATCCCCGACCCCAACGTCACGGTCGCGAGGGAGTGCGAGCTGATTCCCGTCGAGTTCGTCGTGCGTGGGTTTCTCACCGGCACCAGCAACACCTCGATCTGGACCGCCTACGAGCGCGGCGAACGGGTGTACTGCGGGCACGCCCTCCCGGAGGGCATGCGGAAGCACCAGCGACTTCCGACGCCGCTGCTCACGCCGACCACCAAGGCGGAGCACGGCGCGCACGACGAGCCGATCTCGCGCGAGCAGGCCATTTCGACCGGGCTGATCACCAGCGCGCGCTACGACGAGGCGCAGGAGCTCGCGATGGCGCTCTTCGCCGAAGGCCAGCGCTGGGCCGACAAGCAGGGCCTGATTCTGGTGGACACCAAGTACGAGATGGGCCTCGACGGCGACGGGCGCCTCACCCTGATCGACGAGGTGCACACGCCGGATTCGTCTCGCTACTGGTACCGAGAGGGCTACGAAGAGGCGTTCGCAGGGGGCGCCGACCCCACCGCGCTCGACAAGGAGTTCGTGCGGCGCTGGCTCGTCGAGCGCGGCTACCGGGGCGAGGGAACGGCGCCGGCTCTCCCCGACGATTTGCGCTGCGAAGCCGCGCGCCGCTACATCGAGACCTTCGAGCTCGTGACCGGTCAGCCCTTTGAAGCCAACACCGAGGCACCCCTCCCGCGGATCCGCCGCAACCTGGGGCTCTAGAACGCGATGATCGCCGTTCTCCAGTTCCCCGGCTCGAACGACGACCGCGACATGCGCTTTGCGTGGAAGGCCGTGCTCGGCGCGCCGGCCGCGCTCGTCTGGCACAAAGAGACGCACCTCCCCCCGGAGACCCGCGCGGTGATGCTGCCCGGCGGATTTTCCTACGGCGACTACCTGCGCTGCGGCGCGATGGCGCGCTTTTCGCCCATCACCGCCGACCTGCGCCGTTTCGCGGACGCGGGCGGACCCGTCCTCGGCACCTGCAACGGGTTTCAGGTGCTGTGCGAACTGGGTCTCCTCCCGGGCGCGCTCCTCCGCAACCGAGACCTCCACTTTGTCTGCGATTGGGTGCACGTGCGGGTGGAGAAGGCGGTGGCTCCGTTTTCGACGCGCGCCCAGGCCGGCCAGGTGCTGCGTCTCCCGGTAAAGCACGGCGAGGGCCGCTACGTCGCACCGGTGGACACGCTGGCGCGCCTCGAAGCACAGAACCAGGTTCTCTTGCGGTACTGCACCCCGGCCGGGGAGCGCGAACCCTCTGCCAATCCAAACGGCGCCCTGGCCGACATCGCCGGCGTCACCAACGAGGCCGGCAACGTGTTTGGCTTGATGCCCCACCCGGAACACGCGGTGGAGGCGTGGCTGGGTGGAGAAGACGGGCGCGTCTTGCTGGGTTCGGTGCTCGACTCCCTCGAGGCGGCGGGGCGCTGATGCGAGAGCCCACCGTCGATCTCGCCCTGGCTCGCGAGCACGGACTCTCCGACGACGAGTGGAACGAGATCCTCGCGATCCTCGGCCGCACGCCGAGCTATTCCGAGCTCGGCATTTTCTCGGTGATGTGGGCCGAGCACTGCTCCTACAAGTCGAGCCGGTTGCACCTGGCCAAGCTGCCGACCCAGGGCCCGCAGGTCCTGATCGGCCCGGGCGAGAACGCGGGTGCGGTCGCGATCGACGACGGGTTGGCCGTCGTGTTCAAGATCGAGAGCCACAACCACCCGTCCTATATCGAGCCCAAGCAGGGCGCCGCGACCGGTGTCGGCGGGATTTTGCGCGACATCTTTACGATGGGCGCACGGCCGGTCGCGTCGCTCAACTCGATTCGCTTTGGGCCGCTCGAGGACGCGCAGCACCAGCGGCTGCTGCGCGGGGTCGTCGAGGGGATCGGAAGCTATGGAAATTGCGTCGGCGTCCCCACCGTCGGCGGCGAGACCAATTTCCACCCCTGCTACCGCGGCAACATCCTGGTCAACGCCTTCAATCTGGGCGTCGTCGAAGCGGACCGCATCTTTCTGGGCCACGCCACGGGCATCGGCAACCCGGTGATCTACGTCGGGAGCAAGACCGGGCGCGACGGGATCCACGGCGCCAGCCTGCTGGCCTCCGCCGAGTTCGACGAGAGCTCCGCCGACAAGCGGCCCACCGTCCAGGTCGGCGATCCCTTTATCGAGAAATGCCTGATCGAGGCGTGCCTCGAGCTGATGCAGAGCGACGCGATCGTCGGCATCCAGGACATGGGTGCCGCGGGGCTCACCTGCTCCTCCTTCGAGATGGCGAGCCGCGCCGGCACCGGAATCGAGATGGATCTCGACCGGGTCCCGCAGCGCGCCGCCGGCATGACGCCCTACGAGCTCCTCCTCTCGGAGAGCCAGGAGCGCATGCTGCTCGTCGCGCGCGAGGGGCGCGAGGAGGAAGTGCGCGCGATCTTCGCGCGCTGGGACCTCGACGCGGTCGTGGTGGGTCGCGTGACCGGCGACGGGCGCATGCGCGTGCGCTGGCACGGCGACACCGTGGTGGATATCCCCGTCGACCCGGTGGCCAAGAGCGCGCCCCTGCTCGACCGCCCGCGCCGGCAGCCGGCCGCGCTGGCGGAGCGACAGCGACTCGACCCGACGGCGCTCGCACCGGAAACGGACTTCGCGGGCGCTCTCGAGGCGCTGCTCGACGACCCCAACCACGCCTCCAAGGCTTGGGTGTGGCGCCAATACGATTCGCTCGTGTTGGGCAACACCGCGTCGGGGCCCGGTGGCGACGCCGCGGTGGTACGGATCAAACGCGAGGACGGCACCCCGACCGAGCAAGGCGTCGCGCTGGCCGTCGACTGCAACCCGCGTTGGTGCTGGCTCGATCCCTACCGCGGCGCGGTGGCCGCCGTCGCGGAGGCGGCGCGCAACGTCGCCTGCACGGGTGCGCGTCCGCTGGCGCTCACCAATTGCTTGAACTTTGGGAACCCCGAAAAGCCCGACATTATGTGGGAGTTCGTCGAGGCGCTGCGCGGCATGGGCGACGCGGCGCGCGCCCTCGGCACACCGGTGATCTCGGGAAACGTCTCCTTTTACAACGAAACCGCCGGCACCTCGATCTTCCCGACGCCGACCATCGCCGTGGTCGGCCATCTGGACGCGGTGAAGCGCCACGCTGTGTCCCACTTTCCGGCGGCCGATCTCGACATCGTGCTGCTGGGGGAGACCCGCGACGAGCTGGGTGGCAGCGCCTGGCTGGCGCTGCGCCGGGGCCTGGAGGCCGGGGTTCCCCCCGCGGTCGACCTCGAGCACGAGGCCCGTCTGCACGCCGTGCTCCGCGCCGGCGTCGCGAGCGGCGCGATCCTCGCGGCCCACGACGTGTCGGACGGAGGCCTGGCCGTGGCGCTCGCGGAGTGCTGTATCGCGGGGCCGCGCGCCGCCATCGGGGCGGAGGTGAACCTCGCCGAGGGCCCGCGTCCCGAGGCGCTGCTCTTTGGCGAGTCGACGGGTCGCGTGATCGTCGCGAGCCGCGACGGAAGTGACGTGCTCCGCACCGCCGAGGAGGGTGGCGTACCCGCCCGCCCGATCGGCAAGAGCGGCGGTGGGTCGTTGCGGATACGCTCCGCGCGCGGGGAGGCGTGGGTCGACCTCCCCCTGGAGCGTCTCGTCGCGGCCTGGAGCGACGGGATTCCGCGGCGTCTCAACAGAGAGGGATCGGCAATGGAAAATCGCGGATGAGGGCCGCTTCGCCTCCCGACGCTCTGCTCGCACGACTGCTGTGCGAGCGCGAGGCCGACCGCTTTCACGACGAATGCGGTGTGTTCGGTATCCACGGACACCCGGAGGCGGCCCACCTCACCTATCTCGGCGTCTACGCGCTCCAGCACCGCGGCCAGGAGAGCTGCGGGATCGTGTCGTCCAACGGCACGGAGCACACGGCCCACCGCGCCATGGGCCTCGTGGCGGACAATTTTTCGGACAAGAGCCTGCGGAATCTGGTCGGTCGCCACGCGATCGGCCATGTCCGTTACTCGACCGCCGGCGGCAGCCATCTGCGCAACGCCCAGCCCTTTTGCGCCACCACGGACCAAGGGCCGGTGGCCCTCGCCCACAACGGCAATCTGGTAAACGCCGGCGCCATCCGCCGCGAGCTGGAGGGGCGTGGCTCGATCTTGACCTCCACCTCCGACAGCGAGGTCATCGTCCATCTTCTAGCGCGCTCCCGCGAACGCAGCCCCGAAGATCGCATGATCGACGCCCTGTCGCGGGTGAAGGGCGCGTTCACGCTGTTGATGCTCACCGACGACGCCCTCGTCGCGGCGCGCGACCCGCACGGCTTCCGCCCGCTCGTGCTCGGCCGGCTCGGCACCGCCTGGGTGCTCGCGAGCGAGAGCTGCGCCCTCGACCTGATTGGCGCCGAGTACGAGCGCGACATCGATCCCGGGGAGGTGGTGGTCATCCGTCGCGGTCGGATCCGCAGCCTCTGGCCCTTTGCGGCGGCGCCGCGCGACGCGTTCTGCGTATTCGAGCACATCTACTTTGCCCGGCCCGACTCGAACCTGGCGGGCCACAATGTCTATCTCTTCCGCAAAGAGCTGGGGCGCATTCTCGCGCGCGAACATCCCGTCGCCGCCGACATGGTGGTGCCGGTGCTCGACTCGGGGAACGCGGCGGCGTTGGGGTACGCCGAGGAGTCGGGGATCCCCTACGAGGCCGCGCTGGTGCGCAACCAATACGTGAAGCGGACCTTTATCGAACCCTCCCAGTCGGTGCGCGATTTTCGCGTGAAGATCAAGCACAACGCGAGCCGCGGTCTCTTCGAGGGCAAGCGGGTGGTGCTGGTCGAGGATTCGATCGTGCGCGGGACAACACTCCTCAAGCTCGTTGGGGTAATCCGCGCGGCGGGGGCCAACGAGGTCCACGTCCGGGTGTCGTCTCCGCCCAACACCGGGCCCTGTCACTACGGAATCGACACGCCCACCCGCGAAGAGCTCATCGCCCACGACAACACCAGCGAGGAGATCCGCAAGATCCTCGGCTGCGACAGCTTGGGCTATCTGAGCCTTCCGGGGCTCCACGGTGTGGCCCAGCAGCTCAAGCACGGCATCTGCGACGCCTGCTTCTCCGACGACTACCCGATCCCCGCCGAGCATCGCGACGTCGTGCCGCAGCTCTCGCTGTTCCGACCGATCGAAGCGGAAGACGACTAGGCCGGCCCCGGGGCCCCGCGGTCGGGCGCCCTGCGAGGTGGGGCGACTTGGTGGTGGCGCGATTGCGTCTTGGTGGACTTCGCTCGCCTACGGCTCGCTGCGCACTCCGCGGCTGCCGCCGCTCCGCTTGCGGCGGTCTTCATGGACTTCGCGAAGGCTTCGCCTTCGCTGCGCGCTCCGCGGCTGCCGCCGCTCCGCTTGCGGCGGCAACTTCGGCGCAACTCGTGTGCAAGAAGCGGTTGGCATCTCGATGGGCGGCGCGCCGGGGTGAGCGACGCATCAGCATCGCGCCCGCGTTGCCGATACGCAGCCGGGGAGTCTCCGATGGCCGAGGCGAAACGCCGCACTGCGCCGGCTGGCGCGCGCCGATTTTCGCTGCGCTTCGAAACCCGCGAAGCGTTTGAGGAGCAGTACGTTCAGAATCTGGTGAAGGGCGGCGCCTTTGTGCCCACCGACGCAGTGCTCGAGCTCCGCGAGATCATCCAGGTCGATCTCGATTTGGTGTTCTCGGGCCAGTTGTTGCCGCTGGCCGCGGAGGTGGTCCACTGTGTCCGCGCCGACATCGCGCCGCCCGGCATCGAGCCCGGTGTCGCGGTCCAGTTTCTCGACGAGGCCAGGGCGCTCCGAGACCAGCTCGAAGCGGCCGCGGGCGCCGGGGTTCCCGAGAGCATCAGCGCCGACCCGCCCACCCACGACCTCGACGCCGAGCCCGAGCCCGCGCCGCCGGCGGTCGAGCCGCCGCCGCCCGCGGCGGAGCGCCCGGCGCCACCCGCTTCAGAGTCCGCGCCCACGCTCGACCCGCAGGATTTCGACGCGAGCCTGTTTGACACCGACGCCCTGGATCTGAGCGGCGGTGAGGACGTGCTCGGCAATTTGGGCGCTTTCGGGAACCCGGAGGATGTGGGCGACCCGGTGTTTTCCGCGGTTCCGCCGCCGGAGAACGACCGCACCTTCACCGAGCGCGCCGATCGGGAGTCGGTCCGGGTCCCCGTGGAGGTCCGCAGCTCCACCGGCGTCGCCCTGCGCGGGCGCACCCGCAACCTCAGCGAAACCGGTGTCTTGGTTTCGATCGACGGAGAGGAGCTGGTGGAGGGACGCGACGTCACGGTGTCGCTGATCCACCCCCGTACCGGGGCGGCTCTGCCGGTGCCCGGGAAGGTGGTGCGGCGCATCGAGGGCAACGGCGTCGTGTGCGCTGCCGCGATCGCGTTGACGCCCGACGAGGAATCGCGTGACGACCTCGGCGAATTCGTCGAGGAGATCCACGAGATCGAGCGGACCTACCGTCAGCGCGGGATTCGGGGCTATCTGCAGGAGCTCGGGGCGGTCAGCCTGATCCATATGTTCTCCGCGTTGGCGCCGCGCGGCACGCTCACGGTGAGCTCCGGGGTGGAGGAGGGCACCATCGCCTTCGAGGGCCCCCACCTTGCGCTCGCGGAAGTCGGATCGGTCGACGGCGTCAAGGCGCTCGCGCGGATCCTCTCGTGGCGCGAAGGTCACTTCGAGTTTCGCGCCCAGATGGACGCGGTCACGACAGAGCTCCCGCGTGTCCCGCTCGAACCCGCAATGGAGGAGGCGTTGGCGATCGTGGAGGCGGAAGTCGAGCTCACCGGCCCCTCGCTCAGCTCCGACCAGCGCTTCCAGGTGAACCACACCAAGCTCGGTAGCCTCGACGCGCCGCTCACGCGGAGTGAGGAGTCGGTCCTGGAGCTGGCGGCGGCGGATTTTACCCTGCGCCGCATCATGGACGTCATCCCCGACAACGACGCGCAGGTTCGCGGCGCCATCGTCGCGCTGGTGCAACGCGGACTGCTCGAGCCCGTCCCGACCCTTCGCGCCGACTAGATCCCGTCTTGGATGAACTTCACGCCGGGCCGGCTTTGATGCGGCGGCGGATGCGGGTGTCGACGCGGAAACGCGAGTCGTCGAGCTCGGGATGGTCGAGGTTGTAGTGGAGCCCGCGGCTCTCCTGACGCCACGCCGCGCAATCGATCACGAGTTCGGCCACGAGCGCGAGATTGCGGAGCTCGATCAGGTCGGGGGTGATCGTGAAGTTTCGGTAGTACTCGTCGATCTCTTCCTGGAGAAGACGCATGCGGTGACGCGCCCGCTCGAGGCGTTTGTTGCTGCGCACGATCCCCACGTAGTTCCACATGAAGCGGCGCACCTCTTCCCAGTTCTGCGTGATCATCACCGCTTCGTCGGCGTCTCGCACAAAAGACGGGTCCCAGGGCGGCACCGATTCGCTGGCCGGCTCGAGCGAGGGAAGGCGTTCCAGAGCGGTGGTGGCGGCGGCGTCGGCGAACACCACGCACTCGAGCAGTGAATTCGAGGCGAGCCGGTTGGCGCCGTGCAGGCCGGTGCAGGCCACCTCGCCCACGGCGAAGAGCGCGGGCAGGTCGGTCTCGCCGTGGAGCTCTGTCACGACACCACCGCAGGTGTAGTGCGCCGCGGGCACCACCGGGATGGGCTCCTTGGTGATGTCGATGCCGAAGCTCGCGCAGCGTTCGGCAATGTTGGGGAAGCGCTGGAGTAAAAACGCCGGGTCGCGGTGACACACGTCGAGGAGCACCGCCTCGTCGCCCGAGCGCTTGAGCTCGGTGTCGATCGCGCGGGCCACGATGTCGCGCGGCGCGAGATCGCCGAGCTCGTGGTACCGGCTCATGAACGCCTCGCCGCGCTGATTGCGCAGGATCCCCCCCTCTCCGCGCACCGCCTCGGTGATCAAGAAGGATTTGGCCTGGGGGTGGAAGAGGCAGGTCGGGTGGAACTGCATGAACTCGAGGTTCGCCACCGTGGCACCCGCCCGATACGCCATGGCGATCCCGTCCCCCGACGCAACATCCGGGTTCGACGTGTAGAGATAGACCTTGCCGGCCCCACCGGTCGCGAGCACCGTTTGGGGCGCGAGGAAACGGTGCACCCGGCCGGTGCGCGCGTCGAGAACGTACGCACCCACCGCCCGCTCAGGGCCGGGCAAGCCGGCGCGCCGCGCCGTGATGAGGTCGACGGCGAGGTGGTGTTCAAAGAGCGCGACATTCGGGTGCGACGCCGCCTGCTCGTACAGCGCGCGCGAGACCTCGCGGCCGGTGGCATCGCGGTGGTGCACCACCCGCCGCTGGCGATGGGCGCCCTCGCGCCCCAGGGCGTAGCGCCCCGGGTCGTCCGCGCTCCGGTCAAAGCGCACCCCAAACCCTTCCAGGGCGGCCACCGCCGCCGGCCCGCGCGAAACCGCGAACTCGACGACCTCCGGGTCGCACAGACCCGCGCCGGCCATCAGGGTATCTTCCACGTGTTGCTCGATGGAATCGTCGGGGCCGACCACCGCCGCGATCCCGCCCTGGGCCCAGTCCGTCGCGGAGTCGCGGGCGCTGCGTTTGGTGACAATGCCGACGCGGCCGTGGTCGGCCACGCGCAGCGCAAAGAACAGGCCGGCGAGGCCGCTGCCGAGCACGAGGAAGTCGAAGTCGTGGCGTTCGGGCATCGGGACGAGCGAGTGTATCCCCCCGGGCAAGCACATCCACAGCCGCGACCTGCCGATACAGAGGCGGAAGGAAAGCGGAGCGGTGGCGAGCCGGCTGGGCTAAGGGTCGGGCCGCGGACATCCGATAATCGCCTCGCACCCTGAAAGCGGATTCCCCTAGGGGATTTTTTGCTGCAAATTCGAATCGATGGAGTCAGTGTTGCGTGTGAGTTGCGTCACCCCTCGAAAGCTGAGAGGCCCCCGATGGCTGGGCCTCGCGCTGGCGCTCGGCCTCGCGGCCGCGGCACCCGAGGCCGGCGCTGGGGCGGTGTACCGTTTTGTCGACGAGCACGGGGTCGTGCACCTGTCCAATGTCCCTTCCGACCCGCGCTACCGGAGCTACCGCCCCGCCGCGGTCTCCGGGACGCTCGGCACCCTGCCGCCCACGACCTACACGAACCGCACGGATTTTCGCCGCTACGACGATCTCTTTGAGCGCGCGAGTCACGCCTACGGCCTCTCTCCCGCCCTGATCAAGGCGGTGGTGCGTACCGAGTCGAACTTCAAAGCCGACGCTGTGTCGCACAAAGGTGCGCAGGGCTTGATGCAGCTGATGCCCAAGACCGCGGCGCAGCTCGGGGTTCGCGACGCCTTCCGACCGTCGGAAAATGTCCTCGCCGGCACCCGCTATCTCCGCTCCATGCTCGATCGCTTTGGCGACGTCCGCTACGCCCTCGCGGCGTACAACGCCGGGCCCACCGCCGTCGACCGCTACGGCGGGATTCCGCCGTATCCCGAGACGCGCCAATACGTAAAGCGCGTCATGCACTACTACCGGCGCTACAACCGCGACTTTCCCAATTGAGGCCTCGGGGCCGCGCTCCAAATGGCGCCTCCGGCTTTTCGCCCTAGAATCCGCGCGATGGCGAGCCCGCTCGAAGACGCACGCCAGCTCCGCGCCCAGAACGATGCACAAAGACGAAACCCGGTGCGCGAGCGCTTCTGGAACCTCCCCAACACCGTCACCCTGATCCGGGTGCTGGCGGTGCCAGCGCTGTTGACCTTCCCGTGGTTCCACAGCCACCGCGCCAGCTTGGTGATGGCCTGGATCTACATCGCCGCCGCCACGACCGACCTGCTCGACGGCTGGTTGGCACGGCGCGGTGCACAGGTCACCAAGATCGGCAAGCTCCTCGACCCCCTGGCGGACAAGCTCATCGTTACGGCGGCGCTGATCGTGCTGCTGGCCGTCGACCGAATCCCCACCTGGGGGCTCGTGATGGTCGTCGTAATCATCGGCCGCGAGCTCGCCGTCACCGGGTTGCGCGGCATGGCCTCGGCGGAGGGGCACATCGTCGCCGCCGCCTGGCCGGGCAAGGTGAAGGCGGTGTTCCAGAACATTGCGATCGGAGCGCTGCTGTTCCCGAATCCCCTAGCGGGCTTCATCCCGGCGCACGCTATCGGGATGGGCTTTCTGGTCGCGGCGACCGCCCTCACGCTGTGGTCAGGCTACCGCTACTTCGCGGCGTTCTTCCGGGCGCGCAGCTAGCGCTGCTTCACGATCCGCGGCCGGAAATCCCGCGTAACGCCCTCGGCGAGACGGCGCACCAGGCGCCCCCGCGATGCGTCGACGTCGCCGACCGACGCTGTCGGGACGGTTCCCAGCGTGATGTGTCGCTCCACCCCGACGTGTGCCACGGATTCGCTGGCCCGCCAGCCCCCCGACCAGATGCTCGCACCGCTTTTGCCGTCGACGATCGAGGCGTGGAGCAGACCCTCCATCCGCGCCTCGAGGGATCCCTCGGTGAGGGCGCGCCCGAGGGTGAGCTTGGGCTTGACCTCCGTGAGGCTCACGTCGCCGAGGATGATGAGGTCGATCCCGTTCTCCTTGGCGACGCGCTTGAGCTCGGCGGGATCGCGGAGGGCGGCCGAGGAGACCGCTCGGAGCTCCACGACCGGGACCCCGGGTTGGCCCCGGTGGATGAAGTTCACGAACTCGCTCGCCGCGAGCGTCCCCACCTCTGCGTTGCCGGGATGCTGCACATCGAAACGCGCGATGCCGAGGGTGCCGTAGCCGCGCAGATCCATCCGCGGCGGGACTTGCACTTTCTTGGTGCAGGCGCCGAGCAGAAGGGTGGTCCCCAGACCGAGAAGGAGCAGGTGCGAGACGAGCTTGGTGTTCACGTCGGGTCCCCCGACCCGAAGAGATCGGAAGCGCGGCGTTTCAGCTTGACTCGCCCCGCGCGGCCTCGGGCTTAGATCCCGTAGAGTCGGCGCACGTTCCCGCCCAGCACCTTCTCCCGGGTTGGGGCCGGCAAGGGCTTCACGAAGTTCTCGAGCGCGTGGACCCAGGTGCCGGGATGGTCCGGATGGGGATAATCCGTGGCCCACAAGAAGCAGTCAGCGCCGACGTGGTCGATCACGTGGGGCGCGGCGGTCTCGTCGGGGTCGCCGGAAATAAAGCACTGGCGGCGGAACACCTCCGAGGGGAGGTGCTCGAGCTGCACGCCCTTGGCGGTGATCGTCTCATAGACGGCGTCCATGCGGTCCAGAAAGGACCCGATCCACCCGGAGCCCGCTTCGAGCACGCCGAGCTTGAGCGTCGGGAAGCGCTCGAGGGTGCCCATCGTGAAGAACGAGAGCAGCGCCTGCTGCATCCCCTGGCGCACGATCACGTTGTAGAAGAAGTCCTTCTCGCGGCCCATGTACTGGGGCGAGAAGCGGGTCGGCAGCACCCAGTCGGGCTCAAAGGTCGGGTGGAGCGCCAGGGGGACGTCGAGCTCACAGGCCTTGGCGTAGAGCGCATCGTGGTCGGGGTGGCCGTGAGGTTTGCGCGAGTGGGTGAACGGCGCCACGAACCCCCCGCGGCAGCCGTCGCGGACCGCGCGTTCGAATTCGACGCACGCCGCGTCGACGTCGAGCAGCGAGAGGTGCGCGATCGGTACGAGACGGCCGCCGGAGCTGCGGCAGAAGTCGGCGACCCAGCGGTTGTACGCGCGTTGGTAGGCGATCGTGAGCTCGGGGTCGTCGACCTCGCACTCCCAGAGGAGGCCGATCGTCGGGTAGAGAACCGATTTGTCGAGGTTCTCGCGGTCGAGGAGCTCGAGGCGCTCTTCCGCGTCCCCTCCGCCATAAGGGATGTGGTCCATATAGCGCCGGTCCGGCCCGCGCTTGGGGTCCTTCTCTCCCATCGCGCCCAGCAACCCGAGAAAGCCCTTGCACGATCGCTCCGAGGGACGGCCGTCGAGCTCGAGGTACTCGAGGCCCCGCTCGTCGAGCTTGATGCGCATCGCGCGGTCCCGGTAACGGGCTTCGAGATAGCTCTCCCAAAGGTCCGCGGGCTCGAGGATGTGCCCGTCGGCGTCGATCGTCCCGTCGTAGGGAAAGCGCACAATTTCGTAGGACATGGGGTCTCCACCGGGTGTCTTCGAGAGCCGGATCCTAGTCGCCCCGCGCGGGCGCTGCACACCAGGGCGTCGCCCGAAAGTCGATGCCCCGGGCGGACGATAGGCGGCTGAACCAAGCGGCCGGGGGTGTTGTGTACGGACGTCGATCTGGAGTTCTCTGGTTTTTCGTCGCCGCGGTCGTTGCCGGGGGGTCCGCGCGCGCCGAGGAGCTCAGCGATCTCGAGAAGGCATATCTGGGCTGGACCAAAAGCGCCGAGGAAATCCAGGCGCGAGAGCGGGACCCGGGCGACCGAGAACAATTGCGCCGCGAGGCCGAGCAGTGGGGCGAGTCGATTCTACAGGGCGGCTCCCCGACGGTGGCGCCCAAGCCACAGAAGCATACGCCAAAGTGCATGTACGGCGCGAACGGCGAGGTGATCCATGCGCCGCCTGGTGCCGACTGCGGGTCGCCGGGCCACCGCGCCCAGGCGCCCACCGCCGACGAGTTCGTTGCGCCGCGCGCCGACCCGAACGCCGGCTGGGCGCCGGTGCGTGCCGGCGAAGAAGCGCTCTACACACTCGTGGCGCACCGCGAAGCCTCGCAGGGGGGCACGCCCGTCGAGTCGCTGACGCTGCGCGGCACCCAACACGTGGCCGTGCTCGGCGAGCCGGGGGGACCGTTCGAGGTATTGGCGACCTCTCGTCTGCGCCGGGGCGAGGGAGAGCTCGAAGAGATCGAGCGCGAATCGATGATCGTCCTACCCCACGGCGGTTCCCACCGCATCCACGCCATGCGCGCGAACTTCACCGGCTCCGATGAGACCGTACAGCTGCGCGCCCCGGTCGATCTCTTGCCGCCGCGTATCGCGCGGGGCGTCCGGTGGAAGGCGGGCGAGTTTTCGCTGCGGGGCCTCCGCTACCGCGAGGAGGGCGAGATCCTCGGGCTCCAGGACGCCGTGACGCCGGCGGGCACCTACGCGCAGTGTCTCGTGGTGAAGCACACCGGTACGATGGATGGGCGGATTGCGGCGTCGGGCATGGTGCTCGAGGTGGCCCAAGGCCGGGTGGAGCGCACACAGTGGCTCGCTCGCGGGATCGGCCCGGTGTTGCTGAAACAGCAGGTGCACCTGACCCTCGTCACAAGCGACGGCGATCGCGTGACGACTCGCGTGGCCCGGCAGGCAGCGCTCCAAGGCGTGCGGCGGCCACCCACGGCTCCCGCCGCTCTCGATGCCGCCCCGGCGGCCGCGCGCTAGCCCGCCCGTTCGTAGGAGCCGAGGTCCGGCTCGGCCATCTCCTCTTCGAAGCGCGCATAGGTCCACGGCCAACTCGCCGGGACGCCGTCTTCGTCGAGATACCAGCTGTTGCAGCCGGTGGCCCAGATGCTCTTCTTGGTCGCCTCGACCCTCGCTGCGTCGAACGCGGCGGTCGCCTCGGCGCTGGCACTGATTTCGCGGCAGCGCCCCTCGCGGATCTCCTCCATGAGCTGGAGGATGTAGCCCAGCTGAAACTCGGCGATCTGGATCAGCGAGAAGTTGCCCACCGGCCCGTTGGGACCGTTCAGCATAAAAAAGTTGGGAAAGCCCGGGATCGAGAGCGAGAGATAGGCGACCGGGCGTTTCGCCCAGACGTCGTCGAGGTCGACGCCGTCGCGGCCGCGCACGACCGTCGGGCGGATAAAGCGGTCGGGGCGAAACCCGGTGGCTAACACCAACACGTCGAGTTCGTGGAGGACGCCGTCCTCGGTGCGGACGCCCTCCGGCTCGATGTGGTCGATACCCGAGGTGACGACCTCCGCACACGGATGCTGGACCTTCTGGTAGAAGTCCGGCGAAAAGATCAGGCGCTTACAGGCCGCGCGATAGGTCGGCCGGAGTTTCTCGCGCAGCGCCGGGTCGCGCACGTTGTCCTGGAGGTTCGCGAGGCACGCCGCCTCGATCTCCTTCATCGCATCGGATTCGGCGTCGATCACCGCGTTGGAGATCGTGTCGATCATCACATGGTTGAGCTCTTTGCGGAGCGACGCCATCTGGGCCGGGTCCGCCGCGAACCCGGCCCGCTCCTCGTCGGTGTAGGCGGGGTTGTCCCCGGGCATCACCCACTGCGCGGTGCGCTGAAAGAGCTTGTACTCGGCCACGCGGTCGACCAGCGCCGAGGTGATCTGAATCGCCGTGGAGCCGGTTCCGATCACGCCCACTCGCTTGCCGTCGAGGGGGACGCTGTGGTCCCACCGCGCACTGTGGAACCAGGCGCCGGCAAAGGTCTCGATCCCCGGAAAGTCCGGAATGTTCGGATGGTGCAGCACGCCGGTTGCCGCGATCACCACGTCGGCGACATCGCGGACGCCGCCGTTGAGCTCGAGCTGCCAGCGCCCGTCCTGAAATTCGCAGCGGGTCACCTCTGTGCCGAACTCGATGCACTTCTCGACGTCGTACTTGCGCGTAACGTGCTCGAAGTAGCGCTGGATCTCGTCGCCCGGGGCGAAGACGTGACTCCACCCGGGGTTGGGCTCAAACGAATAGGTATAGAGGTGCGCCGGCACATCGCAGGCGAGACCCGGATAGGTGTTCTCGCGCCAGGTGCCCCCGATGCGGTCAGCCTTCTCGTAGACCACGAAATCGTCGTAGCCCTGCTCCCGGAGCTTGATGGCCGAGAGAATGCCGGCCATGCCGGCGCCGATCACGACCACGCGCAGCGGGCGCTCTTCCTGTGCTGACGTCATGCAGAATCTCCTGGGTCCGGGGCTGAATCGACCGCGTGGATCCGGGAGCCGCGGCTCGGCGGTTATGACCCCGGTCATACCCCGAGGCTGCCCATCGACGGTCGAGATGGCCGGGACCGCCCGGGAGAAAGAGACGCCCGGGGGCGCCCG
>CAJIBI010000313.1_pt1 | contig 48905 bp, 49 predicted proteins | sample 9199321 | NCBI WGS metagenome assembly CAJIBI01 (sample SAMEA7708294, study PRJEB35096) | sediment metagenome | biome: marine neritic benthic zone biome [ENVO:01000025]; feature: sediment [ENVO:00002007]; material: shallow marine sediment [ENVO:03000034] sea grass bed [ENVO_01000059] ... | reverse complement strand
CGCGAAGTCGAAGGCCTCGAACGCTCGCTTTCTGTCGGAGGGAACGAGCCCGCTGAACCGGCCACCGGAGGGTCCCTAGCCACGACGGGTCTTGGGCGTCTGCGAGCGGACCTCGTGGAGACAGACGCGGCGATCGTCGAATTGGATGCCCGCGTGGCCCGAGTACCCGAGCGCCAGGAGGAGCTCGCCTCTCTGGAACGGCGCGCGGAGGTGTTGCGCAGCCGCTATCAGGAGTTGCTCGGCAAAGTCGAGGAGGCAGAACTGGCGGAGTCGGTGGAGACCGCACAGCAAGGCGAGCGCGCGACGGTACTCGACCGTGCCCTCCCCCCGAACGCACCCGAAAGACCAAAATGGCTGTTCGCTGCTGCAGGGGTCCTCGCGTCATTTGGACTCGCTTTCGCGGTCGGAGTCCTTCTCGAGCTCATCGATGTCGTTCTTTTGCGGGTCGACCAGATCGAAGACGAGTTCGGAATCGGCGTGGTCGGGTCGGTCGGGCGAATTAGCTAACGCCCGAGCTGATTGCACTTTCGCCAGCGCAAATTCCGGCAGCGATTTCCCGAACTTCTTCACGCTCTACGGGCCCAACCTGCAGGCGGGGCACGGCCTCCTACATGTTCATGGCGGAAATGCAGGTGCGTTACGTGATGGACCTGATCAAGAAGATGCTCGAGGGCGACCTCGCTGCGCTCGAATGCCGCCAGGACGTCCACGACGCCTACAACGAACGGGTCGATCAGCTTCACGAAAAGATGGTCTGGACCCACCCGGGTATGCAGACCTACTACCGAAACGCCCGCGGCCGCGTCGTGGTGAACTCGCCGTTCCGCAACGCGCAGTTCTTCGAGTTCACCCGCGAGGCCGACCTCGCCGACTTCGAGACCGAGGCGCGGGAGGCGTCGTAGGGCGACGCCCGCGCGGAGCCGCCCCCGACCTGCGCGGGCGCGGGTCGCCGCGCCGGCGTTCGGGTATCTTCCCCGCGAAGACACCCCGCAACCCCACCCAAAGGAGACGAGATGGCCGCGAACCCCGAGCCCCACGCAGGGGCGCCCTACCGATTCGAAGGACATCAGTTTGCTTGGGAGCCCTTCCTCGGCGAAGAGAGCGTGCAGTTCGCGATCGTCGACATCGACTCCGATCACCGCTCCGTCGATCTCGTGGTGAAGTTCGCCCCCGACGCGATGGCCCCGAACCACCGCCACGTCGCCGCCTTCACCTCGCTGGTGCTCGAGGGCGAGCACCGCGTGTACGAGCGCGACGCCAGCGGCAATACCGTGACCGATGTCCGACCCGCCGGAACCTTTCGGCGCAGCGCGTCCGGCGGCGTCCACAAGGAGGGCGGCGGACCCGAGGGAGCGGTCGTGTGGTTCAACCTGCGTCCCGATGCGGACGGTCTCTACGAGATCCTCGACGACGACGGGAATCTCGTCGACGCCTTTGGCGTGAAGCGCGTTCTCGAAGAAATGGTCGACGCCTAAAGTCGTCGACCGGGGCAGCGAGCCACGGTTCGAGCGCTTCCGCGACATCGGGTGGCTCCGGCCGGTTCGGTGAGGCCTTCCGCCCGGCGGCGACCCGACCACGCTATGATCCGCCCCGAATCGGAGGAGTACCGCCATGGGACAGGTTTATCAGGGCTTTCAAGGGGTGGAAGAGGAAATTCTCTCGGGCACGAAGCTCGGGGAGCTCGGGATCGCGCCGCTCTGCGTACCGCCCGGTGAGACGTGCGTGGAGCACAGCCACGACCTCGTCGAGGAAGTGATGATCGTCAAGGCGGGCTCGGGCCAGGTGGAGATCGAGGACCAGTGCCACGAGGTCTGCGCGGGCTCGGTCGCCGTGGTTCCCGCCGGCGAGTTTCACGCCATCCACAATACGGGCGACGACAACCTCGAGATGGTGATCGTCTTCAACTCCAACGTGGACCTGGCCTCGCTCAAGCTCAAGAGTCGCGCGGAGCACTTTGGCACCCCGCCGTCATTGGGGCGTGCCGAGCGCGTCGCGCTCGCCGAGCTCAAGAACGCGGCGGCGTCGATGAACGATCTCCTGGGCGAGGTGCGCGACGAGCTCGCGGCGTTGCGCAAGCAGACGCCGGCCAAGCGCAGCCGGGCGCGGGCGGGAGCGGCCGCCTAGCGAGCCCCGCTCTCGGCCCAGCCCTTCAGCACTTCTTCGTGGCCCACCACCCAGCCAAAACGGGTGCCGAGGGTCTCGAGCGCCCACTGGTGGCGCTCGGGCGCGATCTCACCGGTCGCGTCGCTCACGACGACGGTGCGGTAGTCGCGCTGCGAGGCGTCGCGGGCCGTGGTCTCGACGCAGATGTTGGTCGTCACCCCACAGATCACCAGGCTGCGGATGTCCTGGGCGCTTAGGATCGATGCGAGCGGCGTCCCGTAGAACGCGCTGTAGCGGTTCTTGTCGATCACAAAGTCTTCGGGCCGCGGCGCCATTTCGGGGATGAGCTCCGCGTCGGCGGTCCCCGCCGCGCAACACCGTGCCTCCACCAGCCCGGGCAAAATCGATTCGGTGACGACGCCCCCGTCACGATAGTCCGCGCGCCAGACCAGCCGCGTGAAAATCACCGGAATGCCGCTCGCGCGGGCGCCCTCGATCAGCCGCCGACACGGCTCGATCGCGGCCCGACACATCGAGATGTCAAAGCCCACCTTGGCCGCAGAGCCCTCCGGATCGCAGAAACCGTTTTGCATGTCGACGACGATGAGCGCCGTACGTTCCACCTGGATCGGTGCGTCCATGAGGGCCCCCGAAATCAATTCGCTCCGATGTTACTCGCCGAGGATCACTTCCGCGCCTGCGGGTGCCACGACGACCGCATCCCCGACGCGGATCGTCTGCTCGATCTCGACGCGCCGGCCCTCGACGCACCGCACGACGGCCTCGCAGCGGACCGTGTCGCCCGGGAAGACCGGCGCGCGGTTGCGGTAGTGGAGACGCACCAGGCGGTCCTCGGGGCGAAGGGAGCGCAAGACCTGATCCGCGAGCAGAGCGCCGAGCATCTGGCCATCGACCACCGGTGCCCGCATCCCGGCACGGCGGGCGTGCTCTGCGTCGTAGTGAAGGCGATGCCAATCCCAGGTGGCCGCCCCGTAAGCCACCATGTCGGAGAGCTCGATACCGCGCTCGAGGTCTGGGAGACGCAGGCCGGCGGTCAGGAGATGGGTTTCAAGATTTCCCAATTGTCCAATTCATAGATTGACATAATATAGACATTCCGTAGGATGAGATAGCGCACCCGAACGGGGATGGAACCATGCGACCGGTTGTTCTCTTGATGATCACGACGATGCTCGCGGTACCGGCCGCGACTGCCGACCACGGCTGCGACGCCCAGGCCAAAGTACAACACATCTTCGACGCTGCGGACACGAACAGCGACGGGAGCCTCACCCCGGCAGAATACGAAGACGCCGGTCTGCAGCAGTACGGGGTCTCCTTCGACGAAAGCGACCTCAACGCCGACGGCGCGACGACCTGGGCCGAGTACCTCGAGCTCTTCGAGGCGCATCACCCGTCGGTGGGAGGGGACCGCGTCTGAAGCCGATCGCCTTGCGGCCACCCGGAGCGAAGCGCCGGACGATCGCGCCGGCCATAGCCGGCGCGATCGTCTCGCTAGGCGTCATGTTTTTCGCTTGGCGATCGATCGGTTGGCCCGCTCCGGGCGTGGCGATTGCATCTGGGATCGGGATCTATCTGCTATTGCGCGAGCGGTTGGCACCCCGTTCGTCATCCTGAATTGGGCCGCTGCCGGATCTTCAATCTATTGCCGGGGCCTGTAGAGCAACGTCTCGGTATTGGTCGCGAGCCAGGCACCATCAGCGGCGCGGTAGGTCGCGCGGGCGGTCACGACGAGGAGAGGGGTTCCGTCGGCGCCGCGGCGTTCCTCTGCGCCCAGGAGCTCGAGGTCGCTGGTAATGATGTCGTCGTGGCGCGCGGGGCGGCCAAACTGGTACTCGTTGCCGCCGCGGATCATTTCGCAGTCGACCGGGAGCGGGAGGTCCCACATGTGGCCGAGAAAGGCGTTGGCGTCGACCTCCATCCTGCCACTGATCTGGTTGGTCTCGCAGATGAGCGTCGGAGGGGCTTCGTCGATCCACCTTGTCGGGTCGGCGCCGATTGCCAGGGCGTAGAATCGGATCGACGCGCGACCCAACGCTTCCGGCGCCCGGTAGCGCACGCGCTGGCCGACCTTCGCACGCACCGCCTCGGTGAGGAGCTTCGTCACCGCAGCACGGCGAGCGCCTCGATCTCGATCAGCCAGGAAGGCTGCAGGAGACCGGCCACGACGACGCCCGTAGAAGCGGGGTAGGGGCGACCCAGGACGCGCTCGCGCACCGCGCCGACGGCGCGATAGTCACGGGCGCCCGCGGGCGTCACGTATTCAACCGTCTTGATGAGATCGGCGAGCGAGCCGCCGGCCGCCTCGCACACCGCTGCGATCTGGCCGTACACAAACTCCGCCTGGGCACCGATGTTGCCCGGGGCGATGGTCTGGCCACTGCCTGGGTCCCAGGCCGCCGTCCCCGAGATGAAGAGCAGCGCGCCGGCCGCGACGCCGGGCGCGAAGCTGAGGCGATCAAAGGCGGGCCAGCCCGGGTTGATCCCACGCTTTGGCTCGGAGGAGGCCCACACATCGAGGGCGATCAGCGCATCGGGATGCGGCAGCGCCGGGGAGAGGATGCCCGTCGACGTCGGGAAATCGGGCCCGAGTAGACGCTTGCGGGCTTTGCCGGTTGCCCGGTAGTCGCCCCGGGTCGCCGCGGTGGTCTGCTCGACGGTGCGCACGACATCGCTCAGGTCGAGCCCCTGCGCCTCGAGGCGCTGCCCGGCTTCCTCCAATACGAACTCCGCCTGACCGACCAAGTCGCCCGGCGCGACCAGCGAGCCATCGTCTCGAAGCGGAAGGATCTGTGGCAGCCGCACCAGGCCCTCCGGCGCGCCCGCCACCGCCTCGACTTCGACCACGGCCTCGGGACGCACCAGTGACTCGACGACGATCGTCGATGCCGCGCGCGCCGTCGGCCGCGCGGCGGCGATGACATCGCGGTCGCGCAGACCTTCGAGCGTGAGGTACTCGACCAGCTCGCTGCAGGCGGTTGCGTCGCGCTTGCTGCCTTGGAGGATCGCGGCGACCTTTTCCCAACAGAGCGTCGCCTGCGCGCCGGCCTCGCCGGCGACCGCGACGCGGCCGCGTTCCCGATCAAACGCCGCCGCCGTCTGTCCCGAGAGCCAGGCCGCACCCGCTGCCTCGACGCCGAGTGAGAACGTATATTGGCCGGGGTCGAGCCACGGGAAGTGCAGGACGTCTACGGCCCGCATCGTCACGCCGCGCGCTCTTCGAGCGAGGCCAGGAATCGCTTGAGGGCCGCGAGACACTGCTCGGGCTCGTCGACGTAGATCTCGTGCCCGGGGCCCTCCACCACGGCGATGCGCGCGTCCGGGATCCCGCTTCGCATCGCGAGTTGGTCAATCAGCGGGGTGATGGGGCTGTTCGCCGGCGCGAGCACAAGGGTCGGGACGCTGACTTTGGGGAGCAGGGGCGCGGTGTCGGCGCCGTCGAGCGTGCGAGTGATGCCCTGGAGCACGTGGGTTGGCGTCTTGGCCCATTCTTTCAGGATCCAGTCTCGATGGGCCGGGCCGTGGGCGCTGATGATCTTGCGCTCGATCATGAGCCGGCCCCAGCCGGCCGCGCCCTCTTTGGCGAGCAGGCCCTGGAGGTCTCCCTCCTGGTCGGAGAGCGCCTGGGCCGCCTGGCTGCGGATCGTGGTCGGCGAGTTGCAGATGGTGAGGCTCATGAGCCGCTCGGGAAAGCGGGTCGCAAAGAGGATGCCGAGAATCCCGCTGATCGATTCGCCCACGTAGTGGACGCGCTCCAGGCCCAGCGCGTCGAGGAAGTCGCGCATGTCGAGCACGAGCTCGTCGAGCGACCACTTGTGGTCCGGGCCCGGATCCGCCGACTGCCCGTGGCCCCGCATGTCGCGTCGCAGCACCCGGTAGTCGCGCGCGAGCGCGGGGACCCAGTGGCCCCAGTACTTGAGGCTGCGCCCCACGCCGTGCTGGAGCCACACCGTCTCGGTGGACTCGAGCCAGGGGTCGGTGAAATCGTCGATTTCGTAGTACATCGCGCAGGCGTTGGCGGTGAGGGTCGGCATGCCTACAGGATACGCGAATCGAGCTAGTCGACCGAGACGGGAAGCTCGAGGAACTCGCGAAACACCCTCTCGCGATGCTCGAGGAGTCGCGGGCTCGCGCTCTCGCCGAGCGCCTCGTTGAGCGCGGGATACATTGCCCGGTTGAAGCGCATGATCGGGAGCTCCTCCCGACCCAGGATGCGCACAAAGTTCGACGCGAAGGCCCAGTAGATATCGAGCGCGCTGAGCGCGTCGCCGACAAAGAAACTGCCGCCCCGGCGCTGGTTCTCCCGGAGCTGCTCGTCCAGGAGGCGGAGACACGCCTTCATGTTCTCGAGCGGGCTGTCCGTTTTCGCGTTGTGCGAGTACTTGCCGCCAAGCGGCTCGCCCGGGGCAAAGAAGTCGCGCTGCTTGGCGCTCATCCTCGAGGGGTCGAGGGCATTGAGCTCGCCCAGTGCGAGCCGCCCGTTCCACATGAGGCCTTGGGGCGACATGATCTCGTTGGCCAGCCCAAACATCGCGACGCGGGCGCGCCCCTCGCGCGGAATCAGGGCGGGCTCTGGCCCGATCTGCTCGGCGAGGAGGAGCTGGTTCAGCCAGTCGCTCTTGACGACGTCGCCGCGGCGCGAGCCGTCGTTGTACGCCATGACGGGGGCCGAGGTCTGCGCAGTCCAAGCAAAGAGCTCGCGTTGGGCCTCGGGGTTCTTGTCGCTGAAGGGCGGGTGCAGGACCTTCTGGTACGGGATCTTCTTGACGTGAAGAATCGCGCGCAGGCTCTGCGCCCACCAGTTGGCCCAGTGGGGCGAGTCGGTCACCCGCAGGCCGGGTGCACCGCGAGCCTGGGCGACGGTCATCCACCCGCTCCCCGCAAAGGGCCGCGTGGCGGGCCAGCCCGGCGGGACCTCCGCCGCGCTACTCACGAAGCCTTTCTTTGCTCCATCCGGTCTGCGGCCGCCTTCCACACCCCGTGGTTCCCGGTGGCCCAGGTGACGGTCAAGCTGTACTTCTTGATCTTCCAGCCGTCTTCGGTGCGAACCATGTCGTACTGGTAGTAGCCCGCCAACACATTCTCGTCGCTGCCCATGTCGGTGCGACACACGTGCTGCGCGTGCAGATACGAGGTGCAGCGCGCCGTGTCGCCGCGGATGTCGTGGGTGTGGTTGGTGATGATGTGTTGTGTGGCGTCGAAGCCTTCGATCAGCGCCTCCGCGCGCCCGACCCATTCGTCGGCGCCCTTTACCACGAGGCCCGGCCAGATCGAGGTGAAGTCGGCCTCCACGTCGTCGGTGAAGCAGCTGCGGAAGAGCGGCCAATCGCGCGTGTCGACGCCCAGGGCGTAGCGGTGAAACACGTCGCTGATCTCGGCGCGGTCGAGCAGGGTTTGAGTGGTGAGTTGCGACATCGATCGCTCCTTTGTTCGGTCTGTGGAGGGATTACCCAGTGTACGGCTTGATCGGCGTCCAGGCGCCGCCGAGCGCGGTGTCGAGCTGATCGAGCTCCCAGCCCTTTTCGAGGGTCACGTTTCCGCTCGGCCGGGGCTGCGTCATCAGCGCGATGCCCTCGGTGCTCACGAGAAAATCCTGCCCGGTGATGTCTTTGGCCGCGTCGGTGCAGAGCCAGGTCACAAAGGCGGCCACCACGTCGGGCTGCCACGACTCCAGCCGAGAGAGGTCGACGTGGGGCTCGCCGGCTTTCTTGGCCCGTTCCACCGCCTCGCGGAGCTGGTCCGACAGGGTGAGTCGGGTGGCCGCGCGCGGACGGATGCAGTTCACCCGCACGCCGTAGCGGCCGAGGTCGAGGGCCGCGGTGCGCGTGAAACCGACGATCCCCTCCTTGGCAGCGGAGTAGTTGGACTGCCCCATGTTGCCGAGCCCCGATTCGCTGCTGGTGTTGACGACCACGCCGGAGCGCTGGTCGCGAAACACCTCCGCCGCGGCGCGGGTGCACACAAAGGTGCCCTTTAGATGCACCGCGAGGACGATGTCCCACTCCTCCTCGCTCATCTTGTGGAGCATCCGATCCCGGAGGATCCCGGCGTTGTTGACCAAGACGTCGAGCCGGCCGAACTCCTTGAGCGCCGTCTGCACCAGCTCTTGCCCGGTCGCCATCTTGGATACGTCGCCGTAGTGCGGCACCGCTTTGCCGCCCGCCGCGACGATCGCGTCGGCCACCTGATTCGCGGGCCCTTCGGCAGCGCCGGTCCCGTCGGCGCCGCCGCCAAAATCGTTCACCACGACGGCGGCGCCGGCCTTCGCCAGCTGCTCGCATTCGAGCTGGCCGATCCCGCGACCGCCGCCGGTCACGATCGCCACCTTGCCTTCGAGCCTCATGGCCTCACCTCACTCCTGAGACAGGGAAGGCGTTTATTCTGCACCAGAAGCGACACGAGAGGGAAGGGCGGATCGCGGTCCCCCCCCCCGGCGCCGGGGGGGCTCAGGCGCTCGACTTCTTCAGGACGAGCTGCTGCATCTCGTAGTGCATCACGACCTCGCCCCGCTGGTTCACGATGTCGAAACGGGAGTTGAGGACGCCCTTGTCCCCCTTGCTCGTCTCGCGGGCGCTCAGCACCTCGACCTCGACGTGGAGCGTATCGCCCACCAGGATGGGTTTTGGGATGCGCATCTTGTCGACGCCGAGGATCGCCACAAAGGTCTTTTCGTAGAGCCCGGTGCGGGTGGTCAGCCCCTGCGCCATGCCCCACACCAGCGCGGCGGGTGCGAAGCGGCCCCCCTTGATGGGGCTCTCGTTCTCGATGTACTCGAGGTTGCAGAAAAGGTCTTCGTAGAGACCCGAGAGCGCCACAAAGTTCACGATGTCGGTTTCGAAGACGGTCCGTTTGGGGGTGGTGTACCGGAACCCTTGCGGAAAATCTTCAAAGTAGTGCGGCATTGCAGCCCTCCCGCGTCGCTCAGCGCCCGGTGAATTCGGGTTTCCGTTTCTCGACAAACGCGGCGATGCCCTCGCGCCCGTCGTGGGTCCCCATTGCTTCGGCGATCGTCACGCCTTCCAGCTCGCCGGCCTGCTCGAGCGGCGAGTCGAGACCGGCGTAGACGATCGACTTCGCCCGCCCCAGCGCCCAGGCGGGGCCGTCGGCCAACTGCTGTGCCAATTCGGCGGCGGCCTTGTCGACCTGAGCGTCGGGAACGATGCGGTTCACGAGACCCCAGGCCTCGGCCTCGTCGGCCGAAAGCACGCGGTTGGTCAGGGTGAGGTCGAGCATCCGCCGCAGCCCGATGTGGCGCGCCACAAAGTAGGTCGAGGTGCCGTCGGGGGTGACCCCGGCGCGGGTGTAGGCCATCGTGAACTTCGCCGACTCACCGCAGACGACCAGATCGAACGCGCTCACGATCGAAAGCCCGGCGCCGCCCGCCGCGCCGTTGACCCCGGCCACGACCGGTTTGGGCATGCGGTTCATCTTGTAGATCGCGCCGTGGAAATCGGTGAGCATGTCGCTCGCGAGGCGGGGGAGGGCGTCGCCCGCGGCGTGGAACTCCTTCAGGTCGCCGCCGCCACAAAACACCTTGCCTTCCGCCGTCACCGAGACGGCTTTGACCCGGTCGTCCCACTCGATCTCGAGCATTGCGGCGCGGAGGTCTTTGGAGAAGGCGGGGTTGACCGCGTTGGCGCCCTCGGGGCGCGCGAAGCGCAGGTGCGCAACCCCGTCGCGCGCCTCGTAATCGATTGTGTCGAGCCTCATCCGTCCTCCCGTAAAGCCGGCTAGAGCGCGTGCACTTTGGGGTACTCGCCCACCTCGAGGCCAAAGCCCTCCGCCTGTTGCAGCAGGTCGAGGGCGTTCCGCACGTGGGCGTAGTCGATCATCATGCCGTCGTAGGTCACCGCGGCGATCCCCGCGTTCTCGGCCTCGGCCATCGCGCGCAGCACGCCCTTGTTCCACTCGATCTCTTCCTTGGAGGGAGAGAAGATCTCGTTGGCGATCGGGATCGCGGTCGGGTGGATCGCGAGCGCGCAGCGGTAACCGATTTCACGCTGTCGCTGGAGCTGGTCGCGCACGAGGTCTGTGTCCCCCACCTCGAGCGACCCGATCGCCAGCGGGTATTCGATGCCCGCCGCCCGCGCCGCCAGCAGCACGTGCGAGGCCAGCGCGAGGGTCTCCATCCCGCCGCGCGTCCACTTGTAGCCGATCGCCTTGGTGATATCGCCGGAGCGCGCATTCGCGCCCCCCGCGATGTTCCCGACCCGCGGGCAGGCGGTCGCGAGTTCGTAGGCGTCCTTGATGCCGCGGGCCGTCTCGGGCAGGGCGACGATCTCCACGCTTCCAGGCGCGAGGCCCGCTTTGCGTTCGAAGAGCTCGATCCACGCGTCGACCTTGAGCACCTCCTCGACGCGCTCGAGCTTGGGGACGGCCACCGCGACGAGGCCCTCGGTGACGATCGCCTCGACATCTTCGCCGGTGAGCCCCGTGTCGACCCCGTTGACCCGCACGACCACCGGGACGCCCCGCTCTCGCAGACGCTCGATGCCCGCCCGCACGATGCCGCGCGCTTGGGGTTTTTCGTCGTTCGGCACGGCGTCTTCGAGGTCGAGGATCAGGGCATCCGATCCGTATTGGGGCGCTTTGTCGATCCATTCGGGACGGTTGCCGGGAACAAAGAGAATCGAGCGATAGAGCTTCACGGGGTCGTCTCGTTCCAGCTTGTGGTTGGGGGAGGCGAAGCGGGCATCGTACCAGATGAAGGGCAGGCCGCGGGCACGATGGAAGACCCCCGCCCCGCGATGTAGCGTCCACTGTCGCAGTGCCGCGGAGGGGCGTGGGCACGTCGACGAGGGAGGAACACGCATGGACGTCATGGAGCGCATGGACGCGGATCACCAGTCGGTGTTGCGCGCGATCCCCGACGATTTTCTCGACCTCACCAACATCCCGGCCACCCGGGTGCGCTTTGACGAGACGCGGCGTGAGATGGCCTCTGGGGAGCGGCCCGAAGGAATGTCGATCGAAGATCGCTACGCGCCCGGCCCGGCGGGTGCCCCCGACGTGATGGTGCGTCTCTACCGCCCCGCCGGCCTCGCCAACCCGGCGCCGCTTTTCTATTGGATTCACGGCGGTGGGATGGTGCTCGGCCGCGTCGAGCACGACGACGACCTCTGCATGGCGCGCGCCGAGCGTCTTAAAGTGCTGGTCGCCTCGGTGGAGTACCGCCTCGCACCCGAGCACCCCTTTCCGGCACCGGTCGAAGACTGCTACGCGGGCCTCGCGTGGCTCCAAGCGAACGCCGGCGAATTCGGCATCGACCCCGGCCGGATCGCGATCGGGGGCGCCAGCGCCGGGGGCGGGCTGGCCGCGGGTCTCGCCTTGCTCGCGCGCGATCGCGGCGAGCTCGAGATCGCCTTCCAGTTCCTGGTCTATCCGATGATCGACGACCGCAACGTCACCCCGAGTAGCCACGCGATCGTCGACCCGCGGCTGTGGAACCGCACGGCGAACGCGCTCGGGTGGAACGCTTACCTGGCGGGGGCGGCGGGTGGTGACGAGGTGTCGCCCTACGCGGCTCCGGCGCGCGCAAAGGATCTCGCGGGGCTCCCGCCGGCCTACATCAACGTGGGCGACCTCGACCTCTTCCTCGACGAAGACGTCGCCTACGCGCAGCAGCTGATCCGTGCCGGCGTCCCGGCGGAGCTCCACGTGTATCCCGGGGCCTTCCACGGCTCCAACATGTTCGTGTCGCGCTCGCCGCTTTCCCGCCGTTGGCGCGACGACGAGTGGGCCGCGCTCGGACGCGCGCTCAATGGTTCCTAAGGAGGACCCGAAATGTTGCAACGCATCTTTCACGTCAATATCTGTGTGCGAGACATGGAGCGGTCGATCTCCTTCTATGAAGAGCTCGGCTTCAAGAAGGTCAACGACTTCGTGCTCGAGGGCCCCGAGGTCGGGGAGGCGCTTGGGGTCGATGCCCGCAAGATCCGCGGCGTGTTTTTGCGTCTCGGTGACGACGAGACGGCGCCGGTGCTGGACCTCGTCCAGTTCATCGACCCGCCGCCGCAGGGCGAGCCCTACGCGACCCTCAACAACGTCGGAATCTGCCGGATTGCCTTTAGCGTGGACGACATCGACAAGACCTACGCAAAGCTCCAGGACATGCGGGTCGAATTCGTCGCACCGCTGAAGAAGATCGCCGGTGTGGGCGAGAACGAGATCGGCGTCGTTTGCTTCAAGGATCCAGACGGGACCGTGCTGGAGCTCCTGAGCGGTATGTAGGCGAGCCGCCGGGCTCAGGCGCTCCAGTCGGCGACGGCGAAGTCGTCGGGCACTTGCACGAAGAGCACGTGCGCGGGGCCGTCGAGCACTCGTGTCAGGTGCCCCTTGCCCCCGACGTCCTCGGCGGCAAAGAGGCCGCCGCTCGTCCATTGGCGCTTCTTGCGATCGGTGGTCTCGACCTCGATCGTCCCGTCGAGCACAAGCACCAGCTGGCGCTGGGGCGCGTTGTGCCAGCCCTGGTCGAGACCCTTGGGGAGCTCCACCAAGACCGCGTCCGGCGCGGCGATCGCGCTGGTGAGGAGAAGGGTGTGCCCAAAGTCATCTTCGCGCGGGTGCTTGAACGCGAGCTCGACCTCCTCAAAGCGGGAGCCGCCGTCTTCCGTCTCGAAGAATCGCGTGATCTGCATGCGTCGTCGCCTCCGGGCCGGGATGCTACGCCGGTCGCCCGTGCAACGCCGCCGCATGGCGGGCGCTCGGGGCGCCGGCTGGCGACGTGTCGGTGATCCGCGGCCTCGTCGAGGTCGCCAGCCTCCGCGACGCGGAGGGGAAGACGCGTGTCGCGGCGCATTTGGGCGATTCCGGCGAAGGCCGGTAGGCTGTGTCCCCCGGCCGCGGGCCGCAGCCCCAGCCCGAGCACGACGGAACAAGGAGATCGCGCGATGAGCTCACCGGTACCGGTTCTAAACGGCCTGCGGGTGGTCGAGATGTCGATGTGGGTGGCGGGGCCTTCGGCGGGCGGCATCATGGCCGACTGGGGTGCCGACGTGGTCAAGGTGGAGCCGCCCGTGGGCGACCCCCAGCGCAATCTCTTCAAATCCATTGGCTACCGCGAGGACATGCCCAACCCGGCCTTTGCCCTCGACAATCGGGGCAAGCGCAGCGTGGTGCTCGACCTGCGCAGCGACGAGGGAAAGGCCGCGATGGATCGCCTCCTCGCAGGGGCCGACGTGTTTCTCACCAATATGCGGCCCGCAGCGCTTCAGCGGCTCGGGCTGCACCCCGACCAGGTCACCGAGCGCCACGAGGCGCTGATCTACGCCACGGTGACGGGCTACGGGCTGGACGGGCCCGAGGCGCACCGGCCCGGCTACGACATCGGCGCGTTCTGGGCGCGCGGCGGCATCGCGCGGCACCTCGTCGCCAAAGACGCGGCCCCGGTCGGCGTGCGCGCCGGCCTCGGCGACCACGTCACGGGGATCAGCACCGTCTCGGGGATTCTCGGAGCGCTCTACGAACGAAGCCGCACCGGCAAGGGCCGCGTCGTCGAGACCTCGCTGCTGCGCGCCGGTGCCTACACGATCGGCGGGGATATCGGGATCCAGCTGCAGTTTGGCCGCATCGAATCCACCAAGGCGCGCGAGAAGAACCCGCTCGCTTTGGTGAACTGCTACGAAGCCGGCGACGGAAAGTGGCTCTGGCTGATCGGCCTCGAGGCCGACCGTCACTTCCCCGGTGTCCTGCGCGCAATCGACCGCGAAGAGCTCGGGGAGGACCCGCGCTTCAAGGACGCCAAGGCGCGCAAGCGCAACTGCGAGGCGCTGGTCGCGGAGTTCGACACGACCTTCAAGACCCAGCCCCGCGACTACTGGGCGGCGCGCTTTGACCAAGAGGACGTGTGGTGGGCGCCGGCGCAGAGCCTGGCCGAGGTCGTGGAAGACCCGCAGCTCCACGCCGCCGGCGGCTTCATCGAGATTCCCGCCGGCGAGGTGGAAGAGACCATGACCGCCGTGGCCTCCCCGGTGACGTTCCGTGGCGACCCGCTGACCCACACGGGCCCGATTCCCGCGCTCGGCCAGCACACGCGGGAGGTCCTCGAGGAAGCGGGCCTCACCGGTGAGGAGATCGAGGCGCTGACCCGCGACGCGTAGCGCCGCCGGCGCCCCGCCTCGGCGAGCGATATCTTTGCGCTGACCCCCCACAGATCGCCCTGGAGGCGTTTTGCTGAAACGGCTCGCCCGGAGGCTTGGCCTCTCTGTGGCGTCGCTCGCGCTCGTGTTGCTCGCTGCCGAGCTCGGCATCCGCGGGGTCTACGGTTCCGCCGATTTTGCCGAAGACCGGCAGCTCGCGAAGCGTTTTCATCCCCACCAGAAGCTCCGCTACCGATCGCCGCACGGCGAATTCGACGCCCGCGGGGTCTACAACAGCGTCGGCATGCGAGACCTGGAGCACGGGCGCACCCCCCCACCGGGAGTGCTGCGGGTGCTCGTGGTGGGCGATTCCTTTGCGGAAGCGAAGCAGGTCGCGGTGCGCGACGCGTTTCCCCGCCGCCTCGAGGCACTCCTCAATGAGCGGCGGCCGAGCGAGGTCATCAACGCCGGCCGCTCCGGGTTTGGCGCAGCCGAGGAGTATCTGGTGATGCGTCACTTCGGTCTCTCGCGGAAACCCGACGTGGTGATTCAGGCCTTCTTTGTGAACGACGTCTGGGACGACATGGCGGTCGCGCCCGAGATCGAATGGGGTCCGGACGGGCTCCCCGTACGGATGAAGGGACGCCACTCCGAGCTCCACCGCTTTGTCAAAAGCCGGGTCCGCATGCTGCGCTGGAAAGACCGCGAGACCAAGGCCCACATGGCGAAGCTGCTCCGCGGCGCCACCACCGAGGAGTTTCTGACCGAAGAGAACTGGGGGCGCACCTTGCGGGTAATCGAGGGTGCCCGCGACCTGGCGCACGGCGTCGACGCGCTCTACTTGCTGGTGGTGATCCCGCTGCAGGAGCAGGTGGCACACTACCGCGAGGCGTCCGCCCGCGGCGTCGACGCCTCCGAGAACGCGATGCAGGAACGCCTCTCGCGCTTTGGGGCGGAGCGGGGCGTCGCGGTGCTCGATCTGCTGCCGCCGCTCTCCCGTGCGGGCGAGGCGCTCTATTTCCCCAAGGACGGGCACTGGAACGAAGCCGGCCACCGAGCGGCCGCCTCGGCGATCGCCGCCTACCTGAACGAGCGCTTGCCCGCAGAGCCCGGGGCGCTCGTGCGGCGCTGAGCGTCGCGCGCGCCCGTACCCGCGCGCCACGCCGGGCCTGGCCAGACCGGCCCCGGTCACGGTAGCTTGGGCCCACTCCAGCAAGGGGATTCGCAAGATGAGCAATGGTTCTCTGTGCCTGGCGCTGTGCCTTCTGATCGTCTTTCCCGGTCTTCCGGCGAGCGCCGAAACGGTGGTCGATGACAAGGCGCTTGCCGCGGAGGGCGACGGCAGCAACTGGCTCGCCTACGGGCGCAACTACAGCGAGAAGCGCTTCAGCCCGCTCGACCAGATCAACACCGATACCGTGAAGCGGCTCGGGCTCGAGTGGGTGCTCGATCTCCCCAATGACCGCACCCTCACCTCCACGCCGATCGTGGTGGACGGCGTCCTCTACTTCACCGGCAGCTACAGCGTCACCCGTGCGGTAGATGCCAAGACCGGCAAGTTGCTTTGGGAGTACGACCCCAAGTCGATCGAGCACGCCGGTGACCGGCTCCGGATCATGTGGGATACGAGCCGCGGGCTCTCCTACTGGAAGGGCAAGGTCATCATCGCGACGATCGACGGCCGGCTCGTCGCGATCGATGCCAAGACCGGGAAGCGCGTCTGGGAGACCATGACGATCGACCCGGAGAAGGCCTACTACATCACGGGCGCGCCCCGCGTCTTCCGCGACAAGGTGATCATCGGCAACGGCGGCACCGAGAACGAAGCCGCCCGCGGCTACGTCAACGCCTACGACGCGGCGACCGGAAAGGAGGCCTGGCGCTTCTGGATCGTTCCCGGGAACCCCGCCGACGGTTTTGAGAACCCGGCGATGGAGATGGCCGCCAAGACGTGGACCGGCGAGTGGTGGAAGTTCGGCGGCGGCGGCAATACCTGGAACGGCATCACCTACGACCCCGAGTACAACCAGGTGCTGCTGGGCACCGGCAACGGCTCGCCGTGGAACCGCAAGATCCGCAGCCCGGGCGGGGGCGACAACTTGTTCCTGTGCTCGATCGTCGCAGTCGACGCCGACACCGGCGAATACAAATGGCACTACCAGACCGTGCCCGGCGAGACCTGGGATTACAACTCGAACATGGACATCGTGCTGGCCGATCTCGAGATCGGCGGCAAGACCGTGAAGGCGTTGATGCACGCCCCCAAGAACGGCTTCTTCTACGTGATCGACCGCAAGGACGGGAAGCTCCTCTCGGCCGAGAAGATCGGCAAGGCCACCTGGGCCTCCCACATCGACATGGAGACCGGCCGCCCCGTCGAAATCGAGGGCGCCCGCTACGAAGACGGCGAAGAGACGGTGTGGCCGAGCCCCTTTGGCGTGCACAGCTGGCACGCCATGTCCTACAACCCGCAGACGGGCCTGGTCTACATCCCCACCATCGAGATGCCCGCGCTCTTTAGCGACAAAGGCATCGACCTCAAGGCGTGGAAGTCCCCGAAGTTCCGTCTGAGCATGGGCGTGGCCTTTGGCGATGACGACACGCCGGCCGACTACGGCCTCGCGGCACTCTTGGCGTGGGACCCGATCCAGCAAAAGCAGGCCTGGAAGCTCCCGCTTCCCAACAACTGGAACCCCGGTACGATGACGACCGCCGGCAACCTGATCTTTCAGGGCCAGGCCGACGGCGATTTCGTGGCGTATGACGCGAGAAACGGAAAAGAGCTTTGGACGGTGAACGTCGGCTCGGGCATCTCGGCGCCGCCGGTGAGCTACGCCGTCGATGGCAAGCAGTACGTCTCGCTCCTCGTGGGCTGGGGGGGTGGGGGCCTCAACCTCGGGACGATTTCTCGGCAGTACGGCTGGGCCTACAAAGCGCATCCGCGCCGGCTCTATACCTTCGCGCTCGACGGAGACACCCCGATGCCGCAATCGCCGCCGCCGGTGTTCCCGACGCCGGTCGACGTTCCCGATTTCGAGATCGACGAGGCCCTCGCCAAGAAGGGCGGAGAGAACTTCGCAGCGAGCTGCTTTTGGTGCCATGGCGCTGGCGCCGTGTCCGGTGGCATGGGCCCCGACCTGCGCGCTTCGGCGGTGTCGACGAGCTACGACGGATTCAGCCAGATCGTGCTCAACGGGATCCAACCGAACGGGATGCCGCGCTTCCGCGATTTCAGCCAAGAGGACGTGCAAGGGCTCTATCACTACGTTCGCAAGCAGGCGCGCAAGGCCGTCGACGCCAAGCAGTAGGCGAAGGGTGGAGGTTCCCTGCCGATTCCCCGCTATACCGGTCCGCTTCCGCCCGCCCGCCGCGGCCGCGGGGCCCGCCCGCTGTCGGCAAAGGCGGCGATGGAAGAGATCGCCGACGGGGCGCGGGTGCACGTCGCGACGGGGTGCGCCCCGCCGAGCCTTCTCCTCGAAGCCCTCGCGGCGCAGCGCGACCGCTTCACGCGTCTCGATTTCGTGTTGCCCTACACCCTCGAACCGCTGGCGATTTTCGACGGGATCGGCGACCCCTTCTTTTTGACCTCATTGCATCCGGCTGCGGCGTCGCGTCGTTTGATCGGCCACCCGGCGATGGAGATCCTGCCCACGAGCGTCACCCAGTGGGCGCACGCGGTGTCCGCGGGGGGCGCGCGGCCCGTCGACGCGGCGCTGGTACAGGTGACACCGCGGGGTCCGGAGGGTCGCCACAGCCTCGGCGTGAACGGGGCAGAAACGCCGGAGGTCGCGCGGCGCGCGCCGCTCTTGATCGCCCAGGTGAACCCGGCGATGCCCTACACCTTTGGCGCGACGGAGCTCGAGCCCGACGAGATCGACATCTTGGTGGACGGCGAAGAACCCTTGATCGAGCACCCGGCGGCGTCCCCCGGCCCGCTCGAGGAACGCATCGCCGACTTCGCGGCCGGGGAGATCGAAGACGGCGCGATCATCCAGTTTGGGATCGGGACCCTACCGGAATCCATTCTCCACAAGCTGCGTCATCACAAAGACCTCGGGGTGCACGGCGGGATGGTCGGAGACCCGATCATCGACCTGGCGGAGGCCGGGGTGGTGACCGGCCGCACCAACCGACTCAACCCCGGTCTTCTGGTGAGCGCGGGTGCGCTGGGAAGCCGCCGGCTTTTTGATTGGATCGATCGCAACGAGCGGCTTTTGGTCGCACCCTCCGCGTACTCGCACCACCCCGCCGTGTTGGGGACCCACGGGCGCTTCACCGCGATCAACTCCGCGATCGAGGTGGCGCTCGACGGCTCGACCAATTCCGAATGGGTGGCCGGCAAGACGGTATCCGGCCCTGGTGGCCAACCCGACTTTGTGATGGGTGCCAACTACTCGGAGGGGGGCCGGAGCCTGATCGCGCTGCCGGCGACAGCCGCGAAGGGGAAGATCTCGCGGATCGTGCGCGAGCTCGCCGCGGGGGCCCCCTCGACGCTGCCCCGCTACCTCGCCGACCGGGTGATCACCGAGAACGGCGTCGCGCGTCTCAAGAGCCTACCGATCCGCGACCGCGCAGAGCGGCTGCGTTCGATCGCCGACCCCGCGTTTCGGGAGTCCCTCGACTAGGCGGCCTGAAACTCGGGCATCACTTCTTTGGCAAAGAGTTCGATGGCGCGCCGCGCGCGTTTTGGGTCGCGGCCTCCGGCCATGAAGTAGAAACCCACCTGGTCGAGACCGCCGAACTCGTCGTCGAGCTCGTGGAGCCGGCGGCGGCACTCCGCCGGGGTGCCGACCACGGCGCGCTCTTCGACGGCGCCGGGCATCGAAAGCACGAACTCGATGTAGGTGCGAATCGGGTCGTCGGGCCCGAAATCCTTCACTTTGTGGCTCGGGATGAACGACGTGATCTGATCGGTGTAGGCCGTCGTGGTCTCGACCGCGTCGCGCACCGCCTCGTTATGGTCTTCGTTCACAAAGAGAAAGAAGATGAAGGTCGTGCGGGTGGGGGCGTGGCCGTTCTCCACGAGCAGGGAGCGGTAGCGCTGGACCCGCTGGTTGACCTCGGCGTGGGGCGCGCTCAGCCAGGGGACGATGAGGGAGTGGTCGCCCACCTCGGCCGCCTTCTCGAAGGACTGCATGCTGAGCGTCCCGCGGTAGATCGGCGGATGCGGCGCTTGCACGGGCTTGGGCCCGACCGAGAGCCGCGGGACCTGCCAGAACTTCCCGGCGTACTCGAATTCGTCCTCGGTCCACGCGCGTCGGATGATCTCGAGAGCCTCCTCGTAGCGCGGCCGGCTCTCGTGGGGGTCGACCCGAAAGCCCTGGAAGTGCTCGGGGATGATTCCGCGCCCGGCACCGAAATCGAGGCGGCCGCCGCTCAGGATGTCGAGGAGGGCGAAGTCCTCGGCCTTGCGCAGCGGATTCTCGAAGGGGAGCAGGCTGATCGCGGTGCCCAGGCGGATCCGCGACGTCTCCCGCGCGAGGGCGGTGAGAAAAATCTGCGGGCTCGGGCAGATGCCGAAGGAGTAGAAGTGCTCTTCTCCCAGCCACACCGAGTCGTAACCGAGCTGCTCGGACAGGATGCAGAGCTCGAGAATGTCGTTCAGGTACTTCACCTCGTCTTGACGACCACGAACAAAGTCGAAGAGCGAGAAGAGGCCGAATTGCATGAACAGCTCCTGGTACCAGGGTCGGAAGGGAGCTCCGATGGTGGGCCAGCGTGGCGCGGGTGGCAAAGCGTCGGAGGGCCGGCGGGCCCCGGCGCGTGCGCCGGGCGGCACAACCCGGTCGGGTGGGCCTAGAATAGGCCCTCCTTGGGAGGCGGGAGCCCAGATGACATCGTTCGATGCCGCCGAAGCGCGTTTGATCGAGAGCGCCGAGCAGTTCGCCGCCGAGGCGCTCGCGCCCTACGCGGAGGAGTGGGAGCGACGGGGCGCCGTGCCCGACGCGGCGCTCCATCTGGCGGCCGCCAAGGCGGGCCTCACGCTCTTGATGAACGACCCGCCCCATGGTCCCGGGCGCGTGCGGTTCCCGGTGGCCGGGCGCGTCGCGGAGGTGCTGGCCGAAGCCTGTATGCCCTTTGCATTGGTCGCGCTGGCCCACAACTACGTGGCGTGGGCGCTGCGCGGCGCTCCGAGCGACAGCGTGCGCGCGAAGTACCTCCCGGCGATGTACGCCGGGGAGACTATTGGTGTGTTCTGCCTCACCGAGCCCCAGGGTGGCTCCGACGCCGCCAACATCCAGACCAGCGCGCGGAAGGTGGGCGACCAGTGGGTGCTCCAGGGCGAGAAGGCGTGGATCATGCGCGCCGCGAGCGCCGACTTCTTCGGGGTCTACGCGCAGACCGAGCCCGGGAGCGGGGCCCGCGGCATGGCGATGTTTGCCGTGGACGCCGACGCGGCGGGTGTGGAGCGCTTTGGCTTCGACCTCTTCGCGGGTCGCGCGTTCGGGATGGGCGGCTTCCGGCTTCACGACGTCGCGGTCGACGAGAGCGCGTTGCTGGTACCGCCGGGGGAGGGGCTGCGCTCGGCCCTCGCGGCGATCGACGTCGCGCGCGCCACCGTGGCGTCGATGTGCTGCGGCCTGCTGCGCCGCGGGGTCGACGAGGCCGTTACCTACACCCAGTCTCGCAACGCCTTTGGGCAAACCATCGCCGACTTCCAGGGCATCCAGTGGATGCTGGCCGACGCCGCGACCGATCTCGAGGCGGCCCGCGCGCTCGCCGACCGCGCCCTCGAGGCCCTCGAGGCCAAGCAGAACGGCAGCGTGCTCGCCGCCCACGCCAAGAAGTTCGCGTCGCGCATGGCGCTCTCGCGACTGGCCGACTGCATGCAGGTGATGGGCGCCAACGGCGCCAAGAGCGAGACCGCGTCGAGCCGCCACCTGGGCTACGCGAAGCTCGCCCAGTATCTGGACGGCGCGACCGAGATCCAGAACGTCGTGATCAGTAGGAACCTGTTCCGCGGGGGCCAGAGGGGATGACCTACGCCACGGGCCCGCACCGCGACGCCGACAGCCATCTGATGGAGCTTCCGGATTTTCTGCAGCGTCACGCACCGCGGGCGCTGCGCGACCGGCTCCCGTCTCTGGTCGACGTCGGGCTCGACATCGCGGGGATCCGCTCCAGCGAGCTCAAAGGCCAGAACGGCTTGCCACCCGAAGTGGTGGAGGCGCGTGTGGCGCTCGGCGACGCGCTGCTCAAGGGCCCCAAGTGGCACGACGCGTTGGGTTCGTTTAATGGACGCGAGCGCTCGGCGGTGGTGGACCTGCTGGGCTTCGAGCGGCAGGTGATCTTCTCGTCCTTTTGCGCCACGGCGCTCTTCCCAATGCGCGACCTCGCCCTGCGCGACGCGGGCTGCCGCGCGCACAATCGCGCCATGGCCGAGTTCTGTGGCGCCGACCCGCGTCTGCTCGGGGTGGGGCTCCTCACCTTGGATGAGCCCGACGCCGCGCTAGCGACCCTCGAGGAGGGCCTGACGCTCGGCCTCGGGGCATTTTGGCTCCCCAACGCAGCGCCGGGTGGGCGGTCGCCGGGGCACCCGGCCCACGACCCGGTCTGGCGACGCCTCGCCGAGGCGCGTACGCCTTTCCTGCTGCACGTCGGAAGCAGCTCTCTCTCGATCGACGACGAGTGGATGAACGACGGGATGCCCGCCCACCGCAGCGCCCGGGGCGGCGCCGAGGTGATCGGCTCCAAAGATCTGATGGTGATCTACCAGCCCTACGAGCGCTTTCTCGCGGTCCTCATTTTGGACGGCGTGCTCGAGCGTTTCCCCGATCTCCGCGGCGGCGCGATCGAGGTGGGGGCGGGCTGGGTGCCCGAGATGACGCGGCGGCTCGATCACGCGGTGAAGATCTGGGCGCGCAGCGAGCCGCAGCTCGCGAAGATGGAGCGCCTGCCCTCGGAGCAGATCGCCGCCCAACTGCGCTTTACCCCCTATCCCTTTGAAGACGTGGGCCAGCTGATCCGCGAGTCGCGCCCGGAGCTCTATCTCTTCTCGACGGACTATCCCCACGCCGAGGGCGGCCGCGACCCCTTGGGCCGCTTTGGCGCGAGCCTCGAGGGCTTCGACGAAGCCACCAAGCGCCGTTTCTACTGCGAGAATTTCAACGACCTCTATCAAGGAGAATCAGCATGAGCCATGCAGGCCACTGCTACTGTGGCGAGCTTCGCTACGAGTACGAAGGCGACGCGATGATGAAGGCTCAGTGCCACTGCCGGGAGTGTCAGTACATCTCGGGCGGCGCCGTCCTCAACTTCATGGTCGTGCCGGACGCGGGCTTCAAGTGGACCCAGGGCTCGCCGAAATCGTTCACCCGGAGCGACCTCGAGAACCCGGTGACGCGCGAGTTCTGCGGCAACTGTGGCACCCACATCACGACGCGTGTACCGGCGCTGGCCGGCGCGATCGTGATCAAGGTGGGAACGCTCGACGACCCGAGCATCTACGGCGGGCCCGACATGGCGATCTTCACCTGCGACAAGCAGCCCTACCACCTGGTGCCGGAGGGGATCCCGACCTTTGACAAGGGGCCCGCGTAGGGCTTCGAACGCTCAGGAGTGCCCGACGACGGCGTTGGGCTGGTAGAGCGCCTCGAGCTTCTCGACGTCGGTGTCGCTGAGCGAGACGTCGAAGGCTCCGATCGCCTCGTCGAGCTGCTCGAGCTTGGACGCGCCGATGATGGGGGCCACCACGCCCGGCTTGCCGAGCATCCACGCCAGTGCGGTGTGGACGGGGCGCACGCCGAGCTCGGCGGCGACCTGCGCGTTGCGCTCGACGATCTCAAAGTCCGACTCGCGGGTGTAGAGCCGGTGGGCGAACTCATCGGTTTTGCCGCGCAGCGTGGCCTGTAGCGACTTTCGATCGCGAGCGAGGTAGCCGCGGGCGATCGGGCTCCACGGGATCAGCCCCACGCCCTGGTCGACACAGAGCGGGTTCATCTCGCGTTCCTCTTCGCGGTAGAGCAGGTTGTAGTGGTTCTGCATCGTGACGAAGCGGGCCGCCGAACGCGCGTCTTGGGTGAACAGGAATTTCGCCATCTGCCAGGCGTACATGCTCGAGGCGCCCAGGTAGCGGACCTTGCCCACCCGGACGAGGTCGCCGAGGGCGTCGATCGTCTCCTCCATCGGCGTCTGGTAGTCGAAGCGGTGAATCTGGTAGAGGTCGATGTAGTCGGTGCCGAGGCGCTTCAGCGAGGCGTCGCAGGCCTCGAGGATGTGCTTGCGCGAGAGCCCGCGGCGGTTGCGTTTGCCGCTGTGGGTGCCGCCAAAGCACTTGGTGGCGATCACGACGTCCTCGCGCTCGACCCCGAGTTCGCCGATCCAGCGCCCGAGGATTTCTTCGGAGACGCCGTTGGAGTACACATCGGCGGTGTCAAAAAAGTTGATCCCTGCCTCGAGCGCGCGCTCGACAAAGGGGCCGGCTTCGTCGTACTCCAGGCACCACTCCCGCCAGCTCTTGGAGCCGTAGGTCATCATCCCGAGGCACAGGCGCGAGACGCGAAGCCCGGTGTTTCCCAGATTGGCGTAATCCATCGTGTTCTCCTCGCCGCGAAGTCTACGCGTCTACGCGCGCGGGCCGCTGCGCCGCGACCTCAGGCTCACGGCTTCGCGTCAAAGTGGTACTGATTCAGTCGAAACAAGCGGCTGTTGAGCCGCGCCCAGGTCCGGGTCACCGGACGCGACAGGGGGGTGTCGCCGTGCCGGTCGAAATAGTAGCTGTGGGCGCTTGTGCAATCGCCGGCGAACAGTACCGAGCTTTCGCGGCGCCGAATCATCTTCTCGAAGTCGCGCTCGTGCGCCTCGGGGCGCACCTCGATGTAATTGGCGCCGCGTTTCCGGGCGGTCAGGAGACAGCGCAACAGGTGGCGCACCTGCACCTCGATCACGTCGAACCAAGACGGGCTGATCGCCGCGTAGGGGCCAAAGATCATGAAGTAGTTGGGGTAGCTCGGCACCGTGATCCCGTGAAAGGCGCGATACCGGGTGCGTTCCCAGAGCTCTCCGAGCTCGACGCCGTCGCGGCCGACCACTTCGCAACGCGGCAGCGCGCCCTTCTCGGCGATGGCGTAGCCGGTCGCGCAGACGAGGGTGTCAATCTCCCGAACTTTTCCGCCGTCCGTGGCGACCGCGGACTCGCGAATCTCCCGAATCGGGTCGGTCACCAGCTCCACGTTCTCCCGGTTGAAGACGGGGTAGTAATCGTTCGAGATGCTCGGGCGTTTGCAGAAGAAGCTGTAGGACGGGATCAGCTTCTCCTGGAGCGCCGGGTCGCGAACCTGCTCGCGGATGTGCTGGACGCAGCGCTTCTCCACCCAGCGGTACAGGCCGGGGAACTGCTTGTAGTGGAGGAACCCGATCCCAAAGAACACCGCGTTCGAGAGGTCCGCCACCGCGCGGAGCGCACGCTGGCTGATGGGAAAGCGCCGAAACAGCCGCTTGGCGCGCGGGGAAATCGGGCCGTCCATCTTGGGCATCAGCCAGATCGGCGTGCGCTGATAGATGTCGAGGCTCGCCACCCGGTCGACGATTTCGGGGATCAACTGGACCGCCGTGGCCCCCGTGCCGATCACCGCGACGCGCTCGCCCGAAAGGTCGTGCTCGTGGTCCCAGCGCGCCGTGTGCAGCACCTTGCCTTCGAAGCTCTCGAGGCCCGGGATTTCCGGAAGCTTGGGGTCGCCAAAGATGCCGGTCGCGCTCACCAGATAACGACACGTCAGCGTGTCTCCGCCCTGCAGGGAAAGCCGCCAGCGGTTGGGGCTCTCCTCATAGACGCAGCGCTCGACGTGGTGCTCAAAGCGGATCTTTGATCGCACCTGGTACTTCTCGGCGCAGTGGCGGGCATAGTCCAGGAGCTCGGCGCCCGGCGCGTAGAGACGCGACCAGTCGGGATTGGGCTCGAACGCGTACGAGTACTTGGGGGAGGGGATGTCGACCGTGAGACCGGGATAGGTGTTGTCCCGCCAGGTGCCGCCCACCTCGTCGGCTTTTTCCAGCACGGCGAAATCGTGAAATCCGCGCCGCGCGAGTTCGATCGCGACCCCGATCCCCGAAAACCCCGCGCCGATGATGATGATCTCGTGGTCGAGGCCCGCTGCCGGCACCGATCCCTCCCCGTTGACCCGGGCAGCGTGCACGACCGGCTCCCGCCTGACAAGACAGGCCACCGTAGCCCGTGGCCACGCGCCCCCCGCTGTGGAACCTTTGCGCCCGGCCCGAGCCTGGCGCGGCGTCTTCGGGGGCTCGGGAGAGGGGAGTGCGGATCGAGATGAGCGTGCGCAAGAAGGCCTGGATCGCGGGGGCCTACGAGCACCCGGGGCGCGAGCTTCCGGGGCGCAGCCTGGCCCAGATCCACGCGGAGGTCGCCGAGGGGGCGCTCGCCGACGCGGGGCTCGGCTTTGACGACGTCGATGCCTACTACTCGGCCGGGGATGCACCGGGCTTTGGCGCGCTCTCGATGGCCGACTACCTGGGCCTGCAGTGCCGGAACATCGACGACACCGAAACCGGCGGCTCGTCCTACCTGGTCCACGTGCAGCACGCGGCCGAGGCGATCGCGGCGGGACACATCCAGGTCGCGCTGATCACCCTCGCGGGCAACCCGCGCACCGGCGGCGCCGCTCCGGGGGGGAGCGCGAGCTTCAGCAGCGCGCCGGAGGCCGGCTTCGACAGCCTGTTCGGGATGGGCGTCCCGGCCGGCTACGCCCTCGCGGCGCAGCGCCACATGCACGAATTCGGCACCACGAGCGAACAGCTCGCCGCGATCAAGGTCGCGGCCTCGACCCACGCGCAGCACAACCCCGACGCGTTTCTCAAGGACGTCGTCAGCGTCGAGGACGTGCTGGCCTCTCCGATGATCTCCGACCCGCTGCACCGCCTCGATTGCTGCGTCATCACCGACGGGGGCGGCGCGCTCGTGGTGGTGAGCCCCGAGGTCGCGCGCGACCTCGAGCGTTCCTGCGTCGCCGTGCTCGGCACGGGGAACGCGGTGAAGCACACCGACGCCGGGCGCATTGACCTGACCCACACCGGTGCGGTGTGGTCCGGGCCGGCCGCCTTCGGCGAAGCGGGGGTGACCCCCGCCGACATCGACTACGTCTCGATCTACGACAGCTTTACGATCACGGTGCTGATCACCCTCGAGGACCTGGGGTTTTGCAAGAAAGGGGAGGGCGGGCCCTTTGTCGCCGACGGGGGCCTCGAGTCGCCCCACGGGAGCCTCCCCTTCAACACCGACGGCGGTGGCCTCTGCAACAACCACCCCGGCAACCGCGGCGGAATGACCAAGGTCATCGAAGCGGTGCGCCAGCTCCGCGGCGAGGCCCACCCCGCGGTCCAGGTGCCCGACTGCCGCCTCGCGCTGGCGCACGGGACCGGCGGGAGCCTCGCCCTCCGCATGGGGAGCGCGACGCTGATCCTAGGCCGGGAGGACGCATGAGCGATTTGCCGACGTCGGCCCCGCCGGTGAACGCCGAAACCCAGCCCTACTGGGATGCCACCGCGCAGGGCGTGCTGCGGATGCCGCGCTGTGAGGACTGCGGCCTGGTGATCTTCTACCCGCGGAGCATCTGCCCGAAGTGTCGCTCGCGCCGCACCACCTGGGTCGACCTCTCGGGACGCGGGAGCGTCTACAGCTACACCGTGACGCGGCGCATCGGCGGGCGCTGGAAAGAGCACACGCCGCTGGTGATCGCGTACGTCGAGCTCGAAGAAGGCCCCCGCATGTTGACCAACCTGGTCGACTGCGACCCGGAGGCGGTGGAGATCGGCGCGCCGGTGGAAGTGACCTTTGATGACACGGGCAAGGGGAGCGCAGTGCCGCGTTTCCGCCCGAGCCGCTGACAACCGAGAAGGAGAGCGTGATGAGTACGCAACAAGAGAATCTCGAACTTACCCGGCAGTGGGAGAAGCTCTACAACGAGGACGCCGACCGGATGGTTCTCGACTGCTACGCACCCGATTGCAGCGTGACGCCGATGGGGAGCGAGACCCTCCACGGCCACGCCGTGCTGCGCAAGGTGGAGCAAGTGGTGCTCGAAGCCGCGCCGCGGCGGCGCATGCGGGTCGATCATCGCCACGCCGCCGGCGACGCGGTGATCGTGGAGGCGGTGCTCCTCGACCCCGATCAAGGCGACGCTTGGCAACTCCCCTTTGTCGCCGTCCTCACCTGCAAAGACGGTAAGATCGCAACCGATCGCACCTACGCCGACTGGAGCCGCTGGCCGGGGCTCTAGGACAAAGTGGAAGGAGGGCCTCGATGACCGCCGCGCTCGACCAGACCAACATCCATACCCCCAGCCGTTACGCAGACGAGGGGTACCCCTGGGACGACTGGGATTTGCTGCGCCGTGAGGCGCCGGTCTACTGGTACGAGCGCGACGACGTCGAGCCCTTCTGGGCGATCACCCGCCACGCCGACATCCTCGCGGTTTCGAGGCGACCCGACATCTTCATCAACGGGGGGCCGCGTCTGCGACTCACGCTGAAGGGGGAGGTCGAGCTTCTGCGCGGCGGGCTGGACGATTTCGGTACAGCGCGGGAGTGGGATCCGGACGAGCCGCCGGATTTTGTCTTTATGGACGACCCGCGACACCGAAACTTCCGGCTTCCCTCCGCCCGCTCGTTCACGCCGGGCCGCATGCGGGCGCGGGCAAAGCATTTCGACGAGCTGGCGCAGCAGTTCACGTCCGAGTTCGTCGACACCCTCGACGCCCAGAGCCGCGGCGGAGGCCACTGCGACTTTGTGACGGAACTCGCGGCGAAGCTTCCGATCGCGGCGATCGGCGAAATGATGGGTCTCCCTCCGGGCGACTGGAAAAAGATCTTCAAGTGGACCAACGCGATCGTCGGCGAGGTCCTTCCCGAAGACCGCCTCCCGGGCGAGAGCCTCGAGGCGGCGGCGACACGCGGCGCGAACGAATTCCGCTCCTACCTCGAAAACCGGATCCACGAGCGCCGCGCCGCGGGGTGCGACCGGGGCGATCTCTTCGACACCATCGTTTCGGGACAGGTCGAGGGGAAGCCGCTCAACGATCAGCAGCTGATCGGATACCTCCTGCTGATTATCGCCGCGGGCAACGAGACCACGCGCAACGCCACCTCGGGCGGCGTCATCGCGCTGATCGAACACCCCGAGCAGCGTGATCTGCTCTGCGACAACCCGGCGCTCCTCACCCCCGCGATCGAGGAGATCCTGCGCTGGACGTCCCCGGTGATCCAGTTCTTGCGCACGGCGACCGCCGACTTCGAGCTCCACGGGACGACGATCCGCAAGGGCGACACGATTGGCGTGTTCTATCCGTCTGCAAACCGGGACGAGCGGGTGTTCGAGGATCCGTACCGCTTTGATATCACCCGCGACCCGAACCCGCACCTCGCCTTTGGACATGGCGCCCACTTCTGTCTCGGCGCCAACCTCGCGCGGGCCGAGTTGCGCGCGGCGCTCGGGGCGCTGCTGCCGGTGCTACCGCGTCTCGAGATCGCGGGTCGCCCGCGGCGGATCCCGAACCTCCACGTGTCGGGCTACGCAACCCTGCCAGTGCGGGCCGCAGTCTGAGCTTCAGCCGCCTCCGGTGACGTCGAGGATTGCGCCCGCGCAGTACGCGGCGGCGTCGGAGAGCAGCCACACCACGGCGGCGGCGACCTCGTCCGGAGTCCCGGCGCGCTTCATCGGGAGCGTGGGCGCAGCCCGCGCCACCCAGTTCTCGACGCCAAAGCCGTCGTGGATGTCGGTGTCGATCAGGCCCGGGCGCACCGCGTTGACGCGGATGCCTTCGCGCGCCACCTCGGCGGCAAGGCCGAGCGTCAGCACGTCGAGGGCGCCCTTGGAGGCCGCGTAGTCGACAAAAAAGCCCGCGCCTCCCACCCGCGAGCCGATCGAGGAGATGTTCACGATGGCCCCGCCGGCGCCGCCGCGTCGGGTCGACATGCGCCGCACCGCCTCGCGGCTGCACAGGAACGCACCCGCCACGTTGACGCGCAAGAGCGTGGCGAGGCGCTCCCCGTCGAGGTCCACCACCCGCGAGCGCGGGAACAGGATGCCCGCGTTGTTGACGAGGGCCGTGAGCGTCCCCAGCTCGCGATCGACTTGTTCGAACATCTGGACGATCGCCGCCTCATCGCCGATATCCGCCCGCACGACGATGCCGCGGCTGCCCGCCGCTTCGACCTCGTGCACCACCGACCGCGCGGCGGCCTCGTCGCGTCGAAAGTTCACCGCGACCGCGTATCCGGCCGCGGCGGCGCGGCGCGCGATGGCCGCGCCGATCCCGCGGCTCGCGCCGGTGATGAGAGCGACCTCGTCCACGAAATCCCGGTTCCTCAAGCGGGGGCAGCCGAATATACTAGGCGCTCCACAAGAGGAGACGCTCGATGCAGGTCAAAGGCGCGATATTTCGCGAGATCGGGAAGCCGCTCTCGATCGAGGACGTCCAGGTCGACGACCCGGGACCGGAAGAAGTACTGGTACGGACCGTGGCATGCGGCGTCTGCCACAGCGACCTCCACTTTGTGCAGGGCTCGATCAAAGGCCCCAGCCCCTGCATCCCCGGCCACGAGCCCGCCGGCATCGTCGAGGCCGTCGGCGAGCGCGTCCGCTCGGTGGCACCCGGCGACCACGTCATCGCCTGCACGTCGATGTTTTGCGGCCGCTGCCGCCAGTGTCTCGAGGGGCGCCCGCACCTGTGCACCGACCGCGCTGCCTGCCGCCGCCCGAAGGGCGCCACACCCCGGCTCTCCCAGGGCGACGCCGAGATCTACCAATTCGCCGACCTCGCTGGCTTTGCCGAAGCGATGCTCGTCCACGAAACCGGCGTGGTGAAAATCGACCCCGACATCCCCCTCGACCGCGCCGCCCTGATCGGCTGTGCCGTCACCACCGGGGTGGGCGCAGCGCTCAACACCGCGCAGGTGACGCCGGGCTCGTCGGTGGCGGTGTTCGGCGCCGGCGGGGTGGGGATCTCGATCATCCAGGGCGCGCGCATCGCCGGGGCGCGCCAGATCATCGCGGTGGATCTCCTCGACACAAAGCTCGAGACGGCCCAACAGTTTGGCGCCACCGACACCTTGAACCCCTCAGAAGGCGACCCGGTGCGCGCCATCAAAAAGCTGAGCGGGGGCGGCGTCGACTTTGCCTTCGAGGCGGTGGGCAACGTGGAGTTGGTGGCGCAGTGCTTCTATGCCACCGCCCCGCACGGCCTCACCGTGGTGGTGGGCGCGATCCCTCCCGATCAAACCCTGCAGCTGATTCCGGGTCACTTCTTTTTGGAGAAGCGGATCGCGGGCTGCATGATGGGTTCGAACCGCTTTCATCTCGACGCGCCCCGCTATCTCGAGCTCTACCGCCAGAAGCGGCTCGACCTCGACGCCATGGTGAGCCGCCACGCCCGCCTCGAAGAGGTGGAAGATGCCTTCCGCGCCATGGAAGCCGGCGAGGTCAACCGCACCGTCTTGATGTTCGACTGAGCCGCTGCGAAAGGGGATTGCCATGAGCCTCGACCAGAGCCGCTACGAGACCATGTTGATCGACAAGCGCGAGAACGGCGTCGCGGTCGTATCGCTCAACCGGCCGGAACGGCTCAACGCCGTGAACGGGCGGCTGCACCACGAGCTCAGCACCTTCACCCGCGACGCCGAGCGCGACCGCGACGTCAAGGTGGTGCTGCTGACCGGAGAGGGGCGCGCCTTTTGCGCCGGGGGCGACTTCAGCGACGACGCCGACGCCGAAGCGCTGAGCCTCGAGGAGGCGCGACAAATCGTCGACCACCTGCTCGAGCTCCGAAAGCCCATCGTCTCCGCGGTGCAGGGCTACGCGATGGGGCTGGGCGCGACGGTGTCGCTCCTCTGCGACGTCGTGGTGGCGGGGAAGAGCACGGTCTTTGCCGACACCCACGTGAAGCTGGGGATCGGCGCTGGCGACGGCGGCCAGGTGATCTGGCCGCTCCTCATGGGCGTGAACCGCGCCAAGTGGTTTCTCATGACCGGGGAGCGCGTGACCGGGGAGGCCCTCCACGAGATGGGGCTCGTCAACTTCCTCGTCGAGGACGATCAGATCCTGAAGAAGGCGCTGGAGTGCGCTGACCAGCTCGCCGCCGGGCCCGCGAAGGCGATCATCGCCTCCAAGGTGCCGATCAACCACTACATCAAGATGATCTCGAACCTGGTGCTGCCGCTCTCGCTCACGATGGAGGGGGAGACCTTCCACTCGAAGGACGCCAAGGAAGCCCAGCGCGCCTTCGTCGAGAAACGCGAGCCCAATTTCACCGGGCGATAAGCGCTCTAGCGAGCGGATTCGCCCGGTCGCGAACACGAGGCAGGGAGGAGGCGCGATGGAGCTTGAGACGGTGCGTGTGGAAGGCGAGGGGCCGATCCGACACCTCGTGCTCAACCGACCGAAGGTCCACAATGCGGTGAACGCCCAGTTCATCGCCGACGTCACCGAGGCGTGTAGCGCGCTCGACCGGTTGGCCGAGGTGCGTGTGGTGATTCTGCGCGGTGAGGGCAAGAGCTTTTGCTCGGGGGCCGACCTCAAAGCGCCGCGGGTGAGCACCACCGGGTCGATCGATCTCTCGAAGGCCGGGGCGCGGATGGCGGACCTGCTGACGCATCTCTCCCCGATCACCATCGCGTGTCTGCACGGCTACTGCATCGGGGGCGGCGCGGTGCTCCCGGCGGCCTGCGATTTTCGCATCGCGGCCCGCAGCACGTCGCTCACGATCAACGAGGTGAGCATCGGGTTCAATCTGACCTGGCACACGATTCCCGCCGTCATCCAGCTGGTGGGCCCGGCGCGCGCCAAGGAGATGATCATCCTCGGCCACAGCTACGATGCCGACCGGCTTCTGGAGTACGGCTTTGTGAACGAGGTGGTGGAGGACGCCGACCTGGTGGCGCGCGCAGAGGCGCTAGCCCGCGAGGTGTGCAACCAACCGGCGTGGCCGACCTTCAGCACCAAAGCCTCGATCAACGCCTACGCAAAGGCCCTCGACCGTTCGGTGCACCACCTCGATCACCTCTCGACGGCGCTGATGGGTCTCAGCGAGAACAGCCGCATCGCCCGCGAGACCTACTTTTCGAAGGGCGAGCGCAAGTACGTCGAGGAATGAGACGCAGCTTCACCCGAGAGTGAGCACTGCCGCGCCCTGGATGCGGTCCTCTTTGAGGTCGAGAAGCGCCTCGTTGGCGCGCTCCAGCGGGTAGGCGCGCACCTGGGTCCGGATTGGGATCTCGCGCGCGAGCCGCAGCAGGGCGCGGCCGTCCTCGCGGGTGTTGGCGGTGACGCTGCAGAGCGTCCGCTCTTGAAACAGGTGGCGCTGGTAGTCGAGGGGCGGCACGTCGCTCAGATGGATGCCGGCGACCGCAACCGTTCCGCCGCGATCGGTGGCCTCGAGGGCGGCGGGGACCAGCTCGCCCGCCGGCGCGAACACGATGGCGGCGTCGAGCTTGCGGGGGGGCGGGTCAAAGCTGCCCCCCACCCAGCTCGCGCCTAGGCGCCGCGCCAGCTCTTGGTGAACCCCCTCGCGGCTGAACACCGACACTTCGCAGCCGTGGTGGCGCGCAATCTGGATCACGATGTGCGCCGAGCCCCCAAAGCCCCAGAGCCCCAGGTGGCCACCCGGACGCACCCGAGACCGCACAAAGGCGCGGTAGCCGATGATGCCGGCGCAGAGCAGCGGGGCGAGCTCGGCGGCGCGCGCGTCCTCGGGGATCTCGTAGACGAACTCGGCTGGCGCCGTCACAAACTCGGCGTAGCCCCCGTCGACGCTCCAGCCGGTGAAGATGGGGTCGAGGCAGAGATTTTCGCGTTCGCCGCGGCAGAACCGGCAGCGTCCGCAGGCGCGGTGCAGCCAGGCGACCCCCACCCGCGCGCCGACGGCGGGCGCGTCCACGCCGCCGCCCGCGGCGTCGACGCGGCCGACGACCTGGTGTCCCGGAACCACCTGCGCGCGCTGCGGCGCCAAGTCGCCTTCGATCACGTGCAGGTCGGTGCGGCACACCCCGCAGACCTCGACCCGCACCCGGACCTCGCCCACCCCGGGCTCGGGCCGGGCGCGTTCCACCAGACGCAACGGTCGCTCCGCGGCGGGCGCGTTGCGCTCGAGCTCCATGGCGCGCATGCGCGGTGCTCCGGCAGCCCGGTCTAGTAGATCACCAGGGTGCGGACTTCGATGCTCTCGCGGGGAACGAAGCCCGGCGCGGCGGCCGGATTTGCGAACCCGGTGTGCGGTGTAAAGCACGCGCGACCGGGCTCCGAGTCCCACCCCTTCAGAAAGAGCACCTCGTCGGGCTGCATCCGCGACGCGTAGTACCAGCGGTGGCCCGGGTTGTGGCGGCACGAATACACGTGCCCGCTGTGGCGCGGATGCTCGAGGTCGTCCTCGCCGAAGTGGTGGATCGCAACCTCGACAAAATCTTCGGGGGCGGTGCTGCGCTCGTCGCAGACCGTGAGTGGGTGATCTTCCACGGGGCCGACGATCGGGCGCCACACGTTGACGAGGGCCAGCCGCCGCGACGCGTACTCGAGCTTGCCGGCTTCCTCCAGGATCTCGCGCGCGCGACGCGGGCCGGAGCTCGGTGTGTAGTCCACGTGGGCGCCCTGCACCGGCTCGCGCACCCCGTGCTGGCCGGCGGCGGCGCGCACCGCGCTCCGCGTGTTGTTGTCAAACACGATGACGTCGTGGGCGCCGGTCTTCTCCTTGAGGAGCGCGACGATTTCCGGATAGTAGTTCGCGACGACGTCCGCCTCGTCGTAGAAGTCGGGGATCGCCGAACGGTGCCTGTGGAGCTCAAAGCCTGCGCCGTCGAGGGTCGGGGCTTCGTCCAGGGTGCGGCAGTCGTGTACCACCACGTCAAAAAACGACTGCTTGGGACGCACGATCTCGCGGCCGCTGTTCTTGGGGTACACGAGGGTCTGGGGGCGCTCCCCCTCTTGGTCGAAATAGGCGATCTGCGCCTCGACGTCGCCGGCCTGGGTCTGGGTCTGGGTCACATGAGCTCCTTGCGGACCGCGTAGTGCCGGCCCGACTTGAACCGAGAGGATAGAGGAAGCGGGGGCCGTGACGGTATCCGGCCCCCGAACGGCTGGGTCATCCGCTCAAGCTAGAGTATGGGACCCTTCGCGCGGGTCGGGGGGACAGGAGCGAGCCAGCCTATGCCGTTTTTCTGTGGGGTCGACATCGGGGGAACCTTTACCGACTGCGTGATCCTCGACGCCCTCGGCAAGGTCACGCAGTCGAAGGTGTCGTCGACGCCGGACGACCCGGCCCGCGGTTTTTTGGCGGCGATCGAAGCCGGCGCAGCGCAGCTCGACCGCCGCCTCGACGAGCTGTTGGCCGATACCCAGCTCCTGCTCCACGGCACCACGGTGGGCACCAACACGATGGTGCAGATGAAGGGAGCGCGGGCGGGGCTCCTCACCACTCGCGGTCACCGCGACGCGCTCCTGATGATGCGCTCGGCGGGCCGCTCGATGGGGCTTCCGATCGAGAAGCTTTTGCACGTGTCGCGGCAACGGAAACCCGCTCCCATCATCCCGGCCGAGCGGATCTACGAGGTGACCGAGCGCGTCGATTGGGAAGGGGAGGTGATCGCGCCACTTCGGGAGGACGACGTGCGCCGTGCCGCCCAGGCGTGCCTTGCGCAAGAGGTCGAGGCGATCGCGATTGCGTTTCTGTGGGGCTTTGTGAACCCCGCCCACGAGCGCCGCGCGCGTGAGATCGTCGAGTCGGCGGCGCCGGGCCTCTTTGTCACCTGCGCTCACGAGCTCATCGGAAAGCCCGGCGAGTACGAGCGCACCGCGGCCACACGGTCAACGCGTACATCGGCCCCAGCTCCTCCGGCTATTTCCGGCGTCTCGACGAGGTGATCCGCGAGCAGGGCTACCGCCATCCGCTGCTCATCATGCAGGCCTCCGGGGGCGTCGCAACGGCCGCTGAGGCGGCGCGCACCCCCGTGTTCACGATCGGCTCGGGGCCCGTCGCCGGGTTGGTGGGCTGCGCCGCGGTGGGTCGGCGCGCCGGGGACGAGCGCATCATCGCTACGGATATGGGCGGCACGAGCTTCGACGTCGGGATCGTCGACGCGGGAGAGCCCCTCACCGACAGCCACAGCGTCGTCAACCAGTACAACTTCTACATGCCGCGGCTGCGGGTCGAGTCGATCGGGGCCGGGGGTGGCAGCCTGCTCTGGATCGACGAGAACAGCCGGACCCTCCGCGTCGGCCCCGAGAGCGCGGGCGCCGTGCCGGGCCCGGCCTGCTACAGCCGCGGGGGGACGCGCCCCACCACCACCGACGCCAACGTGGTGCTGGGCTTCTACGCCGACGACGCTCCGCTCTCCGACGGGCTCGTGCTCGATCGCGACGCGGCGCGGCGCGCATTGGCTACGGTGGCGGAGCCGCTCGGCATGTCCGTCGTGGAAGCGGCCGCCGGCGCCACCCGGATCATCGACCACCAGATGGCGGGTCTCATGCGCCAGCTCACCCTGGAGCAGGGGCTCGACCCCCGCGACTTCAGCGTCTACGCCTTTGGCGGCGCCGCCGGGCTCCACGCCAGCGGCTACACCCGGGCGCTCGGCGCCGCGCGCTTTGTCGTACCGCGCGGCAACCTCGCATCGGGCTTCTCGGCCTTGGGCGTGGTGGACTCCGACGTGCTCCATATCTACGAGCACGCCGAGCTCTTGCGCGCGCCCTTTGACCCGACGCGGATGAATCAAATCTTCGAAGGCCTCGAAGAGCTCGGGCGCAAGCAGCTCGCCGCCGAGAGCATCGGGCCCGACGCCACGGTGCTCGAGCGGAGCGCCGGGATGAAGTTCTCGCTCCAAATCCACGAAGTGGAAACGCCGGTTCCCGGCGGCACGCTGGACGCCGCCGCGGCGGAGCGGCAAGCCGCCGCGTTTGTCGAGCGCTACGAGGAGATCTACGGCAAGGGGTCTGCCTTCCCGGACGCGGGCTGCGAGATCGGCGTGCTGCGCGTCCGGGCTCGGGGCCGCTCCTCGGTGCCGGAGCCCTCGGACGTGGCGCGCGGCAGCGGCGCACGCGCGCTCGGGTCGCGCGAGATCTATTGGTCGGAGCTCCGCGAAGCCCGCGCGTCCGCGGTGTTTGACGGGATCTCGCTCGGCGCGGGAGACACGGTCGCGGGGCCCGCGGTCGTGGAGTTCCCTTCGACCCTGGTGGCGCTCCGACCCGGCGACCGCGGCGCGGTCGACGCGCACGGGAATTTCAGGGTGGACGTCGCGCTGGAGGACGCGCGATGAGCGACACCCCCCACGCGGGACACGGCAGCGAGATCCAATGGGATGGCTGGGTGTACCCCTACCGCCCCGCGCCGACCCTCTCGATCGATCCGAGCCTGGTCTTTCACGACGCGCTCGCGGAGACGATCGACCCGATCGATCACGAGGTGCTGCGCTTTGCGCTCTGGAACGTCAACGTCGAGCACGGCAACACCATCGTCAAAATCTCGGGCTCGCCGATCGCCGCCTACAGCCACGACTTCAACCCCGTGATCCTCGACGGCTACGGCGACTTCGTGATGTTTGGCCCCTACTTGCAGTATCTGTCGTCGGCTGCGAGCTCGGCGGTGAAGTGGACGCTCGAGAACCGCTCCGAAAACCCGGGGATCGGCCCCGGCGACATCTTTCTGGCGAACGACCCCTGGATGGCGGCCACGCACCAGCCGGACGTCTGCGTCCTGGCGCCGGTGTTTGTCGACGACAAGCTCTTCGCCTGGGTGGCCAACTCGCTCCACCAGTGGGACCTGGGCGGCACCGCGCCCGGCGGGTTCAACCCGATGGCGCCAGACGTCTTTTGGGAGCCTCCCTGCATCCCCCCGGTCAAGATGGTCGAGGCCGGGACGATCAAACGCGACGTCGAGGAGCTCTACACGCGTTTCTCGCGCATGCCCCAGCTCGTGGCCCTCGACCTGCGCGCCACCCTGGTGGGCTGTCGGGTCGCCGTCGAACGCATTCAGCAGCTCTGCGCACGCTACGGCGCCGGCGTCGTCAAGGCGTCGATGCGAAAGCTGCAGGACGATTCGGAGCGCGCCTTTGTCGCCCGCCTCGAAACGATTCCCGACGGCACCTGGACCGCCGAAGGGTGGATGGAATCGGCCGGCCTCGAGGAGCGCGGCGCCTACAAAAACCGCATCACGCTCACCAAGGCCGGCGACCGGCTCACCTTTACCAACCAGGGCTCGAACGAGCAGATCGGCGCCCTCAACGCGACCTTTGTCGCGTGGCGCGGCGCCGCCCTCGCCAACCTGATGAGCCAGATGCTCTTCGACCAGATGTTTGTGATCGAAGGGGCGCTGCGCCACATCGACTTCGAAGTGGTGCCGGGCACGATCAACTGCGCGACGCGCCCGGCCTCGGTGTCGGCGGCTCCGGCCGGGACACTGCTCACGACGATCGGGCTCTCGGGGCTCGTGCTCTCCAAAATGTTGGCGTCCTCGAGCGACCCCGCGCTGCGCTCCGAGGTGCAGAGCTGTATGGGGAACCTGGCGTTCCCGATCAACGCGTTTCAGGGGATCGACCAACGCGGTAATCCCTACTCCTCGTTCTTGCTCGACCCGATCGGTGCCGCGATCCCCGCGTACTCGTGGCGCGATGGCCAAGACACCGGCGGGTTCTCCTGGGACCTGCAGTCGACGATGCCCAACGTGGAGGAGAGCGAGCTCTTCTACCCGGTGCTCTACCTGTGGCGCCGCGAGCTGCCCGACTCCGGCGGCGCCGGCCGCTACCGGGGTGGCAACGCCGGCGAGTTTGCGATCACCCCGCACAAGACCGAGCGGCTGACGATGTCGACGGTGGGGAGCCAGCTCGCGGTACCGGGCCCCGGGCTCTTCGGGGGCTTGCCGACCTCGACGGCGAAGTTTGTGCACGTAGCCGGTGCGGACGCCTGCGGCCGGCTGCGCGCCGGGGAGACCACGCCCACCGAGCCCGGCGACGTCGGCGGTGAATCCCGTCTCGTCGCCGGGAAGACCTACAACAACGAGATTGTTCACGGCGACGTGTGGATCTGCTCGTGGGGCGGGGGTGGGGGCTACGGTGACCCGCTACTCCGCGACCCCGCCGCGGTCGAGGCGGATGTCGCGGCGGGCCGCACCAGCGCTGCGTGGGCGCGCGAGGCCTACGGCGTGGTGCCGGGCGATTCCGCGGCGACCGCGCGGCGACGCCGCGAGATGCTCCGCGAACGGCTCGGCCGCGCGCCGACGGCGGGGATCGACCCAGACGCCGCGGCGGCGGGCGCGCCCATCCACGAGAGCCTCGAGCTCCGCGCCGACGGGATCTACTGCCGGCCGTCGGACACGCGTCTGTGCGGCGCCGACGAGAACTGGAAAGAAGCCGCTCATCAGCGTCTGCGGCCGATCACGACGGCCAATCCGGTGGTGCGCGACCCGGCCCACTACCTCGACAGCAGTGTGGAGATCCGCGAGTACTACTGTCCGGCCTCGGGCCTTCTGCTCGACGCCGAGATCGTCGTGGCCGGCGCAGACCCGCAGTGGGATCTCCGCCCCGGCCAGACTTCGCTCTTGGCGCGGTAGGCTGAAGCGATGGCAAGCGACGCACCGACCGATCCCCGCGGCCCCTGGGACCTCGACTGGCGCCTGCTCTTCAGCCTCGGCGTCACCTTTGTCTGGGTGTTCTTGGGCATCTTGTACATCACCTCGGTGGTCGGGTGGCTCGATTTCGCCACCCAGGCCGCGCCGTCGCTGGGAAGCTTTCTCGAGGGTGCCTTCGCCCCGCTCGCCTTCCTCTGGCTCGTGGTCGGGTTCTTTATGCAGCAGAGCCAGCTCAGCCAGAACACCCGCGTCGTCGAGCAACAGCTCGAGGCCCTGCGGCAGACCGCCGAGCAGGCCAAGGTGCAGTCCGAGGCGATCGCCGCCGACGAGCTGCACTCCCGACAAGACACGTACCTGCGTATCGTGGGCATCGTGAACGAGCAGCTCGGCACCCTGGCCGGCTACATCGTCCACTCCTGGGAGATGGACGCGTTGCCCCAAGAAGAGCGGACGTCGCTCCAGCTTTGGGAACGCTTTGGCGCTGGCGAGAGCCGGGCCTTTGTCATGCGGCTGTTGGAGATTTGCTTCACGGGCATGGCCGAGCCGCACGAGTTTTTCTACGGCACCGAAATCCGCAGACAACACACGACGAACTTCCGTCGCTCGTTCGAGCGGCTGCTCGAACGCGCTCGGAGCTGTGACCCGGATGACATGATCGGCGCGGCACTCCGCGACAGCCAAAACGGCCGCGCCTATCGATTCATGCTGGAGGGCGACCCCGACGGCGAGTACGCCTGACCCGAGCCCCGGCGTCGACCGCGTCGATGGAGGCCGGCGCCACGCTGCCGGGTTCCTACCCCCTGCCTGTGAGCCCGAGCTCGGCGGCGTGAGGCTTGAGCGCCTCGATGATGAACTCGATGTGCTCGCCGAGGTCGACGGACAAGAGCTCAGCCCCGGCGTGGACTTCGCCCCGCTCCACCTTCGCCGCAAAACTCTTGTCCTTGAGCTTCTTCTTCACGCTCTTTGGCGCGAGCGAGGCGATGCCGTCGGGGCGCACCAGGCAGCAGGCCCCGATAAACCCGGTGAGCTCGTCGCAGGCCAAGAGCACCCGATCGAGGGCGCTGTCGTAGGGCACCTCCCACTTGGTGTAGTGGGCCGAGATCGCGTGGGCGATCGGCTCTTCGCCGCGCTCGCGCAGCCAGGCGACGATCTTGTGCGGGTGTTCCGCGGGCCACTTCTCGTAGTCGGCGTCGTGGAGCATGCCCGCGACGCCCCACGCCTCTTCGTCGTCGACACCCGCGCCGTAGCGGTGCGCCGCCGCGCGCATCACGATCTCGACCGCGCGCGCGTGCTTGCGCAGCGAATCGGTCTCGGTCCATTCGCAGAGCTGGGTCCAGGCCTCGTCTCGTGTGATTGCCAACGCCGCCTCCGTGTGGGTGGGTGGGATGATGCCGAAAGCGGTGCAACCGGGGCTAGGGGAGCTGCCAGCGCAGCCCCACCCAGAAGCGGCGGGGGTCGCCGGGGGCGAGAAAGCGCTCGGGGTCGGGCGCGGGCTGTGCAAAGGCGTTGTAGTTGAAGGCGCCGCCTCGCTCGGTCTCCTTGTCCAGCAGGTTGGTGACCCGCGCCCAGGCCTCCAATCCCATCGGGAGGGTCACCCGCGTGCGCAGGTCGACGGTGGCGTAGCTCGGTGTCTTGGCGCCCCGGTTCCAGTCGTCCCCGCGCAGGTACTGTCCGGCGACGTAGCGTGCGTCCGTCCCCAAGGTCCACCACGGCAATACGTCAAACTCGAAGCTTCCCGCCACGTTGTGCTCGGGGATGCCGGGGATGCGGTCTCCCGGCGTAATGCGGATGCCAGCCGGCGCGACCGGCGACGCCAGGGTGTCGAAGCTCTCGTAGCGCGCGTCGCTCCACGCGTAGTTGAGGAGCCACCGGCCCGGGCCGCGGGCGCCCACCCACTGCAACTCGGCGCCCATGCGCCGGGTTTTGTCGACGTTCTTGAAGAAACCGCCTCCCCCGACCTCGGCCTGGACAAAGAGCAGGTCGTCGCGGACGGTCGAGCGGTAGAACGCGGCGCTCCACCGCGTGGAGAGCGCCCGCCATTCACCGCGCGCGCCGATCTCGAAACTCCCGGTCTTCACGTCGTCGAGGGGCGGGTCGGCGACAAACGCGTTGGGCAGATTGCAGGGGTCCTCGGGGTCGGCGCAGGTGAGCTCCGACGGGGTCGGTGCGCGCCAGCCCTCGCGGTAGCTCGTGTAGAGAATGAGCGAAGGCACCGGTCGATAGGTGAGCCCGGCCCCCCCGGTAAAGCGCTCGAAACCGTGGCTCCCGTTGAGGTCGTCGTTTTCGGGGAGACCCGTCCGATCGCGGATCCGAATTCGCGTGTAGTCAAAGCGAGCGCCGAGGGTCAGCGAGAGGGTGGGGGTGAGCTCGACCACGTCCCGACCAAAGACGCCCACGCTGCGCTGGCGCGTGCGGACGTCCGTGTCGACGGCAAAGGGCTCGGTCCGAACCACGCCAAAGGCGCGTCCTTCTTGGATGAGGTCGCCCCCCGCCTCGCTCTGCTCGAATTCGGTCCGGCTCGACTCGTAGCTCCACCCCACGGCCCACCGGTTTGCGCGGTCCCACACCTCTACGCTTCCGGTCACCTCGACGCGTGTGCCCCAGGTGAGACTCTCGGTGTGGGTCTTGCGGTCTTCGCCTTCCGGCTCGAGCACCCCCCCGGCGCCTTCGCAGAGCCCGGGCACCACGCCGATCGGGTTGCCGAGCGGGTCTTCGCACTCGAGCTCCGCATCGCCGTTGCGCGTGTCGCGGTCGTAGTAGCGGAGAAAGAAGAGGCTCCGGAGCTGTGCTTCGGGGGCGACGGCGTGGCGCCCCTCGAGCGCGAAGTGGTGCACCAAGTTCTCGGTGTCGTCGGGGAAGGTGTAGATCTCGTTGTAGTCGAGGTTCAGCACGCTTTTGGGGACCAGGCCGTTCCCGGTGAACTCGTTGCTGGCAAAGCGGTAGCTGCCGTCGATTTCGGTCTCGTCCCCGCGGTAGCTGAGCTTTCCAAAAAAACGGCGCAGCGTGCTCTCGGTGCGTCGGCGCCAGCCGTTCTCGTCGAGCCAATCGCTGTTGAGATACCAGCCGATCGGGCCCCGATTGCCGCCGTGTTCGCCAGAGACCGCGTAGCGATCCTCGGTGCCGGCTTGCGCCTCGAGGCGGGTGCGGTCAAAGGAGAAGCCGCTCTTGGTGCGGAGAAAGAGGCTTCCGCCGAGGCTGTTGCGACCAAAGAGCGCGTCGGGCCCGGCCACGATCTCCGCCGTCTCGAGCGCGCTTTCGGGGATCAAGTCCCAGTTGAGGGCGTCGCCAAAGGCCTCGTTGATCCGGGCCCCGTCGAGGGTTGCGCTCAGACCGATCGGCGCGCCCAGCAGCGGAGAGGCGAGAAAGCCGCGGAAGAACAGGTCGTCCTGAAAGGGGTTCCCCTGCACCGGGCTGCGCACCACCCCGGGGACTCGGAGCTCGAGTGCCTCGCTGAGCTCCGGGGTGTGGAGCTCGCGCAGATCCTCGGCGTCGACGCGGTAGATCGCCTCCGGCACCACGGAAAGCGGGAGGTCGAGTGCGATCGACTCGAGGTCCGGTGCTGGGGCTCGGGGCACCGCCGGAGGGCTCGGAGTCGCTATGGGCGCTTCGGAGTCGGGGGGCTCGGCTCGCGCGAGCGCCGCCGTCAGCAAAAGCGCAGCGCAGACCACAGGCCAACCGCTTCGGATCAACATCCTCCCCCCTGGCGGGAAATGCGCAACATGCTACCGGCCCCGGGCCTGCGTCTCCCGCGGAGCTCCCCCTAGATAATTCTTTCGATCCGGCGGTGCTCGCGGGCGGACAGGTCGGGTAGCGTTTGCGAAAGCGTTGGGAGGAAACGCGATGTCCGACGTCGTCGAGTTTGAGCCGGGAGGCTACCGCTATGCGAAGGGGCCCTTCCAGTACTCCGCCGGCGTTGCGGCCGAACCGGGTTTTGCCATCGAGCGCGTGCGCTTTCGGGGCGTCGCCCCGCTGACCGAAGGCTTTCGCGCGATCGAGGCGTACCTGCGGGCCCTGGGCCGGCCGCTCACCGCCTTTTGCGCGTGCGAGTTGCGCTCTCCGGCACCGTTTACCGAGTCGGGGTTCGTGGCGTTCAACCGGGTCTACGTCGGCACCCTCGAACGCTGGGGCCTGTTTCGGGACGAGGCCAATCCGGTGGCACGCTCGAACGTCTGTCCCGCGTACGACGCCCCGACGGAGCCCGGCTTCCATGCGTTCTCCTACACGATGCCCCAAGGCGGCGCCGCCGGCGAAGCGCCGCACACCTTCGTCATCTCGGGCGCCGCCGAAGCTGCCGAGGGCCCGGGGTCCTACGCCGAGCGGATCATCCGCCCCGGCGACACCTCCCCCGACGCGATGTGCGAAAAGGCTCGCTACGTGGTGGGCGCCCTCGAGAAGCGCATGGGTGCACTGGGCATGGGCTGGAACGCGGCCACGGCGACCCAGGCGTATACGGTGCACGATCTCTTTCCGGTGCTCGAGTCGGAGCTCGCCGCGCGGGGTGCGGTCGCCGGCGGCCTCACCTGGCACTACGCCCGCCCCCCGGTCGAAGGGCTCGACTACGAGATGGACGCGCGCGGCGTGCGCGCCGAGCGGGTGATCTGAGCGGTCTTCGGATCCTCGCGTGAGCAGCGGATTCTTTGCCAAGGAAAGGATCGTTGCGGCACCCGGTTTCAACCGCTGGTGGGTGCCGCCCGCCTCGGTGGCGATCCACCTCTGCATCGGCTCCGTCTATGCCTGGAGCATTTTCAACCCGCCGCTGGTGAAGGCGATCGGCGTCGTCGCGAGTGCGTCGTCCGATTGGGCGCTCTCGCAGGTGGTGTGGGTGTTCACCGTGGCGATCGTGTTTCTGGGGCTGGCGGCAGCCTTTGCCGGGCGATGGCTCGAGACCGTCGGGCCGCGCACCGTCGGGCTGGTGGCCGCGGCGTGTTGGGGCGGCGGCTTTGTGATCGGCGGCGCCGGCATCCTGAGCCATCAGCTCTGGCTGCTCTACCTCGGTTACGGCGTGATCGGCGGCTGCGGGTTGGGGCTCGGCTACGTGTCGCCGGTGAGCACGCTGATCCGCTGGTTCCCCGATCGCCGCGGGATGGCGACGGGGATGGCGATCATGGGCTTTGGTGGCGGAGCGATGATCGCGGCGCCGCTGAAGGAGTTTCTGATCCGCACCTTCTACCGCGCACCCGACTACCTCGGGCCGCTCGACAGCGTCGCGTTGTCGACGCGCGAGGGGATCCGCTTGGCGCAGGTCGGCGGTGTGGCCCGAGAGGTCGTGGTCGTTGGGGCCAACGAGGTCGCCCAGATGCCCGTCCCGGGGCCGGCCGGCGTCTATGTTGCGGGCACCGGAAGCGCCGGCGTCGCAGAGAGCTTCCTGGTGCTCGGCGCCCTCTACTTCGTCGTGATGCTGCTCGCGGCGCTCTCGTACCGCATCCCCGGGCCGGGTTGGCGGCCAGCCGGCTGGGCGGCGCCCGAGCGGGGCGATGAGGGGCGGTCGATGGTCACGCGTCACGATGTCGACATCGACGAAGCGCTCAAGACGCGCCAGTTCTACCAGCTTTGGATCGTGCTGTGCTTCAACGTCACCGCCGGAATCGGGGTGTTGGGTGTCGCCAAGACCATGATGGTGGAGATCTTTGGGACGACGCTGCCCGAGCTCGTCGACGGGGCTTTTGCGGCGACCTACGTGATGATGATCAGCGTCTTCAACATGATTGGCCGTTTCTTTTGGGCCTCGGCGTCCGACTACCTCGGGCGCCGGACGACCTACTGGATCTTCTTCGCCGCCGGGATCGCCCTGTATCTCTCGATTCCCCTGTGCGCCCAGCGCGTCAGCGCGTCACCGGCGGTGGTCTGGCTGGTGTACTTTTACGCGGCGACGATGTTGATCTTTACGATGTACGGCGGCGGGTTCGCCACGATTCCCGCCTACCTGGCCGACATCTTTGGCACCCGCCATGTGGGGGGCATCCACGGCCGCCTGCTCACCGCCTGGAGCGTCGCGGGGGTGTTGGGTCCGCTGGCGATCACCTCCCTGCGCGAACACGCGATCCGCCGCGAAATCGACGCATTGGTGGCCAAGCTCGACCCCACCGCTTTTGAACGCGCGTTTGGCGACTCCGTCGGCCAGCTCGACCTCCTGGTGCGCCAGAACACCGTGACGATCAGCAAGCTGATGGCGATCGCGCCGCCCGGCACCGCCGACCCGACCCCCGGCCTCTACAACACCACGATGGTGCTGATGGCGGGGCTCCTGGCGATCGCGCTGGTCAGCAACGCGCTGATGGCGCCGGTCGATCCGCGCCATCATCTGCCGTCCGAGGGGTCGCGGAATGGCGCGGGCTAGCGCTGCGGAGCGGGTCGAGGACGCGCAAGCCCGTCTCCCTTGCCCCGCCGCGCCGGCGCGCGATGCTCTTGCCATGACCTCACAACAAGGGGGCCCGCAGTGAAGAGCATCCGTCGCACGTTTCTCAGCTCGTCTCACTCCTTGTGGCCGTGTCCTGGTTTCCGCCGGCGGCAGCCGCCGACGTCGAGGCCGGAGACCACATCACCTGGGAGAACCGGGAGCAGGTCAAGGATCTGGTGCCGGAGGACATGTACCGGTGGCTGGTCGAGGAAAACAAAGAGCTCGATATGACGGTGGTCGCGGCGCGCGACTACCCGTTGCACCCGGCCTATGTCGAGGCCACGGTGAAGTACGCCTGCCAGGCGCGCGTCGACGAGAAGGGCGTGCTGGTGGACTACATCGCGGGCCAGCCCTTCCCGTACTCCAACTGGGCGACCGAGGCCACGAACCACGCTTGTGATCTCAGCCCCGACGACCCCCAGTTCGGGCTCAAGCTCGCCTGGAACGTCAACTATCGCTGGCAGGGCGGCTCGGGCCTCAACATCCCGCACTGGGGCTTTAGCAATATGCGGAATGCCGGCAAGGAGACCTGGCGCATCGCGCAGGGGGAGTACCGCCGCACCTACTTCAGCCACCGCGCCGACCTGCTGCCCGCGACCCACGAGCTCGAAGAGGGGACGGACCTCGAATGGGCCGAGTTTTTTGACGTCAAGACCCCCTTCGATCTACGCGGGACGATGTTTTTGCTCTACCGCTACAACGACGACAAAGAGGACCAGACCTGGGCCTACATCCCCGCGCTGCGACGGGTGCGTCGCATCGCCGCGACGCAGAAGTCGGACTCGCTGCTCGGCACCGAGTTTGCCCTTGAAGACTTCTACGGTTTCGCCGGCTACGTGTGGGACCATGAGTGGGAGTTCCAGGGCGAAAGCACGCTGCTCTTCCCGGTGAATTCCTCCCGCAGATGCTTTCCGAGTGTGATCGGCGACGACGCCCGCTTCCGCGTGACGGGGATGGCACGGCTCGGGACCAAGGATGATTGGAACCAATGCGCGTTTAGCCCCTACAGGGGGCTCCCCATGACGGGTGAGAGGTGGGAGAAACGCCCGGCCTTCCGCTTGGACGACATTCCCCGTCAAAAAGGACACCCCTACAGCCGCAAAGCGCTCTGGTACGACAAGGAGACGCTCTACGTCTACTACATGAAGGCGTGGGACCGCGCCGGCAACGACTACAAGGTGTTGGGGGCGATCACCACCTGGAGCGAAGACTCGGGGCTCGAGGGCAACCAGGGCCGCCAGACCATGAACTATACGCTCTTCGGCCTGGCGAACGTGCAGAACGACAACTCCCATACGGGCCAGTTCGACAACGCGAACGCCTATACCTTCGACGTCGGCGCGAGCCGCAAGTACTACGACACCTCTCGTCTCAAGCGCAGGGGGCGATAGGGGAGCCGCCTCGGTTCGCTGGGGCTTGGCTCACGCCGCGACGTGAGAAGCGCGTCTGAGATCGCGGAAACGCACCAGCTCTCCGCGTTCCTCGTCCCAGAGCGCGAGCGAGACCGCGCGGAAGCTTGGCCACAAGGTCAGCGGAGTTACTTGTTGGAGCAGCGGGCTGTCGTCGAGACAGCGCTGCAGATGGTAGTTGGGAATGCGCGGGAACAGGTGGTGGACGTGGTGCAACCCGATGTTGGCCGTGAACCACTGGAGCACGCGGGGAAGTTTGTAGTACGAGGTCCCCTGCAACGCAGCGCGGGTGTAGTCCCAGTTTGGGGTGGTGGTGAAGTAGCCGCCTTCGAACTCGTGCTGGACATAGAAAAGCCAAAACCCACAGACGCTCGCGACGAGGTACACCGGGAGCGCAATCAGCGCGAATTCGCGGAACCCGATCGTGGCAGCCAGCGCCAGATACGACACCGCGACCGCCAGATTGGTGCGCCGGACGCTGCGTCGTTCGGCGGCCCGGCCGTTTCCGTAGGCGAAGCGGTTGAGGATCAGGAAATAGAAGAGCGGGCCAAGCGCGAACAGCAGGAGCGGGTGGCGGAAGAGCCGATACCCGAGCCTCCGCCAGCCCGGCGCGTCGAGGTATTCCCGCACCGTCAGGGTGAAGACGCAGTGAAATCCGCGGCGGTCGAGCTTTCCGAGATGGGCGTGATGAAGGGCGTGCTGCCGGCGCCATTGCCGGTAGGGGATAAAGGTGAGCAGGCTGCACGCGGCGCCCAGGACGTCGTTGGCGCGTCGCGCGGGAAATAGAGAACCGTGCCCGCAGTCGTGCTGCAGCACGAAGACGCGCACCAACAAGCCGCCGGCCACGACGGCCAGCGCCAAGGTGAGCCAATAGGAATAGGAGAGGCTCGCGAGCATCAACGCCCAACAAGCGACGTACGGGACAAAGGTATTCGCGACCTGCCAGAGGCTCCGGCCGAGATCGGGGACGGCATAGCGCGCGCCCTGCTCGGCGATCGCCGGGGCCATCGAGGGACGGTCGAGCATGATCCCCTCGCGTTCAAAGTCGCGCTTCGATTCTATCTGAGCTGCGAGCAGCTTCCACTCGGCTATGGCAAGATTCGGGTTTGGCCCTTCGGGGATGTCTCGCGACCGAGTTCCGCGCCAGCCCGGCCCGCGCCCAGAGAGCAGCGATGCCCAAAGCGATCTTGGCCATCTCATTTGTCTTGTTTCTGGCTGCGGGCGTCGAAGGGGCCGCCGCGGCGTCGCTCGAGACGGTGGAAGAGATCCGCGCCTGCGTCGAAGCCAACTTTCCCACGCGGACGCAGCTCGCCCATATCGAGCTCGAATCGGAGGACCGCGTCGGCGCTCGCCGCAGACTCGAGGCGCGGGTGCACTGGAAGCGCTTTGAGAAGCGTCCGCGGGTGATGATCAAGGTCGACGAACCCGCAGAAGTGCGAGACGCGGCCTATCTCGCGATCGAGGCGGACGAGGGAGAGGACGAAACCATCTTCATGTTTCTTCCCGCCCTCAAGACCACGCGCCGGGTGTCGGCGACCTTCGCTGCGGACTCGCTCTGGGAGACCGACTTCAGCTACGCAGACATGAAGCACCTGCAGGGGATCGAGCGGCGCGGGGAGGGCGAACGCCTGCCCGACGCGCAGGTCGAAGGCCGCGCCGTGTACGTGGTGCAGACGACTTCGGTTTCGGAGGCCGATTCTCCCTACGAGCGGGTCGTGGCGTTTCTCGACCAGGAGACCTGTGTCGCGCTGCGCACCGACTTCTACGAACGCGGGGAGCAGCCCCGCAAGACCCTCGCCGCGACCATCGCATCGCTCGAAGCCGACGGCACGCGTTGGAGTGCGCGCGAGTACGCCATGACCGATCTCAAGACCGAAACCCGAACCTGGCTCCGCATCACGAAGCTCGAAACGGACGTGGACCTTCCCGACCGCCTTTTCAACCCCAGTCGTCTCGACCGCGCCCGCTAGCGACGGACGCCCAGCATGGACTATTGGGTCTCACTCGTCGTCGGGCGGCCGTTGCGGGTGCTCGCGGCGGTAGCCTTCGTGACCCTCGCTGCGTTTGCTGTGCTCGTCGATCTGGAGCAGCGGAACCTGCGGCTCTGGATCGACCCCGCGATCGAGCGCTTGCTGCCGACGGACGACCCCAAGCGGGTGTTCGCGGACCACGTGCGCCGACAGTTTGCAGGGGATGCGCCGATCTTTATCGCCGTCGGGACCGAGCCCGGCGAAGCGGTGATCTCGGAGAGCCACCTCGGGCGCGTCGCGCGGATCGCGGAACGCCTCGCCGACATACCGGGCGTCCACGACCTCCACTCCCTCGCGACCGAACCCAACCTGCG
>CAJIBI010000042.1_pt1 | contig 56134 bp, 55 predicted proteins | sample 9199321 | NCBI WGS metagenome assembly CAJIBI01 (sample SAMEA7708294, study PRJEB35096) | sediment metagenome | biome: marine neritic benthic zone biome [ENVO:01000025]; feature: sediment [ENVO:00002007]; material: shallow marine sediment [ENVO:03000034] sea grass bed [ENVO_01000059] ... | reverse complement strand
TGCGCGGCCCCTCGGCCCAGTGCTCCTGAATGGTCTGGCCCCCGACGCCCCGGATGTCCATCCGGGTGATTTCGCCAGTGACGGCGTCAAAGCCAGTGGCGTAGATCACGACGTCGAGCTCATACTCGGCGTCTTTGGTCTTCACGCCCTTCGGGGTGATGCGCTCGATCGGCGCCTCGCGCACATCGACCAGCAGCACGTTGTCTCGGTTGTATGCCTCGTAGTAGTGGGTCTCGAGGGGGATCCGCTTGGCCCCGAAATGGTGGTCCTTGGGGCAGAGTTTCTCCGCGACCAGCGGGTCGTCTACACGCTCGCGGATTTTCTTGCGCACGAACTCGCAGTAGGCCTCGTTGGCTTCGCGGTTCGTCATCAGATCTTTGAAGTTGCCGAACCACTTCTTGAAGCCGGGCTGGGCCCAGATCTCCTCGTAGAAGGCCTCCCGCTCCTCGGGCGTCACGTCGAACGTGGCGCGCGGATCGGCTTCGTGGATAAAGCCGGCGACGGTTTCGCGACACTTTCGGAAGATCTCCGGATAGCTCGCCTTCAGTTCCCGCTGGCGCGCGTCGTCGATCGGTGCGTTGCGGAGCGGCGCGCAGTAGTTGGGGGTGCGCTGAAAGACGGTGAGATGCCTGCACTCCACGGCGACCTCGGGGATCAGCTGCACGGCGGTGGCGCCAGTACCGATCACGCCCACCCGTTTGCCCGCGAAGTCGACGGGCTCTTTGGGCCACCGCGAGGTGTGAAAGGACTCCCCCTCGAAGCTCTCGATTCCCGGGATGTCGGGCATGTGGGTGGCGGAGAGGATGCCCACGGCGGCGATCAGGTGCTGGGCACGGGCGCGCCGGCCGTCTTCGGTTTCGATGTCCCAGCGGTTCGCGTCTTCGTCAAAGATCGCGGACTTGACCCGCGTCCCGAGCCGAATGTGGGGGCGGAGCTGGAACTTGTCGGCGACGAGGTTGAGGTACTGCTCGTTCTCGGGCTGCCCAGAGAACTCCTCCTTCCAGTCCCATTCCTGGAGGAGCTCTTCCGAGAAGCTGTAGGCGTAGGTCCAGCTTTCGGAATCGAAGCGGGCCCCCGGGTAGCGGTTCCAGTACCAGGTGCCGCCGACGCCATCCCCGGCCTCGTAGATCTTCGCGTTGATCCCGATCTGCAACAGGCAGTAGAGCTGGTAGAGCCCGGTGACGCCGGCCCCGATCACCAGCGCGTCCAGTTCCTCGACGGCTGCGGCGTGCTGGATCGGTCGTTGGCTCGTCGTCGCCATTTTCTGCGCTTGCGCCATCGCGTTCCTGCCTTTTGTACCGGGAGACTCGGCCGCTGCGGCCCGAGGGAACGTGTAGCTTGCCACAGCTGTGTGTTCTCCGGCATCCGTGCGCGGGTGGGTGAAGCGTCGGCGGCTCAGGGCGCGGCGGCGGCCCGCGGCTCCAATTCGCTGAAGTCTCCCCAGGTCGCACGCCACATCGACCACAACACGGGCGCAATCCGCCCGCTGCGCCGCCGGGCGTAGCGCTCGACGGGCCCGATGCGCTGCCCGCCGCCGTCGTAGACCGCGCGGATTCCCCAAAACCCGACGTTGGGGGGGTCGCTGGGAAGCCCGTAGCGGAGGTCATCGACTTCGACGACGAAAGCCTCCCCGGTTGCGCGCACCCGCCAGGCGACTTCCTCCATCGCAAACCAGGTGAAGACGCGGCCCTCCCAGGTGCCGAGCAATTCGAGCGCGCGCGGATCCGCTTCGGGTGGAGGAAAGCTTTCCCACCAGGGCTCTCCCGGGCGCCACGGGGTGTAGAGCCCAACCCGGACCTCGTCGGGTGTGCGGGCGACAAAGCGCCGGAGCCAGGGTTGAAAAATCGTCGGGTAGACACGCACGCTCGCGCCCTCGATCCCCTCGGCGGCGAGGTTGCTCTGCAATGCTCGCCCGGCGGCGTGGTTCGCCAGGACGCCATAGCCGAGGTAAAGGGTGGAGAGTGCAAGTGCGGCCGTTGCAGCGGCGCGCGCATGCCTGGCCGAGACCGCCCCAAGCGCCAGACCCAGCGCGAGGATTGCCGAGTAAAAGGGGTCGATGATGCCCACGCCGTTCCACGCAAAGCGTTCGCGCCAGAACGGCGCAAAGAGCTGGGTTCCATAGGGGGTGAAGACGTCGAGCAGGGGATGGGTGATCAGCACGACCACGCAGAGCCCGATCCAAGCGCGCAGCCGCTCGGGCGCGCCGTCCCGCCAGCGCCACAGAGCCCAGCCCAGGGCCGTGCCGGCCACCGGCCCGAACCAGAGCGCGTGGGTCGTGCCCCGGTGATAGATCATCTCGCCAAAGCCACCGTGGAGCGGGGCGGCGATGACGTCCAGATCGGGGAGCATCCCGATCAGGGCGCCCCAGCCCAGCGCGCGCCGCCCGAGCGTATGCGCGTAGCCCGCTCGCCCGATGGCGGCGCCGAGTAACCCCTGGGTGATCGGCTCCACGATCGGCGCAGGCTAGTGCACGCGTCGCCGTCCGACCGCCGGCGTGCCGCGTCGGTCGGCAGCCCAGAGATTTCTTGCCCAGAACCTACCGGAAGGTATAAAATGCCTGCTATTCCGCGACTCTACCCACCGAGCAAATCCCTACCCGACCAGGAGACCACCCGATGAGCGAAGCCCAGTCGATTCAGCCCAAGGCACCCGCGGTTCCCAGCGCAGATGAGCTCGGGTTCGACCCCGCCGAGCTGCGCGAGCGCTACGCGATGGAGCGCGAGAAGCGCATCCGCGCCGACGCCAACAGCCAGTACAAGCAGATGAAGGGTGGCTTCGAGCACTACGACGTGGACCCCTACGTCGAGCCGGGCTTCACGCGCGCAGCGCTTCAGGAGCAGGTCGAGGTCCTGATCATCGGCGGTGGCTTTGGCGGGATGCTCGCGGCGGCGCGTCTCCAAGAAGCGGGCGTCGACGACTTCCGCATCATCGAACGGGCCGGAGACTTCGGCGGCACCTGGTATTGGAACCGCTACCCCGGCGCCCAGTGCGACATCGAGTCCTACGTGTACCTGCCGCTCCTCGAAGAGACCGGCTACATGCCAAAGGAGAAGTACTCCTTTGCCCCGGAGATCTTCGAGCACGCGCAGCGCATCGGGAACCACTTCAACCTCTACGAGCGCGCCTGCTTCCAGACCCAGGTGAAAGAGGTCCGCTGGGACGATGCGGAGGGCCTCTGGACGGTCACGACCGACCGTGACGACGAGTTCAGGGCGCGCTTTGTGATCATGTCGAGCGGCCCGCTCAACCGCCCCAAGCTTCCGGCGATCGAGGGCATCGAGAAGTTCAAGGGGCACACCTTCCACACCAGCCGCTGGGACTACGAGTACACCGGCGGCGACTCGACAGGCGGGCTGACCAAGCTCGCGGACAAGCGGGTCGGGATCATCGGCACCGGCGCCACGGCGATCCAATCGGTGTCGCACCTGGGCGAGCATGCGAAGCAGCTCTATGTGTTCCAGCGCACGCCGTCCTCGGTGGATCTGCGGGGCAATAGTCCGACCGACCCGGCCTGGGCAAAGTCGCTCCCGGCCGGGTGGCAGGCCGAACGCAATACCAACTTCTGCTCGATTCTCTCCGGGCTTCCGGTCGAAAAGGATCTGGTCGCGGATGGCTGGACGGCGCTATTCAAGAACCTCGCCAACCTGCTCTCGGGGAAGGGCGACTCGAATCTCAGCGACGACGAGATGGCGCAGCTGTCGGAGATCGCCGACTTCCAGCGCATGAACGACATCCGCGACCGCGTGACCCAAACGGTGGGCGAAAACGAGACGGCGGAGGCCTTGAAGCCCTGGTACGGCCAGTGGTGCAAGCGGCCGACCTTCAACGACGACTATCTCCCGACCTTTACCCGCCCGAACGTGAAGCTGGTGGACACGGGCGGGAAGGGTGTCGACCGGGTCACCGAGAACGCGGTGGTCGTCGACGGGGTCGAGTACGAGATCGACTGCCTGATCTACGCGACGGGCTTCGAGGTTGGGACGGCGTACACGCGCCGCGCGGCCTTCGAGGTGTACGGCCGCGACGGGCAGGCGCTCAGCGACTATTGGGGCGACGGGATGAAGACCTTCCACGGGTTCCTGGCCAACGGGTTCCCCAACTGCTTCCACATGGGCCTCACCCAGACCGGTCTGGCGCCGAACTTTACGTACATGCTGGACGGGCAGTCCAAGCACGTGGCGCATCTCGTCGCGGAGACGAAGGCGCGGGGCCTCCAATCGATCGAGCCGACCCCCGAAGCCGAGGCGGAGTGGGTCCGGCTGGTGACCGAGCCCAACTTCATGACCGACTACCAGAGCACCTGCACCCCGGGCTACTACAACGGCGAGGGGAAGCAGGAGGGCACCGGGTTCCTCGAGTCCTTCTACCCCGACGGCGCCGTGCTCTTCCAGCGCATGCTCGAGGAGTGGCGCGAGAAAGGCGATTTCGAGGGGCTAATCGTGAAGTAGTCGATCCGCCCTCGTGACCGCGGATCCATGGCAGGCCCGCCCCGGATGTTCGAGGGCGGGCCTCGCCGTTTCTAGGCGGCTATCGCCTTTTGAAAAGGCCAAACCCGTGTCAGGAAAGACTCCATGAGCGACGAACTCGGCGTTTTTGAGGCCATGTACACCATGCGCGCCATGCGACGGCTCCGGCCGGACCCGGTTCCCGACGAGGTGGTGCGCGAGCTGCTCGACGCCGCGATCCGTGCGCCGAGCGGACAGAACACCCAACGCTGGGCCTTTGTCGTGCTTCGCGAAGACGGCTCGCGGCGGTTTTTTGGCGAGCGTTATCGGCATTGGATCCACACGTTGATGGGGGACCAGATGCCCGCGGCGGAGGACGATTCGCCTGGGGCGCGTTCGATCCGCGCGGCGGTGCACCTCGCGGATCACATGAGCGAAGCGCCGGTCATCGTGTTGGCATGCGGCAAGCGCGACTGGCCCTTCGCAGTGCCGCTCGACAAACGCGTCGGGAAAGCGCCGCCGTCCTACGGTTCCGTGTACCCCGCGGTGCAGAACTTGTTGCTCGCCTGCCGGGCTCGCGGCTTGGGCGCCAGCCTGACGACCGCACACCAAATGTTCGAAGCCGAGCTGGCTCACCACCTGGGCATTCCCGAGAGCTACGGGATCGTCGCGGCGGTGCCCATCGGCTATCCCGCGGGCCACTTCGGGCCCGTCGCTCGTCGGCCGGTGGGAACGGTGACCCATTTCGATCGCTGGGGGCAGCAGAACCCGGACTGGTGAGCGATGCTCGCTGCACGATGCGGACGCGAACCGGCCTCCACCGCTGCTCCGGCCCGTCGCAGGTTGCGGCGCTGTGTCTCGGCGCACTCGGATTGCTGGTGGGCGGGGCGGGCCAGGCCCCTGCCGACACCGCGATCGCGGCGGGCCTCGACCCCGCGCTTCGCGTGCAGCACGCCCTGCCGATCGAAACCGAGTTCTCCACCCCGACGCTGCGCTTTGACTTCCCCGAGCTCCAGATCGGCACGGCCGAGTATCCCGACGGCCCGACCGGCACCACGGTGTTCTATTTCCCGGCCAAAGCCCACGCCGTGGCGGATGTGCGGGGCGGAGCGCCGGGCACGCACCTCACCGCAGCGCTCGATAACGGCTACCCCGACGACTTGCCGCCCTTCGTCGACGCCGTCTGTCTCTCGGGCGGGTCGGGGTATGGTTTGGAAGCGGTCGCGGGCGTGATGGCGGGGCTGCACGCGAAGCGCGACTACTCCGGCAAGTGGTACGACATCGGCATCGTCCCCGGCGCGATCATCTACGATTTCGGGCGTCGCGAAAACGGAATTCATCCCGACAAACGCCTGGGCCTGGCGGCGTTCCGCGCCGCCCGACCGGGCGTGTTTTATCAGGGTGCGCGCGGCGCCGGACGTTCGGCAGGAGCGGGCTGGTATTTCGGACCCCCGTACATGGAGCCGTCGGGCCAGGGGGGCGCGTTTCGTCGGGTCGGCAGCACCCGGATCGCCGTGTTCACCGTCGTGAACTCCAACGGCGCGATCGTCGACCGCAAAGGAGTGGTACGGCGCGGCAACCGCGACCCACGCACCGGGAAGCGGACCCTCATCGAGGAGGATCTTCGGGCCGGGACGCGCCGCCCATCTTGGGGAGAGACGCTGGGCGCAGCCCCGGCCGCCGGCGGCCTGACCCGCGCGACCACCATCACCCTCGTCGTCACGAACCAGAAGCTCGCCTACGCCCAGCTCCGCCGTCTCGCGATCTTTGTGCACACGAGCATGGCCAAGGCGATCCGACCCTTTCACGCGGCCACCGACGGAGATACGCTCTTCGCGGTTTCCACCGCGAGTGACGACAACCCTGAGTTGCGCTTCGAGGATCTGGCGACCCACGCCGCAGAGCTCGCCTGGGACGCGGTGTTGGCGTCGATCCCCGAGGACCTAGCTCCTGAATAGGTCTACCAAGTAGCCGTGAGCCGGGAAAGCAAAAGGTCGAGCGCGCGGGCACAAAGCGTGGCCGTGATCGGCGCCGGGGTTGCGGGATTGACGTGCGCCGGCGCACTTCAGCGCGCGGGCCGCCGGGTCCGGGTGTTTGAGAAATCGCCCGGGAACGGCGGCCGTTGCGCAACGCGACGCGATGGCCCCCGACGCTTTGACCACGGCGCCCAGTATTTCACGGCGCGTGAGACCGCGTTTCGTCGCGCCGTGGCAGCGTGGCAGCGCGCGGGCGCCGTCGAAGAATGGAAGGGGCGGCTGATGATCGTCGCCCCCGGCGAAGCGCCCGAACCGTTGGTCGACGACACGGCGCGCTACGTCGGCGTTCCGACGATGAGCGCGATCGGAGGCCACCTGGCTCGGGATGTCGACGTGGCGCTGCGAACCCGCATTACCGGGGCCCGCTGGGACGAGGGCTGGCACCTCGTCGCTGTGGATGGCGACCGCTTTGGCCCCTTCGACGCGTTGGTCGTTGCGACGCCCGCACAGCAAGTGCTCGAGCTTCTGAGCGACGCACCCTCGTGGTCGGAGCGCGTCGCACAGGTCGAGATGATGCCGTGTTGGGCGGTGATGATCGGCTTCGACGATCCGGTTCCGGCGCCCTTCGACGGGGCCTTCGTCAACCAATCGCCGCTCGCGTGGGTCGCGCGCAATACGAGCAAGCCAAAGCGCTCGTCCGCCGAGACGTGGACCCTCCACGCAACAACGGCGTTCAGCCTCGACGCAATCGAAGATGACCCGAAGACCGTCGCCGAACGGCTTTCGCGCGCCTTTGCGGACCTCGTCGGCGCGGGATACTCCCGGCCGACTTCGTTGCAAGCTCACCGCTGGCGCTACGCCCGCGCCGTAGACGGCGTCGGCGCCGAGTTCTTATGGGATCGTGGCGCCGCGATCGGCGTCTGCGGCGACTGGTGCGTGGGCGAACGGGTCGAAGGGGCCTGGAGAAGCGGAGCCGCTCTCGCCCAGGCCCTGCTCGAGGTGGACGAGAGGTCCGCTTCAACGGCCTTGGCAACACGGGACGCGCCCCGCGGAGCGGGCCGAGGAGAAACGCGATGAGGACACGTGGCTGGAAGCTTGAAGAGGCGCCGGATTTGAGCGGCAAGTGTGCGCTGGTGACGGGGGCCAACAGCGGAATCGGGTTCGAGGCCGCGAAAGCCTTGGCCGCACGCGGTGCGCGGGTGGTGCTTGCCTGTCGCGACCTCAAGCGGGGCGGCGCGGCGGCCGACGCCATCGCCAAAGCTGCACCCGAAGCGGACGTTGCGGTGCGACATCTAGACCTCGCCGACCTGGCATCGGTGCGTTCCTTCGCCGCGGGGTTTCGGGCGGAGGTCGATGCGCTGCACCTGCTGATCAACAACGCCGGGGTGATGGCGCTGCCCTACGGCGAAACCGCCCAGGGCTTTGAGTCGCAATTCGGAATCAACCATCTCGGTCACTTTGCCCTGACCGGGCTTCTCCAAGACCGCTGGGCTGCGACGCCGGGTGCCCGGGTCGTCAACGTGAGCAGCCTGGCGCACCGAATGGGGCGACCGGACTTCGACCGCCTACAGGGCGAGGCGGGTTACGAGCGCTGGACGGCCTACGGGCGGAGCAAGCTGGCCAATCTCCTGTTCACCTTTGAACTTCAACGGCGGTTGGAAGCGGCGCACGCGCCCGCGATCGCCGTGGCCTGCCACCCGGGCTACGCGGCGACCAACCTCCAGACCGCCGGGCCCCGCGCCTCGGGCGCCGCTTGGCTTGAGGCCTTCTTCCGCTGGAACAACCTCTTTTTTGCCCAAAGCGCCCGCGCCGGTGCGTTGCCGACCGTCTTCGCAGCGGTCGACCCGAGCGTCGACGGCGGCGCCTACATCGGCCCCTCGGGACCCTTCGAGATGCGCGGTGCGCCCACCCGCGTGGCTTCCAGTGGGAGGGCGCGCGACGCAGAGGCTGCAACCCGGCTCTGGGAAGTCTCGGAGAAGGCGACGGGCGTCCACTTCGAGCTCGAAGCCGAAGTCGGAGCGTCGTAGTCTCGACGTCCGCGGCCCGATGGGCCGGGGTCCCTCAACGCGGACGGGTGGCCTGCCGATAGGACGGCGCGGAAGCCGCCCCTGAGATATGCCGAGCTTGTCCGTCTTCTTCATCCTGCTCTCCCTGATGCTCGCCGGCGCGTTCGCGCTCTGGTCGCGCGCCCACGCCCGACGCCGGAGCTTGTCTCCGCAGCCCTACGCCGGCCACATCCCGTCGCCCGGAGCCTATACCCACACCGCGTTTGAAGAGCTCGCGCCGCTGGGCGCATCGCTGCTGCCGGGCGACCCGCCGCCCGCGTGGCGCGATCAGATGTTCTCGCTGGGCGAGCGCATCGCCGGCGCCGGGGTCCGCTCGGTCTTCTTTGTTCACGGCACCTTTGTGGGCGACGACCCCTTCGATCTGCGGCGTCTCCCGGGCCCGGCCCTTGCCGCAACGGGAGCCCTGGGCGGCCTTGTGGATCTGCTCGCGCGGGCGCCCAAAACCTGGGCGGGCGAGTCGGGGAACTTCACGGACGCCTACGTGCGCCTCTTTGCCGCCGCCCTCGGCCACGACATCGCGGCGACGGCATTCCCCTGGTCCTCGGCCAACCACCACGCGGCGCGGCTCTGTGGAGCGCTGGGGCTGCTCGCGGCGCTCGCCCGCGCCCGACGCGAGGGCCCCTTGTCGGGGCGCGTGCTCTTGATCGGACACAGCCACGCGGGGCAGCTTTTTTCCATCCTGTCGCAACTGCTGGTGTCCGAGCGGCGCGCGCGAGACCTCGTGTGTCTCACCCGGCCATGCGAGAGGTTCCCCGACGCGGTGCGGCGGGATCTGGCCGCGCTGCGGGGTCTACGCCTCGACATCGTGACTCTGGGAACCCCACCGCGTTATGGCTGGGGTGCATCGAGACGGGTTCGACTGCTCCACATCATCAATCACCGCGGCAAAGCCGCCCGTGCGGGGCTGCCCGACGGGCTTCCGTTCACGCGGGACGGGGACTACATCCAGCAGTATGGGATCGCCGGCTCCGATACGATCTCGCCGGTGCCGGAAGACCGCGAGACCAACACCCGCCTGGACGCAGTGCTGGGCGTGGGAAGTGACCTAGACCGGTGGTGGGAAAACGTTCGGCACCGCGTCCGGCTCCACAACCGCGGGTTCCATTACCTGGTCGATTACGGCGACAGCGCGAGCTATCCCAACGCGCTCGCGACCCTGGCCGGCCACGGTGTGTACACCAGCGCCACGGCGATGCTCTTCAACGCGCGCCTCATCGTCGACCATTTCTACCCGGCGAAAGGCCGGCGGTGTCAGAGCGGGTAGCCGTAGCGCTCGAGATCGACACCGAAGTCGCGCCTCAAAAGACCGTTCGACGTCGCGACGCGTTCGTTCAGCAGGTCCCGTTCGCTGTCGCCGAGCTCTTCGTCTAGCTCCGCGCCGCTTGTTTGGGCCATGCTCCGCGCCGCAAGCAGCTGCGCTTGGTGCAACGTGATGCGGCGCGTCGCTTCCCCGAGGAGCTCGCCGTAAAGAGTCGGCGCGGCCTGGAGCTGGCGCATTTCGATAGGGGTGTAGTCATTGAAGTCGTGCGGCGCGGCGGCAAGGGTCGCTCCGCGGTTGAGACGCAACATTTCGGCGACGACCGCTTCGGGCTCTCCGGCATTTTCCTTGCCGAGCGCGCCCGCGACCTCGAGGCCCAAGGCGCCCATCGCCCCGCGCAGCGTTTCGGGTCGCTCCACCAACTCCTCGAAGAGCACGATCCGCAGCGCGGGGAACACAAGCCGAGTCTGCTGAGCGAGGGCCCAGTAGTCGAGCAGTGCGAGATGGGAGGCGGCCCCCTTCACCAGCAGGTGCTGAACGTACAAGCGGTAGTTCAAAGCGAGCCCGTAGTGGACGACCCAGTACCGATACAGCGAGCGCAGCAGCTGGAGCGGATGGCGCAACACCAGTAGGACGCCGGTGTCCTCGCCGAGGACATCGCGCAGGCGCAGCAGCCGGTCTCCAAACGAGACACTGCCGAGCCCCTGCCCGACGGTCACCGGGAGGGCCTCGTCGGACAGGACCGCCGCCTGGGCCCCGGCGGATCGCGCCCGATCGAGCTCGCGTTGGAACACAGCGCCGACCAGGCCTGCGTCGTAATACGGAGCCTGGGTACGCAACACCTGGGTCTGGACCGCGTGGAGGACGTCGGGGTGGACGTGTTTCGACGGGCCAACGCCGATAAAGTGCGCGCCCGGTTCCGCACGGAAGAGGGCTTGTAGCGAAGTCGACAAGCACTTCGGCAAGCCGACGTGGAGAATGCGATGCATCGAAACCCTCCCGCCGCCGTTGCGTTCTCGCAAGGCCCGTGCCGGCCCTCGCGGCAGGGGTGTGCAGGCGGATTCGAGCGCCCTTTCAACATGAAAAGCCCGGTTCCGCCTGCATCGCCGGGGATGCGCGGGCGCCGCGCGGTGATCGGTCGCGGTCGGAGCGCCGGTCAGCGTCGCGCCGTGATAGGGTCGCCTTCGGGGGGAGGGACGAGGAGGCGAACATGTTCCAGGAACCGGTCTTCCCCAGGCACGAATTCCAGGGCCGCTACGAGCGGACGTGGCGCCGCATGGAGGCGGCGGGCCTCGACGCGCTGGTCGCCTACAGCGCGGGGAACCAGTTCTGGCTCACCGGATACCTCGGGTCGCTCTCGGCCAAACGCTTCCCCGAATTTTCACACGACGTTCTGTTCCCAAAGGTCGTGCTGCCGCGCGGCGAAGAGCCGGTCATCGTGGGCTTTCAGATGCCCGCCGAGACCTACGCCAACGAGACCCACATCGCCGATATCCGCCCCGTGGGCGTCCCTGTCGAGACCGCTCGGCCGGCGGCGATCCGCGCGGTGCTCGAGTCCAAGGGGATCGAGCGCGGCCGCATCGGGGTCGACTTCGACGCCTTTGGCAGCATCAAGGTGTCGGAGTTCAACCAGCTCCGCACGGCACTCGCTTCGGCCGAGATCGTCGACGCGACCGACCTGCTCTACCGCCTGCGGATGATCAAGAGCCCGGCCGAGATCAGCTATCTCCGCACCGCCGTCGAGATTCAGAACCACGCGTTCCGCAAGTTCGTGCGCCGGATCGGCCGCGGCATCAGCGAAACCGAGCTGATGTTTACGATGTTTCAATGCCAGGCCGAGGCAGGTGCCAGCGAGGTCGGTATCGCAATGCCTTGGACCCACCCGGGCTACACCTTCTTCCGCACTCAGTACCCCGACCGGCTGATGGAGCCCGGTGACTTCCAGTGGTTCGACGGTGGAGCCTTTCACCGGGGTTACTGCTCCGACTACGACATCATCCTGGTGTGGGGAGAGCCCAGCGCGGACCAGCTCAAGGCCTTCGACGGCATGCGCGCGATCTACCGCGAGGCGCTCGAATTTTGGAAGCCCGGGCGACCGATCGCCGAGATCGCCCGCGACGTGCGAAGCGTGGTTCAATCCCACGGCGCGGTCGATCCCCTGGATGGGAACTTTATCGGGCACAACCTGGGTTATGAGATGGTGGAGAAGCCGTGGTTTGGCGTCGGCGCCGCGCCCGATTTGCTGCTCGAACCGGGTATGGTGGTCGCGCCGGAATGGTTTATCGAAACGCCCTACGGCCCAATCCTTTTCGAGGAGAACTTCCTGGTTGGAGAAGCCGGGCTCGAACGACTGACCGACTTCCCATCGAAGCTCCAGGTGATCGCGGACTGAGGCCCGCCGCGCGCCCCGGCTACTCCCCGCTGAAACGCGGCTTGCGCCGCTCCACAAATGCGTGGACCGCTTCCTGGCGGTCGGCGGTGGCGTTCGAGACGATCTCGTAAGCCAGGGCGGCGTCGGAAACGCGGTTCGCGATTTCGCGAAGCGGAAGGTTGATCGCGGTCTTGGTCCAGCGCACGGCCCAACGCGGATTGGACAAGATTCGGTCCGCCATTTCCGCGACTTTGGCATCGAGCTCGTCGGCCGGCACTGCGTAGTTGATGAGCCCCATGGCGGCGGCGTCGGTGGCGGTCAGCATGTCGCCCGTGAGCAGATATTCCTTGGCCCGGGCGTAGCCGATGAGCTGGGGCCAGATCACGGCACCTCCATCGCCGGCCACCAGCCCCACCTTGACGTGGGGATCGCCGATCAGAGCGTCTTCGCGTGCGATGATGACGTCGCAGAGCAGTGCGACCGAGGCGCCGAGCCCCGCCGCCGCGCCATTCAGCCGGCAGATCACCGGCTTCTCGAGCTCGAGCAGCGTCGAGATGATGCGCTTTGCGTCGGGCATGATGCCGCGAAAGCGTGACGTCTCGTCAATCATGGATTGGAACCACTCCATGTCGCCGCCCGCGCAAAAGGCTCGCCCCGCCCCCGTGAGGATTACAAGGTCGCTCCCCGGGTCATCCTGGGCGTCCACAAAAACCCGCGAAAGCTCGTGGTGCAGGTCGTCGTCGACGGCGTTCATCGGACCGTTGGTGATCGTGATGGTGAGGATGCGCCCGTCTCGGTGGAGATCCAGCGTCTTGAATTTCTTGAGGTCCAATCGATTTCTCCCAGCGCACGCGTCGTTGCCGACACCGGCAACGGGACGGTGCGCGTGTCATGCAGCGTCGTCAGACGGGAATCTCACCCTCCGCGATGGTGCGTAGCATCTCGCGGCGGAATCCGTCGTGGTCGTTGAAGGCGTGGTGGAGACAGCCTCGGTTGTCCCACATGGCAAAGGTACCGGTCTCCCAGCGCAGACGGCAGGTAAAGATCGGCTGGGTAATGTGCCCGCAGAGAAACTCGACCAGCGGGTTGGCCTCGTAGGCGGTCATTCCCTCGATCCCCACCGTGTAGGTCGGGTCGACATAGAGGCTCTTCCTGCCCGTCGCGGGGTGGGTTCGCACCAGCGGATGGACCGCGCCATCGATCAGGGTGCGCTCTTTGACCTCGATGTCCATCGACGTCACCTTGACGTCGGTGTCATCGGGGGAGTGCTTGCGGAGCCCGGCGAGGACCTTGCGCGCCGACATGTGCACCTTGAGCGGCGCCAGCATCGCGCGCATCGCCGCGCTCAGGGATTCATAGGCGAGCTGCGTGTTCGCCCACCAGGTGTCGCCTCCGTAGGGCGGGATCTCGACACCGAAGAGCAGGCTCACGGCCGGGGGGCGTTCGAGAAAGGGCGAGTCGGTGTGCCAGTTGCCGCCGAAGATCATCGGCGCTCTCTCGTCCGCCTCTTTCACGACGCGCTGCACGTTGGGGTGCCCCTCGACCCCCGCGGTGTAGGCGTCGACGCCAAACCTTCCGAAACACAGGGTGAGGCGCTCCTGATCTTCGTAGCGGAGCTTCTGGTCGCGGAAATACAGCATCTTGTGGTGGTAGAGCGCGTCCTCGATCTCGGCGAATTGAGCGTCGCTGACTGCGGCGAGGTCGACGCCCCGGATCTCCGCCCCCATCGCGCTCGAGAGTGGGTGGGCCTCGAGGTGGCGGTACCTCTTCGCTCGATTGTCAAAGGTGCCGGAGGGTTGGGTGTGTTCGGCTTCGAGGATGCTCATCTCAACAGTATGCAATAACAGCGCCGCGCCTCGCCCCGCGCCGGCGTCCCGCGAATAAAGCGCGGGGGGGCGCGGCCCGCGGGTGCCCCAGCAGCTAGGGGCGAAACGGCGCGATCGACTCGACGTATTCGTCGAGGAGCTTGAGTGTCTCGTCCCGCGACAGGTCCGGCATCGGGAGGAGCACGCGGTTGGCACCCGATTCCACCATGCGCTCGAATCGCCGCGGATCGACCCCGCGGCGCTTGCTGACCTCGGGGAGGACCGTCACGTCGAGCTCCTCGAGCGTGCGTCCCCGCGCCGCCATGGCTTCGCCGATCGCATCGAGGTGCTCTCGCATGTCGCCTTCACCGTCGATGGGGAGCCAGCCGTCGCAGTATTCGGCGATTCGCGCCGGGGTCCACTTGGAGTAGGCCCCCATCAGGACGGGTGGGCCGCCCTCCTGCAGGGGCTTTGGCCAGCACCACATCGGCGGGAAGTCGACAAATTCGCCGTGAAACTCGGGCTCGTCCTGGGTCCAGATCTCGCGCATCGCGAGGACCCGCTCGCGGGTCACCTTCCAGCGGTCTTTGAAAGCCACGCCGTGATCTTCCATCTCTTCCGCGTTCCAGCCGGCGCCGATCCCGAAGAGAACACGCCCGCCCGAGAGCACGTCGAGCGAGGCTACCTGTTTTGCGAGCACGATCGGGTCGTGCTGGGCCACCAGCGCGATGCCGGTGGCGAGCTTCAGCTCCCGGGTGACCGCGGCCGCCATGCCGAGCGCGACAAAGGGGTCGTGGCAGCGCCAATACATGTCGGGCAGCTCTTGCCCGACGATAAAGGGTGTCTTGCGGCTGGTGGGGATATGGGTGTGCTCGGCGATGAAGAGCGACTCGAACCCGCGTTCCTCGAGCGCGACGGCGAGGTCGACCGGTGTGATCGCGCCGTCGGTCGCGAAGGTGATCAGCCCGAAGTCAAGCATGGGATCTCCTGGTGCCGGCGATGGCCGGAGCGATGACGTGGACCGCCACGCCTAGCGGTACTGCCCCGCGATCGGCGCCCAACGATCCAGAAACTTCAAGGTGGTCGGCGCGTTGTGGAGCTCGAAGGTGGCCGGGCCGACCACGACGCGCTCGATCCCAAGCTCGGCGTAGCTGTCGAGCCGCGCCGGCGGCGGGTTGCCCCAGGCAAAGATGGTGATACCGATCGTCGCGGGGTCGCGGCCGGCCTCGGCCGCGAGGCGGCGAAAATGGGCGACGCGATCCGGAATGTCTGGTCGCCCCCGTTCGTTCTTCAGCCCGGCGTCGATCGGACACCAATGGTCGGCGTACTCGGCGGCGTGCCGAATCCCGGTCGGGCCGGCGTTGCCGAGCGCGACGGGAAGCGGCTCCTGCACGGGCTTCGGGTACACCCACGATTCGGAGAAGCGCTCCCAGCGCCCGGCAAAGGAGGGCTTCTCCTCGCGCCAGATCGTCCGGAGCGCCTCGATCCGCTCGCGCATCGCGCGGTAGCGCAGTCGGAAGGGAAGGTCGGGCCGATGATTCTCGAGCTCCTCGGCGTTCCAACCCACCCCGACACCGAGCAGGAGGCGTCCACCCGAGATCACATCCAGGGTGGCCGCGGTGCAGGCGAGATCGAGGAGGTCGTGCTCGAGCAGCAGACAGACGCCCGTCGCCAAGCGCAGCGTATCGGTGGCCTGGGCCGCCGCGGCGAGGGAAGTAAACGGGTCCATCATATTCCAGTACCCCGGCGGGAGCTCGCCGCCGCCCGGGTAGGGCGAGCGCCGAGAGGTCGGGATGTGGCTGTGCTCGGGCACCCAGATCGAGTCGAAGCCGCGCTCCTCGAGCGCCCGCGCCACGTCAGCGGGGGCGATGCCGGCCGCGTGGTTCATGGTCAAATAGCCAAAACGCATCGCGGAATGATACGCCACTCCGAGAATCGGCCGCCGGCAACGACGATCTGTCTTCAGCGCGGTTCAAACCACGAGAAGAACTGGCTCAGATGGGCGCGACGTTCCGGCGAGAGGTAGGAGAAGTTGATCCCCCGGTCGGTGAACTCCCAGAACTGGGCGGGCGCTTCGGCGCCGAGCTCTTCGCGCACCGCGGCGATACGCTCCCGCCGTTCGTGCTCCATGTCGGCGAAGATGCGACGCGCTGGGGCCTCCTCGCCGCGCGCCAGAAAAAACGTGGCGAGCTGCACCTGGGCGCGGCGCACCTCGCGCAGCCGCTCCTCCTGCTCCGGGGTCTCGCTTTCGCGGTCGACCTCGAGAAAGAGAGCGAGCAGTGCGTCGGCTTCTTCCCGTTCGGTTTCCACCGCGTACTCGACCACCAGCGAGAGGTCGTACGCGACCACCGCCAACAAAAAGGGTTGGCCCTGCGTGTAGCCGAGCTGGCCGTAGTACCGGAAGTGCTCGGCCACCTCGCGGGCCAAGTCACCGCGGCCGGCGCCGAGCAACCGCTCGCAGAGAATGCGATATTGCTGCAGAACGTAGTAGGCACTGCGCTGGTCGCGGGCGTTGATGGCGTCGCGCAGATAGCTGTTGAAGAATCGGATGCACAGGCGGGTGAGCGCCGGGTGCTTCGCCACCGACTCGGCGGCGATCCGGCGGGTCTCGAGCGATACCAGGTTCGCGATCTCGCGGGCTTCGCCCAGACTCTCGGCAAAGATCGCGTGGTACTGCCGCAAGATCTTGGTCTCGAACCAGATCTTTTCCTCCACCACGGCCGTCATCGCGGCCGGGTCCATCGAGACGAAGTCGGGGTCGCGGGACAAGGCGCCGTCCATCTGGAACCACGCTTCGGGGAGATCCTGACGCACCGGCTGATAGTCCCGGAGCAGACCGCCAAGCGCCGTGACCGCCGCCATCGAAATGCTGCGGTCGCTGTGCTCGCGCGCGCCGTGGGCGACGTCCTCGAGCTCTTCGACCGCGGCGACGACCGCGCGGCGCGTTCCGGGCTCCGCCCGATGGCGGGCGCGGCGGATCGAGCGGTTGGCCTGCCGCCGGATACGCGCGATCACGTTCACTGGAGTGAGAAAGTCAAAGACAAAGGCGAAGTAGGGGATCAGCAGCAGCAGGCAGATCGTCACCATCGCGAGGCACAGCACCAGGCCCGCGTGCGGCACGATCGAGAGCTCGATCGATGCATCCCCGGGCGTGGTCGAGATCCACACGCACAGGATGGTCGTCAGGACAAAGAAGCCCAGCACCAGGAAGTTCACGGGTTCGCGCACAAAGAGCTGGGTGATTCGGTGCGTGTACCGATTCGCGGCGAGCTCGACGACGATTGCGACGACGGTGATCGCGACGGCGAGCACACCGGCGACCACCTCGGCGGCACTGGCCACCCGATCCATCGCGCCGGGCCCGTCGAGGTGCAGGAGCCATTGGACCGGGTTGCGGAACCCCTCGCCCGGGGTCCCGAGCCAGTCGGCGACCCCAAAGAGGGCCAGCGCGAGCAGGAACAGGCCAAAAAACGCGACCGCGGATCCCAGCCACAGCCGTCTGCGCGATTCCGTCGCCATGTCGCCCACCCCGCCGCGCTCCCGGATCCCGACCCCGCGAAACCCTAGCAACTCAATCTCACGCACCGGGTCAAGCGATGTGCCCGAACAATGCCCCGGCTAAAACCCGCTACCGTGTTGCGGCATCCCAGCAATACCCTCCAGCAAGGGGAAGCCAGTATGTCCGAAACCGGCGACTATCCGGGGCATCCTCCGGCGCTCTGGAAGGACCTCTTCAAGATCGATCTGTGGAAGACCATGCAGCGCATGGTGAGCATGCGGCGCGATTTCGCGCGCTTTCCGCGCCACCTTCCGATCGGACACGAGGCGCCCGACTTCTCGCTGCGAGACGCCGCCGGTGTTACCCGCTCGCTCCACGACCTCCGCGGAAAGGTCGTCGTCCTCGAGTTTGGCGCGATTACCTGACCGCCCTTTTTGAGGCAGGTGGCCTCAATCGAATCACTCAAGAAAAAGTACGGCGCGCGAGGCGTCGAGTTTGTCGTCGTCTACGTCGAAGACCCCCATCCAGGGGAACCCGGGTATCGGGACTACCGGCAGCCGGAGACCTTTGACGAGCGCAAACGCTACGCGGACCGACTCGTCGCCGAACGCGGGATGGAAGCGACGGTCGTGGTAGACGACATGGACGACGCCGTCTGGAAGCAATACGGGTCGCTCCCCAACATGATCTATGTCGTCGACCGCGAGGGAAAGATCGCCTACCACGCGACCTGGACGATGGCCGACAAGATCGACCGCGTGCTCGCCGACCTGGTGCCCTGAGACCCGTCGTCTTGCGGCGAGGGTGGCAGGGCGGGCTAGCGCGCTTCGCCATCGCGATTCTCCCGCGGGAACTGTACGTTCGGGGGCAACGACGCGGCCGCCCAAGCACCCGCACGGAGCTCCCCATGGATTTTGACCTTCCGCCGGAACTCGTGAGCTACCTGGCCGAGCTCGATGATTTCATCGAGCGCGAGATCGCGCCGCTGCAGGCGGCCGAAGACAATGAGCGCTTCTTTGATCACCGGCGCGAAGACGCGCGCACCGACTGGGATCGGGGCGGGCTCCCCAACGAGGAGTGGGAAGCGTTGCTCGCCGAGGCTCGGCGGCTCGCCGACCGCGCCGGGCACTACCGCTACCCGCTAGCCAAACAATACGGCGGTCGCGACGGCACCAACCTGGGCATGGCGGTCATCCGCGAGCACCTGGCGGCCAAGGGCCTCGGGCTCCACTGCGACCTTCAGACCGAGCACTCGATCGTCGGGAACAACGTCGCCCTGCTCCTGATGATCGAATACGGCACCGACGCCCAGAAAGAAGAGTGGATCGAGGACCTGGCGGAGGACCGACGCGGCTTTGCCTTTGGCATCACCGAGCCCGAGCACGGCTCCGACGCGACCCACATGGAGACCCGTGCCGTGCGCGAGGGCGACCTCTGGGTCATCAACGGCCAGAAGACCTGGAACACCGGTATCCATACCGCCGCCTACGACCTGATCTTGGCGCGGACCAGCGGCAAGGCCGGTGATGGCGGGGGGATCACCGCGTTTCTGGTGCCGACGGACGCAAAGGGGTTCAAGGTCGAAGAGATGCTCTGGACCTTCAACATGCCCACCGACCACGGACGCGTGAGCTTGACCGACGTCCGCGTCCCCGACGACGCGATCTTTGGCGGAGAAGGGCGGGGGCTCCAGGTCGTCCAGCACTTTTTCAACGAAAACCGCATCCGCCAGGCGGCCTCGAGCCTCGGCGCCGCGCAATTTTGTATCGACGAGTCGGTGGCGTACGCGCAGGTGCGTCAGCCCTTTGGAAAGCCCCTCGCCCAAAATCAGGCGATCCAGTTCCCACTGGTGGAGCTGCAAACCCAGTGCGAGATGCTGCGCGCCCTGATCCACAAGACTGCGTGGTCGATGGACCGTTACGGCGCCTTTTCCCAGTCTGACAAGGTGTCGATGTGCAACTACTGGTCCAACCGGCTGTGCTGCGAGGCCGCCGACCGGGCGATGCAGGTGCACGGCGGAATGGGATACTCGCGGCACAAGCCCTTCGAGCACATCTACCGCCACCACCGTCGCTACCGCATCACCGAAGGAGCAGAAGAGATCCAGATGCGTCGGGTGGCGGGCTATATGTTTGGCTTTATGAAGCAGCGTGCGCCCAAGGGGATCCAGGAGGGCGGATAAGGGCCTGGACGTCCCGGCGCACGCCGTGGTATCTCCAGGCGGTTCGATCTCAACGCGCCGCCGCGCGGTGCGACAGCCTCGCGGTACAGGAGAACGCGCCATGCCGCTTTATCTCGATGAAGTTTGGTTGAAGGATCCTACCCCCGATCGGGTCAAGGAATTCGCGAGCATGATGGGGGCGGCCGCCAAAAACCCGGCCTCCGTGGGAGCACCCGACGAAGTCCGTTTTGTCGCCGGCCCATGGGCCTCGAACGAGGAGCCGAAGGTCATCTTCGTGATCGATATCCCCGACCACACGGCCACCTTTCAGGTGTTTGGCAAATTCGTGGCGACGGGGCTGGTCGAAAAGCGGCGTCTCACCCCGATCGTCGAATGGGGTGAAGTCGAAAAGATGGTCGGGCAGCTCTAGCTGCCGGGAGCGCGGGTCACTCGGTCGCGAATCCCTTCCGATTCCAGCCGACCATCCCGCCCCGCAACACCCGGACATCTGCGACGCCTCGCTCGCGGAGCAGCTCGGCCGCGGACGCGGAACGCCGGTCGGTGTGACACACCAGGACGATGGGACGCTCGCTCTCGGAGGCGAGCTCGCCCGCGTGACCCTCGACCTGGTCGAGGGGAAGGTTTTGTGCGCCCGGGATGTGGCCGAGCGGCCCGGCGAACTCCTCGGGGCCTCGCACATCGACCACGAGGGTCTCCTCCTGTCGGGAGAGACGCCCCTGTAGCTCGCCCGCTTCAATCCACGCCTCAGTCGACGGACGGCGCCCGCGCAGCCAGCCCGCAAGCAGCAGAACCACGGCCACGAGCGCCACGGCCAAAAAGAGATTGCGGATCACGATGGTCACCTCCGCAGCGCCGTGCGGCACGCATTGACGCCGCACTCGTTTCAGAGAGCCCCAGTGTCGCACGGGTAGCGGTCCGGAGCGACGCCGCTACCGCTCCCCCGACTTGGTGCACGCTACAGTGGCGTGCTCGACAGCGCCGTGGCCGTCGCCTCGGCGGCCGGCTCGCGGAGGGGAAGGGGGAGCGATGGGAGACCTAGACGGACGCGTTGCGCTTGTGACCGGTGGTGCCCGTGGCCAGGGCGCCGCGGAGGCGCGGCTCTTTGGGCGGGAAGGCGCCACCGTGGTGATCACGGACGTACTCGACGAGCAGGGCGAAAAGACTGCCGGTGTCCTCGGTTGCGACTACCTTCACCTCGACGTCGCCGCGGAAGCGGAGTGGGAGTCGGTGGTGGTCGAAACGATGAAGCGCCACGGTCGGCTCGACATCCTGATGAACAACGCGGGGATCTTCGAGGGCGCCCAACTTCTAAAGACGTCCACCGAGCTGTGGAACCGCATGCTGGCGATCAACCAGACCGGTGTATTCCTCGGGATGCGCAGCGGGGCCCGCGCCATGATCGAGGCGGGCAACGGAGGGTCGATCATCAACACGTCCTCGGTCGCCGGCTTGGAGGGCATCTTTGGGGCCACCGCCTACGGCGCCACGAAGTGGGCGGTGACAGGGATGACAAAGACCGCCGCCAAAGAGCTGGGACGCCACGGCATCCGGGTCAACTCGATTCATCCCGGTGTGATCGTCACCGAAATGGTCGAGGGCGCCATCGCCGGCAAGGAGGAGCAGATCGCCGCGCGCCAGCCCATCCGCCGGCTCGGCGAGGCGGACGACGTCGCCGAGCTGGCCCTGTTTTTGGCCACGGATCGGTCCAGCTACTGCACCGGGCAGGCCTTTACGGTCGACGGGGGCATGCACGGCTGATCCGCCGCGGGCGCTAGTTCGGCGAGTACGCCGGGAGCCCCAGGGCGGTGGCGCCCCAGTTCTCGGTGGTCCGATCCACGTCCATCATGTAGTGGGTGCGGATCATCGACAGGTCGCGGTGGATACGCTCCATCGGCTGCCCGATTTGGGTGGCGCTGGTCCCGCTGGCTTCGAAGAGCAGCTCCACCGCTTCGCGCGCGAGCGCGGCCACCTGCTGCACCGCCATGAACGCGCGGCGCTGGTCTTCCTCGCAAAAGGCGAGCGGGCCGCGTCGCGCCTCCTCGGCATATGCGGCTTGGTCGTTGATCAACCGGTCGAGCACCGCGGACGCAGCATCGGTCTTCGCGCGGGCGAGGCCGAGGCGACGCTGCGTCGAGCGATCGGTGCGGAGCTCCGCAAAGGGCGGGAAGGGGCTCTTCTTGATCATGACGCGGTCGCGGAAGGCGTCGATCGCCGACTCGGCCAGGCCCACGCAGATGCTGCTCAGCTCGGCGCAAAACACCTGGAGCGGAGGCGTGCGGTAGAACGGGTTCTCGAAGACACCATAGCCCGGGGCCTCGCCGGCGAACCACGGCCCCTGGGAGATCACGCGCCGCTCGGGGACGAACACATCGTCGACGACCGCCTGCTTCGACCCCGTGGCGCGCATCCCCATCACGTGCCAGTTGTCGAAGATTTCGTAGTCCGCGCGGCGGATCGCCGCCAAGATCAGATCCCTGGGCTTGCCGCCCTCGCCGGGAACCAGCGCCGAGATCGCAAGCCAGGTGGAGTGCTCGCCACCGGAGTTGTAGTTCCAGCGACCCGTGATCCGGTAGCCCCCCTCGACCGGGATCGCCTTGCCCTGCGGTGCGAAGATCAACGGGGCGCGGAAATCGCCGTCGTCGCCGTACATCTCGACCTGACCGGCTTCGGGAAACGCCGCCATGTGAAAGGTGTGCGCCGCCGTGAGACAAAGCACCCAGCCCGACGATCCACATCCCCGCGAGATGTTGATCATCACGTCGCAGAACGTGCGCAGCCCCATCTCGTAGCCGCCAAAGCGGCGCGGCTGTAGGATTCGATAAAAGCCGGCGTCGAGGAAGTCCTGGATCGTTTCGCGGGACAGCTCTCGCTGCCGCTCTTCCTCCTCGGCGCGTTTGCGTAGCACCGGGATCATCTCGCGCGAGCGCGCGATGATGGTTTCGGTGTCGAGCTTGGGTTCGGGGACCGGGATCGATTGCTGGGCTGCCACGGGCGAGGCTCCTGGTTCGGGCAGAGCGCCCGCGCGAGGGCAGGCCCGCTCTGCCGACGGTAGTGTATCGCGCGGGGGGCAGGGGGCCGCGTGGGCATTCGCATCGAATGCGTCGTCGAGTGCCAGAACCATCTGGGCGAAAGCCCGATCTGGGACCCGGAGGACGGCAAGCTCTACTGGGTCGACGGCACCGGGCCGCGGGTCGGCAACCCGTCGATTTGGCGGATGGATCCCCGCAACGGCGCGGTGGAGACCTGGCACACCCAAATGGACGTGGGCGCGCTGGCGCTCCGCAAGGGCGGGGGCGCGGTGCTCGCCATGAGCGACGGGTTCTACTTTTTTGACTTCGAGCGCGGCGGCGCCCCGGAGCCAATTGTCCAGATTGAGGCCGAGGAGCCGCGCACGCGCTTGAACGACGGCAAGGTCGACCGACGCGGGCGTTTTTTTGCGGGCGGCATGGACGACAAAGAAGAGCTCGGGATCTGCGGGCTCTGGCGTCTCGACCCCGACCTTCGGGTGACCCGTGTCGACCAGGGCATCATTTGCTCCAACGGGCCGTGCTGGAGCCCCGACGACCGCACCTTCTATTTCGCCGACACCTTCCGGGAGGAGATGTGGGCCTACGACTACGAGCTCGAGACGGGAGCCCTATCGAATCGACGCGTGTTCGCGTCGAGCAAGGCGCTCCCCGGTCTCTACGACGGCTCAACGGTCGATGCCGAGGGCTGCGTGTGGAACGCGATGGTGATCGGCGGCGAGCTCGTTCGCTACACGCCCGACGGTGCGATCGACCGGCTGATCGGGATGCCCGTACGCAATATCACGAGTCTAATTTTTGGCGGCGACGCGCTCGACGTTCTCTACGTCACGTCGATGGCACGAGTCAAGCACCCCGCCGTGCACGACCGCTTCGCCGCGGAGGTGAAGCCTCAGTTCCAGGCCGGCTCGGTGTTCGCAGTCTACGGCCTCGGCATCCGGGGGCTACCCGAGCCCCGCTTCGGGGGCTGAGGCACGGCGGGCGCCGGCTCAGGCCACGCGCCCGGTCCACGGTCCGACGCCGCTCAGCCGCTCGATCTCGATCCGCGTGACGTAGCCGGGCGGAGGGTCATCCATGGGTGGAAACTTCACGTCCGGGCCCAGGTAGGTGTGGGCGAGGCGCTGGAGCAGTTCGGGGCCGCCGCCTTCCTCGACCTGGGCCCGTCCGTAGAGTACCAGGTACTCGATCAAGCCGAAGTCGCTCAGCGTGGTCGCCTGCATGGAGAGCGCGACGCGCGCGTCGCGGCGGATGTTCTGCAGCTTGCGATGATTCGGGACGTGGCCGATCACCACCCGATCGCCTTCAAGGCCGACCCAAACGACCGTCATCTGCGGGGTGCCGTCGGGGTTCAGGGTCACGAGATGCGCGAGTGGCCCCGATTCGATGAAGCTTCGGGCAGAGCCGGGGAGTTTCATGGTTCCTACGATATCGCAGGCCGGCCCGTCGGCTGCGCGGCGCTACGAAGCGCGCGTTTTCCTCTAGACTGAAGAGGCGACGGAAGGGGAGGGCGATGGGTCTCAGCTCGAGGCGCTTTGTCGTTGACGACGGACAGGCGGCCCAGGAGTTCTTTCATAGCCGCCGATGGAGCGACGGGCTTCCCGTCGTGCCTCCCACGCCGGACGCCGTCCAGGCCTGCCTCGACTGGGTGCTTTTGCCGGCCGAACACCTGGTGGGTATCGAGCCGGTTCGCGAACGGGCGATCACCGCCGAAAAGCTCGCCGTGAACACCGTGATGGCCGGGTGCCTGCCGATGCACTTCCCCGTCGTCGTGGCCGCCTTCACGGCGATGTTGCAGGGGCCCTTTTTGCTCCACGGCGCGACCGCCAGCACCGGAGGTTGCGCGGTGCTCCTCGTCGTGAACGGCCCGATCCGTCGCGAGCTCGGGATGGAAGGCGGCTTCAATGCCCTCGCCGGCACGGACCGCGCCAGCACCTCGATCGGCCGCGCCATTCGTCTCGCCCTGGGAAACCTGCTCGACGTTCGTCCCGGTCAGATCGACCGCTCAACCCTCGGGCACCCGGGAAAATTCAGCTACTGCGTCGCCGAAGACGAGGAGGGGACCCGTTGGCTGCCGCTCTCCGAAGAACGCGGTGTGCCGTCGGAGGCTTCGGCGGTGACCGTGATGGCCGCCGGCGCGCCCCGACAGTTGATGAACGAGTGGACGACGCGCCCGGAGGAGATCCTCGACACCTACGTGGCCGAGATCAAAGCCAACATGCGCCACTATTCGATCTGGCCCGGGAACTACGCGATCGTGGTTCCGCCACAGCTCCGGGCGCATTTTGACCAGGCCGGCTGGAGCAAGTCCGATATTCGCCGCTATGTGCACCGCTACGCGCGGATCCGGCGAGGCGACTGGGCCGAGTGCGGAAAGGGCGCGGTCGTGGGCGCCCGCGCCGACCGCGAGTACGCGGCGCTCCCCGACCCCGACCACTTGTTGGTCATCGCGGCGGGCGGCCCCGCCGGCGGGTTCGGCGCGGTGATTCCGCCGTGGCTCGGGCACAAGAGCCGGGCGGTGACGATGGCGATCGGCGCCTGCGTCGATTGCGGGCCCTGACGAAGGAAGGACGCTGGGGATGCCTCTCGAAATACTCGACCCGACCCACGAGGGAGACTCGGCCGGGTTCCAACGGGCGGACCGCTTGGCGTCGCTCGAGGGCAAGACGATCGCGATCGTCTCGAACGGGAAACGTGGGACCCAACCCTTCTTCGACGCGCTCGAGGCCGAGTTTCTCGACACCTATCGCGCGTCCAAGGTGGTGCGACTCACCAAATCCAACTACAGCGCCCCCGCCGAGCCCGAGCTTCTGTCCGAAGCGCATCGATGGAACGCACTCGTTGCCGGTGTGGGCGATTGAGGAAGCTGCTCGTCGTGCAGTCTGCACGACGCGATCATCGGCGAGCGTCTGGGGATCCCTTCCGTGGGCATCATGACGACCGAATTCGTCAGCGCCGCCGAGCTCATGGCCCGCGTCCTCGGTGCGGACGACTACGCCTTTGTGGCGACTGCGCACCCGATCAGCAGCGCCTCCCCAGACGCACTCGCCAAACGCGCGCGCCAGGCCGCCGCCGAAAGCGTGTCGATTCTGGTCGGTGACGGCCGGGGCGCGCACGCGCACTGATGCGGCACGGCCGTTTTGCTCAGAGAGACAGGAGCCCACCGCCGGCGACGAGCACCTCGCCGCTGATGTAGTCCGACTCCGGCGTGCAGAAGAGATACACCGCGCCGGCGGCTTCCTCGGGGGTGCCGGGCCGACCAAGCGGGATGTGTTCGACGACGTGGTCTCGGGTGCGAGAATCAAAGCCCACGCGGTAGGCGGTTCCGCCGGCGTCGATCGTGGCGACCTCGTCTCCCTCCCAGGTCTGGGTGAGGCGCGTCTCGATCAATCCAAATGCCACGCAGTTCACGTTGACGCGGTAGCGCCCCCATTCCTTGGCGAGGGTACGCGTGATACCCACCATCGCGGCCTTCGCCGCCGAGTATCCGATCTGGGTAGCGCTCCCGTAGAGACCCGAGACCGAGGAGATGTTGACCACCTTGCGGTGGTAGCTGCGGCCCTCCTCGGCTTCGCGGGTGGCAGCGTCGCGGATAAAGCGCGCGGCAGCGCGCAAGATGCGAAACGGAGCGGTGGCATGCACGTCGAGCATCGCCTGCCACTGGGTGTCTCCGGTCTTGTGAATGCTGCTGTTCCACACGTAGCCGGCGTTGTTCACGAGGATATCGACACCGCCAAAGTGGTCGAGCATGTGCGCGACGACCCGTTCGCCATAATCGGCCTCGGTGACGTCGCCGGGGAAGGCGGAAGCGGCGCCCCCCGTTGCGCGAAGCGCAGCCGCGACCTCCTCGGCCGGCTGCTTGTCGAGATCGGCCACGACGACCGAGGCGCCAGCGGCGGAGAGGGTATGCGCCAGTGCGGCGCCGACTCCTCGACCCGCTCCGGTCACGAGTGCGACACGGCCGTCGAGTCGCCCCGGGGTCGCGGGAGGAGACGGATCTTGCGCGTTGGGATCGCTTGCCATAGCGAGCAGTGTATCCCAGCGACGCGTCGCACTCGCGCGGAGAGGCTTTGGTACGATCGCTACAACGCGGTTCGCTCACGTGCTCGGGAAAGGTCTATGGAACTCAAGGCGACAAAGCTCGAGAAAGCCAACGGGGTGGGCACGCTTTGGCTCGATCGTCCCCACCGGATGAACGCGTGGACCGGGAGGATGCACACCGAGTACCGCTGGTGCCTCGCGCAACTGGACGCCGACCCCGAGGTTGGTGTCATCGTGGTGACGGGCACGGGGCGGGGCTTCTGCGTCGGCGCCGATTCCCAGGCGCTCGAACGCCACTCCGCACTCGGCCGCTACGATCCCGGAACACCGAGCGAGCTCGCGAAGCCGGGGTACGGGGTCGCGAAAGAGTTCGATGCCGCCTTCGCCTACCACTTCGGTTTGTCAAAGCCCATCATCGCCGCAATCAACGGCCCGGCGGCGGGGGTGGGGTTGGCGGTCGCATGCTATGCGGATCTCCGCTTTGCGGTGCCGGGCGCAAAGCTCACGACGGCCCACGGCAAGCTCAACTTGCCCGCCGAGTACGGCCTATCCTGGATCTTGCCGCGCATCGTCGGCCTCACCCGCGCGAACGACCTGCTGTTGACCAGCCGCGTGTTCACCACCGACGAAGCCTTCGCCATGGGCATGATCAACGAGCTCGTCGCTCCCGAGGCGCTTCTCGAGCGGGTCTATCGATACGCCCGGTCGATGATCGCTTCGGTTTCCCCCAACTCGCTCCGCCAGACGCGCTGGCAGATCTACCGCGACCTCCATCGCGACATCGCGGACGCGGTGCACGCCTCCGAGACCCTGGTGGACACCATGATGGGGGAAGAAGACTACCGAGAAGCCGTTCGGGCCTTTACCGAGAAACGCCCGCCCGCATGGGGCCCGCGCTAGCGCTTGCGCCGCTGGCGTCTACTTGCCCCGCTTGAATTCGGACACCGGGAAGCCGGCGTCTCTCCAGCCGCCAAACCCCGTCACGATGTGGGAGACGTTGGGCATCCCCATGTCTTGCAACAGCTTCACGGACAAACTTGTCCGCCCGCCGCCCGCTCAGAAGAAGATGAACTCGCGGTCGTCCGCAAACACCTCCTTGAAATAGGGCGAGTCAGGGTCGACCCAGAACTCCAACATGCCGCGCGGCGCGTGGAACGCGCCGGGAATCTGCCCCTCGCGCTCGAGCTCGCGCACGTCGCGCACGTCGACGAGCAGTGCGTTTTCTTCCTCCACCCGGCGCTTGGCCTCCTCGGCCGAGTGGTTCTGGATCTCGCGCCTCGCGTCTTCGACCAGTTGTTGGACACTTTTCTTGAGGCTGTACATCGCCTGTCCTCCGGATGCGCTGCGGGTCCGCGCGCGTCGCTAGATCGTAGCGACCGATGCGATGCGCTACCCGTGTCCCGAGATGGGTCTTCTGGCGCGGCTGCGGCGCAGCAGCCACATCCACGGCGACGTGGCGGGACACTTCGGCCGCTTTTTTACAAGCGGGCGCGTCCTCGATATTCCGATCGGCGCGGGTGACAACGCGAAGCCGCTGGCCGCAGCGGGCTTCGAGGTGTGGGGTGCCGACATCGTCGTGCGCCCCTGCGGTGCGCCGGCCGTTCGTGTGCAGCAGGTCGACATGACGAGGCCGCTGCCCTACGCCTCCGGGAGCTTTGACGGGATCCTCCACTCCGAGGGCATCGAGCACGTCGACAACCAGCTGGGGGTGCTAAAAGAGCTGGCCCGCGTGCTAAAGCCGGGTGGTGTACTGATCGTGACCACGCCCAACTTGCTCCACCTAGAAGGCCGATTGTACGGTCTGCTGACCGGCCATCCGCGCAACCGCGGCGTGGTCGCCGAGCCGGCGGCGTTCTGGGGCCGTGAGGGCGGCGGACGCGAAGCGAGTCGGGAGATCTTTGGCCACGTCTTTTTGATCGATGCCTTTCAGCTCCGCTTCTATCTGATTCACGCCGGTCTCGAGGTGATCGATGTCGACACCGCGCGTTACTCGTGGAAATCGTTGTGCCTCGCGCCGTTGTTGTACCCGCTGGTCTGGCTGGCCACGCAGCGGATGATTCGCCGCCGGCGCTCGCGCCTACACCCAGAGCAGCAGCGCGAGATCCTGGATCAGATTCTGAGCCCGGCGCTGCTCTTTGGTCGCAAGGCGATCTTGGTCGCACGCAAGCCGCCGCGTTAGCATGACCGCGGCTGGCAGGTCTTATCCCGCGGCCGTCAAACGCGTTGTCCCCGCCTCGGGGTTGACGCAAGCCGGTGGGATTTCGCGGCGGCGCACCGCTTCGATGCCTTCGGCGACGGCCTGCGCGATTCCCCGAAAGCTCCGTTCGGTGCCGCCGCCGATGTGCGGTGTGGGGATGACGTTTTCCTCGAGCAGCGGATCGTCCGGGTCGAAAGGTTCGTTCCAGAAGACGTCGAGCCCGGCGCCGGCGACGCGCCCCTCGCGCAACGCCGCTAGCAGCGCGTCGTAGTCGATCACGGCACCCCGCGCGATGTTGACGATGTAGGCGCCGGGCTTCACGCGGGCCAACACCTGGCTGTCCACCAGCCCGATATTCTCGGGGCTCGCCGGGGCCGCGACCACGACGTAGTCCGCGTCGGCAACGGCATCTCCGAGTTTCTCGGCGGAAACGTGGAGGTCGACCGGAACCGCCGGGTCTCGCTTGCGCTCGCCCTCGGGTCCGTGGCGAGAGACGGCGATGACCCGCGTTCCGAACCCCACCAGGCGACGCGCGATCTCCTCGCCGATCCCTCCGTACCCGACGATGGCGACCGTGCTCTCCCAGAGACAGCCTCCCAAGGAGGTCCCCACCTGGCGCTGACGGAAGCGCTCGAACGCACCGGGGATGTCCCGCGAGAGCATCAGCATGTGGGCGATCGCGAGTTCGGCCACCGATTCTGCGTTGCCCGTCCCGACGCTCGGCACATTGGCTACCAGCACACCCGCCCGGGTGGCGGCGGGGATGTCGACGGAGTCGAGACCCACCCCGAATTGATGGACCAATTTGAGGCGAGGCCCGCCGAAGGCCTCGGCGGGGATTCGCGCGATCGCCGGAATCAGGACGTCGACGGTTTGCGCCGCTGCGACCGCTACCCGTCGTCCGCAGGCGATGATCTCATCGTCGGGAAGACAGGCCCGCAGCGCTTCGACGACGCGGCTGCCCTCTTGCACACAGGCGCCCACACGCATCCGCCGCGGTCTCAGGAGGCGGCGCCGTGGCGGAGCAGACGCCCCGGGAAGCGTTGGGTTTCGCGGTCGTTCTCGATCGTGACCTCGCCGTTTACGACCACGTAGCGGTAGCCGCGCGCCCGTTGGATACGGCGCCACTCTCCGCCCGGCAGGTCGTGCACCAGCTCGATCGGCTCGATCGCGAGGTTCTCATAGTCGTAGACGATCAGGTCCGCGGGGGCGCCCTCGCGCAGGTACCCGCGGTCGCGGAAGCCGGCGAGCATCGCCGGCAACGCCGAGAGGCGCCAGTGGGCCTCCTCCAGAGAGATCATCTCGTGCTCGCGGACGACCTTGGTCAGGGTCTCGGTCGGGTAGCGCCCGGCGGTCAGGAACTTGGTATGCGCTCCCCCGTCCGATACCCCGAAGATCACGTAGGGGTTGTCGACGATCTCGCGCAGGTACTCGACGCTGTTGTTGGGCGGCATGGCGTAGAACACGGTGTCGAGCCGGTCGGCCACCGCGATATCGAGCATCGCGTCGACCGGGTGGACCCCCATCTTCTCGGCCGCGAGACCCACGGTGTGGTCCCGGTACGGCTCGGTCTCCGGTGTCTGGGGCTCGACGATCACGATGTCCGCGATCGGGACGGTCGCCGTCACCGGAAGGTTGGCGCGGAGCGCCTCGCGGCGCGCCGGATCGGAGAGCTTGGCGAGCCGCTCTTCCCGGGTACCCAAGGTGGCTTCGCGCCAGCATTCAACGTCGTCGAACATGTTCCACTCGTCAAAGCTGAACGAGTACCCCGCATCGGTGGTCAGCCCCTGTCCGTAGATGCGCAGGCCGCGCTCGTGGCAGGAGCTCAGCCATTTGAGCTGGCGTCGGTGAATGTGGGGACGCGCGTCAAAGGCCTGCACGACGTTGAAGAGGATCGGTCGGCGGGAAATCGCGGACACCTCCTCAAAGAACTTGTTCTCTGTGTCCGGCTTTCCCGCGACATAGAGCATCTGCATAAAGCCTTCGTTGCGTTGCCCGAGCACTCGCGCCAGCTCGAAGCAGGTCTCGTCGTGCATCATGTCGGTCACCATCGGGGTGCCGTCGTAGTCGCGTTGCACACTCGCGGGCCCCCACGGCGGCATTCGCTGTGCCGACCAGCCGCAACCGCCGGCGTCCATGGCTTCTTCGAGGAGTCGACACAGCTCGCGGTGTTCGTCGTCGGTGGGCTTGCGCCCGGCCTTCGCGTCTTCGAAGCCGAGCACCCACATCAGCAGCGGGCCCACCGGGACATAGGGCAGGATGTTGATGGCCTTGGGCGCGCGATCGACGCTGTCGAGGAACTCGGGGTAGGTGACCCAGTCCCACGGCATTCCCTGTTCCATCGAGACCTTGGGAATCGCTTCCAGACGGGTCATCGTCAGCATCGCGCGCTCGCGCATGGCGGGCTCGAAGGGCGCGAAGCCAAAACCACAGTTGCCGATCACCGCAGAGGTGACGCCGTGCCAGCCGGAGAGCGTGCAGTAGGGGTCCCAAAAGAGCTGGGCGTCGTAGTGGGTGTGCAGATCGACGACCCCCGGCGCAACCACGAGCCCAGCGGCGTCGATGCAGCGCTCGGCATCGTGGGCGGCGATCTTCCCGATGCTCGCAATCCGGCCGTCTTTTACCGCGACGTCTGCGACAAAGCGCGGGATGCGCGTCCCGTCGACAACCATGCCCCCGCGAATGACGAGATCGAAGCTGGCCACGAAGTTCCCCTTTTCTGCGCGCTGCCGTTCGGAGGTGGTTCGCAGCGAGACGACAAGTTAGCGGCGCGCCAGCGCTGCGGCATGGAGGGTCTCGCCCCGTTCGAGACACGCGTCGTCGAGGGCCAAGGCACGGTCGATCGCGTCCCAGTCTTCCGCCGCGACGAGGTTGTGCAGGACGTCGTTCAGCCCCACCGCATAGACCGCGCCCCCCGTATACACAAGGTCCACGTCCCGAAAATGGCGGTTCAGAGAGCCGAGGATGCGGGAGGAATCGACAGCTTCGCTCGGATCGCGAGCGACGATCAGCGCGACATTCGGTCGCTCGATGCGCGTCGGCAGGATCACACCCGGTCGGAGCGGGTCCTCAAGGTAGGCACGCGGCAGGCTCTCTCGAAAGCGGGTGCTGGCTTCGAGCACGGCCGCTTCGAACTGCATTCTCGTGGGACCCACGTAGTCGTCGAGCAGCAACACTCCCCCCTTGCGGAGCATGCGATGGGACCACTCTAGGGCCGCGTCTACGTCGAACATATGGTGCAGCGCACTGCTCCATGAGACGAGATCGTAGGCGGCGTCATCACGCTCGTTGTCGAAGGCGTCGGCGCAGCGGAACTCGACGCGGTTTTCGAGGCCGAGCCTCCGCGCGGTCGCTTCGCCGGCGCGGATTCGCTCGGGGGACAATTCGTAGAGCACAAAGCGGTCGACCAGCCCTTCGGAGATCGCGACCATCTCTTTGACCGCGGTTCCGCACCCCACCGAGATGCCGCGTCGAAAGGGGAGCTCCGTCGCGAAGGTTCGCCTGAAGCGGGCGTACAGACCACGCGATAACCCGCCCACCGGCTGCCCGCAGAGCTTCGTGTTGACGTGTCGCACGATCCGGTCGCATTGCCACCATCGCGTGCAGAGCTTGGAGTCGATGTCTCCCACGGTCCAGCTCTTGCCAACCCGGGTGGCGAGCGCGCTAGCGTCTCGGTAGAGGCGGAAACCTCCGGGATCGATGGTTCGCGCCGTGCCTGAGAAGCGCAGCTCCAGCTGGTTCCAACCTTCGCGGAGATGCGGGCTAGGGTCCAAAACGAAACTCCGCGCGCCGCGGAAGCCCCTCGCCGCGGCGTCGCGCCGGGCGGGGCCGCATTCGACCCGCCCCACGAGGTGACCATTGACCCAGACGTCGAGGTTGGGTGCTCGGTTGGGTCGGTCGAGGTCGGCCGCCCAGCCGGTGACACAGAAGAGGTCGGCACTATCCACCCAGCCCCGTAATGGGCCGCCCTGCCAACGCCGCGCGCGCCAGGGGAGCAGCCGCCCGGCGAGGTGGGCGCTTCGTCGCAGCGCGCCGCGCCGGCGATCTTTCGAGTCTTCCGTCTCCATGCGCGCGCCAGGATAGGGCAGCGGCCACGCCTCGGTCCGGTCGGCTCTGTCGCGCCCGAGCTAGGCCAGGCGATCGCGTGTGGCAAAATGCCGCGGCGAGCTCGTCGCGGCGATCACGTTCTGCCGCAGATGCGTGAGCGACTGCATGTCGGCATTGACGGCGTCGAGACCGTGGGCCAGGACAAAGGCATAGCTCCGCTGGAAGGGCGAGAGCCCCGACCGCAAAAAGTCCGCTTCATAGAACCGATCGAAGGCGTCGGGCTTGCTGCGGCCCAGGAAGCGGCGCCCCGCCAGGTAGCGTCCGGCTTTCATCCCGATCAGGCCGATGCCGGCCGCGCGCGCCCGCTCGAGCACCGGCTGGAGCTCCACCATGGGCTTGGAGCCTTCGAGGATCTTGCGGTTCTTCCAGTCGTACCATCCGCCGGGGGTGATCGCGATCATCGCCAGGTCGTAGCCGCCGCCACGTGTCGCGGCGTCGAGTACCCGTTCGGCGTTTTGGTGGGTGCTGAGGCCGAGGTGCCTCACCTTACCCGCGTCTTTCGCGCGCTGGAAGGCGGCCCGGATCTCCTCGCTGGCGACGAGGTCGACGTTGTTCGCCGCCATCAGGTAGTAGGCGTCCACGTGGTCCACCCCGAGCTCGCGCAGGCTCGCGTCGATACTCCGCGTCCATTCGCCCGCGGCTTCGCGGCGTTGCCGCGCGGTGAGCGACTCGCCCGGGCCCGCGTCGGGCAACACCTTGGCCTTGGAGATAAGGAACACCTCGTCGCGGTGCCGCTTCAAGAACGGGGCGAGGTTCTTCTCGGCGTCGCGGTAGTAGCCACGAAAGCCCACGTCGAACACATTGATACCGGCTTCGAAGGCCGCGTCGAGGAGCTCGTCGCGCCGGCTTCCCGAAAGCGCGGCACCACAGCCAAACACCAGGCGGCTGGCGCGCCAGCCGGTGCGGCCCAGCGTGCGGTAGGTCATCTCCGGCCACTGGATCTCGCCACGCACCGCATCGCGCGCGGCCGCGAGCGCGGCGCGCGCGTCGCCCGAACGCAGCAGCGTACGTCCGCTCACGGCGAGGAGGGCGAGGGCCCGGAGGAAGCGGCGCCGGCTCGCCACCGGAAGCGCGGCCCGGGTTGCTGTGGTGTGACGGGTGTGACGGCTCACGGTTCCTCCTCGGGTCCCGCGCCCTCGCGGGGCTCGGGATACGCGTTGTCCAGGTGGATATGGTACTCGTGCGCCGCAGACCTGCCGCCCGCGCGTGACCGACCCGTCGGCGCCGCCAGGGGCCATCGCGCGCACCCAACTCACCGGAGACTCCTCGCCTGCCGCTCTCGCCTTCCCTCACCGTTGCTGGGGCGCTCGTCGTCGTCGCGGGGTTGATCGCGCTTCTGGCCTGGCGTCCGACCCTAGTTATCGGCAGTCCGCGCCTGGTGCTCGCGATGCTCGGCGCCCTGACCCTCGCCGCCTTTGCGCAGGTTGTGGAACTCCGTTCCCTCGAGCCCCGGCTCTGGCTCGACCCGTCGGAGGAGCCCCTCATGGTGGACGGAGACCCCGCGCAGGGTGTCTACGACCTCGCGACCCGGCGCTTTGGCGGAGACGACCGCTACGTGATCGTGATCGAGGGTGGCCCTTTCTTCCGCGCGGAGGCGCTGGAACGGCTGCGTGACCTCGGCCAAGCGGTCGCTCGGCTGCCCGAGGTGCGGCGGAGCGAGAGCCTGATCAACGCGAAGGATTTCTACTACGACCCGCGCGAAGACCTGATCGACATCGGTGGCTTCGCGCGCAAGATCCCTCAGGACGCGGAGGCGTTGGCCGCGCTGCGCGCCCGCGCGCTCGCGGACCCCGTATACCCCAAGTATCTGATCGCCCCCGATGGCCGCGCGGTCGCGATCGACGTGTCGCTCTTTGCGATGAGTGATCGAGAGTGGATTGCAAGCGGCGCTGACGAGCGCATCCGAGAGCGCACCACGGCATCCCTCGAGACGGAGCAGCGCGCCTACTTTTCCGGGCGTCCCCACCTCAAAGCTCGCGCTTACCAACAGATGGTCCGAGACCTCGTCCGGCTGATTCCACTCGCCGTAGCGGTGGCGACAGCCGTCGCCCTCGCGCTGACCGGTTCCCTGCGCGCCACCCTGCTGCCCCTCGCGGCCTGCCTCGCTGCAGCGGTCTGGACCGGCGCGACCCTCGTGCTGTGCGGGGTCCCGCTCAATCTGATCACGTTGGTATTGCCCTCTACGCTGATTGCGCTCGGCGGGCTCTACGGCATTCACGTGATGGGCCGCTACGCGGTCGAGTGCGAGAACGGGGGGACGCCGACCGAGGTCGCGCTCCGCACCATGCGGTACTGCTTTGCACCGGTCGTCGTGGCCGGCTTCACCACGTGCGTGGGTTTTGGGGCGCTCCTGCTGGCAAAAACACCGGCGACGACCGAGCTCGGTTTGTTCGCGGTGTTCGGGATCGCCTGCCTCACGCTGATCTCTCTGGCCGGAGTTCCGGCCGCGCTCGCGCTGCTGTCCCTACCCCCGCCGCGCCGACGCGCGCACGGCCTCGGGCTCGTCGACCGTTTGCTCGAGGGGTTCACCTACCTGGCGACCCATCATGCCGGCGCGGTGCTCGCGGTGTGGGGCGTGTTGGCAGTATCCGCCGCGGTGCTGGTGTGGCGCGTCGAGGTCGACACGGACTATTTGACCTTCTTCGACCGCGGGTCGACGATCCGCCGCGACTTTGATGCGATCCACGACCTGATCGGTGGCCCGGTGGCGTTGTATTTGACCTTCGAGGGCGACCGCGAGGGGGTGTTCCGCCGGCCTGAGAACGTGCGGGCGCTCGAGACCATCGGCGAACGCGTCGCGTCGCTCCCGGGTGTCGACAGCACCCTCTCGATGGTCGGCCCGGTGCGAAAGCTAAACCGCGCCTTTGAGCGCAGCGACCCCGCGGCGGACCGGATTCCGGACACCGAGGCCGAGATCAGCGACCTGGTGTTCACGATTCCCAAGTCCGAATTGCGGCGATTCGCGAGCTCAAACCACCGGGCCGCGAATATCGTGGTGCGGACCGGCGAGCAGGGGTCCCGCGCGATTCGGCGGCTCGAAGCGGCCATCTACGGCCTCCTCGAGGAGGAAGCTCTCGTGCCTGCAGGAATCCGGGCGGCGGTCACGGGCAACGCGATCGTGTTGAACCGCAGCGCCGACCGAATCGCGACCGATCAGTTCCGCTGCGTCGGATTTGCGAGCGTCACCATCCTGTTGCTGATGTGCGCGATGTTTCGCTCGCCCCGGCTCGGCGTGCTCGCGATGATTCCGAACTGGCTCTCCGTGCTCCTGTTCTTTGGCACGCTCGGGGCCGGCGCCGCGTCGCTTTCGCTGCCGACGGGTTTGATCGGGAGCCTGAGCCTCGGCGTGGCGATCGACGATTCCGTCCACCTGCTGGTGAGCTATCGCAGACTGCGAAAAACCGGCCGCAACCCCGAGGCCGCAATCTCGAAGACCATGCGCCACGTGGGCCGACCCGTACTTGTGACGTCGGCGATGTTGTTCGCGGGTTTTTTGACGATCACGCTGTCCGGCTTCGCGACCCTTCGCGAATTCGGCGCGCTCACGGCGGCCACGATGCTGTTCTGTCTGTGTACAGATCTACTGCTGCTGCCGGCCCTGCTGATTCGCACCCGCGCCTAGTGCGCTGCCGTTCGGGTGTTTGCGGTGGGCCGGGGCAGCTAGCGGCGGTTTCGCCCCAAGCGGCTCGGTTGAAACAGCCGATCCGGAAGCTCGGGGTCGGGTTCCACCGTCTCGGTGTGGAGCCACGACGTCGTTTCGTCCTTTAGGTCCTTCATCATCACTTCCATCGGGATCCAGGCGTTCCCGTGGCGTTCGATCTTCGCGCGTGGACTCTCCATCTGGTTGCGTTCGGTCCCGTCGTGGCCCCAGTTGAGGATTTTGAGCGGGACCAGGTACTCCCGGTCGATCCACAGGAGACTCTGCTTGTACTGGGGATAGGACTCTGGCAGATAGCTGACCATGACGACGTAGACCGGGACACCCTCGATTTCCTCGTCGGCGCGGCGCTCGTACTCGGCGTCGTCGAGGATGCGCACCGCGACAAGATCCTCGAGGGTGAAGTCCGTGCCAAAGACGGTCTTCTCGCTGGTCCGCATCCGCATCACCTTGCCGCGGGCGCGCGAATAGTTGAAGCCCTCGTTCTCCTGGTGGTGCTTCTCGATGAAGAGATAACCCGCGTCGCGGCGGTCTTGCGGGAAGGTGTACTTCATCACGGATTTGGAGATGACACCGTCCTTGTCGGGTTGCCCGTTCACCCGATAGTCCCGGAAACGCGACCAGAATCGCGATTCCTGGCGGTCCCCACTCCGATCCTCGGAAATCGTTCGTTGGTCCATCTTCGAGCTGGACAGATGGTTGTCGAGCACCTTGGCATAGATGTCCCGACCGCTCAGTCCGTCCGTAAACGCGGTCGCGACCGGAGCCCACGCAATGGCCGGGGCGACCAGGAGGGCGAAGGCCAGGATCGATCTCATTGTTTTCTCCCGGAGCACCTTCGAGCCCCCGGGCCGCGTCGGGGCGCACCAGCAACAACGCCTCATCCACTCTGGCCCAGCTACCACGACCTCCACCACAGCGCGCACCCCTTCGCGGCCCGTGAAATCTCGGCGGCTATTGTCGGAAAATTTTTGGGGTGGTCAACAAAAATTGGGTTAAGTAAATTTTATTTATGCCCCTACGCGCGGAGAAAAAGGCCGAGACGCGGCGAGCGATCCTGGACGCTGCCAAGAAACTTTTTCAAGACCGCGGGTTTGAGAGGACGCGAATCCACGATATCGCCGAGGCGACCCGGATCAGCGACCAGACCGTGTTCAACTACTTCCCGAGCAAAGAGAGCCTGATCTCGCAGCTTGCAATCGATTGGTACGCGGAGAGCGCGGCTTGGCTCGACCAGCAACGCGGCGAGCTGGAGAGCGCGCCCGACCTCGATCGGTTTCTCCGCTCGCTTCGAAACGCGCTCAACTGGGTGCAGGGAGATCGGGCGTTGCTGCGTTTGATCGCCACTCGCGCTCAGGAAATTTACGCGAGCGCGAGCAGCGGCGAGGCCGCACCACACCGACAGGCCCTCGTTGCGCAGTTCGAATCCAACCAGCGCGCCCTGCGCCAGATATTCGAAGGCTTCCAGAAGGCGGGCGTGCTCCGGGACGATGTCGATCCCACCTTCATCGCTGACTCCTACGGCGCACTCTTCCAGGGTGCGCTGCTCAGCTGGGCGATCCGGCCAGTGTCGTCCGGCGAGGCGCTGGGCGATCGTGTGGTCCGCGCATTGGGCGTATTTTTGCGCGGTCTCGAGTACTCGGAGCGCGCCTGAGCGCTGCTTTGCGGTGGGCGCTAGGGACGCGCCTGCTTGCGGGCGATCAGCTCGACTGGCGCCAGGCGACCGGCGCGGATGTTCTCGACCACGTTCTGGAGCTTCTCGGCGCGCGTGTCGCCCATCAAGAGGTGCAGGCCGAGGGGCGGAGGGCCCGTCGCGGCGGACGTGTTGGCGGCGAGTTCAGCAAAGAACTCGAGTGCAAAGCCCCGTCGGTCGCGCTCGGCCAGGAGCGCGAGCCCGGCGTCATGGAGCGCGCGCTTGTAGCGATCGGGGGTCGCAACGGCACTCGCTGTTGGTGTCTCGGCCCACGGCACCGGAAAGCGCAGCTCGCCGTCGCTCGTCCGCATCACATCGTAGACACCGCACACGCCGCCGGGCTTGAGGACGCGGGCGATCCCCGTGAACAGCGTCTCCTTGTCGGGAATGTTCATCCCGACGTGCATCATGTAGGCGGCGTCGAAGCTCGCGGAATCGAAGGGTAGGTCGAGCGCGCTCCCCGGGTAGAGGGAGACCCGATCGCCCAACCCAACCCAGGAGCACAGCGCGCGCCCCGTCTCGACGTACTCGGGCGTGAGGTCGATTCCCGTCACGCGGCATCCAAATCGCGTCGCCGCAAAGCGCGCGCCCCCGCCGAGCCCGCACCCGACGTCGAGGACGTGGCGATCCGGCCCGAGCGACAGCTGGCCCAACAGCTCCTCGGAAGCCCGTCGCCCTCCGATGTGGAACTCGTCCACGGGGGCGAGATCATCGATCGACACCGTTGCGGGGCTCTTTCCGGCCACTCGTAGGCCGGCGCGGATCGCCTCCAAAAGCGCTCCGTGGGTGTAGTGCTCCGCGATGGACTGCTCGACCACTTCCGTCTCAGCGCGCGCTGCGCGTTAGCTCGTTCGTATCGGTGTGCTCGAAGTCGCGGCCGTAGATGTGAAGCGACGTGGTCTCTGCGTATTTCATCTGGTCACCGCGTACCTCGAGCCGGTGCTCGAACGCCCGTGTGCTGGCGTGGTCTCTCATAAAGGGAGACTCGAGGATCCCCCAATCGGGATCGTCCTTCTTCGCGCGCACTGCGAGCGTGACTTCGGATCCGGTGACCTCGCCCTCGAAGGTGCCGCCGGCGAGCACCGCCACCACGCGCGGGATGTCCAACGACTGGGAGATGGTCTGGGTCGCGGGGTCCCACGTCCAGTACCCAATCTGGTCGTGGAAGACCTCGTCATTGGATTTCCGTCGGACCACCTGGTGGTAGCGAACGATCGCGAGGGTTTGCGATTCGGCGTTGGTGACATCGCCGGCGGCCTCGAAAACGATCGTCTCGTAGTAGGGGTTCTCCTCTGTGCCGTCCGGCTCGGGGGCGATGTCGATGCCTTTTGCGCCTTCCCACGTGCCGATCAAAACAGCTAGCGGCCCGTAGTCGACGTCGGTGTTGCCCATCTCTCTCTCTTCGCGCGGTTGCCTACGCCGTACCGGGCCGCGACAACGATGCTACAAGACGCGCCGCACCGAGCGTCGCCGAAGCTGTAGTCTACACATGCTGGGCGCTAGATGGACGGGATATGGATCGAACGAAACCTCCTCGCACGCGCACCGCAGATCAATCCCGGACGAGCTCCGCTCCGGCGTGGTTTGCGGCCGCGGCTGTCGCGGTGGCGCTTGTCTTCGGGGCGTTTCTCTCGACGCTCACGCCGGCGCGGGTCCCCGAGGTCGGAGAGGGCGCCACCGTGCTCCCAGTGCCTCGCGCGATCTCGGAGTTTCAGCTGGTCGACCACCGGGGAGCGCCTTTCGGCCGTGCCGAGCTCGAGGGGCGCTGGAGCCTCCTCTTTTTTGGGTACACCTACTGCCCCGACGTGTGCCCGATCACGCTGCAGAGTCTGGCCGAGGTCGCGCGCTTGCCACTGCCCACCGAGAGCGCGGACCGGCCGCAAGTCGTATTCGTCTCGGTGGACCCCGATCGCGACACCACGGAACGGCTCGCCGAGTACGTGCGCTACTTCCACCCCTCCTTTGTGGGGACGACGGGGTCCCCGGCCGAAATCGACCGGCTGGCGCGCTCGGTCGGCGCCTTTTATCGGATAGAAGACGGCGGCGACCGCGAGGACTACCTCGTCGACCACGCTGCCGTCCTCTTTCTGGTCGACCCCGCCGCGAGGCTTTCGGCCGTCCTCGAAGACCCCCACGACCCCGCGGAGTTCGCCTCGCTTCTCGCGCGGATCCGCACGGCCCGAAACGCCCGGGACGACTCGTGAGAGCTCGCGGTGCGGCGCTTGGGTTGGCCCTCGTCGTGGCAGCGTCGGCGGCGTCGGCGCAGCTCGAGGTCGCGAACGCGTGGGTGCGCGAACCGCCGCCCGGTGCGAGCGCCGCGGCGTTCATGACCATCGAGAACACCGGGTCGACTCCCCGACGCATCGTGGCGGTCGAGAGCCCCGCCTGCGAGCGCGCCGAGATTCACCGCACGGTCCTCAAGGCGGGGGTCGCCCGCATGGAGCGCCTCGAGACGCTGGACCTCGCTCCGGGTGCCAGCGTCGTGCTGGCGCCCCGCGCGCTCCATCTCATGCTCATCCGCCCGGCGAAGCTCCGGGTCGGTCAAACGATTTCGATCACGCTCCACCCGCAACGCGGAGACGCCGTGCGGGTGGAGGCGGTCGTTGCAAAGCGCCGACCGGCGTCTAGCGGTGGAGCGCACCACGGCCCGGGGCGCATTGATCGTCCGTCGAAGGCGGCGGCGCGCCCGGCGCTTCCTCGGTGGGTCCGCTAGAGAAGGGCGAACTGGGGCCAAGTCTATGCGCAAGTTGCTCACGAAGCCGCATCGGAGGGCGGTGCTCGTCGCGCTCCTCTCCTGCCTGGCGTGCGGCGGGGAGACCCCCAGTCCCGAAGCCGAGCCCATGCGGGCCGAATCGGAGCGCGACGATGCCCTGGACGAGCCGTGGCTTCGCGCGGCGCAGCTCGACGCCTGGACCGGTGACCTCGACGGCATGGTGGATCGGGGCTTTGTTCGTTTTCTGACCCCGGCGAGCCGCACCCACTACTTTGTCGACGGTGCCCGGGAGCGCGGCATTGTGGCCGAGACCGCGGCCGCGTTCGAGCAGATGCTCAACAAACGCCCCGGCGCCAAGCCCGTGCGGGTCGTGGTCGTCCCGGTGCGCCGCGACCAGCTCCTGCCGCTGCTCCGCGTCGGCGTCGGCGACGCGGCCTTGGGCAATTTGACGATCACGCCGGAACGCCTGCAGTCGGTCGATTTCACACCGGCCCTCGTATCGGGGGTGCGTGAGCTCGTGGTGACGGCCGCCTCGGTCGAGCCGCCGACCACGGTACGCGACCTCGCGGGTCGGGAGGTGTGGGTGCGCGCGTCGAGCAGCTACGCCGCGAGCCTAGAGGCGCTCAACCGAGAGTTCGCCGCAGCCGGTGTTTCGCCAATCGTCGTGCGGGCCGCCGACGAGCACCTCGAGGATGAGGGTGTGCTCGAGATGGTCGACGCGGGGATCTACCCCGCGACCGTGGTCGACAGCCACAAGCTCAGCTGGGTATGGGCCAAGGTATTCGACAACATCCTCGTGAGCGACGTTGCGATTCGCGAAAAGGGCGAGATCGGCGTGGCGATCCGCAAGGACTCCCCGCTGTTGCGGAAGGAGCTCGCGGAGTTCTACCGCCTGCACGGCGTCGGAACGACTTTTGGGAATATCGTGGTCCGGCGCTACTTCGATGTGTCGCGTTGGACGGGGCCTCCCTCCTCGAGCCGGGAGCAGCGGCGGTTCGCGGCGGTCGAGGGGCTGTTCCGAGCCTACAGCCAGCGCTACGGGTTCGACCCGCTGATGATGGTCGCCCAGGGCTACCAGGAATCGCAGCTGGACCCCACGGCGCGGAGCGGCGCGGGTGCGGTCGGCATCATGCAGTTGCTGCCCGCCACCGCTGCCAGCGCGCCCGTCGGGATCGCGGACGTCGCATCGCCCGAGAACAACATCCACGCCGGAATCAAATACATGCGGCATCTGGTCGACAAGTACTTCGCCGATCCCGAGATCGACGAGATCAATCGATATCTGTTTGCGCTCGCCGCCTACAACGCGGGTCCGACCCGGATCGCCCGCCTGCGGCGCTCTGCGCCGGAATACGGACTCGACCCGAACCGCTGGTTCAGGAACGTCGAGCACGTCGTAGCGACCAAGGTCGGGCGCGAGCCGGTCCGGTATGTCGCCAACGTGTACAAGCACTATCTGGCGTTTCGACGGCTGCGCGAAATCGAAAGCCAGCGCGGTTTCTGACCCTCGGGCTGCGGCGCGCCCGCGAGAGGCGTCCGGGGTACGCTAAGGGCTCTCGCGCTCCCGCTTTTGGGAGCGGAGATGCGGGAGGGCCCATGGACAATCTCTACGGCCGTCATCAGCGCGACCTCCAGGACCAGTTCGAGACCCGGGCTCTCGCCGATCGGCTCGTTGAGGTCACCGTGCACGGCCATATCAGCGGAGAAGAGCAGGCGTTTATCGAGAGCCGCGACATGTTTTTTCTCTCGACCGTCGACGAACGCGGTATGCCGTCGGTCTCGTACAAGGGCGGTGACCCGGGCTTTGTCCGCGTGGTCGACCGGGGCACCCTCGCGTTCCCCCTCTACGACGGCAACGGCATGTTTTTTTCCGCCGGCAACATCTCGGCGAACGGGAAGGTCGGCCTGCTCTTTATCGACTTCGAGCGACCCAATCGCATCCGGGTCCACGGTGAGGCGAGCGTCCGCAGCGACGACCGACTCCTCGAGGAGCTGCCCGGCGCCGAGCTCATCGTGCGCGTCGCGGTGACCGAGCTCTTTGCGAACTGCCCCCGCTACGTCCACCGCTACGACAAGGTCGAGGCGTCGCGCTTTGTTCCGCGCGCCGGATCGCCCGCGCCGCTTCCCGATTGGAAGCGTATCGACATGATGCAGGACGTCTTGTCGGAAGGAGACCGGGCTCGCGCCGAAGCGGCGGGCTTGATCACCCTCCGGCAGTATGCGGAGCTCCAAGAAGAGGACGCCGGCACCGCGGGAGCCGGGCGATGAGTGAGCCCACCCTGCGGGTCGAGACGGTGGAGCGGGTGCGCACCTTTACCCTGAATCGCCCCGAGGTGATGAACGCCTTCGACGACCCGATGCGCGAAGCGCTGGTGGAGGGGCTCGAGCAGGCGGCGGGCGAGAGCGACGTCCGCTGCGTGCTCATCACGGGGGCGGGGCGCGCGTTCTGTGCCGGCGGCGACATCGCGAGCATGGAGGCGCTCCAGGCGCGAGAAGATACCGAGGTGCTCCGCAAGCGGGTCGCGCTGGCGGCGCGAGGGGTGCGGGCGCTTCGCTCGATGCGAAAGCCGACGGTCGCTGCGATCAACGGCGCGGCGGCGGGCGCGGGGATCAACCTCGCCCTGGCCTGCGATATGCGACTCTGCTCGGAGGCGGCGTTCTTCTCGGAGAGTTTTGTGCGCATCGGGCTGGTGCCCGATTGGGCGGGTTTTTTTCTGCTGCCGCGCGTGGTGGGCCCGGCGAAAGCGCTCGAGATGATGATGACCGGCCAGCGGATCGATGCCGGCGAGGCGCAGCGATTGGGGCTCGTCGAAAGGCTTCTCCCCGCCGAGGGGTTTGGTGCGGCCGCGTTCGCGTTCGCATGTGAGCTCGCGGCCGGGCCGCCCGAAGCGTTGGCGCGGATCAAGGAGGGCGTCTACCTCGGCGCGGTCTCGAGTCTCGAGGACGCGCTCGATTTCGAAGCCGCGGCGCAGCTCGAGCTCTTTCTCGGCGCCGACGCCCGCGAGGGTATGCGTGCCTTCTTGGACAAACGCCCGCCACGCTTTGGCAGGTAGGCGCCGCGGTCGCGCCTTGCGATCGCCGGGGCCCGCGGAGCCGCGAGGGGGTACTCTCCGACCAACCCGTATACGCGATGCGCGCCCTCGACCATCCGTACCGACCACAGGAATGAGACCTCATGGACTGGACCGTGTATCTGTCAGGTGAGATCCACAGCGACTGGCGAAGCCGCATCGAGGACGGTGCCAGGGCGTGCGGGCTGCCGATTCGGTTCACCTCGGCGGTGACGAACCACGAAGCGAGCGACGCGGCGGGGGACGTGCTGGGGTCCGAAGCCGCCCCGTTTTGGCGCGACCACAAATCGTCCAAGGTGAACGGAATTCGCACCAAGACGCTGATCGAGAGGTGCGACGTCGCCGTGATCCGCTTTGGCGACAAGTTCAAGCAGTGGAACGCGGCCTTTGACGCCGGCTACTGCGCCGCAAAAGGCAAGCCCTATATCACCCTGCACGACGAAGACATCGTCCACGCGCTCAAAGAGGTCGACGCCGGGGCGATGGCGTGGGCGCGGACACCGGAGCAAGTGATCGAGATCTTCCGCTACATCACCAAGGCGTCGTAGCGGAGTTCAGGAGGCGCCGATGTACGAGATCGCCGACTATACGATCGAACCCAGCCCGCGGCGGGTGCGGGCCTATTTCAACGGGGCGCTCGTGGCCGACAGCCGCGACATGGTGCTCTTCTTCGAGCGGCCCTATCCCAACTACTACTTCCCGCAACGCGATGTCCGGATGGAGTGGCTCGCCCGCCGGGACGCTATCGCGTCGGGCGACCCGCGCGGTGACAAGGTCACCTGGGACCTCGAGGTCGAAGGTCGGCGCGCGCCGGGTGCGGCCTTCACCTACCTCAAGCCACCCCGGCCCGGGCAGGCCGACCTCGGCCGGTACATCACCTTTGTCTGGGGCGCGATGGACCACTGGTTCGAAGAGGACGACGAGATCTTTGTTCACGCCCGCAACCCCTACCACCGCGTCGACGCGGTGCACAGCTCGCGCCATATCCAAGTTTCGCTGGACGGCGTCGCGCTCGCGGACACAAAGCGGCCGGTGCTGGTGTGGGAGACCGGCCTGCCGACCCGCTACTACATCCCGCGGCAAGACGTCCGCCTCGACCTGCTGGAGAAGACGGAGACCGTGACTCGCTGCCCCTACAAGGGCGTCGCCGAAACCTTCGCCGTCGCGCTGGGCGACACGCTTCGCCCCGATTGCGCGTGGTCGTATCCCATTCCGATACCGGAGTGTCCCAAGATCGAGGGGCTGATCTGTTTCTACAACGAGGTCGTGGATATCGTGGAAGACGGCGTCGCGTTGGCGCGTCCCCGCACCCACTTCAAAAAGACCCGATGACCGTTTCGATCGATTCCTTTGATCCGACCGCGAGCGCCAGCGACATTGAGGACGCGCTGCGACGGGACGGCGCCGCCATCGTGCGCAATCTGATTTCCGTGGCGACCATGGACCGCCTCGTGGCCTTGCTGGCCCCCGCGCTGGAGGCGCTCGAGCCGGGGGGCGGCGAGTTCTTTGGCCACCGCAAAAAGTCGGTGTTTGGGCTGTTCGGACGCGGCCCCGCCTTTGCGACCGAGCTCCTGCTCCAGCCGCTCGTGTTGGAGCTGGCGGATGCGGTGCTCGGTCCCAACGGCGACCACTACCGGGTCAACGTGGGGGGCGCGATCCAGGTCTGGGAAGGCGGGTCGGATCAACCGCTCCACCGGGAGATGGGTATCCACCAGCCCTTTTTGAAGCACGATCCGGCTCAGCCCGAGTACATCCTGGCCGCCAACTGGGCCGCCAGCGACTTTAGCGCGGAGAACGGCGCGACGAGGATTGGGGTCGGCAGCCACAAATGGGAGCGAGGGCGCAAGGCGCTGGAGGGGGAGGTCGCCCAAGGCGTCATGCCCAAGGGCTCTGTGTTGTTTTGGCTCGGGAAGACCCTGCACGGGCTCGGCACCAACCGCACCGCCGTGCCCCGAACCGGAATTCTCTTCACGCTGCAGGTGGACTGGCTGACCCAGGAAGAAAACCAATACCTCGCGGTGCCACCGGAGGTAGCGCGCGAGCTTCCCGAGCCGGCGCAGCGCCTGTTGGGGTACCGCGCCAGCCTGTCACGCGGCTGGGTCGAGGGCCGCGACAGCGTCAACCTGCTGCGGCCGGCGAAGCCCGGTGATTTGACGGGGCCCGAAGCCGACGAGGTGTTCCGACGGATCCACGCCGCGCCCCGGGGCGTCTGAGGTGGCGGCTCCGCGTACCGTCGTGGTGGTCGGTGCCTCGCTCGCCGGGCTGCGCGCCGTGGAGACGCTCCGTCAGCGTGGCTACGACGGACGTCTCGTCCTGGTAGGTGAGGAGGCGCACCTTCCCTACGACCGCCCGCCGCTCTCGAAGGAAATTCTCCAGGGTACCTGGGACGTCGACCGCCTCGCCCTGCGCCGCGCCCCCTACGACGAGCTCGCGCTCGACCTTCGCTTGGGACGGCGTGCGGCGGCCCTCGACCCGCACGCAAAGCGCGTCGAGCTCGACGACGGAAGCCACGTGCCCTACGACGCTCTGCTGGTAGCCACCGGCGCTGCGGCGCGCTCTCTGCCCGGCCAACCCGCGCTGGCGGGTATCCACCTCCTGCGGAGCGTCGACGACTCCCTTGCGATCCGAGCCGCGCTCGAGCGGGAGCCGCGTGTCCTGGTGGTCGGCGCCGGCTTTATCGGGGCCGAGGTGGCCGCGTCCGCGCGGGCGCGCGGTCTCGACGTGGTGCTCGTGGAACCGCAGCCCGTCCCGCTGATGCGCGGGCTGGGCCGGGCGATGGGGGAGGTTTGCGCGGCGCTGCACCGCGACCACGGGGTCGACCTCCGCTGCGGTGTCTCGGTGGAGGGATTCGAGGGGGACGGCCGCGTGGAGCGCGCGCTCCTGTCCGACGGGTGCGCGGTCGACGCGGACCTCGTGGTGGTGGGAATCGGCGCGGCACCGGCGACCGAGTGGCTGGCCGCTTCCGGCCTCGCCCTCGACGACGGCGTCGTCTGCGACGCCCGCTGCCGAGCCAGCATTCCCGACGTGTTTGCCGCGGGCGACGTGGCGCGCTTTCAAAACTCGCTCTTCGACGAGGTAATGCGCATCGAGCACTGGAGCAACGCGGTCGACCAGGGCGTCCACGCGGCCGAGTCCATCCTGGCCGCCGGCGACGCGAAGCCCTACGCGCATGTCCCCTGGTTCTGGTCGGACCAATATGACCTCACGATCCAATTCGCGGGGCGCATGCGCGCCGACGACGAGATGGAAGTGGTGGCGGGTTCGGTCGCCGAGCGGAAGTTCGCGGCGCTCTACGGCCGCGCCGGCGCGCTGGTGGGCGTGTTGGCTTTCAACCTTCCACGCGCCGTGCGTCAGTTCCGCAAGCGCATCGGAGCCGGGGTGAGCTGGGAAGAAGCCCTCGCCACCGCGCGCGGGTAGACGTCCGAGGGCGGGATCGACCGGCGCCGGTCGGGATTCGCGCGCGGGTGCACGCTTCGCGGAAGCATCGACAGGAGGGCCCATGGCATATCGAATCGCAGTCGATACCGGCGGAACCTTTACCGACGTGGTCGTCGCGGACGCCGCTGGGGCGCTGGTGGTCGGCAAGGCGCCGACGACCCCGACGCGAAGCTTCTCCGGGGTGTACGAGGGGTTGCGAGACGCCGCGCGGCGGATCGCGATCCCGGTCGATCGGCTGATCGCCGACACCGAGGTGTTGATCTACGGAACCACCCGCGCGACCAATGCCATTGTCACCGGGGCGACCGCGACGACCGCGATGCTCTGCACCGAGGGCTTCCCCGACACCCTCGTCTACCGAAGCGGTGGAAAACGGGTCCCGTTCCAACTCGACGTCGAACCGCCGGCTCCCTACATCCCGCGCCGCCTGACCTTTGAGGTGCCCGAACGCGTGAACGCCGAAGGGGGCGTCGAACGCCCGCTGGACGAGGTGTCGGCGCGCGGCGTGGTCGCCCGTTTGGCGGGCTACGACATCGAAGCGGTCGCGGTCTGCCTGCTCTGGTCGATCTCGAACCCGGACCACGAGCTGCGCCTGGGGGCGTTGATCGAGGAGCTCCTGCCCGGGGTTCCCTACACCCTTTCGCACCAGCTGAACCCGATCCTCCGCGAATACCCGCGTGCGTCCTCCACCGCGATCGACGCGTCGCTCAAACCGCTGATGCAGACCCATCTGCGCGGGCTCGAGGAGGATCTCCGCGCGGCGGGGTACGCCGGGGAGCTCCTGGTCAGCTCGTCTTCGGGCGGCGTGATGCACATCGAGGACGTGATCGCGCGGCCGGTGTACATGGTGAAATCGGGGCCGGCGATGGCGCCGCTGGCGGGCCTTGCCTACGCCGAAGCGGAGGGTCTCGGGGACGACGTCCTCATCGTCGACACCGGCGGGACGACCTTTGATGTCAGCCTGGTGAGATCGGGTCAGGTCAAGTACACGCGCCAGACGTGGCTCGGCGGCGAGTTTCGCGGCCACGATCTGGGCATGTCGACGGTCGACGTGCGCAGCGTCGGAGCGGGCGGCGGTTCGATCGCTTGGCTCGACCCCGGTGGGCTACTCCGGGTCGGCCCGCAAAGCGCCGGCTCCGACCCGGGCCCGGCGTGCTACGGCAGTGGCGGGACGGAACCGACCGTCACCGACGCGGCCGTGGTGCTGGGCTACATCGACGCCGATCACTTTCTGGGAGGGCGCATGCGCCTCGACCGCGCCGCCGCGCGCGCGGCGATCGCCACCCTCGCCGGGCCGCTCGGAATGACCCCTTCCGAAGCGGCCTCCGCCGTCCTCACGATCGCCAGCGAGACGATGATCAAGGCGATCGAGGAGATCACCGTCAACGACGGTGTGAATCCGCGGGAGAGCGTCCTTGTCGCCGGGGGCGGCGCGGCGGGTCTCAACATCTTGCCGATCGCCCAGGCGCTGGGGTGTCGACGCGTGCTGCTTCCCAAGACCGCCGGCGCGCTCAGCGCCTGCGGCGCCCAGTACTCCGACATCGTTTCCGAGTTCTCGGCGAGCCGCTACGCGCGGACCGACCGGTGGCCCTTTGGGGCGGTGCGCGAGGCGCTCGACGCCATCGCCGCCGAAATGGACACCTTCGCGGAGGAACTCCGCGCCAAGGGGATTGGCCGCTTCGACCGCAAGCTCTTTGTCGACGCGCGCTACCTGAACCAGCAGTGGGAGCTCGAGCTAAAGATGCCGAGCGAGCGGATCGAGACCGAGGCCGATGTGGAGCGGCTCGTGGCGGCGTTCCACGACACCCACGAGCGCCTCTACGGCGTGCGCGAGCCCGGCGCGAGCCTCGAGTGTCTCAACTGGAAGGGGAGGCTCACGGCGCGACTCGACCGCCCGTCTCCCGAGGCCGTGCGCGCCGCGTCCGCATCGCTGGCGACGCCCGAGCGCTCCGCGAAGGCGTTCTTCCCCGACGGTGGAGAGCGCGAGACACCCGTGTACACGGGCGACCAGCTGCCGGCGGAAGCGTTGATCGTGGGGCCGGCGATCATCGAGGAGCCGACGACGACCGTGGTCGTCTATCCCGGCATGCGTGCGCGGGTGAGCGCCCGGGGCAACTACGTGCTCGAGCCCGACGAAGAGACGACGGCGTCGTCCGCCGAAGCGGAGATCGACCCCGTCCTGCTCGCGGTGATGTCCAATCGGATCGACGCCATCACCCGAGAGATGACACTGATCGTGCTGCGCTCGGCGCGTTCCGCGGTGATCGGACAGTCGCGCGATGTGAGCTGCGCGATCGTCACTGCCGACAACCGCCTGCTCGCGACCGCGGAGGGGCTTCCCGCCCACATCTTTGGCGCCAACCTCCAGACGCGGTCGATGTGCGAGCTTCACCCCGAGCTTCGGGAGGGGGACGCCTTTCTGCACAACGACCCCTATATGGGGAACTCCCACGCGGCAGACGTCTCGGTGCTGGTTCCGGTGATCGTCGACGGCGAACACCTGTTCTCCATCTCCGTCAAAGGTCATCAGGCCGACATCGGAAACGCCTTGCCGACGACCTATATGCCCCACGCGCGGGACGTCTACGAGGAGGGGGCGCTGATCTTTCCCGCGGTGCAGGTGCAACGCGACTACCGGGACATCGACGATGTCATCCGGATGTGCAGGCGACGGATCCGGGTTCCGGAACAGTGGCACGGCGACTATCTCTCCCAGGTCGGAGCTGCCCGCATCGGGGAGCGCCGGCTCAAGGAATTCGCGGCGAAGTACGGGGTGGCGCGTGTGCGGCGCTTTGTCGAGGAGTGGTTCGACTACTCCGAGCGGCGCGCCGAGCAAGCGATCCGCAAGCTCCCGGCGGGCACACTGGTGCAGCGGGGCAAGCACGACCCGCTGGGCGATTTCTTGCCCGAGGGGATCGAGCTTGAGGTTCGCATCGCGATCGATCCCGAGGCGGGTCGTATCGTGAACGACCTCCGTCACAATCCCGACTGTCTCGATTCGGGGATGAACCTGACCGAGGCGACCGCGACCGTCTATGGCTTTCAGGGAATCTTCAACGCCCTCGACAACGACATCCCCCCCAACGCCGGAAGCTTTCGGCGCGTTCAGGTCGCGCTGCGCGAGAACTGCTGCGTCGGGATTCCGCGCTTTCCCCACAGCTGCTCGGTCGCGACGACCAACCTGGGTGACCTCCTGGTCAATATCACCCAGGCGGCGTTCACCCAGTTGGGCGATGGCTACGGTCTGAGCCAGGGCAACATGTGCTTTGGCGGCGCCATGGGGGTCATCTCGGGTCGCGATTGGCGCCACGACGACGCCCCCTACATCAACCAAATCTATCTGCAGGGCGGCGGCGGCCCCGCGTCCCCGACGACCGACGGGATGGTCTATCTGCTGATCCCAGTCGGCGCGGGGCTGCTCTACCGGGACAGCGTCGAGGTGACCGAGCAGCGCTTCCCGATGTTCCTGCGGGCGCTCCGCATCCTCCCCGACTCCTGCGGGGCGGGGCGGCAGCGCGGCGGGCCCGGAAGCGAAGTGATCCTGGGGCCGCGGGTGAACCCGATGACGGTGAGCCTGCTCGGCGGCGGTAAGGTGTACCCACCGGAGGGTGTGCTCGGGGGGCACGCCTCACAGCCGAGCTACAACGGCCGGATCTACGGTGACGGGCGCGAAGAAGAGCTCCCCTATCCGACCATGGTCGAGCTCGAACCCGGCGAATTTGTGCGCGCGATCGACTCGGGGGGGAGTGGGTACGGCGCGCCGACGACGCGCGACGCAGACGCGGTGCTGCAAGACGCCGAGGAGCGCTACGTGACGGTGGGCCACGCCCGTGACGTCTACGGCGTGATGCTGCGCGAGGCGGAGCAGCCGGGCCGCTACCAGATCGATCGGGCCGAGACCGACAGGCGGCGCCAACCGCTTTAGGGCGCGGCGCCCCGCGCGCGGAGCGAAGCGGCGATCGCGGCGGCGAGCTCCGCGGCGAGCTTGCGTTCGGCTTCGACGAGCCCACCGTACCCCGATCGTGAGAGCGATGCCTCGCGCGAGAAACGGTACTCGGCGGGCTCTGCCCCTGCGGTGTGGACCCGGTAGGTAGCCTCGAGCAGCGCGCGCCCGTCGAGGGTGCCGTGGAATTGCTCGAAGAAGACCTCGACGCTGTATTCCCAGCGGTCGCCGGTTCCGCGCGCGAGGGCGACCTCCTCGCCAAGCGCCCGCGAGATCTCGGCGCGCAGGTAGAGGCGCAGCCCTTCGTCGAGCGGCTCCGCCCACACGTGGTTGCGGGCGGGCCGCACTTCATTCGTTCCCGTGGCGACGACGAGACCGGCCTGATCGAGATAGGGCGCCACGACCACGCGGGCGACACCGACGCGCGGTGGCTCTCCGGTTTGGGTGGGGCCGCTGTGCGCGGTGGCACGCAGGAGGTAGTGGGTGCGCACCGGGGTCGACCCGCCGCAAGCGGGCAAGAGCAGGGCGATGGCGATGGCCGTGGATATTATGGCATGGAGTCTCATGGAGTTCCCGCTCGGGGCTCCGGGTCTTTCGGGGTGTCCCGCGAGAAGATCACGGAGTTGGGCTGGTCGTCGAGGGTGGCGAGCAACGAGCGGAGACTCGCGAGGGTGCGGTCGAGCTCGGTGAGCGTGCGAAGCAGGCGCTCGTGGAGCGCGGAATTCGGCGACACCGCCCCCAGCGCCTGCTGCAGTTCGGAGAGGGTTTGGTCCAGGCTCTCCGGCAGCTCCTGCATCGGCTGGCTCTCGAGCACGGCGTTGAGGTTGGCGATGGCATCGGCGGTGGAGGCGGTGAGGTTTTCGAGGGGAAGTGCGTTGACCTTGTCGAGCAGCGCAAAGAGCTTTTGCTGGGCTCCTTCGAGACCACTCGGGATGGTCGGAAGCGTCGGTCGGCCTGCGTAGCTCCCGATCTCCGCGGGCGCTGCGTCGGGGTAGATGTCAAAGGCGACGTAGAGACTGCCCGTCAGAAGATTTCCGGTGGCGAGGCTTCCTCGCAATCCGTTGGAGACGGATTCTTTGATGTCTTCGCCCAGCCGGTGGACACTCGCCTCGTTGTCTGGCAGGTCCACCCGACCCGGCTCCAATCGAATCAACACCGGGATCGCCTCGCCCTCGCCCGAAAGCCTTCTCGCCATCTCATCCAACAGCACCCGCTCTACCTGGCCCATCGGGAGGCCCCGGTATTCCACCGGGGCTCCCGGCCGGAGTCCTCGCACGGACTGCGCAAAGCTCACGACGTACTCCAGCCCGTGCTCGAAGGGACGCGCATTGACGCTCTTGAAGTCCTTGTAGAGCTTGAAGCTCGTGTCGTTGTCGACGGGTTGGCCCGGGTTGATCCCCTCCGGCAGGCCGAAGGTGATACCCCCGAGCAGCAGGGTTTCGATCGAGCCCGTGTCGAGTTCGATCCCGTCTGCGCTGGCACGAAACGAAAAGCCGCTCGCGTTCCAAAAGCGCGTGGAAGAATTCACGAGATCGTCGTAGGGGGCCTCGATAAAGCCCCCGTACACCATGCGGCGACGCTCCACGTCGAAGGTCGCCTCCTCGATCCGGCCGACGCGGTAGCCCCGGTAAAGAATCGGGTCTCCGGCGCCGAGCGAACCCGCCGTCTCGCTCAGCAGTCGGATCCGGAGGCCCGGCGTGCCCGTTGGGGTGACGGGAGGGACTTCGAGGCCCTCGAACTCGCGGCGCCCGTCCGGCCCGCTGCCCGGGGAGAGCTGGATATAGGCGCCGGAGAGCAGGGTGCCGACACCGGAGATCCCGGCTGCACCGACCCGCGGTCGCACCACCCAGAATTGGGTGTCGGCGCGCAGAAGCGGTGCGGCCTCGGGAGCGATCCGCGCCGTCACAACGACACCTTCGAGGTCCTGCCCGAGGCCCACACTCTCGACCAACCCCACCTCGACATTTCGCACCCGGACCTTGGTCTTCTCCGCTTCGATCCCCTCCGCCGTGTCGAATTCGATGATGATTTCGGGGCCCTGGCGTTGGACCGTGTAGATCACCATGTAGACGCCCAGGACGAGCGCGACGATCGGGATGATCCAGACGGTCGAGATGCGGCGACGTTCTCGAACCGCGGCGCGGGCCTCAGCCATCGTCTTCTCCCAGCTCGTCCCAGATGAGCCGCGGCTCAAACGATTCCGCTGCGAGCATCGTCACGATCACCACCCCGCCAAAGGCCAGCGCCGCCGCACCGGGCGTGATCTGCAGCAGACCGCCCAGGTGGATCAACGCGACCAGGATGGCGACGACAAAAACATCGGTCATCGACCACTTGCCGACAAACTCGGCGATGCGGTAGAGGCGGGTGCGTTCGCGGTGCGACGCACCGTGCCGGCGCGACACCGTCCAGCACAGCCAGAACAGCGTGAAGAGTTTACTGAGCGGCACCAGGACGCTGGCGATAAAGATCACGGCGGCGATCGGATACGAGCCGTGGTGGATCAGGATCACGACCCCGCCGAGGATGGTGCTGTCCGTAGCGCGACCCAGCTGCTCGGTCGTCATGATCGGAAGCACGTTGGCCGGGATATACAGCAGCGAGGCCGTGACCAGCAGCGCGACCGTCCGCTGCAGACTGTCGGGCTTTCGCAGATGCAGCGCCGCACCGCACAGCGGGCAGGCGTGCTCCGTCGCCGGAGATAGCTTGCAGCAAACGTGGCAGCAGGCGAGCCCCTCGGCCGCCGCGGTTCCGGCCGCGAACTGCTTCACGCGCGGCACGCCTCGATCTCGCGCCACAGCCCGAAGCGATCGAGGTTGGCCACCATGGCGGTGAAGCAGAGCGCAAAGCCCACGTAGGACCAGAACGAGATGCCCATCACGACCGTCGCCATCGCACCAATCTTGACCAGGCTGACGAGAACCCCGATCACGAACACCTCGACCATGCTCCAGGGATTCAGGAAGAGGAGGAACCGTGCCGTCGGCACCAACCACGGGGCGGCGCGCCGACGGCGCAGGGGGAGCGCCAGCGCGATCACGGCCGCCAGCATCAGCGCCGGGATTCCGACGATCGGGCCCAGCACCAGTACCGCGAGGGTCGCGTAGCCGTCCCGGTACAGCTCCACTGCACTGCCCGGGAGGGTCATGACTTGCGAGAGCCCCTTGGCGTGAAGCTCGAGAAAGGGGAAGGCGTTCGAGGCGACGAGTAGCACCGCGGACGCCAGGGCAAAGGCCAGCGCGCGGTCCATGGCGTCCGAACGAGACGCGGTAAGAAGGTGTCCGCAGCGCGGGCACGACGCCCGCTGGCCGTCGCGGACCTCGCCCAAATCGACGAGGAGGTCGCACTCGAGACATGCTGCTCGCGTTGAACCGTCGACCATTCGCATCCACCCGCCGGGCTCGCGTCGCGTTGAACGCCCCCCAGTTGTACCACGCCGATGTTCGACCGCGATTGGCGATCCCAGGGGGGGCGCCCAAAATAGTCGAACATCTGTTGATGCAAACTTTTTGCGATGCGCCGTCCTGGCGGGTGTAGTCGCTGTACGTAATCTGCTAGATACGCCGGAACGAACCAAACCCGGAGGGTAAGGAATACCGTGAAGCGACTACGAAAAACCGCGTTAACTGTTGCAATCGCTCTGTCGGTCGGGGTTGGCCTGTTGGGGCTGAGCGGATGCGTCGGCGCGCCCGTCGTTCCGCCGCTGGGCATGATCTACACCGACATCGACGCGCCGCTGAGTCTCACTGGTGAGACCGGGAGCCGCCGCGGCGAGGCGACTGTAATCGCGTGGCTCGGGTTGGTCTCGACGGGCGACGCGAGCGTAAAAGCCGCGGCCGCCGCCGGTGGGATCACGAACGTGAAGCGCGTCGACTACGACTTTTACAATTTCCTCGGGATCTACCAGCGATTCAAGACCGTCGCGTACGGAGACTGAGCATGCGCGTGGCGAAAGCTCTCGCGTTGGTGCTCGCCGCCGGACTGCTCGCGGGCTGTGCCAGCGTTAGCGTGCGTCCCGACAGCGGTTATCGGGCGGTAAACAAATTCCGCGTGGCGGTCCTACCGCCGCCGGGGTTCATCTATACGAACACGAAGGCGCCGCTCTCGTTTCGTGCGACCGACTTTGGCTCGAAGGTCGGTCGCTCGACCTCCAGCCAGGTCGGACTCCCACCGCTGCCCTTTCCCGGGCTGACGATGGGCATCGATCTTTTTGCTTGGGGGGACGCCTCGGAGCAGACGGCCGCAGCTGCTGGCGGAATCACCGACGTGAAGCACACCGACTACCAACGTGAGGTGTACTTTCTGGTCTTTCGGCGGATGACCGTGGAGGCCTACGGGGACTAGCGCGTTTCAACGGGCGCCTCGGACCTCAAAGATCCCGCACCCGTGGGCGGGCGTCGGGTGCCGCGACGCCCACGGGGAGGGATCGCGATGAGGAATTCACTCAGCGGTTTGCTGGCGGTGGCCGCCGCGTCGATCTTGCTCGGATGCGGTGGCGCCAGTACGTGTCCCGCCACCGATGCGGTGTCGCTGTTCTGCGACTTCAAGGCGCCCGAGGACCTCGAGGTGCTGCCGGGCGGGGCCCGGATGCTGGTCAGCGAGTACGGCGGCCTCGCCGGAAAGCGCCCCGGCACCATCACGCTCCTGC
>CAJIBI010000221.1_pt1 | contig 75066 bp, 72 predicted proteins | sample 9199321 | NCBI WGS metagenome assembly CAJIBI01 (sample SAMEA7708294, study PRJEB35096) | sediment metagenome | biome: marine neritic benthic zone biome [ENVO:01000025]; feature: sediment [ENVO:00002007]; material: shallow marine sediment [ENVO:03000034] sea grass bed [ENVO_01000059] ... | reverse complement strand
GGGGCCCGCCAAGACACTGTCCGCCCGGCCCACCTCCCGCCAGCCAAGTGCGGCCGCGCATTCGGCCACCTCGTCGGCCGCCCGCACGCGGAGCGCGTCGTCGCGCACCACGCCGCCCTTGCCGACCTCAGCGCGGCCCACCTCGAACTGTGGCTTCACCAGCGCCACGATCTCGGCCCCCGGCGCAAGAGCGGCGAGCGTCGGCAGGATGAGGCGGAGCGAGATAAAGGAAACGTCCACGACGACCAGGTCGACGGCTTCGCCGAGGCGATCTGCGTCGAGGTGGCGGGCGTTCGTCCGCTCCAACACCCGGACCCGCGGGTCGCGGCGCAGGGTGGGGTGGAGCTGGCCATATCCCACGTCGACGGCCACCACGCGTTCGGCGCCGCGCCGCAGGAGGCAATCTGTGAACCCGCCGGTGGACGCTCCGACGTCGAGGCAACGCCGTCCGAGCGGATCCACTCCAAAGGCGTCGAGGGCACCGGCCAACTTGTCTCCGCCGCGCGAGACAAAGCGCCGCGGGGCGGAACGCAGCCGGATTGCCGCCTCCGGGGAGACCGGCGCAGCGACTTTGGTCACCGGCACGTCGTCGACCAGCACCTCCCCAGCCATGATCAGGGCTCGGGCGCGGCTGCGGGACTCGGCGAGGCCGGCCGCGACCATCCGTTCGTCCAGCCGTTGGCGTTTCAGGATCGTCGCGCGAGCTGGCGGGCGGCGGCAGCGATTCCGTTGGCGTCGAGACCGAGCGCCGCGCGGAACGCATCGGGGTTGCCGTGCTCGACGATGCGATCCGGGATCGCGAGGCTTTGCATCGGCGCGCAGATCCCCCGCCGCGACAGCGCCTCCATGACCGCCGCCGCAAAACCGCCCAACGAGGTGCCCTCTTCCACCGTGAGCAAGCGCCCGCAGCGCTCCGCCAGCTCGGCGATCCGATCGGCGTCGAGCGGCTTGGCGTAGCGGGCGTTGAGCACTGCGGCAGAGACACCCTCGGCCGCCAGCGTTGCGGCCGCCTCGAGGGCCGGGTGCACCACATGGCCAAACGCCAAAATCGCGAGGTCTGCGCCGTCGCACAGCAGCTCTGCTTCGCCCAGCTGGAGCGCCTTCATCTCGGGTTCGAGCGGAACACCCACCCCGGCGCCGCGCGGGAAGCGCACCGCCGCGGGGCCGGGGTGTTCCACAGCGGTCTTGAGCATGTGCCGCAACTCGTTCTCGTCCTTCGGCGCCATCACCACCATATTGGGCAGCATGCGGAGGTAGGCGATGTCGTAGAACCCCTGATGGGTCGCGCCGTCGGCACCGACGAGGCCCGCCCGGTCGAGGGCGAAGGTCACGTCGAGGTCTTGAACACACACATCGTGCACGACCTGGTCGAAGGCGCGCTGCAAGAAGGTGGAGTAGATCGCCGCGACCGGTTTCATCCCTTCGGTGGCGAGGCCCGCGGCGAAGGTCACGGCGTGCTGTTCGGCAATACCGACGTCGTAGTAGCGATCGGGGTGAACCGCCTGAAAACGGTCGAGGCCGGTGCCGTCGGGCATCGCCGCCGTGATCCCCACGATGCGTTCGTCCTCGCGGGCGAGCTCGATCAACGCGTCGGAGAAGACCTTGGTATAGGAGGGCGCTCCGCCCGCCTTCTTGGCCATCTCGCCGCTCTCGACCTCGAAGGGCGTCACCCCGTGGTAGCGGAAGGGGTCGGCTTCGGCGGGCCCGTAGCCAAAGCCTTTCGCGGTGATCGCGTGGAGAAGGACCGGTCCTTCGCCGTCGGCCAGCATCCGCCGCGCATTGCCCAGCGTCTCGAGCACCTCGTCGATGGAGTTGCCCTGGATGGGGCCGAGATAGCGGAAGCCCAGCGCCTCGAAGAGCAGACTCGGCGAGATGAACGCCTTGAACGACTCTTCGGCCTTGTGCGCCCAGTGCACCATGTCGCCCGGGAAGGCGCCGAGCACGTCGCGCACGTAGTGCTTGAGGCGACGCGTCAGCGGTGCCGACCATTTCCGCGACAAAAACGAGGACATCGCACCGACGTTGGGTGCGATCGACATTTCGTTGTCGTTCAGGACGACCAGGAGGTTGCCCTGTTTGAGCTCGCCGGCGTGGTTGAGCGCCTCGAAAGCCATCCCGGCCGTCATTCCCCCGTCGCCGATCAGCGCTATTGCGTAGCCGGGTTCGCCGCGATGTTGTTTGGCGCGCGCGATCCCCAGCGCGGCGGACACCGACGTGCCCGCGTGGCCCGCGCCAAAGTGATCGTGCTCCGACTCGTCGCGCCGGAGGAACTTCCCGATCCCGCCCTCTTTGCCGATTTCGTCAAAGGAGCGCCGGCGCCCGGTGAGCATCTTGTGCGCGTAGCCCTGGTGTCCGACGTCGAGGACCAGCCGATCGGAGGGTGTATCAAAGATGTAGTGGAGGCCGGTGATCAGCTCGACGGCGCCGAGGCTCGACGCGAGATGTCCGCCTGTTTTCGAGACGCGACGAACGATCTCGTCGCGCACTTCGACGACCACGTCGGCCACCCGTGTGGCTTCGAGCGCCCGGAGGTCGGCGGGGGTTTCGATGGCGTCGAGCAGCGTCGCGCTCATCGGTCGCGCCCGATCGAGAATCGCGCCAGAGCTCGGAGCGGGTCCGCGGCGGTGCCGTAGGGCGAGAGGCGCTCCTCCGCCTCTTCCACGAGCTCCGCCGCCCGCTTCCGGGCCCCCGCCTCTCCGAGCACGCGTACCGACGAGCACGGCTCGTCGTCGTCGCGGTCGAGCAGGTCGTCGGCGATTTGAAACGCGACCCCGAGGCGCACGCCAAAATCGCGGAGGCGAGCGAGGTCGTCGGCCCCACCGCCGGCGAGGCGTGCGCCACCGACGACCGCCGCGGTCATCAGGGCCGCCGTCTTGCGGCGGTGAATTCCCTCGACCTCCTCGGCGTCGGGCAGTCGCGCGCCGACCGAGAGGTCGTCGACTTGGCCGCCGACCAGCTGCAGCGAGCCGGCGGCGTGGGACAGATCGCCCACCGCTCCGAGCAACTGCTCGGCCTCATAACCGGGCGCGCGGGTCAGGCACTCGAACGCCGACGCGAGAAGCCCGTCGCCCGCGAGCACCGCCGTGGCTTCGCCGTACACCACGTGCACGGTTGGCTTTCCCCGGCGCTCGTCGTCATCGTCCATACACGGGAGGTCGTCGTGGACGAGTGAATAGATATGTACGAGCTCCACCGCGATCGCCATCGGCATCGCGCGGTCGCTCGACGCACCCAGTGCCTCGGCACCGGCGCAGGCGAGGATCGGCCTCAGTCGCTTACCGCCCGGAAACACCAGGTGCCGCATGGCGCTGTGGAGCGCGGCGGGCGGACGCTCGGCGTCGGGAAGCCACGCTTCGATCGCCGCGTCGACCTTCGCGGCGCGGTCCTTCATATAGGAGCCGAGGTCCATCTAGGTCTCCTCCGCCTCATCGGGATCGAGCGCTTCGGTGACCCAACGCCCGCCCTCCCGCAACAGCACCTCAACGCGCTGTTCGGCCTGGTCGAGCTGACGATCGAGCTGACGCGAAAGCCGAACGCCCTCCTCGAAGGCCTCGAGGGCGCCCTCGAGCGGCAGCTGGCCCGCTTCGAGCTTCCCCACAAGATCTTCCAGGCGAGCGAGCCCGTCTTCGAAGGGAAGCGACGCGGTCGCCTCCTCGCTCTCCTCCGCGGGAGCGGGTTCGGGTGTCGAGGGCTCGCGAGCGGCCCGCGAGCGGCGGGCGGTCATCGCGAGGACGATAGCCCACGCCGTAGGCGGTGAAAGCCGGAGTCGCGCACCGCGGCGGGTGTTAGCGGCGGTCTTTGTTGTGTTCGACGACGCGGGCCTCGATCTCGCCGCCCGCGAGACGCAGCGACAGGTCGTCGCCCAACGCGACCTCGTCCGGGTCGCGCAGAATACGGCCGTCGGAGATTCGGCGAACAATCGCGTAGCCACGCCCGAGTACCGCGAGCGGGGAAAGCGAGTCGAGGGTCGAGGCGGCGACGACCAACCCCGAACGTGCGGCGCGCAATCGCGCGCGCGCCGCGGCGCCAAGCGCCCCGGCCATCGATTGGATGCGGGCGCGTTGGGTCTGCACACCGAGCGAGGCCGGTGCATTTTCGAGCCGGCGGCGGGCGACGTCGAAGCGCGACTGATGGCCGCGCAGCGAAGCGCGGGCAACCGACCGCAGGGAGCCACACCGCGTGACGAGGCGTTCGCGCCGCGCGCGCAGCTGCGCCCGTGGAGAGAGGCTGCGAAGTGTGCGGTGCAAGCCGCCGAGCCGGTTGCGCCCGGACCGCAGGTCGTGCGACACGGCGCGCGCGGCGCGTTCCGCAAGGCGGTCGACCCGTTCACGCCACCACTCCCGTTCTGGCGCGACGCGCGCGGCGGCCGCAGACGGCGTGGGCGCACTGCAGTCGGCTGTGAGGTCCGCGATCGTGAGATCCGTCTCGTGGCCAATCCCCGTCACCACAGGGACCGGTGAACGCGCGATGGCCCGCGCGAGGGCCTCGCTGTTGAAGCACCAGAGATCTTCCAGGGAACCGCCGCCCCGGGCCAGGACGATCATTTCCGCCTTGCCGTGCGCCACCAGACGCTGCATCGCGGTGACGATCTCGAGGTCTGCCGCCGCGCCCTGGACACGCGCGGGTGCGACCAGGAGACGCAGCGCCGGCCCCCGTTCGCGAAAAACGCGCCGGATGTCGTGGAGCGCGGCTCCCGCGGTCGACGTCACCAAGCCCAGGGTGCGGGGGAAAACGGGGAGCTCGCGCTTTCGTTCGTCAGCGAATAGACCCTCCGCCGCGAGCCGCCTGCGCAGCTGGTCAAAGGCGAGCTGGAGCGCACCCTGCCCGCGCGGCTCCATCTGCCGCACGATCAACTGGAGATCGCCGCGGGATTCGTACACGCCCACCTCACCAAAGGCGATCACTTCGAGGCCATCTTCGAGGTCAAAGGGCACGCGGCCGGCTTCGCGCCGGAAAAGAGCACAGCGGAGCTGCGCGTCGTTGTCTTTGAGTGTGAAGTAAACGTGACCCGACGCGGCGCGGCGCAGGTTGCTCACCTCACCGGCGATCCAGAGCGGAGGCAGCGCTTCTCGGATTGCCCCGCGGATGCGCGCCAGCACTTCGCCGACCCGGGCGATCCGCGGCGCCGTGATGGGGAGCGCTTCTTGCAAAGCTTTGTACGCCGGCTAGGGAGTGGCGGATTCGGTGACGGTACTGGCCGCCGCTCGCGGAGACGCGCTACTCGCGGTGCGGAGGCGGTCGAAGTAGGTCCAGCTCTTGAGCACTTCGACGGCGCGCGCGAGCTGCAAATCCTCGGCGGGAGATTCTCCCGATCCCGGCTCCTGACCCGGATTCGCCAGGTGCCCGCGCAGATCGCGCTCGCGCACCGCGTCCGTTCCGGGCGGGACCGCCTCTGCCGCAGCGGCGATTGGCGAAACCGGCTCGACATTGATGTCGGGTTGGATGCCCACCTCTTGGATCGATCGACCCGCCGGGGTGAAATACAGTGCGGTGGTCAGGCGCAGACCCGAGCCGTCTTCCAACGGGAACACGGTCTGCACCGAACCCTTTCCAAAGCTGGGAGTCCCCAACACCAGAGCGCGCCCGTGGTCCTGGAGGGCGCCGGCCACGATCTCCGAGGCACTCGCGCTTCCCACGTTCATCAGCACCACGAGCGGATACGCCGGCTCCGTTCCCCCCGTGTCGGCGCGGAATTCGTGGCGCTGCGAGGGGTCGCGACCCTGCGTGTAGACAATGAGGCCATCATCGAGCCATTGGTCGCTCACGCTAACGGCCTGGTCGAGCAATCCGCCTGGATTGTCGCGAAGGTCGAGCACCACTCCGGTGAAGGTCCCACCCGCCTCTTTGCGGATGCGCTCGAGGGTCTTGCGGAGCTCTTTTGTCGTCCGTTCCTGAAACGAGCGGACGCGGACGTAGCCGTACCCGTCCTCCAAGACGCGCCCGTCCACCGAGATCACCTTGACGACGTCGCGTACGATCGTAAACGCCTGCGGAGTCTCGAAACCCTCCCGCATGATCTGAATGGTGATTGGGGTACCGCGTTTCCCCCGCATCAGGCGCACCGCATCGAAGAGGGTCATGTCGCTGGTCGAGGCGCAGGGTTCGCTCCATTCCGCAGGCGGGTCGTCGGGGCAGATCCCCACGATTTGGTCGCGGGCTTGAACCCCGGCGAGCGCAGCAGGCGTGCCCTCGATCGGTGCGATGACCTCGATCACGCCGTCGCGCCGTTTGCTGATCTCGATCCCGATTCCGTGGAACTCGCCACGTGTGTCGATCTGCATTTCGCGGTGGGACTCGGGGTCCATGTAAGAGGAGTGGGGATCGAGTTGGGTCAGCATGCCGCGCACGGCATTTCGGATGAGCTCGGTCTCGTCCACCTCTTCGACGTAGTTGCGCCGCAAGTGATGGAGCACCGAGGTAAACAGGTCGAGATCTTCGTAGCGGGCGGCGTCGACGGTTCGCGCGGCGCTCCATTGGATGGCGAGGGCCGCGGCGGCGGCGCCCCCCGTGAACAGCAAAAATGAACGAAGACCGGCGTTCCGCATCTTGACGTCTCCAGAACCGATGAGTGACGAGTCTAACCGCAGGCGGGACCCGGGCCAGCAAGCTCAGGGGCCGAACCACGGATCGGGGTCCAGAGCCTCGTCGCCGCGCCGAATTTCGAAGTAGAGGCGGGGACCGACCAACGAGCCGCTCTCGCCCACGCTTCCGATCGGGGCCGCGGCGGACACGTCGTCGCCAACGGCGACACTGATCTCGTCGAGGTGGCCGCTCACCGTGAAGTAGCGGTCTCCGTGATCGATGATCACGAGGCGCCCGTAGCCGCGGAACCAGCCGGCAAAACGAACCCGCCCCGCGGCGACCGCGCGCACAGGGGTACCCATGCCCGCCGAAAAATCGACGCCTTTGTGAAAGAGCTGCGTGTGAAACTCATTGTCGGTGCGGCGCCCAAAGCCGCGCGCGACGTTGGCGTCGACGGGCTTGGGCAGACGCCCGCGCAACGCCGCGAACACGCCCGGCGGCAGCGCGGGAGCGGGCTGGGCGCTGCGATCGAGCCGGTCGAGGGTTTCTTCGAGGGCGCGGGCGGCGCGCTCGAGCTCGGCGAGCGCCCCGCGCTCGGCGGCGCGATCGCCGCGAATCCCATCGAGGAGCGCGTGTTTGGTCGCCCGCTCCTCCCGAAGCCCGGCCCGGCGCAGTTCGAGCTGCCTAACCGCCCGCGAACGCCGCTCGGCGATCTGCGCGCTCCTCTCCCGGAGCACTTCCAGGGATCGGCGCTGGGCTCGAAAGCGTCGGATCAGGCGTTGGTCGTGGTCGAGAAGGAGCTGCAGCGCTTGCGCGCGGTCGACGATTTCCCGGATCGAGGTGGCCGAGAACAGGACCTGCATGGTCCCGTGCTCGCCGGCCTGGTAGAGCGCCAGCGCCCGCGCTCGCAGCGCCCCCTGGGTCACGACGAGGCGCCGCTCGACCCCGGCGACCTCTTTTTGGGTGGTCTCGAGCTCCTCGCGCGCGGCGGCGGCCTCCTCGCGCCGACGGCGCAGGTCGACGGCCATCGCGTCGGCGCTTTGATCGAGCGCTTCTAGGGTTTCGAGTAGGCCGCGGTGGTCCTGCTCGTAGCGCTCCAGTCGCTCGCGACTCTCTCCGATGGCGCGCCGCAGCGATTCGAGTTCTTCGTTGCTGGCCGAAGCCGCGCTCCCCACCCAGCTCGCCACGACGAGCGACGCGAGCGCGGCGCGCCTTCCCCGCTTCATGCGAGCCGCGTACTCCACACGGCGGCGGCCGCTCCCACCAACCCAAAGGCGGCACCGAGGACGACAAGGGTCAGCATTTGCTCGGGCGCGAGAAACGCGGGTTCGGTCCAGCCGAGAAAGAGCGCGAGCGCCTCACGCACCCGGGGGACCAGGGAGGCGAAAGCGGCGGCCAGAAAACCCAGCCCGAGCAGCCCACCGCCGGTCCCCTGCAAAAGGCCCTCGACCAAAAAAGGAGTGCGCAAAAAGCTACGGCTCGCGCCCACCAGCGAGAGGATCTCGAGCTCGGAGCGCCGCGCATAGACGGCGAGACGAATCGTGATGCCGACCATCAGCAGCGCCGCGGTGCCGAGAATCGCGCCGACCCCCAGCGCCCCGTTGCGGACCAGCGCCAAGGCGCGCGCATATCCCTCCACCCACGCCTCGCCCCCGGCGAGGGATTCGATCTGCGGCAGACCCTCCAGCCGCTCGCGCACCGCCCGAAAGCCCTCGGTCGTGCGGTGTTCCCCGGCGAGACGGATCTCCAACGAGATCGGCAGCGGATTTTCCTCGAAACTCTCAAACAGATCGGCGTTCCCCAGACGCTGGCGGAAGCGCGCCAACGCCTCGTCGCGCGAAACAATCTCCACCGAGGCAACCCCTTCCACCGAAGCCGCGCGTTCCGCCATACGCCGGGCGTCGGCGAGCTCCGACTCGGGGCTCAGAAAGGCGGTGACGCGCAGCTCGCTGCCGAACTCCTCGAGGAGGTCGCTCATGTTGGCGATCGCGATCCACAGGGCGCCCACCGGCACCAGCGCCACCGCGATCGCGACCACAGCGGCGAGGCTTGTGAGCGGGTTGGCCCAAAGACCGCGGAGCGCAGCGTTGGAGAAATACTCGACGCTGTGCAGGGGGTTCATCCGCCCTCCGGAAGATCGTCGGTGATCTTGCCCGCTTCGAGGTGCAGCGTGCGTCGCCGATAACGCTCGAGGATCGCGGGGTCGTGGGTAGCCACCAGCACCGTCGTTCCGCGTGACGCGGCGCCCGCGACGAGGTCCATGATCTCGAGGCTGAGCTCCGCGTCAAGGTTACCGGTGGGCTCGTCGGCCAGCAGCAGGGCGGGGTCGTTGACCAGTGCGCGCGCCAGCGCGACGCGTTGCTGCTCGCCGCCCGACAGGCTTTCGGGGTAGTGAAAGCGTCGGTGCTGCAACCCGACGCGCTTCAACATGGCGAAGACCTTGGAGCGGGCCTCGCGACGCGAGGCGCCCACCACCCGCAGCGCCAGCGCCACGTTCTCCTCGACGGTGCGCTGCGCGATCAGCTTGAAGTCCTGGAACACGACGCCCACGCGGCGGCGCAGTGCCGGAATCGCGCGTTCGCCGAGACGCGTGACGTTGCGGCCGAGCACGAGGATTTGTCCCTCGCTCGGCCGCTCGGCCGCAAACAGCAGCTTCATCAACGTTGTCTTGCCCGCGCCGCTGGGGCCGGTCAGAAACACCATCTCGCCCTTTTTGATCTCGAGCGAGACGTCGCGCAGGGCAAAGCTCCCGGCGGCGTAGGATTTCGAGACGTGGAACAGCCGAACGATCGCGTCGGTGGGGGTGCGGTCGACGTCGGCTTTCACCGCGCGCCCGGCGAGCGAGCGTTTCGCTCCGCCAGGTAGTCGAGGACGAGCTCATCGAGCGGTGCATCGGCGGGGAGCTTGGAGGAGCGGCGGCGCGGAGCCGGCCCAGATTGATCGGGCGGTTCGGGCGCGGGCGAAGACAGCACGGGCTCGGTATCGCTTCCCTCGACCCCGGATGCGTCAGGGGCCTCCCGAAAAATATCGGCGCCGAGTCGCTCGCTGATTTCAACGTCGAGGTGTCCAGCTCGCAGCCGGCCGAGCATCCCGAGATGTTGGGTCTCCATCCGCTGCTTCACGGTCTCGTCTATGTCGTCTCGTTCGGCGTCTTCGGCGTAGCTCTGTTTCTCGGAAGCGAGAATCGTCCCTTTGTAAAAGAGATGGGTGATCATGTGGGGGTTGGCGCGACCGCTGTCTTCGGTCTGGACGTGAAAAAGCGTCCCGCGGTGACGAACGTTCGTGTTGAAGCCGGAACGCATGGGCCGCTCCCCCCCAGAGGCCAGAGCCGCGGTGGTCGGCCACCGCTTGGCGCAGTCTGCGAAAGCGTGCCGCCGGCCGCAACGGGCGGACAGGGCGGCGCGCGCAGGACGCGTCGTTGCGCCTATCGGCCACGGGGAGCTCTGGCCTGAGTCGCACCCCCCGTGCGACCGCAAGACGACGGGAAGACGGACCCCCGGGAGCCGATCGGGGGCCCGTCTTGGTTGGCGGCGCAGAGTCGGAGGGGAACGCCGCCGGGGGAACGCAGGAGGAGCGGCTAGACGCGGCGCCGCGCTCCCATCCATAGGAGGCCGATCCCGCAGAGCAGCGCCGTGCTTGGTTCGGGCACCAGCGCACCGGGCGGTGGCGCCGTGCCCTGGAACCGGGCCAGGCCCGGGGACGGTTCGACTTCGACCGCGAAATCGGCGGCGTTGTCGTCGGTGTCGAGGTCGGCGAAGCCCCGGCGGAGGCTCGCCCCAGCCGGTGCGTCCGGGGCCGGCGACCCCTCGCCGGCGAAGACCTCGCCGGCGCCAAAGTCGCCAAAGCCCACCGCGTCGAGCACGGACCCGCTCGCGTCCAGGAGCTGAAGTGAATCGGGTCCGTTCTGGATGTCGAAATTCTCGATACGGTCGGCGTTTGCGACCTCCGTGGCGCCCGTGCTGTCACCGTCGGCGACTACGAAAACCCGATCATCCGGGATGGCACCACCCAACGGGATCGTGGTAGCGACCGCTCCATTGGTTCCGTTGATCACGACGAGAGTCCAGCCGTCGAGGCTTGCTCCGGGAACGCCGGCGAGCTCGACAAAGCCGAAACCGTTGTCCGAGCCGACCGCGTCGTAGAGAAACTCGGAGATCAGCGCTGCGTGCGTGGTTGGCGACGCGGCGCAAAGCGCGGTGAACAAAAACACTGAGAGAAACAAGCGCTCGGGCATCCAAACCTCCTCCCGCCCGTCGGGGCGTTTCGGGGTGCACCCGGGTGATGGAGCAACCGCAATGCCAAGACGGCGTGCGCTCTCGGGCCACCGCGCCGCCGTTTTGTGAACCCGAAGACCGAAGCGAGCGCGTACGTCGGTACTCGACCCACGTGCATGCGCAGCGCCGCCGGTCGCTCACACGCAGAACACGCGCAACTCCAACACGAGAAATTGAAAGTGACCCGAGACGATCGGGGGCTACTCTCGCGCCAGCTCCTGCTTCCACCCACGCCGATCGAAAGCGCTCTTGTCATGCAAATGGAAACCATCGAAACCGAAGACACCGGTTTGATCGAACGGTGCATCGGCTGTCTCGCCCCCTTCGAGCCCTACCCCAGCGAAGGCCGCGGCCTCAAGGGCATGTGCCCCGAGTGCCGACTGCGCACGCCGCGCCCCGAAAAGATCCACTGCCGAGATTGCGGGGCGGTGTTGCTGCTCGCGCCGCGCGGCCGCCCGCGTCTGCGCTGCGAGTACTGTGACCGCCTCGCACGCTCGGCGCGCAAGCGCATCCACCGCGCCGCGGAGCGCGCCGTCACGGGATAGGCGATCGCCCTAGGGTGAGGGCGGCGGATCGAGCGCGAGCCCCGGACAGTGCCGCGTCGCGCTCGAGAACCATCCGCCACTCCAGCCGTCGAGCCCCGCGGCGAAACGCGCGGCGCGCAGCGGATCGCCTCCATCGCGGAGCGTCCGCTCGCGGTCAAAGAACAGCTGGTTGACCTCGTCGAGGACGCTGTCCCGCAACTCGATCAAACGCCGCGCTTCGGCGGAGACATCGATCTCTTCGGGGTGATAGGCCAGGTCGCCGAGCTCCCAGGTCATCGCGACGGACGCTTCGCGGGTGCGCCGCTTCTCGTGGTCCCAATCGTTGAGCTCGCGCAGCCCACCCGACACAAAGGCCTGGTCAAATTTCCGCCCCCGGTCGCGGTTCACCGCGTACCCGGCCTGCAGGCGGAGTTCGGGAAGCCAGCCGCGCTTCCGAACGCCGCGACGCATGCGCGCGACGGGGTCCCCGCGCATGTGGAGGTAGTCGAGCACCGCGCGCTGCACGGCGACAATGTCGGGCCCACAGGGCGCCGCGGATGTGGGCCCGCGGCCGGATGCGGCCGCGGCCTTTTCGACAGGGGCGCGTTCGCCCACCAGAAGGCCCCGCGGACCGGCAAGCGCCAGCCCGCCGGGCCACGCCGCGAGACCGTGCCAGGCGGCCAGACCGGCGGGCTTCTCCGCCCGTCGCCATGGCCCGGCCGCATCCTGCGCGCTCCAAAGCCCGCGCTCGGTCGCGAGAAAGAACTCACCAGCTGCGCGGGCGAGACGCCAACGCGCGGCGCCCGGCGCGGCATCGACTGGGTGCGGGGGCCCGCCCGCTCGCGCGTCGACGAGTGAGCGCGAAGTCAGCACCCAGAGCGACGCCCCATCGGGGTAGAGGTCGACGATGGAACCACTGGCTTCCGGCAGCGGGTGCACCCGCGCGAACGGCGCGCGCGCCGGAACGGTCACGGCGAGGCCGTTCTCGCCGGCAATCCAAAGCTGGGAGGGCGTGGCGCCGCGCGGAACGATCGCCAGGGCGCGGGCCGGTGCTTGGCCGACCCCCGAGTCGATCCGCTGCCACGGAGCGCCCCCGCGGCGCCAAAACACGCCGGCCGCAGTGGCGACGGCTACCTCCGACCCGGCGGCAACGACGCGCGTGACGGCCCGGGCGCTCTGTCCGCTTGGGGGTGACAGCTCGCGCGGAGCGGCCGCACCGGGGTCGAGGCGAAACAGACCGTTGGCGGAGGCGATCCAGAGCCGGTTGCCCGCATCGAAAGCCAGGTCGGTGACGGGCGCCCGTAGCGAGAAGCGGCGCACCACCGACCCGGGCTGCAGCAGTGCAACCCCCCGAGTCCCCCCGCTCGCGATCCAGCCGCCGGATGATCGCGCCACGGCGGCAACCTCTCCCGCAACGGCGTTGGCGCTGTCGAAGCGCCATGTCCAAGCAGGCCGCGCGGCGTTCTGGGCGCCAGCGCCCGCCGCGACCCCGCTCATCGCGAGCGCCACGATCGAAGCGAGGAGAGTACCCACCAGGCTGGGGCCGGAGCGGTTCATTCCTCGAACCGGTAGCAATCGCCGTGCCGTCCGTGCGCGCACGCGCTCTCTCGCCATGGACCGATGGGGCCGGGCGTCCTCCTGCGTCCGCGAACGCCCTGCCACCCACCCTGGCGGAGTCGGCACTTATGTCATGGCGCACGAGCGTCCGGTGTCGGCCGCTGCTTGACGAGGACCCCTCCCTTGAGAAGAATTCGCTCGATGTCCCGGGTCCACGCCCGATCCAGCTTCCTCCCGGTCGCCCTGCTCTACGTGGCGTTCGCCATGGGCGCCCCCGACGTAGCCGCGGCGGCGGACGCCCCGCGGGAGACCGACCGCCCGACGATCTACAAATGGGTCGACGCACACGGGATCGCCCACTACACGACGGACGAGTCGCGCATCCCGCGCGCGATCCGCAAACGCTTGCGCAGCCTCGGTGCGACCCCCGATGTGGCCGCCGCGCCGCCGAGTGCCCCTCCCGCGCCAATCGTCGGCCCGCTGCCGGAGCGGCCGGAGCGCCCCGAGTCCTGGGTCACTCGCAATGCGCCCCCGACGCCCACCGAGCGACAGGCCGAGGAGCGCGAAGCGGAGGAGCGGTCGGCGGAGCTCGACGCGATGGACGAGGAGATCGCGGGCCTCGAGGAAGCCATCGCAGACCGAGAGGAGCAACTCCTGGCGTTCCTCGCCGCGGGCAATGGCGACACCTTGAACGAAGATGGATTTTTCCGAGCCCTCGTGCGCGAAATTCCCGCGATGCAAGCGGATCTCGAGTCTCTGCGCGAGCGGCGCGGCGAGCTCGCGACCACCCCTTGAGCCGCCCGCACTCGAACGCGCAACCCATTGTCGCGCTCGCGGGCGGGGTGGGCGCCTCGCGCTTTCTGCGTGGCCTCGTGCGGGTGATCGATGCCGAGGCTCTCGACATCGTCATCAACACGGGCGACGACCGCGAATTCTACGGCGTCCACGTTTCGCCCGATGTCGATATCGTCACCTACACCCTCGCCGGCATGATCGATGACGAGAAGGGATACGGGCTCGCCGGCGATACCACCCAGATCGTCGAGACCCTGGGCGACCTGGGGCGCGAAGCGTGGTTTCGGTTGGGCGACCGCGACTTCGCCCACTGTCTGTATCGCTCGCTTCGAATGGGCGAAGGCGCGGGCCTGGTCGAAGTCGCCGATCACGTGCGCCGTCGGCTGGGGGTCGCGGCGCGGCTGCTGCCGATGTCCGAGGATCCCTGTCCCACCTTTGTCGAACTGCGCGGAGGCCGGCGCGTTCACTTCGAGGATTACCTCGCCCGCGACGGCGCTCCGGACGAGGTCGAGCGGGTCGACCTTTCGGCAGCCGAAGCGGCCGCGCCGTCGCCCGGTGTGTGCGAGACGTTGCGGGGCGCGCAGCGGATCTTGGTGTGTCCCAGCAACCCCGTCGTGTCGATCGGGCCGATCCTGGCCCTCGCCGGCGTTCGGGATGCGATCGCCGCCTCCGGCGCCGCCGTCGTCGGAGTCTCCCCGATCGTCGGGGGAGCGCCGATCAAGGGCCCGGCCGATCGGTTGTTGCGGGGCATCGGCGTCGAGGTGTCCGCACTGGGCGTGGCGACTCTCTACCGGGATTGGGTGCACGGGTTTGTCATCGACCAACGCGATGCGGCGCTGGCTCCCGAGATCGAGGCACTCGGAATGCGCGTCGCCGTGACCGATACGATCATGCGAAGCCCGCAGGTCGCGGCGTCCCTCGCCGAATGCGTCCTCGACCTCGCGGCGCGCTGCGCGCCGAGCGCCGCGTGATCCCGGCACTGGTTCCCGCCAAGGCGCTGCGGAGCGGCAAATCACGCTTGCGCGCGACGCTCGGGTCGGAGGCCGCCGAAGCGCTCGCGGTTGCCATGCTGCGGGATGTGGTGAGCGCGCTCGTCGCTGCGGAGCGCGTCGGCCCGGTCGCGGTGGTCACCCCGGATCCCGCGCTTGCGGACGTCGCAAAAGACCTCGGCGCCTTTGCGCTACTCGGCGACGATCCGGGCCTCAACGCATCGCTGCGGCGCGGCGCCCAAGAGCTCTGCGACAACGAAGAGGACGGGCTGCTGGTCGTGCTCGGGGACGTGGCCGGCATCGAAGCCGCCGATGTCGATGCCTTGGTGGAGACGCTCGAAAGCCTCGGCCCCCGCGGTGTCGTCTTGGCGCCGAGCCGCGACGGTGGCAGCGCAGCGCTTGCGCGGCGCCCCGCGGCGGTGATCCCGCCGCGTTTTGGCAAGGACAGCGCGGCGCTCCACCGAGAAGCGGCCTTGCAGGCGAAGCTTCCCTTCCGCGAGCTCTCTCTCGCGTCGCTCGAGGTCGACGTCGACGCGTCGGAGGACCTGCGCGCGCTGCTTCGGGGTTCCGGCGTCGGTCCCCACACCGCCCAAGCGCTGCGAGGTGTTTCCCTTGATTGAGCTCAGACCGGTCCCCGGGCTTCCGCTGTTCTCACCGGGGGACGACTTGGTCGCGGCGATCGGCGAGGCGGCGGACGCCGCCGGCATCACCCTTCGCGATGGCGTGCTCGTCGTCTGTCAAAAGGTGGTCTCCAAATGCGAGGGGCGCGTCGTCGCCCTCGCCGACGTCGAGCCCTCTGCGCTCGCCCTCGAGATCGCCGGTGAGCACGACAAGGATCCGCGCCAGGTGGAGGTGGTCTTGCGCGAATCGGTGCGGATCGTCCGGCGCGGCAACGGCGTCCTGATCACCGAGACGCCACACGGCTTTGTGTGCGCCAACTCCGGCGTCGACCTCTCGAACGCGTCGGCGCCGGACAGCGCCGTGCTGCTCCCCGTGGACCCCGACGCCTCCGCGGAGGCGCTGCGCGCGGGTCTGTGCGGCCGCGGCGCCGGCCCGCTCGCCGTGATCGTGTCGGACACCTTTGGCCGACCCTGGCGCGAGGGGCTGGTCGATCTCGCAATTGGCTCCGCCGGCATCGAGGTCTGCGCCGACGCGCGCGGAAGCAGCGACCTGGTCGGGCGCGGCCTCGACGTCACCAGCATGGCGACGGTGGACCAGCTCGCGGCGGCCGCGGGGCTCCTGATGACCAAAGCGTCGGGCCACGCCGCGGTGTGGGTTACCGGGGTGGCACCCGGTGGGAAGGGCGCGGTGCGCGAGCTGGTGCGAAATCCCGCCGAGGATCTGTTCCGCTAGTCGAACGCTTCGCAAGCGCGCGCGATCTCTGCCCAGAGCTCTGCGATTCCGGCGCCCGTCGGCGCCGCGGTGACAAAGACTCGCTCCGGAGGAATCCCAAATCGGGCCCGCACCGAGCGCACCCGTTGAGCGCGGCGCATGGGTTTTAGCTTGTCGCTCTTGGTGAGCGCGACGATCGCCTCGCGATCGCGCTCGGCGAGCCACTCGAGCAGCAGGGTCTCGTCCTCGCTGGGATCGCGTCGCAGGTCTTGCAGCAAGACGACGAGACGCAGGGTTTCGCGCGATTCGAGATAGTTCTCCACGAGTGACTGCCACGCGGCGCGCTCTTTGTGCGAGACACGCGCGTACCCGTAGCCGGGCAGGTCGACGAATCGCAATGTCAGGTCGCCGCGCACGATGCGAAAAAAGTGCAGCAGACGCGTCTTGCCCGGGGTCGAGCTGGTGCGGGCGAGTTGCCGGCGCCCGACAAGCCGGTTTAGCAGCGTCGATTTGCCGACGTTGGAACGACCCAGGAACGCGACCTCGGGCAGGAGCGGCGGCGGGTAGCCCTCGCGTCCGGCCGCGCTGGTCTCGATGCGCGCTTCGCGGATCGGCGGTTGCCGGACGTTGCCGCTCACGCAACCCCGGCCGCAGCGAGACGCTCGAGTGCGCGGTCGATGCGCTCGCTGGTGGCGGAGAGCGAAAAGCGCAGAAAGCCCTCGCCGGCCGCCCCAAAATCGACGCCCGGCGTCACGGCGACATGGGCCTTTTCGAGCAACTCGAACGCGAAGGCCTTCGAATCTCGCGTCTTCGAACGCGCGTCGGCAAAGACGTAGAAGGCGCCGCGGGGAAGCTCGGGGACCTCAAACCCGAGCTCGAGCAAGCCCTCGACCAGGCGTCCGCGGCGCTGCGTGTAGGCCTCGACCATTTCTCGGCGCGTCGTCTCGCCGTGTTTCAAGGCTGCGATCCCGGCGCGCTGCACAAAGCGATTGGCGGAGATAAAGAAGTTTTGCTGCATGATCTGCAGCCTGCGAATGGCGGGCTCGGGGGCGACTACGTAGCCCAGCCGAAACCCGGTCATGGCGTAGCGCTTGGAAAACCCATCGAAGACAAAGCAGGTGTCGGCACCGTCTGTTTCGAGCGCGGAGCTGGCGCGGGCGCCGTCGAAAAGCAGGCCGTCGTAGACCTCGTCGCTGAGCAGCGGCACCCCGAGCCCCGCGAGCGCCTGCAGGGTCTCGGGGCTTTGTACAGCGCCGGTGGGGTTGGCGGGCGACGCGACGACGATCCCGCAGGTCTTTGGCCCGACCGCCCGCCGCACCGCGTCCACATCGACGCTCCAATCGGGGCCGAGTGGCACAAACACGGGGCGCCCGCCAAAGAAGCGCACGAAGTTGGGATAGCAGGGGTAGTGGGGTGTCGGGATCACCACTTCGGAGCCGGCTGCGACCACCAATCCAAACACGGTGAGCATCGCCGGCGAGGTGCCGCTCGTCACCAGGACCCGCTGCGGATCGATCGGCACCCCGGTGCGCGCGCTCTTGTCGCGGGCGATCGCCTCGCGCAGCTCGAGGAGCCCGCGGCTGTCGGTGTATTGCGTCTCGCCGGAAGCGAGCGCCGCGCGCGCGGCCTCGGTGGCCTGGGCGGGCGGCGCGTGATCCGGCTCCCCGATCTCGAGATGGATGATCTCCGTGCCCGCAGCTTCGAGCTCAAAGGCGCGCTCCATCACCTCCATCGCGAGGAAAGGCTCAAGCGCCGCGCTGCGATCGGCGAAGGGGAAGGACATCTGCCCCGGGTAGCCATGTCGGCTGCGCCTGTCAACGCCACACACGCGCGGAGTGAGCCGCCAAGTGCTTGGTTCTCAAAGAGTTTCTGGCGTGGAGCGGATTGAAAGGCGGACCCGCGGTGCTACCCTCGGCGCGTCTTAACCCGGGGGAGTGAACGTGTCGAAGGGCGTCCAAATCGCGATCGGTGCCCTCGCCGTGGTGTTGCTCCTCGGTGGGTACGCGGCGATGAACGCCGAGGAATTTGGCGCCTTCCGCTACTACCAAGATCTCGACGAGTTCGTCGCCGAGGGGGAGCCGGGCACCGCCGCGCGGGTCCACGGCTACGTCGCCCCCGGCTCGATCGAGCGCGACGTCGAGGCTCTCGCAGTTCGTTTCGAGGTGGTCCCCGAGGCGCCACACGCGGCGGGCCCACAGCCGACACGACTGGCGGTGGTCTACGCATCGCTCGAAACACCCGACATGTTCAAGGACGGCGCCGAGGTCGTGGTCGAAGGGCGGCTCGTCGCCACCGGAGGGGTGTTCCACGCCGACAATGTGATGGCGAAGTGCCCTTCAAAGTTTGAAGCCGAGAGCGGCGGGGCCGCCTCCTCGTAGACTCTGCGCCCAACACCCCCATCGCGCCCTGAAAATACCTCCCAGGGGAGAAACGCGTTCGTGCTTGCTGAACTCGGGCTCTACGCCTTGCGCACTGCGCTGGCGGTCGCCGTCGTGGGAATTCTGGCCGGCATCGCCGCGGGTCTTCGGCAGCGGGCCGACCTCGCCGCCGTCGCCCGCCGCGCCGTATGGCTGTGCGCGGCCCTCACGGTTTGCGCATCCGGCGCCCTGGTCCACGCGCTGGTGGTTGGAGACTTCAGCCTCGTCTACGTGGGCCAACACAGCGCCCGCAGCATGACGCTGCCCTTCCGCGTCTCCGCGTTTTGGGGCGGACAAGCGGGCTCCCTGCTCCTCTGGTTGCTGGTCTCGATCCTCTACGCCGCGGCGGCGGTATGGTGGGGCCGCGCACGGCAACCGCTGCTGATGCCGTGGGTGTGCGCGGTGCTGCTGGCGAACGCCCTCTTCTTCCTGATCCTCACCAATTTTGTGACGAACCCGTTCACCCGCGTCGATCCGGGCGCGGTGCTGTCGGACGGCAACGGTCTCAACCCGCTGCTGCAGCATCCGTTGATGGTGATCCACCCGGTGATGCTCTACGCCGGGTTCACCGGTTTCTCGGTGCCTTTTGCGTTCGCTGTGGCCGCGCTCATCACCGGCGAGCTCGGGGATGCGTGGCTGCGGGCGACGCGGCGCTGGACCTTGGTCCCCTGGTTTTTCCTGTCGATCGGGATCTTGCTCGGCGGCCGTTGGGCCTACGAGGTGCTCGGTTGGGGCGGGTACTGGGCCTGGGACCCGGTCGAAAACGCATCGTTTATGCCCTGGCTCGCGGCCACGGCCTACCTCCACTCGGTGATAATCCAAGAAAAGCGCGGAATGCTGAAGATCTGGAACCTGGTGCTGGTCGGCCTCACCTATTCGCTCTGTCTCTTCGGCACCTTCCTCACCCGCAGCGGGGTCATCTCCTCGGTGCACTCGTTCACCGCCGCGGGCTGGTTCGGGTACATCTTTTTGGCGTATGTCGCGGTCGCCGCGTTGGTCTTTGGGGTCTTGCTGCTGTGGCGCAAGCGCGACCTGCGGAGCACCAATCGCCTCGAGTCGGTCGTGTCCCGGGAAGCGAGCTTTGTGCTCAACAACTGGGTGTTCATGGCGATTCTCGCCGTCGTCTTCTGGGGCACGCTGTTTCCGGTTCTCACCGAGGCCGTGCGCGGTGTGAAGATCTCGGTGGGCCCCGCGTTCTTCAACCGGCTGGGCGGACCCCTCGCGCTCGTGCTGCTCTTTCTCACCGGGGTGGGTCCGCTCATCGCGTGGCGCCGCGCCTCGCCCGCCAACCTGCGCCGGCAATTTGTCCTCCCGCTGCTCGCGGGGGGCGCCGTAGCCGTAGCGACCGTGGTCTGGCTCGGCCGCGACCTCGCGCTGTATCCGGTCGCCTTTTGGTCGCTCGCCACTTTTGTCATCGTCGCGATCTCTCAGGAGTATGCGCGCGCAATCGGCGCGCGACGACGGCAGGGCGAGAGCTTTGGTGTGGCGCTCCGAACGCTTTTTGTGCGCAACCAACGCCGCTACGGCGGCTATGTCGTGCACCTGGGGATCGTCTTTATCCTGCTCGGAATCTCGGGTGCGGCGTTCAACGAAGAACGCCTCGAGAACCTGGAACCCGGTGACAGCCTGGAGATCAGCGACTATCAGCTTCGCTACCTGACCGCCCGGGCGCTTCCCCAGCAGCACTACGGCGGCGCCGTGGCCCGCATCGCGCTCTACCGGGGCGGCGACGGTATCGGTGTGCTGCTACCGGAGCGGCGCAACTACTGGCTCGAGCAGCAACCGTCGTCGATCCCGGCGATCCGCTCGACCCTGCGCGAGGACCTCTATGTCATCCTCACGGCGCTCGAGCCCGACGGGTCGGCCACCCTCAAAGTGCACCGCAACCCGCTCGTCAATTGGATCTGGATCGGCGGGCTCACATTTGTGCTTGGCGCACTGATCGTCCTGTGGCCGCACCCGGAACGGCATCGCTCGTGAGCCGACGCACGGGCGCCGCGCTCCTGTGTGCCGCCGTGCTGCTCTCCTTTGCGCGCGCCGCGGCCGCACAGACGCAGGCGGAGCCGGACACCCCCGACGTCCCCGGCGGCCCCGGCGTGTTGACCGGAGAGGTCGTCCACCAGCAGGCGACACCCGACGAAGGCCGCGGCGCGGGGATCGACGTGCTGCTTTACGCGCTGCCGAGCGCGGGGACCCCCGGGGTGCGACGCGGCCTGACCGACGAAACCGGCGCCTTCCGCTTTGAGGGAATCTCCAATGATCCGGAGACGGTGTACCTGGTCGGCGCTCGCTATCGGGGGGTCCCGTTTCCCGGCGCGCGCGTGCAGTTTCGCGCCGGTCAGCGCGAGGCGCACACCAAGGTCCGGATCAGCGAGATCAGCGAAGACGCCGCGGCGCTGCATCTCCCGGAACTCGAGATGCGTCTCGAATGGCGCGGCTCCGACGTTCAGGTCACCGAGACCTATCGGGTCGAGAACCGCGGCGCTCTCGTCGCGCACTTCGCGGAGGATCGACGCGACGGCAACCGCGCGCTGTTCAGCGCGGCGCTGCCGCCGGGCGCCACGGATCTCGAGAGCCCCTTCGGCCTTCCCCTCGAGGGTGTGGCGCGTGCAGGCGACACCCTTCGCTTCTTCGGCCCGATCTATCCCTCTGCGTGGGGCGGCCCCTTCTCGGAGCGTCAGGAGATCACCCTGCGTTATCGGGTGGCCGCCCCGGACCGCGATTTCTCACTCCGCCGAGACCTGCCCGTGGGGCTCGAGCGCGTCGTCGTCGACGGCGGTGCGGGATTTGAATCCCTCGAGGTCAGCGGCGCCGAGCAAGAGGAGCTCGACGGGCTCCGCTCCTGGATCGTCGCCGGGGCGGCGCTGCAAAGCGGCCTGCGCCTCCACGCGCGCTTCCCGGAGGCGCAGCAGGATCCGAGTGCGCTCACGCGACGCGAGGTGCGGGTGTTTCTCGAGCTCGACGGGGCGGCGCTGACGGTCCGCGAGGAGCACTCCTTCCGCGTCGCAGGCGGCGCACCTCTCCTCGCGCCCGGGGCGAACGACCTGCTCCGATTTGGGCTGCCGCCGGGCGCCCGCGACCTCCGCTTCAGCCCCGAGGCCAACAACTGGGGGCTCGCCAACAACGACGACGGCATTCTGCGGCTGCGCGGCCCGCTGCCTGCGGGCGAACACCAGTTCGACCTGGCCTACCAGCTCCCGCGCCGCGCCCCAGAGGTCGTCTATCAGTTCCAGAGCGCGCCTGCGGTCCCCTTGCTGAGCGTCTTTATCGCCGACACGGGCCTAATGATCGAAACGGATCGCCTCCACCGGCGTCGTCCGGTACGCGCGGGGACGCGCACCTATTCATTCTGGGAGGGCTTTCAGATCGAAGCCGGGCAACCGGTCCGCGTCGGGCTGCGGTCGCTCCCGGCGCGCGGCTCCGCGCCGCGGGTGGTCGTGTCGGGGACGGGGGCGCTGCTCGCCGCGCTCGCCGCGGTGTTCTTGCTGGCGCCCTTTGGCCGCGACCGCGGGGCGCTTTCCGAGGAAAGTGCCGACCCCCTCCGTGTCGAACGCAACGCACTCTACGCCGCGCTGCGCGACCTCGAGCACGACCACGAAACCGGCAAGGTCTCGGACGCCGACTTCGCCACCCTGCGCGGCGACATCCGCAGACGGGTGGCAGCGCTGTTCGAGCGCGAGGATGCCGGGACCACTCCGGACAGCGTCACCCTGCCCGAAATCATCGCGTGTCCGTCGTGCAGCGCGCCCGTCCGCCCGGGCGATCGTTTTTGCGCCCAGTGTGGAGCATCGCTGGAAGCGAAGGCGTGAGCGAAACGGCGCTCCAGGCGCGGGACCTGTGCAAACGCTTGGGGCGTCGCAACGTCCTCGACGGCGTCGAATTCGAGCTCTCCAGAGGGAGAATCGCCGCGCTGTTTGGCGCAAACGGTGCGGGAAAGACCACCTTGCTCCGCGTGCTCGCGGGCATCGCGCTCCCGAGCCGAGGGGTGGTCGAAGTCGACGGAGCCCGCGACCGGCGCCGTGCGCGCGCAGCGGTGGGCTACGTCGGACACGACACCATGCTCTACGCATCGCTCAGCGCCGCCGAGAACCTGCGCTTCGCCGCGCGCCTCTACGGCCAGCCCGCCGACCGCGTGACGGAGCTGCTTCGGGCCGTCGAGCTCGACGCGGTCGCCGACCAGGCCGCGGGCTCCTTCTCCCGTGGCATGCGGCAGCGCCTGGCCCTCGCGCGCGCGCAGATCCACCAACCGGCGGTGCTGCTGCTCGATGAGCCCTTCAACGCCCTCGACCCCCGCGCCGCCATCGCGCTGGAAGCGACGCTGGGCGCGCTGCGCGAGCGAGGCACCGCGGTGTGTCTGGTGAGTCACGATCTCGCCCGGGCCACCGCCCTTGCCGATACCGCATGGGTGTTGCGGCGCGGTCGCACCCGGCGCGTTGCCGACACCCCCATCGACCCCAAAGATCTCGCGGCGGAGCTGGAGGCGCCTGTTTGAACGTCTTTCGGGCGGTTCTGTGGAAGGACCTCATCATCGAGTGGCGCAGCCGCGACCGGGTGATCGCAATGACGCTGTTCGCCTCGCTCGCGGTGATCCTGTTTTGGTTCTCGCTCCCCGTCGAGAGCCCCGAGCAGCGCCGCGCCGCGGTGCCCGGGTTGCTGTGGATCGTTTCGCTCTTCGCATCACTCCTGGGACTCAACCGCTCGTTCTCGATCGAACTCGAGAACGACACGCTATCTGCACTCGCGTTGGCGCCGGTCGACCGCGGCTTCGTGTTCCTCGGCAAGGCGACCGCAAACTGGATTTTTCTCTTCGCGGTCCAAGCCCTCGCGTTCGGGTTCACCGCGGTAGCGTTCTCGATCGAGGTCGGCCACGCGGTGCTGCCGTTCGCGGTGGTAGCGGCACTCGGCAGCCTCGGGCTCGCCGCGCTGGGCACGCTCTTCGCGGCGATCGCCGTACGCACACGCTTTCGAGAGGTGATGCTCCCGCTGCTCGCGCTGCCGCTGCTCATCCCCGTGCTGCTGTCGGCCGTTTCGGCCACGCGTGCCCTGCTGGATCACGGCACACTCGCCGGCGGCGCGCTGCGGCTCCTGATCGTGACCGACGCGGTCTATCTGATAGTCTCCTTCGTCACTTTCGACTTCGTCCTCGATGAGTGAGCCAATGCGCGACCCCACCACAGCCGCTGCGGCAGCGCCCACGGCGCCGCCCACACCGGTCGGCGTCGAGCGGGTCGCGGCTGCTTGGATTCGACCTGGCGCTGTCTTGACGCTGGTGCTGGGCGTCGCGTGGCTGGTGGCCGCGTGGCGAGCGCCGATCGACTCGACGCAGGGCATCGTGCAGAAGATCCTCTATGTGCACCCTCCCCTGGCATTTGGCGCCTACCTGGGTTTCGCGTGCACCGCGCTTTTTGGCGCGTTCTACCTGGGCACGCGGTCGGTGCGTTGGGACCGCGCGGCGCGTTCCGCGGCCGAGGTGGGGGTGCTGTTTTGCACCCTGGTCATCGTCACCGGCCCGATCTGGGCCAAGGGCACCTGGGGCCGATGGTGGACCTGGGACCTCCGTCTCACCCTCACCCTGCTGCTCTGGTTTGTCTATCTCGCATACCTGCTGCTGCGCAGCTTCGCCGAGGGCAGTGAGCGCGCGGCGCGTTTTGCCTCGGTGTACGGCATCGCGGGCCTGCTGATCATCCCCCTCAACTACTTCGCCATCGACCTCGCCGGGGGGCGCTCGATGCACCCGAGCAACCTGGAGCGGGGGAGTCTCGGCGAGGGAATGGGTGGGCCGTTTCTGCTCGGGGTGCTGGCCAACCTCGCCGCCTTCCTGATCCTGCTCGCCCTCCGCGTCGACTTGGAACGCCTGCGCGAGTGGCGGGAAGAACGGGCGCTGGCGGCCAGAATCGCGGCGGAGGAGCCGCGTTGAGCTATCTCGTGGCGGCGTACGCCATCGTGCTGTTGTCGCTGGCCGGCTACGCCTTGCACCTGTACGGCGAGCGAAAGCGACTGCGGAGCGAGGAGGAGGTGGCGTCGGTGGGCTCAAACACGCCCCGCTAGCGAGCATCTCGCGGCAGTTTTGGGCCCCTGGGGGCAGAAATGTCGCTCCGCTAAAACAGCCGTTGACTTGCCGGAGGCGCGAAAGTAAAAAGTCGGTGACGCGACTTCGCGTGCTCCCACAGTGGCCTCCGAATCGAGGAGGCGTTGAAGACGAGGCTTCGGCTTGCACCCCCTGTTCTGCCGGACCAGCGCAGCAAGTGCACCTGGCGCTATGCCGGGCGTTGCGCGGGCCATGCCCCAGAGGAAGTTCTCTTCCACTTTTGCGACCCAGGATGCCGCCCTCGAGGGGCTTCTTGCGTCTCAACGAATCTGCTTGGCAGAAGCAGACCCCATCCGAAGCACACGGTTCTGTTGGAAATTCCCCTTTTTTGAGGGGAATGGCACACAAGTTGCCTTTCTAGGGAGTGCCAGTCGGGACACTTCCCTAGGTGATCCCCTAACCCCCTGGCGGACATTTGGGAGGCGATCCGAAGCGGGATGGCCAGTATGAAACGAGGCGTTGGGTACTGCGAGAACACAGAGTGCGAGGACTACGCCAAGGGCGTCTTCCTCCTGAACCACGGTGACACTTTCTATTGCCCCCGTTGCCGACAGCTCGGGAAGGTCGAAAAGGAGCGGGGCTTTTACACGGGCAATTCGGACGTCTTCAAAGAAGTCCGGGTGGAGTACAACTACGACCCGATCAACGGCGTGTACCGCGAGATCGGGATCGTGCGCGATGAGAGCTTGTGGGGTCGCAACAACGTCTACACGCTCCAATCGCCGCTGATCAAGACCGAGAAGCGCGCGCTCAAGGTGGCCGAAGCGATTCTTGCCAATCTGAATCGCTATCGCGGGCTGCTGAACGGCGACGAGATTCCGCGCACGACCGAGATCATTCTCTCCTTCGACGAACCCTTCGATGAGTTTTCGCGAAAGCTCCAGCAGCTCTCGAAGGAGTGGGAGGCGAGCGGGCTTCGGGAGATGCGCCGCTAGACGCTGTCAGCGATCGGTTGCCCGATTCCATGGATTGACCGAGCAAAAGCCCGGCCCGCGAGCCGGGCTTTTGTGTCGTTGCGGCCCGAGCCGCTAGGTCCCGAGCCGCCGGGCGGCAGGAGGGAAGCCCCGTGAGTGATGACCGCGCTGCCTGGCTGGCGACCACCCGCGAAGAGGCGATCGAGCCCGAGCTCCCGATTTGCGACCCCCACCACCATCTCTGGGACACCGCGCGAAGCCGCTACCTCCTCGAAGAGCTTCACGAGGACACCGGCTCCGGGCACAACGTGGTGCAGACCGTGTTTCTGGAATGTTCCTCCGAGTACCGAACCGACGGACCGGTTGCCATGCAGCCGGTCGGGGAGACGGAGTTCGTCGCGGCGCTCGCCGCGCGGAGCGAACGCGCACCCGGCGCCACCATCGCGGGAATCGTGGGCTACGCCGACCTCCGCCTCGGCGATGGGGTCGAGGAGGTGCTCGCCGCCCACGTCGAGGCGGGAGGGGGACGCTTTCGCGGGATTCGCCACGCCTCCGCGTGGGACGCGAGCGACGCCGTCCAAAACGCGCACACCGACCCCGCCCGGAAGATGTTCTACGCCGACAACTTCCGCGCGGGTGCGAGGGTCCTCCAGCGGATGGGGATGAGCTTCGACGCCTGGCTCTACCACCCGCAGATTGGCGACCTGGTCGATCTCGCCCGTGCGCTCCCTGAGCTTCCGATCGTCCTCGATCACCTGGGTGGCCCCCTCGGCATCGGCCCCTACGCCGGCCAGCGAGACAAGGTGCGCGAAGCGTGGCGTCCCCCGATGCAGGAGCTCGCCGCCTGCCCGAACGTCGCGCTGAAGCTCGGTGGCATCGGGATGTCGATCTACGGGCTCGGCTGGCATAAACGCGAGAAGGCTCCCAGCTCGACGGAGCTCGTCGCCGCGTGGGGAGACGACATTCGCTGGTGCATCGATCTCTTTGGACCCGAGCGGTGCATGTTCGAAAGCAATTTCCCGGTCGACAAGCGCGGCTGCTCCTACGTCGTGCTGTGGAACGCCTTTAAGCGGATCGCCTCCGGCTGCAGCGAAGCGGAGAAAGCGCTGCTGTTTCACGACAGCGCGGCCCGGTTCTACCGGCTCTGAACCGGTTCGCAGGGCGCGGGAAGCTCCGGCCCCCGGATCCGCGTCCGAAGGTCGATCCTCATCCCGGCCCAGACCGCAGCCCATCCAAGGTGCTCAACCCGCTCGAGATCCCGGGCGCCGCGCAGGGCGTCTTCCAACGGCGATCGGAACCACGGGAAGAGCGAAGCGGGCAGGCACTGGACCGGAAAGAAGGCCACCCGCGGCGTCTCCCAGCTCGGACGCAGCACGCCGTCCTGGATTTCACAGAGGTAGACCCGCGCCTCGTGGGCGAGAAAACCGCTGCGTCGATAGGTGCCGACGCAGTCTCCCACCCGCACCGCAAGGCCGGTCTCCTCTCTCACTTCGCGACGGAGCGCGTCCGGGGGCGCCTCGCCGGGCTTGGCGTTGCCGCCCGGGAGCTCCCAGCCGCGCAGGGTGCGCCGCTCGGCCAGGAGCACTGCACCCTCGCGGAGCACGACACCTTGCACCACACGGCGGGGGCCGCGCCGGCCTCGGTGCAGTGTCTCCGAGACGACGATCGAAGCGTAGGAGAGGAGCGCTCGGGCGACGGCCCCAGGCGCCCGCAGCGCTATCCCACGATCTTGCTGAGCGGATATTCGACGATTCCTCGGGCGCCGCGGTCCACGAGCTTGGGGATCAAATCCCGCACTTCGGCCTCGGCGATCACCGTATTGACCGCGACCCAGCGATCGTCGGAGAGGTTGGAAATCGTCGGGGTCCCCAGCGCCGGGAGCAGCTCGAGCACCTTTTCGAGCTGGGGCCGGGGAATGTTCATCATCAGTCCCACCCGGTCGATCGCCGCGATCGCGCCGATCAGGAGCATCAGCATGCGCTCCATCTTGTCGCGTTTCCACGCGTCCCGTTTTGCCTCTCGGTTGGCGATAAAGCGCGGTGTGCTCTCGAGTACGGTGTCTACCACGCGCAGCTGGTTGGCGCGCAGGCTCGAGCCCGTCTCCGACACATCGACGATCGCGTCGGCCAGCACGGGGGGCTTCACTTCGGTCGCCCCCCAGGAGAACTCCACCTCCGCTTTGACGTCGTGTTTCTTCAGATAGGCCTTGGTCAGCCCGACCGCCTCGGTGGCGATGTGCTTTCCCGCCAGGTCGGAGACGTTGCGGATGCGCGACCCCTCCTTCACGGCGAGCACCCAGCGGACGGGACGGTAGTTGGGCCACGGGGCGCGGAGGTCGGCTAGCTCGTCGACCTTCGCCCGGTTCTCGAGCACCCAGTCGAGGCCGGTGATCCCAGCGTCCATCACACCCTGCTCGACGTAGCGGGCCATCTCCTGGGCGCGGATCAGGATGCACTCGACCTCGTCGTCGTCGATCTCGGGATAGTAGGACCGGGAGGAAATGCTCACCTGGTAACCCGCGTGGGCGAAGAGGCGGACGGTCGTGTCCTGCAGGCTTCCTTTGGGCAACCCGAGACGCAGGGTCCGTCGGGCGCGGGCGCTCACTTCTTGTAGACCTCATCGGGATCGAACACCTGCACCCCCTCGTCGATCCAGTCGCCCTGTCCCGACGCCTCCCAGCGTCGAAAGAAACAGCTGCGCTTTCCCGTGTGACAGGCGGCGCCCCCGACCTGCTCCACCTTGACCAACACCGCGTCGCCGTCGCAATCGATATGCAGGCTCCTCACGAGCTGAACGTTCCCGCTCTCCTCACCTTTGTGCCAAAGGCCGCGGGATCGACTCCAGTACACCACGCGACCGGTCGCCAGGGTTTCGCGCAGCGATTGTTCGTTCATATGGGCGAGCATCAGGATCTCACCCGTCGTGTGGTCCTGCGCGATCGCGGTGACGAGACCGCCGCCCTTCTGGAAATCAAGTGTGTCGAGGGGGTCCATGGGGGAGGCGAGGCTACCCGTCCCCGAGGGCGGCCGCCAGCCGCGTGCAGAGCGCTCCAAGGTCGTCGAAGCGCTCGCCCCGACGAAACAGCGCGTCCCGCGCATCGGGATCGCGGTGCTTTGCAAGAATCTGGCGCCGCACGAGCGCGTCGAAGGCGTTGGCGAAAGTGGCGCGGCTCGCCACCTCGGGGCTTCGAATCTCGCCGAGCAGCTCGCTGCGCGAAAAGGCCTCGCCCGCCACGCGCTCCAGGGTCTTGGCGGGCGTGGGCTCGTGCACCGCCTGCGCCGCGCGGAACGCGGCGAGATACGCTTCTTGCAGCCCCTGCGTCTGGAGAATCAACGTGGTCAGCGCCGCGCGGCCCTTGTCGGCCGCGCGGTAGCGGCCCTCGTGAAGTTCCGCGATCCCAACGCGTTCGAAGTGGCGCAGCATCGGGTCGAACTGCTCGTCGATCACCCGGTCCGGCGGGTTGAAGAATTCGTGATAGAAGAGATCGGACCAGTAGCGCAGATCTTCGGCGAGCTCGTCACGCGTGGCGCCCATGATCACGCGGCGCGCGCAGAAGCTCGGCGCGGCGAGAAAGTGGAGAATGGAATTTCGATAGATATCGAGGGCCCGGCGTTTCGCGTCTTCGAAATAGAGGATCTCGCCGCGCTCGTCTTCCACCGAACGGATCAGGTCGCTGCGACGCAGAAACGCGACCGAGTCGCCAAAATCCGGGAGATCCGATTCGAGGGCCGGCGTAAGCGCGGCGCCGCACACCTGGAGCAGCTCGACGAGCTCGCGCATCCGCGCGGTGAGGTCGTGGCGCAGGAGCCCCGGTCGCGCCGCACCGAGAAACACCGCCGCCGCCACCGAGGTGGCGTTGGCTGCGGTACACGCGTTGATGCGCTCCACGATCCGGTTGCCCAGGGCCCCGACAAAGGCGCGACGCAGCGGCTCCGCCGCCTCGTCGGCGAGGCGCGCGCGGTCCTCCCCCATCGCGGCGGCCACCGAGATCGGCTCGTCGAAGTGGATGGTCGCACTGCCCCAGCGCCGGCCCAGGACCTTGCGCGCCCGGAGCAAGCCGCGAAGGTTCTCGTCGCGCTTGGTCTGGCCCGCGAGTTCGGAGAGCATCGCGCTCTCCTCGATCAGTCGTTCGTAGGTGATCGAGACCGGCACGAAGAAGAGGTCGCGACGCCCCGAGTCGAGGAAGGCGTCGATGTTCCAGGAGAGCATGCCGAGCTTGGGGGACAAGGTGCGGCCGGTCCGCGAGCGTCCGCCCTCGATAAAGAACTCCTGGGGGAACCCCTCGCGCACCAGATACGAGACGTAGGAGCGGAACACCTCTTTATAGAGGTCGTCGTCGAACGAGCGCCGCAAAAAGAACGCGCCCGCGCGGCGAAAGATGTAGCCAAAGGGGCCGAACGCCATGTTCTCCCGCGCGGCAATGTGAGGCGGCACCATATAGTGCTTGTAGAAAAGCCACGAGAGCAGCAGGAAGTCGAAATAGGAGCGGTGGTTGGGCACCAGAACAATCGGGTTGCGGGCCGCCACCCGGGCGACGCGATCGATCCCCGAGGTCTCGACAGATTGGAAGAGACGCCCAAAGAGCGCCGAGACCACGGCGTTCAAGATCGCCAGGAAGGTCGAGTTCATCGACGCGGAGATTTCGCGGAACATCGACGCGGCTTCTGAACGGGCGGACTCCACGCTGCGACGGCGACCCTTCGCGCGCTCCGCAATCGCCGCTTCGACCCGGCTGGTGCCGAGCACCCATTCCGCGACGCGGTGGCGGGGCCGCAGCGACGGGCCCTCGACGATCTTTTCTTCGCGCGACAACGGGATCATCACGGCGCGCCGCAGCTTGCGGACGAGCGTCTCCCGCGCGTCTCCCTCCCGCGCCGCCACGAAATCGGCGACGTCGATGCTCTCCCCGACTTTCACCGCCATGCTGCGGTAGTTCACGAGAAACGACGTCACCTTGGCGAAGTCGCTCGGACGTGTCGGCGCCCCATAGGCGAGGTTGAGGAAACGCCGCTGGTTGCGTGGGCCCTTGCGCCAGAACAGTGCGACCGGCACGACCGTGACGCACCCTCCCTCGTCTTCGACGCGCGCGAGGGCGCGGTCGAGAACCTCGTGGTCGGCGCGGCGCAACGCGGCGAGGTGGCGGCGCCCGCGCAGCCACGCGCGAAGGCGCTCCGAGCGCAGAAACACAAAGAGCGAACGCTCCTCGCGCAGCAGCGCGCCGATCGGGATGCGGTCCACACCGCGGCGCCAAAGATCGCCGCTCCGCCAGAAGCGAATCCGCGTCCGCAGCGCCGACCAGAGCGGCCCGTAGTAGTCGAAGCGGATCCCGTTGGCAAAGAGCGAGCGGCGCAGCCCGTGGCGCAAAAACAGCGCGTTCATCAGGAAGTAGTCGAGCCGGCTGGCATAGCGCATCGCGTACACCACGGCACCGCGCGTCTCGAGTGCGCGGAGCCGCTCCACCGTCGCATCGTCGAGGGCGATGTCGCGGAAAAAGCGGCGCGCAAATCCGCGCGCGAAGAGGTTGAAGCGCGCCTGCATCCCCGAGAGGGGGTCGCGGCGCCCTTCTTCACTCACTGGAGAATCACGTCGATCTGCTTGGCGATTTCCTGCGGAGTCCAGACACCGCTCTCCTTGCTCACGCCTTCGGTTCGCACCATCCGCATCTCGGCGATGCGCCCCCCGCCCACAAAAAAGATCCGCTTGCTCACATCGCGGGCCAAGTCGCTCGCGAGATAGACGATGAGCGGTGCGACGTGTTCAGGGGTCATCCGCTGAAACCGCTCGCTCTGGGCGCCGGGGAGGTCCTCGGTCATGCGCGTCAGGGCCGCCGGTGCGATGGCGTTCACGCGAACCCGGTGCTTCTCGCCCTCGAGCGCGAGGCACCGCGTAAAGCCGGCGATCCCGGCCTTCGCAGCCCCGTAGTTGGTTTGGCCGAAATTTCCCTCGAGCCCCGAAGTGGACGAGGTGTTGATGATCGAACCCCCCTCGCCCTGCCGGCACATCTGCGCGAACGCGGGCCGGGTGACGTTGTAGGTTCCTTTGAGGTGGACCGCGATGACGTCGTCCCACATCGCCTCATCCATTTTGGCGAGCGTCTTGTCGCGGAGAATGCCGGCGTTGTTCACCAGGCAATCGACCCGCCCAAATCGATCGACCGCCGCCGCCACGATCTGCTCTCCCCCTTCGACAGTGGCGACGGATTCGTAGTTGGCCGCTGCGGTCCCGCCCGCGGCCTCGATTTCCTTGACGACGGCGTCGGCCATCGCGCTCCCACCACCGCGTCCGTCGCGGGCGCCACCCAGGTCGTTGACGAGGACGGCGGCACCCGCCTCCGCCAAGGCGAGCGCGTGGGCCCGGCCGATTCCGCCGCCGGCGCCGGTTACGATCGCGACCTTGTCGTGCAGCAACGTCATGCCCGGAGCCTAGCGTCCCGGCGTGTCGAACAGCAGGGTGCGCACCTCCCCGAGGCGCTCGAACCCGAGCCCTTCGTACAGACGCTGGGCCGCCGCGTTGCCCTCGACGACGGCGAGCTGCACGTGCTCGGCGCTCGCGGCGAAGGCCCGGGCGCAGAGCGCCGCGACCCCGGCGCGAGCCAAGCCGCGGCGCCGGAACGCGGGCCAGGTGTAGACCCCCTGGAGCAACCAGCCTTCGCGCAGCTGTACATCCGAATAGCCGACAAAGGCGACCCGACCGGCGTGTTCGACCACCAGCGCCCGCGGCAAGCGGTTGGGCACCCAACGCCGGAAGCCGTGGGGATCCCCTACGAAGGGATCGGGGCGTCCTTCCTCGCGCAGGCTCGCACGCGCGGCCTCGACCAGGGCCTCGAGATCGGCGAGATGCGCCTCCCGGACCTGCGCGCCCTCCGGCGTGGGCACCCAGGCAGCGCGTTGTCGCGCCGTGCAACACAAAGTCCACTCGCGACGGTCGATCTGTGCCCGGCGGCCGGCGCGCTCGAGCCGTCCCCAGAGCCGGGCGGCCTGGCCGGGCTCGCAGCGAATCAGCCCGGTCGAGAGGCGTGCGATCGCTTCCGCGGCGAGCTCAAAGGCGTATCCGGTGAGACCGACGTCGAGGGCCACCGTCGGCCGCAGCGACGCGGCACCCACAAAACGCTCGCCCTCCCAGACCCCGAGCACGGCCGACTCGACGTCGCCGGCGCTCGCCCGGCGGCCAACGCGGTCGACGAGGTCGAGAAGAAACAGGTTCTCCGACGCGTGTTGCCGGAGAAACGCGCTCGCCGTGGCCCGGTCGCGTCGCTCCAGCAACCGCAATCGGTACGCGGACTCGGCGGGGGGCGTTTCGGGCGCGGTCGCCACGCCCTGTTACTCGATCACCGCCAACACGGTGCCTTCGTCGACGTTGTCGCCCTCGGCCACGCGGAGCTCGGCAAGTGTCCCCGAGCACGGGGCTTCCACCGGGATCTCCATCTTCATCGACTCCATGATCAAGATCACGTCGCCTTCGCCCAGTGAGTCCCCCGCAGCGGTCTCGATTTTCCAGATGTTTCCGGTGATCTGCGCTTCCACTTCGGTGGGCATCGGCACTCCTCAGGTTCGGCGGGCCGCAGTGAGCTCGCTCAGAAAATCCGTGCTGACCGCGCCGCGTCGAAACGAGTCGTCGGCGAGGATCGCGGCATGGGTCGCGAGGTTTGTGGCGATTCCCTCGACTTGTGTGTCGCGGATTGCCGCCGCGGCGGTCTCGATCGCCTCGGCCCGCGTGCCCCCCCGCACGATGATCTTGGCCAACAGAGGATCGTAGAACGGCGTGACAACGCTCCCCGCCTCAACACCCGCGTCCACCCGCACGTTCGGGCCTTCCGGCCACTTGAGGGCGGAGATCGTGCCCGGCGACGGGAGGAAGTTCTTGTCGGGGTTCTCCGCGTAGACACGCATCTCGATGGCGTGGCCCCGCTGCGACAGGTCGGCCTGGGGTTGGGGCAGCGGCTCACCGGCGGCCAGCTGGAGCTGGAGCACCACCAGGTCGACACCGGTGGTCCACTCCGTGACTGGGTGTTCGACCTGGAGGCGGGTGTTCATCTCCATAAAGTAGAAGGCCCCATCCGGCCCGAGGAGGAACTCGACGGTCCCAAGCGTCGTGTAGCCGATGCTCTCGGCGGCGCGCACCGCGGCCGCCCCGAGCGCCGCGCGGAGCGGGGCGTCGACCGCCGGGCTCGGCGCCTCCTCGAGCACCTTTTGATGGCGCCGCTGCACCGAGCATTCGCGCTCAAAGAGATGCACGGTCCTGCCGTCGCGGTCGGCCGCGATTTGCACCTCGATATGCCGCGCCGGAGCGACGAGGCGCTCGAGGTAGAGGGCGCCATCGCCAAAGGCGCTCTCGGCGCGGCGCGCCGCGCTTGCAAATGCGCGTTCGAGCCCCGAGGCGTCGCGGCAGGGCACCATGCCGATGCCCCCGCCGCCGGACGCCGCTTTGACCATCACCGGATAGCCGAGCTCTTCCGCGGCCCGCAGTGCATCCGCGGCGTCGGCCAGCAGCGGGCTGCCCGGCACGACCGGCACACCGGCTGAGGCCATCTGCGCGCGCGCGTGTTCCTTGTGGCCCATCGCTTCGATGGCCTCTGGTGCGGGTCCCACAAAGGTGGCGCCCGCCGCCGCGACCGCCCGGGCGAATTCGGCGTTCTCGGAGAGGAAGCCGTAGCCGGGATGCACCGCGTCGGCGGCGCTTTGGCGGATCGCATCGACGATTGCGTCGATCCGCAGGTAGGACTCGCGCGGCGGTGGCGGGCCGATCGCGACCGCGTGGTCGGCCTCGCGCACGTGCAGCGCATCCGCGTCCGCCTCCGAATACACCGCGACCGTCTCGATCCCGAGGGCGCGACATCCCACGATCACACGTCGCGCGATTTCGCCACGATTTGCCACAAGAACGCGTCTGAACATCGTTTCCCGCTCTAGCACGAGCGCGCGCGCCGGGGCAAGTGCGAGATCGATCCCCTATTCTCGCTCGATGCTCGAGACGCTCACCCGCGGGTTTGACGCGGCCCGCGATCGCCTGCGCGGAGTCCGCGAGCTCGACGAAGCGAGCGTCGGCGAAGCGCTGCGGGACGTGCGTAAATCGCTGCTCGAGGCCGACGTCGACTTGGAGGTCGTGCGCGGCTTTCTCGACCGCGTAAAAGAGCGTTCGCTCGGCGAAAAGGTCCGCACCAAGATCCGCGACAAGCAGGGTCGAACCGTCCGCGTGAGCCCCGGCCAACACTTCGTGCGGGTCTGCCAGAGCGAGCTCGAGGCGCTGATGGGCCCGGTGGATACCAAGCTCCGCCGCGACCCTCAGGGTGTCGTCTCCGTGATGCTGCTGGGGCTCCAGGGGGTCGGGAAAACCACGGTCGCGGCCAAGCTGGCGCAGTACTTGAAGCGGCAGGGACGCCGCCCTCTGCTGGTCGCGGGGGACGTCCACCGGCCGGCAGCGATCGAGCAACTCCGTCAGCTCGGCGAACGCATCGAAGTGCCGGTCCACGTGGAAGACGCGGCGGTCGGCGCCGTGGCGATCTGCCGCACCGCCGGCGAACGCGCCAAGCGGGATCGGTTCGATGCGTTGATCTTTGACACGGCCGGTCGCCTTGCGGTCGACGAAGCACTGATGGCCGAGCTCGAATCGGTCCGCGAGGCGGTACGCCCTGGCAACACCCTCCTGGTCTGCGACGCCCTGATGGGCCGCGACGCCATCAACGTGGCCCAGGCGTTCGCGGAGCGGATCACGCTCGACGGTCTCGTGCTCACCAAGCTCGACGGCGATGCCCGCGGTGGGGCCGCGCTCGCGGTGAAGGCGGTCACCGGGGTTCCGATCAAGTTCTTGGGGACGGGCGAAGCCCTTGACCGCCTCGAGGCCTTCCGCCCGGAGGGTCTGGCGTCCCGCATCCTCGGGATGGGCGACATCGTGGGCCTGGTCGAGGATTTCGAAGCGGTCGCCGACGAGAAGGAGGCCGAGGCCGACGCCGAGCGCATCCTCCGCGGCAAGTTCGGCATGGACGACCTCCTGAAGCAGCTGCGGATGATCCAAAAGATGGGACCGCTGGGCGACGTGCTGGGCAAGCTCCCTGGGTTCGGGCAGCTGGCGAACCAGGTGGACGAGCGCGAGCTCGGCAAGGTGGAATCGATGATCCAATCGATGACACCCGAGGAGCGCAAGCGCCCCGAGCTGATCGACCGGAGCCGCGCGACCCGCATCGGACGCGGCAGCGGCCGCCTGCAGAGCGAGGTCGTCGAGCTGGTGAAGCGCTTCGACCAGATGCGCGAAATGATGACCGCCCTGGGTTCGGGGAAGGGCTTTCCCGGTCTCCCGGGTGGAGGGGCGCTGGCCGGCGCCGGCGGGGGGGGCTTCGACCCCGGGATGCTGCTCGGCGGCGGCCCCGGCGGCGGACAGCGGGTGCCCGCCGGCACCGCGATCCGCCGGCGTCAACAGGCGAAGCGCAAACGGAAACAAGCCCGCAAAGACCGCAAGAAACACCGAAAGCGCTGATCCCATTTGCCCGGATGGCCCGTTTCAGTCCTGCCCCTGAGCTGCCGATGCAAAGTGCACCCATGAGACTCTTGTTGGCCTTCTCGATCGCGCTGCTGGGCGTGTTCGGTGCCGCCGGTGCCGAAGCCGATCCCTTTCCGAGGCCGCCGGCGGTCCAGCCGATGGTGGATTTTTGGACCCGAATCTACACCGAGGTGGCCACCGATTCGGGTCTGATCCACGATTCGCGTCACCTGGGCGTCGTCTACGAGCGCACCGTCGTTCCCCAGAATCTCGGACGCCGCACCCGGGAGCGCCGCATCGAAAAGGTGAAGAGGCGCTACGCCGAGATCCTGCGCAGCCTCGCCCAGGGCCGGCGAACCGGGCTCGACGCCGAAGCGCAGCGCGTCTTGGCACTGTGGCCCGAAGGCGTCTCCAACCGAACCCTTGCCGGCGCGGCGCGGCGCCTGCGCTTCCAGCGCGGCCAGGCCGATAAGTTTCGCGATGGCCTGATCCGCTCTGGGCGTTGGCGCGAACACATCCGCGAGACCTTTATGGCGCGAGGCCTGCCGCCCGAGCTCGTGGCGCTCCCCCACGTCGAATCGTCCTACAACCCGCGTGCCTACTCGAAGGTGGGAGCCGCAGGTCTTTGGCAGTTCACGCGCTCGACCGGCCGCCGCTACCTCACCGTCACCTCGGCCATCGACCAGCGGATGGACCCGCATCTGGCCACGGTCGCGGCCGCGAGGTTGACCGAAGCCAACCTGGAAGCGACGGGCTCTTGGCCCCTCGCGATCACGGCCTACAACCACGGTGCGGCGGGCATGCGCCGCGCCAAGCGTCGGGTCGGTACCAGCGACATCGCCGTGATCATCGAGAAATACAAGAGCCGCACGTTTGGCTTCGCGTCTCGCAATTTCTACACCGAGTTCCTCGCCGCGCTAGAGATCGACAAGAACCCGGAACGCTATTTCGGCCCGCTGGTGTACGACGAGCCCGAGGAAGTCGAGACGGTGGAGCTTGACGCCTACTATCCCGGTGCGTCGATCGCGAAGGCCCTGGGGATCGAGACCGGCTTGCTTCAGCAGCTCAATCCCTCGCTGCGGGGCCCGATCTGGTCGGGCCAGAAGCGAATCCCGAAGGCCTACGCGCTGCGCGTGCCGCCCCACCTCGCCGGTCGCTCCACCCAAGAGCTGTTGGCGAGCATCCCCTCGCGTGAGCGCTTCGACCGACAGACCCGGGATCGCTTTCACCGCGTTCACCGGGGCGAGACGCTGTCGACCATCGCGCGGCGCTACGGAGTCTCCGAGCGCACGCTGCTCAGCCTGAACAACGTGCGCAACCGCCACCGCATCCGCGTGGGCCAGCGCCTGCGCCTGCCCGACGACCCGGCCGACCGCACCCTGGCGCGGGCGGGCCGTCCCGTACCGGTCGAGCCCGCCTGGGAAGGGGACGAGTACCGGGTGCGTCGGGGCGAGACCCTGGATGCGATCGCGCGTCGTGTCGGCAGTACGCCAAGAGCCCTGGCCAAGGCGAACGGGATCCGCAACGCCCACCGAATCTACGTGGGGCAGGTTCTCAAAGTCCCCGGCGCGGCCACTCCGGCCTCGGAGACCCCGAAACCCGAGCCCGCGGCAACGACGGTGGCGACGACCGCGCCGGACACCGCTTCGGCGGGCGCGACCACCGACGCGACCGAGCCCGCCGAGGAACGAGCCGCGGCGACCACGCCGGAAGCACCGTCGGTGGCGGACGCGCAGCCGGCGGAGGTGCCCGAGGAGCCCCGGGAGGGCATCGCGGCCGACGCTCCCGCGAGCGCCCCGGCGGGGGCGAGCCTGGTCGCCGCAGTCGAGGAAGCCGTGGGCCCGGGCGCCGGCGAAGCGCCCGACCCGCCCCCGAACGCGCCGATCTCGACAGCGGTGGACGAGGCCACCCAAACCGCCGCTGTCGCAGAGCCAGACCAGGGCGCGGAGGACGCTGCGCTCGTACCCGCGCCCACGCTGGCGCCGTCGGTAGCGAAGCTCTCGAGCGCGGGGACCGCCGAGACATTGCTGAACGCGGACCCGTCTCGCTGGGAGATCCGGAGTGAGCGCGTGACGGTCCAACCGGACGAGACCCTGGGCCACTATGCCGATTGGCTCGAAGTGCCCACCCAATCGATCCGCAGCCTCAACGGGATGCGGAGCCGCAGCCAGCTGGTGGTCGGGCGGCGGATTCGGCTGAGCTTCTCAAAGGTTCCGGAGGACGAATTCAGACGCCGTCGGATCGCCCACCACCGGGCGCTGCGGGTCGCCTATCTCGAGCAGCACTCCATCCGGGGAACGCGCGAGCACGTGCTCCGCCCCGGCGAAACGCTCTGGGAGATCTCGCGCAGCCGCTACCGCATTCCGCTGTGGTTGCTGCGCGACTACAACCCGAATGTCGACTTCGCCCGGCTCCAGAGCGGCGTGCGGCTGCAGATTCCCGACGTCGAGCGACGTCTTCAGGGGTCCTCGACGAGCTCGAGGGTGCCTGCCTCTCCGGCCTGAAAAATCGTCTCGTCGGGCAGGCGAATCGCGGTGAGGGGCCCGCCGTAGGCGGCTCCGGTGTCGATCCCGATGCTAAAGGGTGGATTCCAGCGCACGCCGAAGTCGGGGCGGGGTGTGTGGCCGTAGACGATCGTGGCACCGAGTTCATGCGGCAGTTCGCAGCTGAAGCGATCCCACAAAATTTCTTCGGGACGCGCGCGGCGCAGCGTCCAGCGCAAGTCTCCACCGCGCAGCAGAGCCCGGCCCAAGCCCGCATGGACGAACAGGTACTCCCCGTCGTGATAGGTCAGGCGGAGGGATTTGAAGAAGGCCTCGTGGTCGGCCGGGAGCTTCAGGTTGCGGCCCGCGTCCTGGTCCGACTCGAAGTAGTCGTAGGAAAGGAGCGTTTCGACGCCGCCGTTCCCCAAAAAGGCTTCGCCCGCAAAGTAGTGCCTCCCGCTCCAACCCAGAAAATCGAGGAACATCGACTCGTGGTTGCCGAGCAGAAACACACAACGGTAGTTGCGTTCCAGCGCGATCAGCCGATCGATCACAGCGCGCGACTCGGGCCCGCGATCGATGTAGTCGCCGAGGAAAACGAATTGGTCATCGTCGCGCAGCGGAAGCGCGGCCAACAGCGCATCGAGGCGGTCCAGCCGACCGTGGATGTCCCCGACGGCGTACAACACTAGACGTCGCCCCGCGCGGTGGAAGTCGCAAGGGCGTTGCCGTCGCGGAGTCGCGTTCCGGCGGCGGCGCCGTGATGGTGCCGTTGGGTTTGTAGCTGGCCGCAAGCGGCGCCGATGTCATCGCCGCGGGGCCTGCGTACGGTGGCGCGCAGGCCGCGGCGGATCAGAATCTCGGCGAAGCCGTCGACGACGGCGGAGTCTGGCGGGCGCGCCGACGATTCCGCGTGCGGGTTCATCGGGATGAGATTCACCTTGGCGGGGATGTCGCGCAGGCACTCGACCAACCGCTCCGCGTCCTCGGCCGCATCGTTCACACCGGCGATCAGGGTGTACTCAAAGAACACGGGACGGCGGCGCGAAAAATGACGGCTCGTGCGCAGCGCGCCGAGCAACGTGTCGAGGGGAAACGATCGATTGATCGGAACCAGGCGGTCGCGCAAAACGTCAGTGGTGGCGTGAAGCGAAACGGCGAGATTCACGTCGACTTCATCGAGCAGCGCTTCGATCTGCGGAACAATGCCGGCGGTGGAAACCGTGATCTTGCGCGCTCCCAGGGCAAACCCCCGCGGCTCCTGCAGCGTTCGGATCGCCCGGACCACGGCGCGTCGGTTGAGCAGGGGCTCCCCCATCCCCATAAACACGAGATTCGTGATTCGCTGTCCCTCCGGGAGCAGCTCCCGCATCCGACACACCTGATCGACAATCTCGGCCACGCGAAGATTGCGGCGAAAGCCGAGCGCCCCGGTCGCGCAAAACGAGCAGGCCAGCGGGCAACCGACTTGGGTTGAAACGCACAATGTGTTGCGATCCCCCTCGGGGATCAACACTGACTCGATCTCCGCTCCATCGTCCCCTCGCAGCCGGGCCTTGACCGTTCCATCCGCCGAGTGCTGGACGTCGGCAATCTCGAGGGAGCGCAGGCGCCAGCGCTCGGCCAGCCCGTTCCGGAGGTCGGCGGGGAGGTCCGTCATCTGGTGCGGGTCCTCGACACCTCGTCCGTAGACCCACGCCGCGATCTGGGCGCCGCGGTAGCGGGGCCACCCCGCTTCGACACAACGCTCGCCGAGCTCCTCGACGCTCCAGTCCTTCAGGGCGGGGCGCGGTTCCGTCGGCTGGTCGGGCACCCGCCGAGCCTAGCGTTTGCGGTAGCGCCAAAAGTGGAGCGGCCGGCCCTCCGCCCGCCACTCGAGCTCGTAGGCAGTGGGGAAGCGGCCGGGCACCTCCGGACGCCAGCGTTCGGGCGCGAATGCGTTGGTGAGGGCCTTGGCGTCGCGCAGCGCCACATCGATGTGTTCCGCGTACGGGACGTCGTCGGTGGCCACCTCGAGCTCTCCCCCGGTGATCAGGCACTCGCTCAATCGGACGACCAGGGCGGGCTGCACCAGGCGCCGCGGGTGGTGACGCTTCTTGGGCCACGGATCCGAAAAGTTGATCCAGACACGCTCAACACTGGCGGGCCGGAGGCACTCGGCGACGAAGTGTTCGGCGGTGGTGTGGACCAGGCGAATGTTGGAGAGCTCCGCCCGCGCGATTCGGCGCGCCATTTTGAGGACGCGCTTCCACGAGACCTCCACGCCGACATGCGCTCGATCTGGGGCTTGTCGCGCCTGGTGCATCAGAAACTCACCGCGCCCAAAGCCGAGCTCCAGTAACAGAGGAAGCGGAGTACGCAGATCCTTGGCGAATTCGGCCCCCCAGTCCCGGTTGTGGAGCCGCTCGACCGGCACCCGGTAGTCCGTCCCGGGGATATCCGTTTTGAGGCGTCGCGACACCCGCGACGCCTCTAGGGGCGCGCCCCGCGGCCGCCGGACCCGGAGCCGGTGAGCAGCCGGACGCGGCGTTGGATGATCTCGAACTTTCCGCCGTCGTTCGCGCGGAGCCCGGGGGGCAAATCAAGGCCGGCGATCGCCTGTCGGGTGTCGCTGAGCCGGCTCTCCGTGGAGGGGTGACTCGACAAGAACTCCGGGGGCCGTGCACCGCCCTCGTTCATCATCGTCTGGAAAAAGGTGGGCAACCCGTTGGGGTCGTAGCCGGCCCGCGGCAGATAGGCGACCGCGAAATCGTCGGCCTCGCGTTCCGCCTCGCGCGTAAAGGTGTTGATCACCGACGCGACCGCCAGCCCGCCGAACACGTCTCCGGCGAGGCGCCCGGCGTCGCCCCCGTACACCCCGCCAGCGACCGTCAGCACCTGCTGGGCGATGCCCCCGGCGCGCATCTTGTTGTAGTTGCGCGCGATGTGCCGCCGCTCCACGTGGCCGATCTCGTGCCCGATGACCCCGGCGAGCTCGCTCACGTTGCGCGCGTTCAGGATCACACCGGTGTGTACAAAGATGTGCCCGCCGGGAAGCGCAAACGCGTTGATCTGCTCGTCTTCGACGACGTAGAAGTTGTAGTCGAAGGGCTGCGGCCCGGCCGCGTCCAGGATCTCTTGGCCGATGTCCGACACGTAGTCCCGGACCACGCGGTCGTGGACCAACCGCACCTGGCTCTTGGTCTCGTGCACGACCTGCTCGCCCATCCGGCGCTCATCCTGCACCGAGAGGGTCCCGCACGCGACCAAGACCGTGCCGAGCATCCCCAGCGTCGCAATGACGTTCGCTCTACAGCATCTCTTCCGCATTGAACTCATCCGCCTTCCGCAGCGTACCCGTCATGTGTTTGATGATCGACAAGACCGAGGCGTCTCGGACGTGGTTGTCCACAATGGGGACGTCGTAGCGGTCGGCCAATTCGAGCAGGTGGTCCTGGATGCGCAAGATGGCATCGAGATGCTGCAGGTAGCGATGCGGCGGCCGCAGACTCGCCTGCCCGCGCGCCTCGAAGCGCGCCCGGATCGCGTCCGCATCGAGGGTGGCCACAAGCAGAAAGACGATGTGCGCCTTATCGCGATACTCCTCGAGGTCGATCATGCCGGGCACGATCGAAACGCCATCGAGGATGAGGCTTGCGTTCTCTTCGATCGCTCGCTCGAGCATGGCGCGCACCCCGACGGACACGGTGACCGCCTGGGCCTCAAAGCCCGTGAGCACCGGGTCGTCGCTGGGCCCCGTATCGGCGAGCTGCTCGTGCGCGTCGTAGGAGGACGCGTGGATCGCCGGAACCAGCTCCTGTGACAACATGATGCGCATCACTTGCCGGATGGAGTCGGTCGACAGCACGCGGTGGATCCCGAGCCGGTGCGCGACCTCGACGGCGAGGGACGTCTTGCCCGCCCCCGTGGCCCCGCCCAGCAGCAAGATGACCGGACGCTCGGAGTGCTGAAAGCGCCGCCAAACGAGATAACGCTCCGCGGTCCGCGGCCCAAAGCGGCGGTCCAGGGCCTCGAAGCTGAGGCGACGCAGGTCGCGTCGATCGACCGCCCGCACCCCGCGGGCCATGAGCGTGGCCTCGATTTCGCCGGCGACGTCGAAGGCGTCTTTTGGATCGATTGCCGCCGCGAGGAGCGACTGGGAGAGAAACCCCTTCGAGAACGGGTTGGAGCCCCGCCCCCCGCGCACTTGGATGAGCGGGGGACCGACCGCGCGCGCGTCCATACCGATCCCGCGGTCCGCGAGATAGTGGGTCACCGCGTCGGTGATCTCTTTGGTCGAGATGATGCCGTGGCCGCGCAGCTTTTCGCGCACAGCGTTGGCCACCTCGTACGCCTCGTCGAAATTGAGGCCCCGCGCCATCAGCGAGTGCACCAAGATGCCGCGCATAAAAGGCCGCTTGCTTCCTGCGTGTTCGATCTGAAGGCGGTCGCCGGTGCGTTCGGTCGCCATGGTCATTCAGGCTATCGCATCGCCACGTGTGGGAACGGAAAGGCACCGTACGGCGCGCTGGCAATCAATCGGGGGATCGAGGAGGCGCGTTTGTAGGGAATTTGCTCCACCAAGCGCTCGGGTAAATCCCGATCTCTTCCGGCAATTTTCTGTAGAGCAGCCTGAATTCCGTGAGTTTTTCTTGACGACTCCCAAAGGTTCCCTAACGTCGTTTGTCGGACGTGTGAGGGGGGTTCCACGCTGTCCGCTAACCACGAAGTTCTACATCCGCATCGAAACGAAACGGGTCCGGGCGCGAAAGTGTCGCGGGCCGCAACCGCGCGGCCCGGACGGCCTGCATCCGAGCGAGACCGCCTGTTCCGAACCGGTCAGGTCTCGACGCTACTCGGGGTCTCTCGCCGGCAGCTGCAGTACTGGGCGCAGACCGACCTCGTCCGACCTTCGGCGCAGACACCCGGCGGACACCACCGCTACACGTTCGAAGATGTCGTCGCCCTTGGCGCGACGAAGCGCCTGATCGACGCCGGCGTCTCGGTGCAGCGCATCCGGGGCAGCATTCGTCGTCTGCGCCAGATTCTGCCGACGATCGGGCGACCGCTATCGGAGCTCGTGTTCGTCGCGACGGGCGATGTCGTGTTGGTATTGCGTCAGGGCACCGGTTTCCAGACGGTGTTGGGCCAGGAGTGGGTCTTCGAGGTCGCCGCCCTCGAGCGGGCGATCGAAGCGCGAACCGTCCCGCGCGCTCGCGCCCCGCGGCCGGCGGCCGCGCCGGGACGCGCCCCTCGCAGCGTCGGGGTCCCACGCCTCGCCTGATCCCCGCCGCCGTTTGGCTTGAGGGGGGGTACCACATGCGGGCGATCGCGATCGTCAACCAGAAGGGGGGCTGTGGTAAAACCACCACCACGGTGAATCTCGCCGCTTGCCTCGCCGATGAGGGAGCCTCCGTCCTCGTCGCAGATCTCGACCCCCAGGCGCACGCCACCCTGGCCTTGGGAATCGACCCCGAGGCGGTGGACGAAAACCTCTACGAGGTTCTGGCCGAGCCGGAAGACGGCCTGACGCTCGCCGACGTCGTACTGCCGGTGGGCGAGCGACTGCACGTCGCCCCCTCCGGGGTGATCCTCGCCGCGCTCGAGCAGAAGCTCGCCGGGGACCACCCGGAAGCCCGGACGCGGCGGCTGGCGGAGGCGCTGGCATCGGTTCAGCGCCGCTACGACTACGCGCTGGTGGACTGCCCGCCGAACCTCGGTCTGCTTACGCTCAACGCGCTGCGGGCCGCGGACGAGATCATCGTCCCGCTCGAGACCAGTCACTTCGCGATCCAGGGCGCACACAAGGTCCTCGAGACGATCGCGCTGCTCGCCGATCGCGTCGGGCAAGACCCGACGGTGCGCGTGCTCCCGACCCTCTACGACGGGCGGACTCGGTTTGCGCGAGAAACCCTTGGAGAGATCCGAGAGGTGTTCGGCGATCTCTGCTTCGACACGGTGATCCGCGTCAACGTAAAGCTGCGTGAGGCGGCCCGCCGCGGGAAGCCAATCATCCAAATCCGCCGGAGCGCCAACGGCTCCCAGGACTACACCGCCCTGGCCGCCGAGGTCGCCGCTGCGGAGCTCGACCGCTCTTCCGCTCGAGAGGTGGTGGTGGAGTTCCGCGACCCCCACGCGGTGGATGTTCGCATCGCGGGCAATTTCAACGGTTGGATCCCAGACCGTGGGGTCGAATCGTCGACCGTCGCCGAGGGAACGGAGCGCGTCTGGCGCAAGGTGCTTCTGCTGGAGCCCGGCGAGTACCAATACCGCTACGTGGTCGACGGAGAGTGGCGACCCGACCCGGACAATCCCAACACTGTGCCCGGAGGCCAGGGCCCTCCGGCCTCGCGGCTCGTGGTTCGCTGAGGGAGCGCTTGACCCGAGGCGTCGCGGACGTCCTTGCTCTCTACCTGGACGCACCCGAGGGGGACGCGGCGCAGCCGGGCGCCCCGGGGTTTGCCGCCTCCGCCCCGGTGTCCGGGACGCTCGCCGTCCCCGACCGGCTCGCAGGCCTGGTCGAACCGTTTCTTGTGTGGAACCTGGCGGTCGCGCTCGACTGGTTGGGCCGCGGCCCGCTGCTACGTCAAACGCCCCCGGCGCAGGCGCGGGCGGCGCTCCTTCCCGTGCACGCTTCGGTTCGTGGGCTGCGCCGGGCGACGCGCCGGCTCGAAGCCTGGCCGGGGAGCGCGCACATCGAGGCCTTTGTCTACGGCGAAGAGGACGAGCTCCAAAGCGCGAGCTGGATCCGCCTCCTGGGTGAACGCGCGGGACGCGGCAGGCTGATCGACCGCGGAGAGATCGCGACGGGTCGCGCCTTCGCGCGGGCAATCCTCCACCGCCAGGCGATCGCGCGCCATCCGACGCAGAGCGCGGTCCGCTGCCAGCTGCTGGGGGTGGCCGAACGTCTGCTCCAACCGGGGAGCACGGCCGGGGTTTCCTGACCGACGTGAAACCCGTGGCGAGAGGGTTCCGGGGCTCTGGGGCCGGTTTCCCGCGTGCCGCCGTCCTACGCTATCTAAATGACTAGCGAGCGCCTACGACCATAAGAGAGGACCCATGTCCACCAGCAGCGAACTGTTCCCGGGCATTCAGATCATCGACACCGACACCCACTGGAGCGAGCCGCACGATCTTTGGACGTCGCTCGCGCCCGCCCGTTATAAAGATCTGGTCCCGCAGATCAAGGAGCACAACGGCAAGCGGGCCTGGGTCGTGAACGGCGACATCGTCCTCGCCGGTAGCTCGGCGGTGAGCGCGATCCGCCCCGACGGCGAAAAGATGCTGGGCCTCCGCTTCCTCAAGCACGACATCGACATGGTTCACCCGGGCTCGTTTGATTGTCGGGCCCGCCTCGACGTGATGGACGACATGGGTGTGAGTCATTGCATCACGTATCCCAACGTCGGCGGCTTCGGGAACCAGAACTTCCTCAAGATCGAAGACCGCGACCTGCGCGTCGCCTGTGTCGAGATCTACAACGACTATATGTCCGATGTGCAGCAGCGCTCGGGGGACCGAATTTTGCCGATGGCGCTCGTTCCGTGGTGGGACATCGACGGCTCGGTGGCCGAGATCGAGCGTATGGCCAAGCGCGGCGCTCGCGGTGTGGTGATGTGCTCGAACCCGCAAGACTCCGGGATGCCCGACTTCGCCCAGCCCGAGTGGCGGCCCTTTTGGGAGGTCTGCGAGGCGACCGGGATGCCGATCAACTTTCACATCGGCGCGTCGACGGGCGACATCGACTGGTCGGGAAGCGTCCCGTACAAGAGCTGGCCGGGGGATGTCCGGCTCACCCTGGGCGGCGCTTCGATCTTTGTGGGCAACATGCGCTGGATGGTGAACCTGCTGATCAGCGACGTACCCGAGCGCTACCCCGATCTCCGCTTTGTCTCGGTGGAGAGCGGGATCGGCTGGATCCCCTTTGTGCTCGAGGCCCTCGATTACCAGATGGGCGAGACCTCTCCCGAGCACCTGGCCCACATGACGATGAAACCCTCGGAGTACTACAAGCGACAGTTCTACAGCTGTTTTTGGTTCGAGGGTCCGACGGTGGCACCCGCCGTCGAGTATCTGGGCGCAGACCGCGTGCTGTTCGAGACCGACTATCCCCACCCCACCTGTCTCTACCCCGAGAGCATCGAGCGGGTACAGAAGGCGATCGGTTCGCTCCCGGACGACACGCAGCGGAAGATCCTCCAGGACAACGCCGCCGAGCTCTACCGGATCGAGCTCGACTAGGTGGGAGGGCTCGCGATCGGTGACCGCGTGACCGAGCGGGAGCGCCGCGCGCAGCTCGACGCGTGGTGGGACCGTGAGCCCCTCGCGTTCGAGGCCCGCGACGAGCGCGACGGGTTCTGCCGCTTCGAATTCTCGAGCCGGGGCGACCGGGTCGAAGGATGGCTGCGCAGCGCCCCCGGCCAGGCAAGACCGCTGATCCTCCTGGTGCCGGGGAGCGCGGCAGGGGCAGCCGACCCGAGCGCCACCACATGGGCGCACGCGTGGCATGCGCGGGGCGCCGCGGTGGCGTGCCTCGACCTCCCGCTTCACGGTGCGCGCGCCAGTGCGAAGCTGAGCGCGGCGCTCGTCGAGGCCGCCGCAGATCTCGACCGGCTCGAAGCCGACCCGGATCGCGCCCGTCTCGTCGGAGAGTTCCTTCGACAAAGCCGTTGGGATCTGCGTGGAGCGCTCGGGGCCCTGGTTGAGCGCCCGGAAATCGACGCGACGCACTGCGCGTGTGTCGGGGTCACACTGGGTGCGCTCACCGGTCTCCACACTTGGAACGATCCAAGGGTGGGCGCGGCGGTGTTCGTCGAGGCGCCGCGAGGCGGCCCGCCGGGCATCGATCCGAGCGCCGCCTTGAAGCGCTTGGGCCGGCCCGCCCTTCTCGTAGAACGAACCGGCGCCGACGGTCTGGCGGGCGAGGCCGAGCGGTTGCCGCTGCCGGCGGCGCCAGAAGCCGCCGCTGCCGCGATCTGGCCCTTCCTGGCGCGCGCGTTGGGTCTCTAGCTTCGTCTTCGCTCAGGCGCCGTGCGCCTCGATCTCGGCGAGAAGGCGATCCCGGTGCGCGGTCATCGCCGGTTCGTCGGCAGCCTCTACGTTCAGGCGGACGAGCGGCTCGGTGTTGGACGCGCGCAGGTTGAACCACCAGTCGGGGTAGTCGACCGAGAGGCCATCGAGGTGGGATTGGTCTCCGTCGGCGTAGCGTTCCTCGATCGCGCGCAACAACCCATCGACGTCTTCGACGCGGCGGTTGATTTCTCCGCTCGCCGCGTAGCGGCGCAACGGCGCGAGCAGCTCCGCGAGCGGCTTCCGTTCTCGCTCGAGCTCCGTCAGCAACGCGGCGAAGGCCGCGACGCCGTCGTCGGCCACCAGGGTTTCGGAGAAGCGAAAGTAGAAGTGTCCAGAGAGCTCGCCGGCAAACGCCGCACCCACCTCACGCATGCGGGCCTTGATAAAGGAGTGCCCGACGCGACAGCGTTGGGGCGCGCCCCCCGCCTCGCGCATCGCCTCGGCCGTCGCACGGCTGGAGCGCAGGTCATAGAGCACGGGAGCACCCGGAGAGCGGCGCAACGCGCCCCGGGCCAAGAGCGCGGCGATGAGGTCGGCGCTGATCGGCGTTCCCTCTGCATCGACAAAAATCGCCCGGTCGGCGTCGCCGTCGAATGCCACCCCAAAATCCGCCTGCACGCGCCGCACCGCCGCGCCCAGGTCGACCAGGTTTTCGGGATTGAGGGGATCGGCGGGATGATTCGGGAAACGCCCGTCGGGCTCAAAGTAGAGCCGTTCGGTCTCGAGCGGAAGGCGTTCAAGCAGGGGCTCGAGCCCGACCGCGGCCATTCCGTTCCCGCAGTCGATCGCGACGCGAAGCGGGGGGCAGCCCCCGACGACCCGCTCGATGTGCTCGAGATAGCCGTCCCGCAGGTCGTGCGAGCGGAGGCCTCCGGCGTCGTCCGGTCGCGAGGCATCGTCCGGAGGAGCCTGCTCCCAGAGCGCTTCGATTTCCCGGAGGCCGGAATCGCCGCCCACCGGGATCGCGTTCCGCCGGCACACCTTGAGCCCGTTGTACTCCGCGGGGTTGTGCGAAGCCGTGATCATCACCCCGCCGTCAAGACCCAGCGCGTCTACGCCGAAGTAGAGCATGGGGGTGGAGATCAGGCCGAAATCGACGACCTCCACCCCTGCGCGGCGGAGGCCTCGAATCAGGTACTCGCGAATCTCGGGTGAGCTCTCGCGGGCATCGCGACCGACGCCGATCCGCGCTGCCCCGAGGTGGCGGGCGATCGCCCAAGCGATGCCGAACGCGTCGCGCGGGGCAAAGGGGTCCGGCACGGTCGCGCGAATGTCATAGGCCTTGAAGATCGACATCGGCTCAGTCTAGCCACCCATCGGACGCTCAGAGGCGCCGAAAATGTAGTCGGGGCGTGCGGTTGACCGCCCGATGCGCGGCGGGCACCCTTTTGGCACGCCAAGGAAGGACGCACCATGTTTGGCCTAGGAACCACCGAGCTTCTCGTCATCCTCGCCATCGTCGTGCTTCTCTTCGGCGCGCGGCGCCTCCCCGAAATCGGATCCGGGCTGGGACGGGCGATCAAGAATTTCAAGTCGGGGATTTCCGGGAAAGACGAAATCGACGTCACTCCCGAGAAAGAGGAGCTCCCGAAGGGAGAGCAGTAGCGGTCTTCACGGGCGCTGCGCTCTCGGGCAACCCCTCCTCTGCGGGGGGCCCGACGAAGGGCGGTGCGCTCGGGGGCCCGGGCAAGCGATGCAGCTCGATCGAGAAGCGCGTCGCACCCCCTGGAACGCCGTCGAACACCGCGCTGAAAGAACGCTCCTCTCCGGGCGCAAACGCGTAGAACGCCATCCTGCGCGCCGCGTGATCGCCCAGACCGCGAAGGTATGTCGGGTCCTGCTCCCGCAGGGCGGTGGCTTCGGGTGTGGGCGCCATCAAGGTCTGCGCCTCGTCGAATCGCTGCCCTGCGGTGCCGAGCAACGTCACCGCGACCGCGGATTCCAACGCCTGGCGCCGATTCGCACCGTTGCGCAGCGCTCCGGAGACCACCAGCAACGGTCCTCCAAGGGTGTTTTCCACGACGCGAGATTCGAGACTGTGGACCTCGAAGCCGTTTTCGAAGGCGACCTGGCGTCCCGACGAGACCGCGGTCTGCGGACGCAACAGATTCCATGAGGCGAGGAACGTGAGTAGCAGGCACAGCGGCCACGCGACGAGAGAGCCGCCGCGCGCCAACCTCGCAAACAGCTCCGAACCCGTCTCGCTCTCGGGCTCTTCCGGGGTGGCGCTGAAACCGGCAAGGAAGTCATCGTCCGTACTCGGCCCGGCGTCAAAGAGCGGCCCGGGTCCCGCTCCGCTCGAAGCGGCGTCGCCGTCGCCGAGTGGCGCTTCACTGGAGAACAGGTCGGTCGGCGGAAACAGCGGCTCCTCGGTGGGGGAAGGCGCAGGCGGAACTGGGGCCGGCGGCGGCGACGGTGGTGGCGGCGTGGGCCCTGGGTCGGGGGTCACCTCCTCGTCCGAGAGGAGATTCCAGCTGGCGGGATCTCCGATTGCGGCCAGCGAGTCCTCATTCGCGTCCGCGGACCGCTGCTCGACGACCCCCGCCGCGGCGGCTTCAAAATCGCGGTCGTCGGTGTCGAGCGTGCCCGTCCCCGAAAAATCGGCCCCGCTCAGGCCGAAGGGGTCGTCGATGTCGAAGGCGCTGGTCCCGCCGTCTTCTGCGGATGTGCCCCCGGCGGATTCACTTTGCACCAGCTCGGGGGGTGGTGCCGGATCAGCGGGCTCGGGCTCAGGCGCCGGATCGGCGGGGGCGCTCGCTGCGGCGTCGTCGCCGGCTTCGAGCGCCGCGAGGGCGCGATCGACGCCGTCCTCGTGGGTCACGAGGTCGCTCATCTCGTCGCTGGCAGCTTCCACTGGGGTTGCCGGCGGGTGGGCAGCCGCGGGGGCGTCGTCCTGGGGAGCCGTCTCTTCCTTGGGGCTGGGAGCGGTGGGCTGCGAGGTCTCCGCGCCCTGCGCCGCGGCTCCCGGGACATCCGCTTCGGAGGGGCCGAACTCCCAGTCCTCGTCCTCCTCGGGCCCGTCTGCTCCGCCGGCCTCCGCTGTCTCCGAATCCGAAGCGGAGTTTTGGCTCAATCGGGCCGCTTCCGCGGCTGCCACGGCCGCCGCGGCCTTGGACGCCGCCTCTTTGGCCAGCGAAGCGGCGGCCTCGTTGTCGCCCCCCTCGCTCGTCGGGCGACGCACGACAAAGGAGTGATCACAACGGGAACAGCGGACGCGCGCGCCGCGGTCGGGGATGCGGGCCTCGTCGAGCCGAAACCGGGTTGCGCATTCTTCGCAACGGATGATCAAATCCGGTCCTCCGCGCAGAATTGGGCGCAGCCCGCCTGTGCTAGGTTGCGCCAAGTCTGCGACCCAACGTCTCTTTCGGACACGCCGCCGACGCGCTTGAGAGGGCCGGAAGCCCAGCCCTGTGACTTTTTCCCCTCAATCTCGAAACACGTTCGTGCGCGCGAGCCCTTCGAAATCGCTCCTGGACCGGCGCTTGGTGATCGTCACCGGCAAGGGGGGCGTGGGAAAGACCAGTGTCTCGGCCGCTCTCGCCCTCGCGGCCGCGCGATCGGGGCGCCGGGTGTTGGCGGTCGAGGTGGGTCGCGACCCCGAGATTCCCGCGTTGGTCGACGACTCCGTAGAGTGCCTGCTGCTGGATCCCCATGAAGCCCTGGCCGAGTACCTCGAGCTCCAGCTTGGCTTCGGGTCGCTCGTGCGGCGGGTCACTCGCCACCGCGGGTTTCGCCAGCTGCTCGAGGGAGCGCCCGGGTGGCGGGAGCTCATCTCGGTCGGAAAGGTCTGGCATCTGGTCGAGCGGGCCGACCCCGAGAGCGGCCCTGACTTTGTCGTGGTCGACGCGCCAGCCACAGGGCACAGCCTGACTTTCCTCGATGTGCCCCGCGTGGCCTCGAGCGCGGTTCGCTCGGGCCCGCTGCACCGTCACGCCCGCGCCGTGGAGGACCTACTGCGCGACCCGGATCGCTGCGTATTGCTTCCCGTGAGCAGGCCCGAGGAGCTCGCCGCCCGCGAGTGCGTCGATCTCGTGGATCGGTTGCGCCGGGAGCTGGGGCTCTCGGTCGACCGCGTCGCGGTGAATGCGGCCGAGGTCGAGCCCGAGGTCGCGATCGAACCGCTCAGCGAGGCGCTCGAAGCGGCGGCACCGGACGTGTTCCCTTGGGCGCGAGCGCTTTCGGACTGGGAGACACGCTGGCGGCGCACCCAGCACTGGGGCGGGGTCATCGCCCAGGAGACCGGCCTTCCCATTGCGTGGCTGCCCTTTGCGCCCGGTGGCGTCCGGGACGCGCTCCAAGCGCTCGGGCGGGCGCTGCTCGAAGAAGACCGCCAGGAGGCGGTGGAAACGGCGTGAGCCTCGACGAGCTCCTCGCAAAGCGGCGTCTCCTCATCTTTCTCGGGACGGGCGGCGTGGGCAAGACGACGCTCGCGGCGAGCGCCGCTCTCGAGGCGGCGCGTCGTGGCCGACGTGTCGCGTTGCTCACGGTCGATCCCGCGCGGCGGCTCGCCAATGCTCTGGGCCTCGAGGCGTTGGGGGATGCCGCGACGCGCGTCGAGCTGGGCGGAGAGGCTGAACTCGACGCGCTGATGTTGGTCCCGGAGCTGACCTTTGACCGACTCGTCGAGCGCTTTGCAAGCTCCGATACGGCGCGGCGCCGCGTCCTCGACAACCCGATCTACCGGCACCTCTCGCGGTCGCTCGCGGGGAGCGCCGAGTACGCGGCGATGGAGCGTGTACACGAGCTCCTCGCGAACCCGGCGTACGACCTGGTTGTGGTCGACACACCGCCCTCCAGCCACGCTCTCGACTTTCTCGAGGCTCCGCAGCGGCTGCTCGGGCTCTTGGACAGCAATGTCTTGCGGCTGTTGATCCACCCCGCCTTCGCGGCCGGGCGGGTCGGTTTCCACTGGTTCCAGCGCGCGAGCACGCGGGTGTTCCAGTTGATCGAGCGCGTCACCGGTGTCGGGTTTTTGGAAGAGCTGTCGGAGTTTCTGCTCGCGTTCGAGGCGATGTCGACCGCGTTCCGCACACACGCGGGAGAGGTGAGGGCCGCGCTCCACGAGGCCTCCTTTGTTCTGGTCGCGGCGCCGACCCCCGAGTCGGCCCGCAACGCGCGGCGGTTCTGGGAACGTCTCGGTGCCACGGCGGGGCGGCCGGAAGGCATCGTGTGGAATCGGGTGCACATCTGCGACGCGGACGCATCGACCCTCCCCACGCAGGAGAGCTTGGCGGCGAAGCTGCGCGAAGTCGTTCCAGCACCCGACGTCGATCGCTGGGCGGCCACGGCGTTGCGCGCGGCACGCCGCTACGCTTCGTGGGCCGGCGCCGAGCGGAGCGCGACGCGCGCCCTCTCAGCGCTCGTGCACGAGAGCGGGGGGTTCGTGCGACGGGTGCCGGAGTTGAGCTTTGAGATTCACAGCCTCGAAGGGCTCCAGCGCCTCGCTCGAGACCTCTGCGAATCCACCGCGCGTCCATGAGCCACACGGGGCCGGCGCCCGCAGGCTCGCGTCACGCTCGCTCTCTCGCCGAGGCCCTGGAGCGCTGTGCCCACCACGGCAGCGGCGCGTTGGCGGAATCACTCGGTGTGGTGTGTGCGGCCATCGACGCCGCATCCTTTGTCTTCTTTGGCAGCGCGGCGGACGACAGCCCCTTGGAGCCCTTCTGGATCCTCGCGGACGAGCTCGGTGCGGGGCTGCGGCGCAGCGGCGTAGAGGGAGAGGCGCTGCTGCGCGTCTTCGCCGAAGCCCTCGACGAGGAGATCGAGCGTTGGGAACGGCAGGGCCGGGACGACCCCGAGGCGCGCGCCGTCTCCCGTGTCTTCGCGGAGCTACGAGAACTGCTGCGACAATTCGGCCTGCCAAAAGCCGGCCCCCGGCGCTCCCCGGCTTCGCCGCGAGACGCCGCGGGCCCGACCGTGCGACGGCGCGTCTGACGCGCCGGACCCCGCTCGCCGCCCCGTCGTGTGGGTCGACGGACCGTGTGTTAAGTTCGCGCGGCTTTGGATGCCGAAGGCCAGCACCTCGCCAGCGATTCCCTCGACGATCCCGTCCTGATCAAGCGGTACGCGAACCGCAAGCTCTACAACACCCAGAGCAGCCGCTATATCACGCTGAAGGGCATCGCAGAGCTCATCGAAGCGGGAACCGAGGTCCGCGTCGTGGACAACGAGAGCGGGGAAGACATCACCTCGGTCACTCTCTCGCAGATCCTCGTCGACACCGAACGCAATCAGCGCAGCGTGCCTGGGCCCATCCTGAGCGATCTGATCCAACGCAGCGGCGACGCGCTGTACGCCGCCCTCAAGCGCGGGGTGGGGGACGCGTCTGGAAGTCTCGACGAGATTGGGCGCGGGGTGCGCCGCTTCTTTGACGACAAAATCGAAGATGCGCGCGGCGTGCAGGACGCGGGGCGCGATTGGATCGCGCTGGCGGTCCCCGATCTCGAGAAGGTGATGCAGACCGCCCTCGAGCGCGCGCTCGCCGCCCTGGACCTGCCGCGCCGCAGCGACGTCGATCGTCTCCATCGCAAAGTGGACGAGGCGCTCGAGCGCCTCAACGCAATCGAACGATCCAACCACCGCTAGCGGCGCCGCGGCTCGGCTTCGGCTCGATCGAGCAGGCCGCACACCGAAGCGCGTAGCGCGTCGGTGACGCGCTTCGCATCGTCTCCGCCCGCGCGGCCCCGTTTCCGCGGCGACACGTCGCGCGGCGTCCCGATCCACAGCTGCCAACGCGTCGGGCCGAGCCGCAGCGCGCCGCGACAGATCGCGGCCGGCACGACGGGACAGCCCGCGGCCCGCGCGGTGTGGACGAGCCCACCGCCTCCAAACGACCGCGGCCGCCCGGCGCGATCGCGGCCCCCCGTCTCGGGAAAGACCAGCACCGAGTGCCCCTCTCTCAGCAGACGTTCGGCGTTGGCCCGACACGCGCGAAGCGCGCCGAGGCGTACCAGGGCGGGAAAGACAAAGGGCTGTGCGGCGAGCCGGCTCTCGACAAGAAAACGCGGACGCGCCCCGTCTGCAGTGTGCCGCGCCAAGAGGTGCGTCGTCAGCAACGCGTCCCAGGGAAGCGGCCCGGCCCGATTTGCCACGATCAGACAAGGGGTCGGCAACACCGCGACGTCGCTCTCGACGCTCCAACAGTGCTCGGCCACCACGTCGAGGAGCGGGGCCATGGCGGCGACCCGGTCTTCGTCCATTCCGTAGGCGTCGACGCGCCCGCTGCGCGCCTTCACCCCCAAACGCGGCAGCCGCGCCCGCAAGAGCGCACCGAGCTCGAAGGGGCTGAACCGCGCACCCGGAGTGCGATCCCACTCCGGGAGGCGCTTCGCCAACGCATCGCGCAGCCCGCGCAGATCGGCGTCGAGGGCGTCGCTCAACCCGCCTCTCCAAGGCGGCGCGCGCTGTGGAAGGACATCCACGCCTCCTGGGTCGTGTAGTGGGGCGCTCCAAACGCCGCGGTCGCACGGCTGCCGTCGGCGACCCAGGCGTAGCGAAGGTAGTCGTAGAACGCCGCGACATCGTCGTGACCGCTCCGCTCCGCGATGCGGCGCCACAGCGGGCGCGGAAGCGGCAGCGCGCGAATACCGGCGATCCGCAGCAGCGTTCGCAGGGGTGCAACACCGCTACCCACCAGGTTGTACACGCCCGGTCGCGGGTCGCGCAGCGCCGCCTCGTAGTAGCGCGCTCGATCGTCTTCATGGATGAACTGCATGAGTGGGTCGTAGCCGGAGAGCACGCGGACCCGCGGGGCCGCGAAATGCGTGGCGACGCGGCCTTCCACCCGCGGCCCGAGCGCCCACGCACTGCGTAGCACGGTGATGCCCAAGTTCGCGTGGCGCCGCCGCCAGGCGGCGACCGAATGCTCCGCCTCGATCCACTCCTGCAGACGGGGCGCGTCCGGATGGCCACGCAGGGGGTCGTTCTCGGACAAATAGAGCGCGTTGTCGAAGTGCGGCCCATAGAGCATCGTGCTCGAGGCCAGGAGCAGCTGCGAGACGCCGGCTTCCGTGCACGCGCGCAGCACCCGCGCGGTCCCGGCACGCTCTACGGAGCGCCGGCGCCTCTGAGGGCCGTTCGTAGGACGACGGCCAACCCGCACGGATCGATCCGGCATCACCGGGAATGCGGTGTGGACGACGGCCTCGACTCCTTCGCGCCGCCACAGCGACGCGAGCCGTTCGGCGGCGTCCCGGTCGCGCAGGTCGATCGACTCAAAGGGGTCCCCCTCGCTCCACGCAGCGGGTCGAGAGAGATCGCTCCCGACCAAGCGCGCCCCGCGGTGCTGGAGCCTTCGAATCAACGCGGATCCCGTCGCACTGTGAAGCCCTGTGAGTGCGATGCGCGGCAGCGTGCTCATCGAGAAGGGCCCGACGCGCTCGGGTACCCTTGGCTTCGATGACGGAGCTGATCGTCATAGAAGACGCGCGCTTCGAGCTGCACGAGGCACCGCCCGGGCACCCCGAGGCACCCGCTCGGCTCCACGCCGTCCGGCGGGCGATTGCGGCCCGCGAAGCCCGCGTCTCGCTCGAGCGCGCGCGGCCGGCGGGCGACCCGGAGCTCCTCGCGGTCCACCCGCACGCGCACCTCCAGCTGTTGGAGGAAGCGGCGCGACGCGCCCCGGTGCGCCTCGACCCCGACACCTTCGCGTCGACCGCCAGCGCGGAAGTCGCCCGACTCGCCGCCGGCGCCGCGATCGACGCCGCGCGGGCGGTGGCGCGCGGCGAGGCGGACGCCGCGCTCGCGGCGGTTCGCCCGCCGGGCCATCACGCGGAAGCGGACCGGGCGATGGGGTTTTGTCTGCTCAACAACGTCGCGATTGCCGCGGCCGCGCTGCGCCATGAGGAGGGCGTCGAGCGGGTGTTCGTGTTCGACTGGGATGTACACCACGGCAACGGCACCCAGCACATCTTCGAGACCGACCCCCATGTGTTCTACGCCTCGATCCATCAGTTCCCGTTCTATCCCGGAACCGGTTCGGCCGGCGAGATTGGAATCGGCCGCGGCGAGCACGCGACCTTGAATATCCCATTGCCACCCGGCTGTGGCGATGCGGAGTACCTGAACGTGGTGGATCGATTGATCGCGCCTGCGATCGCGACCTTCGAGCCTGAGATCCTGCTTGTCTCGTGTGGATTCGACGCGCACCGCGACGATCCGCTGGGCGGCATGGCGGTGACCGGAGCGGGCTATGCCGCGATGACCCACCAGCTGCGTGCGCTGGCCGATGCGTGTTGCGGCGGGCGACTGGCCTTCGTCCTCGAGGGCGGATACAGCGCACGTGGGCTCGAGGAGAGTACCGGTGCGCTGCTCGACGCCGCGGCGGCGGAGGCCGTGGCGGAGCCCCGAATCCCGGAACTCGCCGCAACCAACCCGGTGTGGGGAGTGGTCGAAACGCTCCGGAATGCCCATGGCACCGCACTTGGGGGGCTCGGCGCGCCCCTCTGAGCCCGAGGTGCGGGCGACCCGCCAAAGGGCCCATTCGGCCAGCTCAATATCTGGGCATCTCAATTCGTTGAGATACAAGATATTGTAGGTCCTCTTGTCTCCAAAGAAAAATTAGAAAAATCGGACCCTTGGGCCTTTTTCTGCTTGCGGGCGGAGCGTGGTGGGGATATAAGATTGCTCAGTGGGGAGAAGTGGTGGCGAGTGGGGAACCAGGCCATTTGAGGTTTCGCGACAGTCACCGAGCTGCTGCCCAGCGGATCGAATGGAATGACACGGATGAACTGGCAACCCGGGAATAGGAGCGACGAGGTGCGAGATGTTTCGCGGGCGCTTCGTTCATACCGTCGATACCAAGGGTCGCGTGGCGATTCCGGCCTCCTTTCGCGCCGAGCTCATCCGCCGCAGCGAGCAGCCACCCATTCTGACAAATATGCTCGAGTGTCTCGCCCTGTATCCCTACGACGATTGGGCGAGCTTCGAGGCACGCCTGGTGAGCGTCGACCCCTTGATGCTCGAAGGCCAGGACATGCAGCGTTTCATGATCTCTGGCGCGACCGATACGCCGCTCGACTCGCAGGGGCGGATCTTGATTCCCCCCTATCTGCGCGAGCACGCGAAGCTGGAGCGGGAAGTCACGCTCGCCGGCGTGGGACCGCGGATCGAGATCTGGGACAAGACGCGCTTCGACGAGCAGTTGGCGCGGACGCAGGAACGTTTCCGCGAGATCTCGCAGGAAGTCTCGCGGAACGGATCGGCGTCATGACGGCTTGCGGGGAGATTCCGTCTGCCTGCGCGAGTTCAACGCTGGGGGGGACCGGAGGCTTTTTGGCCTCCGGTTGAGAGGGGGTGTCCCCGGAGCCCTTATCGCGACTGTGGTGAGAAAAGGGGGGTTCGAGCCACAGACGCATCGGTAGGGCTTCGGGGCATCCCTGTCTCCCCAGATCCCCCGGCCCGGTCCATTCCGTATCCGCCACTGGGACCGAGGGGCGACCGCGCGTGACCGGTTCTATCTACCACCGCCCGGTGCTGCTCCAAGAGAGCCTCAAAGCGCTTGCGCTGCATTCCGGGGACCACGTCCTCGACGCCACGCTGGGGGGCGGTGGCCATGCGGAGGCGATCCTGGAGCGCATTGCACCGGACGGACGTCTGCTCGGGATGGACGTCGACGACGAGGCACTCGCGTATGCGGCGCAGCGCCTAGAGCGCTTTGGCGACGCCGCGCTGTTGGTGCGGGGCTCCTTCCGTGCGTTGGCCGAGAAGCTGCGCGAACACCGCTTTCCCGCTCTCGACGCGGCGCTCTTCGATCTCGGGGTCTCCTCGCGACAGCTCGACGAGCCGACGCGCGGCTTCAGCTTTCGCGACGACCCGGACGCGCCGCTCGATATGCGTATGGACCGGCGCCTCGAGCGCAGCGCCGCCGACCTCCTTGCCGGAGCGACGGCGGGAGAGTTGACGCGCTGGTTCCGCGACTACGGCGAGCTCCCCGGCGCTGGGCGTCTGGCCCGAGAAATCGTGGAAACCCGCAGGACCCGGCCACTGCGCACCGCGCGCGATCTACTCGACGCGATCGACCGCGCAAAGGTAGGACGCGGGCGGCGCCATCACCCCGCCACATTGGTGTTTCAGGCTCTGCGAATTGCGGTGAACGACGAGCTCGGCGCCCTCGAAGCGGGGCTCGACGCGGCGATCGCCGCTCTCGCCCCTGGCGGACGGCTGGTTGTGATCGCCTATCACTCCCTCGAAGACCGCCGCGTCAAGACGCTCTTTCGAGACGAGGTACGCGGCTGCATCTGCCCGCCGAAGCAGCCCACCTGTACCTGCGGGCGTAGCCCGCGGCTCGCGCTGGCCCACCGCCGCGCGGTGCGGGCGGAGCGCGCGGAGGTGGACCAAAACCCGCGCGCGCGCTCGGCCCGGCTGCGCGCGGCGTTGCGTCTGCCGGTGGCGGCGTAGTGGCGCCCGATGGCCGCAGCGCTCGGGACTTCGCCCGGCCGCGTCCCGTTCGCGCGCGGCGCTGGGGGCTGGGCCTCGCCGTCGGTCTGCTGTTGACGGCGATCGGCCTTGTCCACCTGCGGGTCGAATCGCTGCATCTGCGCTACCGGCGGGCCGCGGCGCAACGCGCCGAAGTCGCGCTTCGCGAAGAGGAGCAACGACTGAGCTTGGAGCTGCGTCGGCTGCGCGACCCAGTCCGCCTGGAGCGGGAAGCCGAGCGCCTCGGGTTTGTCCGGCCCGAGCGCGTCGTCCGCCTTCCGCACGTCGCGGAGGCGCCATGAGGTCGGCCGATCTCCGCTCGCCCCGCCGCCGTGTACGGGTGGCGCAGCTCGCCTTCGTCGCGGTGTTTCTCGGGCTTTGCGCCCGCGTCGCTTTCCTCACGCTCGACGAACGGGGCGAACTGCGGGGCGATCGGCAGCTGTTGACCGCCATCTCCCTGGCACCGGAGCGCGGAAGAATCTACGACCGCGGCGGCGAGGTGCTCGCGCTCAGCGTCCCCGCGCCCTCGCTCTACGCCGTTCCCGAAGCGGTCGTCGACGCCGCGGCGACCTCGCGCTCGCTGGCGCGGGCGCTCCGCACGCGCGCCCGCGCGTTGCGCAAGCGCATCGAGGACGGCCACTCGTTCGTATACCTGCGGCGTTGGCTCGACCCGGAGACGGCGCGCCGGGTGGAAGCGCTCGACCTCGCCGGGATCGGCGTCGTCCGCGAGGCGCGTCGCGCCTATCCGTTGGGCCCGGTGGGCGGACCCTTCTTGGGGTTCGCCAACATCGACGGCGAAGGGGTGCGTGGGGTCGAGCAGCTGGAGGATGCGTGGCTCGCGGGGCGCCGCGTGCGTGTGGGCGTCGAGCGAGATGCGCGGGGGCGGCTGTTGATCGGCCCCGGTCTCGACCCCGGGGAGCCGGCCGGAGGAGACATCGCGGTCACCCTCGACACGGCGATGCAGGCCCACGCTGAGGTCGCCCTCGCGGAGGCGATTCGACGCTTTCACGCGCGGGCGGGCTTTGTCGTGACGCTGCAGCCGAGAACCGGCGAGATCTTGGCGCTGGCGGAGTGGCCGCGCTTTGATCCCAACCGGTTCCGCGAGCTGCCGTATCGATCGACGCGCTCGCGGGCGTTTCTCGACGCGTTTGAGCCGGGATCGACGCTCAAGGCTTTCCTGGCCGCCGCCGCGCTCGACGCGGGCGCCGTCGGAGCGGGTGAGTCGGTCGACATCGCGGGCGGCGTTCGAGTTCCCGGGAAATGGATCCGCGACCGAGTGCCGCGCCGAGCGCTCGATCTGGCGGGCATCTTGCGCGTTTCGAGCAACGCGGGCGCCGTCCGTGTGGCCCAGCGCCTCGGCGCCGAACGAACCCACCGAGCGTTGCTGCGTTTTGGCTTTGGTCGGCCCACCGGCAGCGGGTTTCCCGACGAATCTTCGGGGTTGCTGCGGACGTGGGAGCGTTGGCGGCCGGTGGATCACGCAACGGTTTCGTTTGGGCAGGGGATCAGCGTCACACCGGTACAGCTGGCCGCCGCAACCGCCGTCCTTGCCGCCGACGGACGCTGGCGCCCGCCCCGACTGGTGCGGGCCCGCCGACGCCCGGGCGCGGGCTGGGAATCGGTCGCGCAGGCCCCGTCCCACGAAGTGGTCTCCGCGCAGAGCGCGGCCGCGATCCGTCAGATGCTCGTCGGTGTCACCGAGAAGGGCGGAACGGGATCGCGCGCGGCCCTCGAGGGCGTCGCGGTCGGGGGCAAGACCGGAACGGCGCAGAAGTACGACCCGTCCGAGGGCCGCTACTCGGACGAGGCGATGATCGCGTGGTTCGCGGGCTTTGCGCCGGCCGACGATCCGCAGATCGTAATCGTGGTGGGGCTCGACGAGGCGCGCGGCAAGGCCCATTCGGGCGGTGACGCCGCGGCACCGCTTTTCGCCGAGGTCGCCGCCGCCCATCTCACGCACCTGGGCGTCCCGACGCGTCCCCGTCGAAGCTGGGACCGCGACGGCTCGGTTACCCGGGTCGTCGCCACGCCGGTCGAGTCCGCCGCGACGCACGACCCCACACCCGTTTCCCACCCCCGCAAAGCCGCGGACCCCGCGCCGTCTCCACCGGCGGTCGCGTCGCGTCCTCCCGCGCCCCCAGCCGGCAGCGCGGCCCGCCGCTGGATCCGCGTGGGAGAGCGGGTATTCCTTCCAGATCTTCGCGGGCTTCTTCCCGAAGAGGTGCGCCGCTTCGCGGCGGAGACCGAGGTGCGGATCGAACTTCAAGGCGAGGGACCGGTCGTGTCGCAAGACCCGCCGCCCGGCACCATTCTCGCTGCGAAAGGGAAGCCGGTGAGGCTTCGCTGCGCAGCGCAAAGGAGGCCGTGATGCGCCTCGGCGAACTCCTCGAAGCCCTGCCGCCCGAACGCGCGGCGCTGGCCCTCCGCTCCGCGGCACCAAAGGACGCGCGGACCATCCCGATCCGCGGCCTGTGCATGGATTCGCGCCGGGTCGCCCCGGGCGACCTGTTCATCGCGTTGCGGGGCGCCCAGAGCGACGGCCACGACCACCTCGAGCAGGCGCTCGCCCTCGGCGCCGTGGCGGTCTTGGTCGAGAAGCTCCCCGAATCTCTCGACTTGGGCGACCGCGCCGGCGTCGTCGTCGCCGACACCCGGCGCACCCTGGCGCCCTTGGCCGCGCATTTTTTTGGCGAGCCCTCGCGCGAACTCGACCTGATCGGTATCACCGGCACAAACGGAAAGACCAGTACCAGCTACCTGGTCGAGTCGATTCTCGGCGCGGCCGGTCGCTCCACCGGGCTGATGGGAACCGTCGAGGTGCGCTTTGGCGCCGAACGGCAGCGGGCAATCAACACCACCCCCGAAAGCCTCGAGCTCCAGCAACTGCTGCGCACGATGCGCAACCACCGGGTCGACGCGGTCGTGATGGAGGTCTCGTCCCACGCCCTCGAGATCGGTCGCACCGATGGCTGCCGGTTTCGCGTCGCCGCCTTCACGAACCTGACCCAAGACCATCTCGACTTTCACCACACGATGGACCGCTACTGCGAGGCCAAGCTTCACCTTTTTCGCGAGCTGCTGGCGCACGACGGCGATGCGGTGATCCACCTCGACGACCCCTACGCCGCGCGGTTCTTGGCGGCGACACGTCACCGCGGGCTCGAGCCGATCGGCGTCGCGCGCGAGAAACGCGCGGACGCGCGCATCTGGATCGAAGCGAGCGAGGCGACGCTGCAGGGGACGCGTGCCACGGTCGCCTGGGGTGGGCGACGGATCGAGCTCGAATGTCCGTTGCTGGGCGACTTCAACGTCGACAACCTCCTGGTCGCTTGCGGAATCGCCGAGGCGCTGGGGATTTCGCGTGACGATGCGGCGCGCGGTATCGCGATGTGTCCCCAGGTACCCGGTCGTCTCGAGCGTGTCGACGACCCCGCCAGCCACGGGCCGACGGTGCTGGTGGACTACGCCCACACGCCCGACGCGGTGGAGAAGCTGCTAACGGCGGTTCGACCCTTGGCGGGGGGTCGGCTGATCACCGTCTTCGGCTGCGGCGGCGACCGCGACCGCAAAAAGCGCGCGCCGATGGCGCAAGCCGTTGCGCGCCACAGCGACCGGGCGATCGCGACCAGCGACAACCCCCGTGGCGAGGACCCCGAGCAAATCCTCTGCGACGTCGAGCTCGGGCTGGCGTCGATGCGGCGCGTCCCGGAAGCCGACCTCCGTGCCGCCGACGCCGGCTATGTCACCTGCGTCGACCGACGCGCCGCGATCGCCCTGGCGGTTTCGATCGCCGCGCCGGAAGACACCGTCGTGATCGCCGGCAAGGGACACGAGGACTACCAGATCGTCGGTCGCGAACGACTCCCCTTCGACGACCGCGTCGAGGCACGGCGCGCCCTCGCGTCGGAACCGAGTGCGGGGGCGAGCGTGTGAGCGCGCGCTTCACCCTGGCCGAGGTGGTCCGCTGGTGCGAAGGGTCGCTCCGCTCGGGTTCCCCCGAGCAGCGCTGCGACGGGGTTTCGATCGATTCGCGCCGCGTTCCGAGCGGCTGTCTCTTCGTGGCGATCCGCGGGGAGCGCCACGACGCCCACCGTTTTGTCGCCGACGCGGCGCGCGCAGGCGCCGCGCTTCTCGTCGAGCGCGGACGCGACGCGCCCGCCGGCACACCGATCGTCGAGGTGGAAGACACGACGCGCGCGCTCGCCGACCTCGCAGCTGGGGTGCGGGCGCGTTTTGCGGGCCGCGTCGTCGCGATCACCGGAAGCAACGGCAAGACCTCCACCAAAGAGCTCTGCGCGGCGGCGCTGGGGGACGCCCTCCCCCACCTCAAAACCGAGGGCAACCTGAACAACCGGTACGGCGTTCCGCTGACGCTCCTGCGCCTCGAGGAGACCCACCGCGTGGCCATCATCGAGATGGGGACGAACCACCCGGGGGAGATTGCGCTCCTCGCGAACATCGCGTCCCCGGACATCGGAGTCATCACCAACGTCGGGACGGCGCACGCGGAGTTCTTGGGCGGTCGCGACGGCGTCGGGCGCGAAAAAGGCGCGTTGTTCGAGGCGCTCCCCGAGGGCGGGGTGGCGGTCGCGAACGCCGACGATGAATACGTGATGGCCCAAACCGCGCGAACCCGTGCCGACGTGCTGCGCTTTGGTCGGAGCCCCGAGGCCGAGGTGTGCGGCGAGGACATCCGTGCGGTCGGTCTGGAGGGGTTCCGCTTTCGTCTGCGCACGCCCTGGGGCAGTGCCGACGCCCGTGTTCCGAGCCTCGGCGAGGTGCACGTCTACAACGCGCTCGCGGCGTCGGCCGCCGCCCTGGCCGCGGGTGCCCAGCTGGCGTCGGTGGTCGCGGGACTCGCCCGCGCTCCCGTCGTGAGCGGACGGTTGGAACCGGTGCAGATCGGCGGTGTCCACATCTTGAACGACAGCTACAACGCCAACCCCCAGTCGATGCGCGCCGCAATCGAGACGCTATGCCGGCTCCGCGGAGACGGTCGGGCCCTCGCCGTGCTGGGAGATATGGGCGAGCTCGGCGCGGACGCAGTGCGGTTTCACCGCGAGGTGGGACGTGCCGCCGGCGAGCTCGGGGTCGATGTGCTCCTCGCGGTCGGCCAGCATGCCCGTGACATGAGGGAGGCCGCGGTCGAAGCGGGCCTCCCGGCCTCTGCGATCGCCACTGCGAACGACGCCGTGGGCGCCGCCGGCCGGTTGCGCGATTGCGTCCGCGAAGGCGACTGGGTGCTGCTCAAGGGATCGCGGGCGATGCAGATGGAGCGGGTGCTGGAACGTTTGCGCTCCGGCGAGGCCGGGCACGCCGGACCGGAGACCGCCTGATGTTCTACCACCTTCTGCTGCCGCTGGCCTCGGAGATCGGCGCGTTCAACGTCTTCCGCTACGTAACGTTTCGCACCGCCGCGGCGACACTGACCGCGCTCTTTCTCTCCTTTTTGTTTGGTCCTCCGTTGATCCGCTTGCTCGGGTCGCTCCGCGCGGGCCAGCCGATCCGCAAAATCGGCCCCGACCACGCCGACAAAGCCGGGACGCCGACGATGGGGGGCCTGCTGATCCTGCTGTCGCTGCTGGTCTCGGTGCTCTTGTGGAGCAACCTCAGCAACCGCCTGGTTTGGATCGTGATCGGCGTCACCGTGGCGTACGGGCTGCTCGGGTTCATCGACGATTATCGCAAAGTCCGTCAACGCGAAAACGAAGCCGGGCTGACGCCGCGTCTCAAGATGCTCTGGCAGCTGCTCATCGCGGCGGCGGTCGCGTTTGCGATCTACACCGACCCGAGCTTCGACCGTCAGCTTGCGGTGCCCTTTTTCAAAGACTTCACGCCGGACGTCGGTGTCTTCTATCTCCCGCTGGCGGTGTTTGTGATCGTCGGCACGAGCAACGCCGTCAACCTGACCGACGGGCTCGACGGGCTTGCGATCGGCCCCGTGATGATTGCCTCGGGGACTTTTTTGCTGCTCGCCTACGCCGCCGGCCACGCCGGCATCGCCGAGTATTTGGGAATCAAGGGAGTTCCCGGTGCCGATCAGATCCCGATCTTTTGCGGGGCGCTGGTCGGGGGCGGCCTCGGCTTTCTCTGGTTCAACACCTATCCGGCACAGCTCTTCATGGGCGACGTGGGCTCTCTTGCGCTCGGCGGCGCGCTCGGCACGATCGCCGTCGTGATTCGCCAGGAAATTCTGCTGGCCGTGGTCGGCGGCATCTTTGTCGTCGAGGCGCTCTCGGTCATCGTCCAGGTCGCGTGGTTCAAGGCGACCGGCCGCCGCGTCTTTTTGATGGCGCCCATCCACCACCACTTCGAACGCCTGGGGTGGCCGGAGCAAAAGATCGTCGTCCGTTTCTGGATCATTTCGGTGATCCTCTCGCTGGTCGCCCTGTCGTCCCTGAAGTTGCGCTGATGGAGTGGCGCGGAAAACGAGTCTTGGTGCTGGGTCTCGGGCGTACCGGGCGCAGCACGGCGCGTTTCTTGGCGGGGCGCGGGGCCGAGGTGGTGGCCGTCGATGAGAACCCCGTCCCCCGCCCGACCGCAAACACGCCGGGGGTCCGGTGGATCTGTGGCGAGCCGTTTCCCGATTTTGCGGCCTTCGACGTCGTGGTGCCGAGCCCCGGCGTCCCCCCGGCCCGCTACGCTGACGCCGCAGCGGTTGCGACGATCCGCAGCGACATCGAGATCGCCGCCGCCGCGGTCCCGGCGCGCCGGGTTGCGGTCACCGGCAGCAATGGCAAGACCACGACCGTGCTGTTGCTCGAGGCCATGCTGCGTGCGGCGGGGTTGCGCGCGCGGGCCGCGGGCAACCTCGGTGTCCCGGCCGTCGAGCTCGCGGGAGAAGCGCTCGACGTCGCGATTTTTGAAGTGTCTTCGTTTCAGCTGGAGATCGGGCAGACGCTGCGACCCGACGTCGCGGTGGCGCTCAACCTCGACGCCGATCATCTCGATCGCCACGGGAGTTTCGAGGCCTACGCCGCGGCCAAAGCGCGCCTGTTCGCGCACCAGCGTGCGAGCGATTGGGCGGTCCTCAACGGGGACGATCCGGCCGTCGTCGCGCTGGCGGACGGGTCCGCCGCGCGGTGTCGGCTGTTTTCGACGCGCCGCGCCGTTCCCGACGGCGCGTGGCTTGAAGCCGGAACCATCGCGTTCCCGAAAGCGGGCCGCACTCTCCGGCTCGCGCTGCCCGAATCCTCCGGGCTCGCGGCAGAGTCGTTGCTCGCGGGCGCGCTCTGTTGCGACGCTCTGGGGGTCGACGTCGTTGCCGCCGCTCGCGCCTGGCCGAGCTTCCCAGCCCCGCCCCACCGCCGCGAGCAGGTGGCCGAGATTGACGGCGTGTTCTGGGTGAACGACTCCAAGGCGACCAATCCGGGCGCGGCGCGCTACGCCCTGGAACACTGTCGCGGCCCCGCGGTGTGGATCGCCGGGGGACGCGACAAGGGTGGGCTCGAGCTCGAGGCGCTCATCGACGCGGCGGCCAAACAGGTACGCGCGGCGGTGTGGATCGGCGAAGTCTCGGAGCGTCTGGAGCGGGCCACGGCGGGGCGCTTCCCAACCCACCGCGAAGCAGACCTCGACGCCGCGGTGGCCCGCGCCGCCCGGCTGGCTCGCCCGGGCGACACCGTTCTGTTGTCCCCGGCCTTTGCCAGCTTCGACCAGTTCCGGGATTTCGAAGAGCGCGGGGAGTGTTTTCGCGCTGCGGTGCGGCGGCTCCGCGCGTCGGCCTCGCCGGACCCGGGCGCCGCGTGAACGAGATGCGCGGTGTCCACGGTGGCGTCGTCAGCGCGGTCGCGCTGCTGTGCGCCACCGGCCTGGTGATGGTGTACAGCGTCACGGCTGCCCACGCCGAGGGAAGCGCCGCCCCGGGGCATTTCCTGCGCCAGCTCTTCGCCGCACTCGTCGGGATGGTCGTGGTGGTCGCGGCGTCGCGGGTACCCCTGGCGGCGTGGCGGCGAGCCGCGCTTCCGCTCTGGATCGCCTCGCTCGGGTTACTCGGCGCCACCCAGATCATCGGGATCGAAGTCAACGGCGCGCGCCGCTGGCTGCCGCTCCTCGGCTTCTCGTTTCAACCGGGCGAACTCGCGAAGTGGAGCACGCTCCTGTTCGCCTGCGCCCTGCTGGCGGCGCACCGCCGGGGCGAATCGCCGCGTTCGCTTTGGGCGGCGCTCGTGATCGGCGTCGGGTGCCCGACGTTGCTGCTGTTTGTCCAGCCCGATACCAGCGGCGCGCTCCTGATCCTTTCGATGGTGGCGCTGCTCGTCTTTGTGGCGGGCGCGCCGCTGCGGGCCCTGGTCGCCACCGGGGCCGCCGGGGTGTTTGCACTCTGCGCGGCCGCCTTGGCCCGCCCCTATGTCTTCGAGCGTCTCCGCACCTTCCTCGACCCGTGGGAGCGATCGGAAGCGGAGGGGTTTCAAATCGTCCAATCCTTTGTCGCGTTCGGACGTGGCGGCGCCTTCGGCGTGGGGCTCGGAGGCGGCCGGCAAAAGCTTTTCTACCTGCCCGAGGCGCACACCGACTTCGTACTCTCGGTCGTGGGAGAAGAGCTCGGTCTGTTCGGCGTCGCCGTCGTCCTGGGTGCCTTCGCAGCGCTTGCCGTGGCGGGCTTCCAGATCGCGCTTCGCGCGAGCTCTCGCTACGGCTTGCTGCTGGCGTTTGCCATGACGATCACCATCGCGGTCCCCGCCGCCGTCAATGCCGCCGTCGTGACCGGCTTGGTACCGGCGACCGGACTGGCTCTGCCTTTTGTGTCCTACGGCCGCACGTCGCTTCTGGTGTCCTTTCTCGCGGTGGGTGTCCTGCTCTCGGTGGCGCGCGCCGGCCCACCGGACGAGACCGCGACACCCGAACCGCGCGGAGGCTGACAGGGTGGCCGAGCCGGTCGTCGCGGTCGCCGGCGGTGGCACCGGTGGGCACGTGAGCATGGCGCTTGCGCTGGGCGAAGCGTTGGAGGCACGCGGCGCCCGGGCGCTCTTTGTCGGGTCGGCGCGGGGCCGCGAGGCCCGTGCGGTTCCCGACGCCGGCTTCCGCCTGGAGCTGCTCCCGGCGGCTCCGTTGGCGGGGCGTTCGCTCTGGGGCCGCGTCGGCGGCGCGCTGGCGATCTCGCGCGGGGTCCTGGAGGCCCGCCGCCTGTTGGCCCGAGAGCGGGTCGGAGCGGTGGTCTCGGTAGGAGGCTACGCAGCGGCGCCGGCCGCGGCCGGCGCGCTGCTGGGGCGGAAGCCGCTTTTTTTGGTCGAGCCCAACGCGGTTCCCGGACGGCTCCACCGTGCCCTCGCCTCGCGCGCCGAGGCCGTGTTCACGGCCTTTGCCGCCACGGGGAAGGCGCTGAGAAGCCCGCAGGAGCGCGTCCGGCAGGTCGGGGCCCCGCTGCGTGCCGATCTGATCCGGCGCTTTCATCGCGCCGCCGGCGCCGCGCGCGAGCCCGGACCCCTGCGCTTGTTGATTATGGGTGGAAGCCAGGGCGCGCGACAGCTAAACGATGCATTGATCGAAGCCATCCCCCATTTGGAGCGCAATGCGCTCGACATCCTCCACCAGACGGGAGACGCGGACCGGGACCGCGTCTCGGCGGCCTACGCCCGCGGCGGACTGCAGGCGCGCGCCTTTGCGTTCGACCCCGACCTCGGCCCGCTCTATCACTGGGCCGACCTCGCCCTGTGCCGCGCGGGAGCGCTCACCCTGGCCGAGCTGGCGCTCGCCGGGCTTCCCGCCCTGCTCGTCCCGTACCCGTACGCGGCAGACGATCACCAACGCGCCAATGCCCGCGAGTTCGAACGAGCCGGAGCGGGTCTCCTGTTGGAGGGAGAGGCGCTCGCGCCCGCCGCGCTGGCATCTCGCCTCCACGGCTACGCCCGCGCGCCCGAGACGCTCGGAGAGATGGCCGACGCCGCCTCCCGCCTGGCCCACCCCGACGCCGCGGAACGCATCGTCGAGGCCGTTCTGGACACCCTTTCGCCCTAGAGGACGACACGCTGCGTAAGATCCAGCACATCCACTTTGTGGGCATCGGCGGCATCGGCATGTGCGGAATCGCCGAGCTGCTCCACCACCAGGGATACCGCGTCAGCGGGTCGGACCTCCGGGAAGGCCCGACGCTGGAGCGTCTGCGGCGTTTCGACATCGACGTGGGAATCGGACATCGCGCCGAGCACGTCGGTGACGCCGACGTCGTGGTCTACTCCTCGGCGGTGCACCCGACCAACCCCGAGCTCGTCGAAGCCCACGCTCGCAAGATCCCGGTGATTCCGCGCGCCGAGATGCTCGCCGAGATCATGCGCCTAAAAGACGGCATCGCGGTTGCCGGAAGCCACGGCAAGACGACCACGACCTCGCTGGTGGCCCATGTCCTCGATGCGGTGGGGCTCGACCCCACGGCCGTCATCGGGGGTCGCGTCCGGAGCAGCGAGCGGACCGGCGCCCGGATGGGCGAGGGCCCGCTGTTGGTCGCGGAGGCCGACGAAAGCGACGGCTCGTTCTTGCGCCTCACGCCGGTGATCGCGGTCGTCACCAACGTCGACCCCGAGCACCTCGACCACTACGGCTCCGTCGACGCGCTTCACCGCGCCTTTGTCGAGTTCGCCAACGGGGTGCCGTTTTGGGGCCTTAGCGTCGTCTGCGGCGACCACCCCGGGGTGCAGTCGCTGCTGCCGCATCTGACGCGCCGCGTGATGACCTACGGCTTTTCGCCCCAGACCGACCTCTCCGCCCTGGGTGTCGAAGCGACACCGGGCGGGATGGGTTTCGAGGTGCAGCGCGGGGACGAACGCTTGGGGACGGTCGAGCTCCCCCTTCCCGGTCTTCACAACGTGCAGAACGCCCTCGCGACCCTTTGCGTGGCGCTCGAGCTCGACGTCCCCTTCGATCAGGCCGCAGCCGCGCTCGCCGAGTTCCCGGGGATCGAAAGGCGTTTCGAGCAGCTCGGCGAAGCGGCCGGCGTCCGGATCATCGACGACTACGGCCACCACCCAGCCGAGATCCGGGCCACCCTTGAGGCCGCGCGCGCGCGCCATCACGGGCGTCTCGTGGCCGTGTTTCAACCCCATCGTTACACGCGCACCCGGGACCTGGCCGACGAGTTCGCCGGCGCGTTCGATCTCGCCGACTGGATCCTCGTCACAGAGATCTACGCAGCCGGAGAAGAAAAGCTCCCGGGCGTCGAGGGCGCGGCGCTCGCGAAGGCGATTGAGGCGCGTGGGCATCGCAACGTCTCCTTTGTCGCCGATCTGGCTGCGATCCCGGACCTCCTGGCGGACGCGCTTGGGCCCGGCGATTGGGTGTTGACGCTCGGCGCGGGGAGTATCGCGAGTCTGGGAACCAAGCTGCTCGAAGCGCTCCGGGAGCGCGGCGAGTGAGAGCTCTGGTCCGCACGGCGCTGATCGAGCTCTTCGGCGATCGCGTCGTGTTTGACGTTCCGATGGCGCGGCACACCTCGCTGCGCGTCGGAGGCCCCGCGGAAGCCCTGGCGACGCCGGAAAACGTGGACGACGTCATCGCCTGCGCCGGCCTTTGCCAGCGCTTCGCGGTGCCGCTTCTCGCCGTGGGTGGGGGGTTCAATCTGTTGGTTCGCGATGGCGGCCTGTCGGGCGTCGTCCTGCGCACGGCAAAGCTGCGCGGGATCGCGCTGCAGGACGGGCGTTTGGTCGCCGACGCCGGCGTCTCGCACTCCCAGATTGCCCGCTTCTGCGGAGAGCGCGGTCTGCACGGCCTCGAGTTCGGCGCCGGGATTCCCGGCAGCGTCGGCGGCTGGATCGCGATGAACGCAGGCGTTCCGGCCCGAGAGGTCGCGGACGCCGTGTGGCGCGTCGAGATCGCGAGCGCCGCCGGAATCGAGCTCCGGGATGCGGACGCGATGGCCTTCTCGTACCGCGCGGCGCGGGGCCTTGCGGCCGGTGAAGTGGCGGTCCGCGCCCACTTCGCGGTGGAGCCCGCCGCACCCACCGAGGTGCGGGGGCAGATCGAGGCCCATCTCCGCCACCGACGGCTCACCCAGCCGGTCGATCAGCCCTCGTGCGGCTCCGTGTTCAAAAACCCGCCCGGCGAGTACGCCGGGCAGTTGATCGAGGCGGCCGGGCAAAAGGGCGCGCGGGTGGGCGGCGCCGCGATTTCCACGCTCCACGCGAACTTCATCGTGACCGAGCGCGGCGCGCGCGCCGCGGACGTGCTCGCGTTGATCGAGCAGGCGCAGGAGGCGGTCTTGACGCAGACCGGCCTGCTCCTCGAACCCGAGGTTCGGATCCTGGGAGAACCGGCGTGAGGCACGCCCCGGACACGGGTGGGCTCCCGCGCGGCGCCCGTCTGCACCTGCGTCTGGGACGGCGCGCGCGGCGGGCCACCTTCGCCGCGCTCGCCGTCGTGTCCGCCCTCGCCGGAGCGGCGGCACACGAGGCGACAGTCGCGCGGCTCGCGGCTTGGGCGCCCGGCGTCTTTGCGGTGGGGCGCGCGGAGATCGCGGGGCTCGAGCAGACCCCGCTCGCAGAGGTCGCTGCGGGGATCGGGCTCCAGCGTGGGGTTCCACGCGGTGCGATCGATTGCGCGGCGCTCGAATCCCGCCTCGCGGCGCACCCCAAGATTGCGCAGGCCCACGTGTCGCGCGCGCTCCCTGGGATTCTCCTGGTGCGGCTCATCGAACGCCGGCCGGTGGCCCGCTTGCGCGGTCCCGAGGCCCTGTGGTGGGTCGACGCGACCGGCATGCCCTTCGGGCCGGAGCCCGTAGCTGCGGACGGGAACGAGGACGCGTCGCTCGACGCCTTGCCACTGCTGGTGACGGAGCGCGCGGTGGCCGCCGGGGTGCGCAGCGCGGTGCTGGCGTCGGCGATCGGGCAGATCGGCCAGCTGGCCGCCGCGGGCCTCGCGGTCTCGGAGTGGCATCTCGAGCGACGGGTCGCGGACGACCACCAACCCGCGGCGCTCGCGCGCCTGCGGGGCTCGATTCCTCCGCTGCTTCTCGGTGAAGGCGATCGCGGCAGCCAGATCCATACCCTCGCGCGCGCCCTGGCGATCGGCCAGGTGAGCGACGCGGGGCTGATCGATTTGCGGTTCCGCAACCAAGTGATTTTTTGGCCCGTCCGGCCGGGGATCGGCACGGCGGGCAAGCGGGCTCCACCGGAGGGTTGAGTCCGCGCTAACCGTCGCCGCGTAGCTGCGGCGGCCGCCTGGGGGGGTAGGCAATGGCGCGCAAGGAAGATCTGATCGTCGGGCTCGATATTGGAACCACCAAGATCTGTGCGGTGGTCGCCGAGCGCACCGCGATGGGTGTGGACGTCGTGGGAATCGGCACGCACCCGTCCCGCGGTCTGCGCAAGGGCGTGGTGGTCGACATCGAGGCGACCGTCGAGTCCATCAAGCACGCCGTCGAGGAAGCCGAGCTGATGGGCGACTGCGAGATTTCTTCGGTCTACGCAGGGATCGCGGGGGGCCACATCCGCGGCATGAACTCCCACGGCATCGTCGCGGTCAAGGATCGCGAGGTGTCGGAGAGCGACGTGCGGCGGGTGATCGATGCCGCCAAGGCCGTGGCGATCCCGATGGATCGCGAGGTCATCCACGTCATCCCCCAGGAATTCATCATCGACGACCAGGACGGGATCCGCGAGCCATTGGGAATGAGCGGCGTCCGTCTCGAGACCAAGATCCATATCGTCACCGCCGCCGTCACCAGCGCCCAAAACATCGTGAAATGCGCCAACAAGGCCGGGCTCAACGTGGTCGACATCGTGCTCGAGCCGCTCGCCTCGGCCGAGGCGGTGTTGGCGCGCGATGAGCGCGACCTCGGTGTCTGCCTGATTGACATCGGCGGGGGCACGACCGACGTCGCCGTCTTCAACGAGGGCTCAATCGCGCACACCTCGGTCCTTGCGCTAGGCGGCAACCACATCACCAATGACCTCGCCGTGGGGCTGCGCACGCCTTTCGACGAGGCCGAGCGCATCAAGAAAAAGTTCGGGGTCGCGAGCGCCCGGCTTCTGGGTAGCGACGACATCCTCTCCGTGCCCAGCGTCGGCGGGCGCCGCCCGCGGGAGGTGTCGCGCAAACTCATCTGCGATGTCATCGAGCCACGCGCCGATGAGATCCTTTCGCTAGCGCGACAGGAACTGGTGAAATCGAGCATGGACGAGCGCGTGCCCTCCGGCGTGGTGCTGTCGGGCGGCTGCTCGGCACTCTCCGGCATCGCGGACCTCGCCGAAGAGATCTTCGAGGGACCCGTGCGGCTCGGTTCGCCCAGTCAGGTGGGGGGTCTACAGGACGTCGTACGCGACCCGATGTACGCCACCGGCGTTGGGCTCGTGCTCTACGGCGCCGCACGGACGCGGGCTCGTACCCAAAGCCGCTTCCGCATCCGCGACGATTCGATCTTTCGCCGCGTCAAGCAACGCATGCGGGAGTGGTTCTACGGCGACTTCGACTAAGTGCCCGGTGCGCGCGCGGCGTTCGTTCGCTTTGCGCGAATTGAGACGCGATTGTGTCGAGCGAAGTAAAAAAAAACTTGTAGACTTGGAACACAATTCAATACCGCGCCTAAGCGAACGGGGGGTGAGCCATGGCGCCTGAGAACCGCGATCCGCGATCGTCGGAATTCCGACTCGAATCCGAAACGCCGAAGTCCTCGGAGCGCCCGGAGAAGCGCGCAATCGAGGTGGACGCCGCAGAGACCACCTCTGACGGGGGTGTGCCCGTCGAGCAGGTCGAACGGGTGCGGGTGGGGGAGAGCCTCGAATTCGAGAGCCAGGCGCTGCTCGAGTTCGAAAACGAGGCCCGACTCCAGGCCGTCATCAAGGTGGTCGGCGTCGGCGGGGGCGGCGGCAACGCGCTCAACACGATGATCACCTCGGGCCTCTCCGGCGTCGAGTTTGTCGCGGCCAACACCGACGCGCAGGCGCTGCACCACAGCCGGGCACCGGTTCGGGTGCAGCTCGGTACCGATGTCACGCGGGGCCTCGGCTGCGGCGCGAACCCCGAGAAGGGCCGCCAGTCCGCACTCGAGGTGAGAGATCGTCTTCGCGAGCTCCTGATCGGCGCCGACATGGTGTTCGTGACCGCGGGGCTGGGCGGCGGCACCGGAACCGGAGCGGCGCCGATCATCGCCGAAGTGGCGCGCGAGGTCGGGGCGTTGACGGTGGCAGTGGTCACCAAGCCCTTCAATTTCGAGGGCCGCGTCCGCCAGCGACACGCCGAGACCGGGATGGACGAGCTCCACCGGGTCGTCGACACCCTGATCACGATCCCGAATCAGCGTCTGCTGGCGCTCGCCGGCCGCAATACGGCGATGAAAGACGCCTTTGGGCTCGCCGACGACGTTCTCAACGGGGCGGTCAAGGGCATTTCCGACTTGATCACCGTCCACGGGCTGATCAACCTCGACTTCGCCGACGTCCGCACCATCATGAACGAGATGGGCATGGCGCTGATGGGGACCGGCATCGGCAGGGGCGACAACCGTGCGGTGGAAGCGTCACGCGCGGCGATCTCGAGCCCGCTGCTCGAAGACCTCTCGATCGAGGGGGCCCGGGGAGTGCTGATCAACATCACCGGCGGCTCCGACATGACCCTGTACGAGGTCAACGAAGCCGCAAGTCTTGTGCAAGAAGCGGCCCACGAAGACTCCAACATCATCTTCGGCGCCGTCATCGACGAGAGCATGCCGGAAGAGGAAGTCCGGGTCACGGTGATCGCGACCGGCCTCGAGGACGATCGGCTCGGCCGGCGCCCGGAGCAAGACGAGGCCTTTACCGACCTTGCGAACGTGACCCCGCTGCGGCGCGATCCGGAGCCGCCGCCCGGCAATCGTATGCCGGCGGCCGAGAGCGGCTACGCACCCCGTGCCGAGGCGCCGCCCCCGCCCCCCAGCGCGCCGAGCGCCCCGCCCGCGACGCACGACGACTTCGTCTCTCCCTTCGAGGACGAGCTCGACGTGCCGACCTTCCTACGGCGGAGGGCAGAAGACGACGAGGACCGCGAGACTCCGGCGTTCCTCCGCCGCAGCGCCGACTGAGCTCGGCGCCTCGCCCGCCGAGGCAGGGGGTGCCTGGCTCCCTCGCCTCGGCCGCTAGGCCCGCGGCTGCGAAAATTCGATGCGGCGGTCTCAAGCAAGCGCGGTTTCTCGTCGATGGGATTCCTACAACGCCCCGATCAGAGGAGCCCCGATGAGCCGCGCAATTCGAAATCACAAACTCTGGCTCACGGTCGGCTACGTCGGCGCACTCGTCCTTCTCGCCCAGAGCTACATCTAACCCGTCTTG